>Ga0182013_10000373_pt1 | contig 62134 bp, 50 predicted proteins | sample 612S2MmetaG_FD_120487 | JGI IMG/M metagenome (GOLD analysis project Ga0182013, IMG submission 120487) | Permafrost microbial communities from Stordalen Mire, Sweden - 612S2M metaG | ecosystem: Environmental > Terrestrial > Soil > Wetlands > Permafrost | place: Sweden: Stordalen | collected...
GCCTTAGCCTTCAAATGGATTCGCATCCTGTTCCGCTGCTGGAAGGACCGCAAGCCCTACGAAGAACAACTCTATCTGACATCGCAACGACGTCGTGGCGCCCTTCTTGGGCCTGGTCTCGCAACTGTCACCAGCCTTGAGTGGAAGAACGTTGCCGGCTTCAGCAAACTTTCGGAGAAAAACTCTTGACACAACAGCTCAGAAGGCTCCGTGCCTCGGTGAACTAATTCCTAGACGCGCCCCACTCCCGAATGTATGCGCGGACCTGGCGCCTGCGCTGCCAGAATCTCCGCCTCCGCCGTGAGCATTTCGTCCCACCTCGCGTCCAGCTCATCCTGCGCCGTGAATTTCCCGGCGAGATGGAGGAATACTCGGTAATGCCCTAGTTCTGACGAAAATAGTGTGCGATAGAATACTGCCAGCTCAGTATCCGTGGAGGCTGCTGCCAAAACCGAGAACCGTTCGCATGATCGCAACTCGATTAATGCCGCCACCAGCAGCCTGTCCAGTAACTCGTGCCGGGTGGCTTTCCGCACCAACTGGCGAAGGGCATTGGCGTAGGGATTCTTATGGAAGCGATCCATCCGTCCGCCGCGGTTTGACAAGAGGCGCACCACCTGCGACAGGTGCGCAATTTCGTCGCGGGCGACGCCCGTCATCGCCTCCACCCACCCGTCGAGCCACTCATTCGGCCAGCGCGTCAATAATTCCAGCGCATTGGTGGCGGCTTTCTTTTCGAGAAAGGCGTGATCGATCAACAGGCTGAAAGGATCAGCCAGCACCGCTATTCCCCACTCCGGAGGCGTTCGTGAGCGCAACGGAAGAGCCGAAATTTCCAAAAGTTCTACAGAAGGCACAAAGTTCCAATTTATTTAATTAGGTCGAACGCTTGACTGTATATGATGGCCCATTATAGCTCTCGTTCAGTTCTCCCATAGTTGTTAAAATGTAGCGAAAACCGATACAATCGCGGTTAAGCACTGTCCCCGGAATGACTCTTTTGGCGCGACACCGAGTCGAATAGGTGAGTTGACGGGTTCTCTTTTTAAACGGGAGATTACGGAGGAGCGTTCCACTTCATATGAAAATTTGCGTACTGGGCGGAGACGGATATTGTGGCTGGGCAACGGCGCTGTATCTTTCGCAACGAGGACACGAAGTTGCCATTGTCGACAACTTTGCCCGACGCCTTTGGGACCACGAACTAGGCGTCCAAACGCTGACGCCGATTCGCACCATGCCCGAGCGGCTGAACGCGTGGGGACGGATATCGGGTGAGAATATCGAGTGCCTCTCCGGCGATATTTGCGACTACGATTTCATTTCGGAAGCCATGAAACGGTTCTCGCCGGATGCTGTGGTGCACTTTGCCGAGCAGCGCGCCGCGCCATACTCGATGATCGACCGTAAGCACGCGGTGTTTACACAAGTAAATAATGTCGTCGGAACCCTGAATCTGCTTTTTGCCCTCCGCGAATTTCGGCCCGATTGCCATCTGGTGAAGCTCGGGACGATGGGCGAATATGGCACGCCGAACATCGATATCGAGGAAGGCTATATCACTATCGAGCATAACGGCCGCAAAGACGTGCTGCCGTTTCCCAAGCAGCCCGGCTCCTTCTATCACCTTTCCAAGGTGCACGACAGCCACAACATTATGTTCGCCTGCCGGATCTGGGGCCTGCGCGCTACCGATCTGAATCAGGGCGTTGTGTACGGCACCGTGACGGACGAGTCGGCGCGCGATGAAGAGCTTATCAACCGGTTCGACTACGACGAAATTTTTGGCACCGTCCTCAATCGCTTCTGTGCGCAGGCCGCCGTGGGCCATCCGCTAACGGTTTACGGCAAGGGCGGGCAAACGCGCGGCTACCTCGATATTCGCGACACCGTCCGCTGCATCGAGTTGGCTTGTTTGAACCCGGCGCGCCCGGGAGAATGCAGGGTCTACAATCAGTTCACGGAGCAGTTTTCGGTGCTGGAATTGGCTCACCTGGTGCAAGCCGCCGGCCGGAAAATGAACCTCGACGTCGAAATCAGCCATTTGCCCGATCCGCGCGTCGAAGCCGAAGAGCACTATTACAACGCCCGCCATTCCAAACTGGTGGAACTCGGTCTGAAGCCACATCTGCTCTCGGAATCTCTGCTGGACTCCCTGCTGAATATCGCCATTCGTTATTCCGGCCGGATCGACCAATCGTTGTTCTTGCCGCGCGTCAACTGGCGCAACGCCCACAACGAGCGGCGCCAGCAGAGCAGCGTTCCGGCCGGTGCAGCCTTGGTGTCCGCCGGCGGCAACGGCCACAAAGGCGACTAAACGATGTGGCCGGCGGAGATCATCTCGGCGCGACGGGCCCGCGATTTGGTGGTCCGTCTTGGACAAGCTGAAGCATGTCCCACGAAAGAGCCACTCTGCGTTCCGATGTGGGGCATGCTTCAGCTTGCCCAGGCGAGTGGAACTCGCCAGACCGTAGTCTCGACCCGGCAGATTGAAGGCTGCGACACAGCGCCGTCACGGCAGCGCCTGATTCGTCAGCACCATTTTGCCACCGCTTTCCTTCACCAGGAAGATCGCGTCCTTCCCTGCCAATTTCTCGAATTGCGGGCGCTTTTCGTCGTCGACCACCAAATAGCACCGCTGTGGCCCGAGCCACATATCGCGCCACTGGGCATCGTCGAGAAAAACGTTGGGAGCGCCCGGCGCGTACGACCCGTACACCAGATTGTTGAATCGCCCGTTCAGCAGCCACGCGGTCCGATTGGTATAGAAGAAGATCGAAGAGTAGGTGTAATAGTGATGGTCCACCACCAAGTTTCCGGCGGGCGCACGCTGCAACGCGGTAGCCAGCGGCCGGGACGAAAGGTACGGATCGAACACTACCATGGCCAGCCGCGCTGCATGGAAAAACAGCACCATCATCAACGCAGCGGCCAGAAATGCGCGATGCCCCATCGCCCGTAAATTCCCGATCGACCCGATCAAGAACGCCACCGCCGCCACGGCCAGCGGCAATCGCAAATAGGCGAACGAATCGAGTGTCAGATCTTCCATGTGACCCAGCGATAGCGTATACGCGCCCGGATTCCGGGAGAGCGCCTGCGATATATCGCCCGGGGACGGCGCCCCGCGCACCGCGATCAGAATGGCGATGCACGCCACACCCGCCAAACCAGCCACCACGGCCAATACTCGCGTGCCGCGCCGCACCCAAGCGCCGCCTTCCGCCATCGCCGAGCCCAGCAGCAGTGCCAGCGCCGGATAACACGGCATCGAATAATATTCCTGCGTGGTCGAAAAGGTGAAAAATACCAGCAGAAATCCCGTCCAGCAAAGCGCCAATAATCGCGTTTGACCGGCGCGGTCCAGCGGTTTGAACTTCAGTTTCGCGATGGCCGGAAAGTATACGCTCCAGGGAAACAGCCACAATAAATGAAACAGCCAGAAATATACGCGCGGCACGGTATTGTAATCGCGCGGATAACGCAGATTGAGGAAACGCAGCACCTGCTCGTTCATGAAATAAAACCACAGGAATCCGTGATATTCCCCGGGCACGCTGCGCATGGTGAAATCGAAATACGGCGGATTGCGAAGCGTCGCCAGCACGTGCCACGGCACGGCGATCAAGAGCATGATAGCCAGCCCGCTCCACGGATGCAGCCGCCGCCACACCTGGGGCGAAAACAGTTGCCGCGTGAACACCAGGTACAGGGATGCCGCCGCGCCCGGAAAAACCAGCGCAATCGCGCTCTTCAAAATCAGCCCCACGCCGAGGCTCGCCGCCATCAGCAACGCCCACATCCGCGGCCGCTTCTCCTCCTCATCCAGGCACCGTAGGAATGCCCACATGGAGAGCGCGATGGTGGCCGTCAGCATCACGTCGGGAATCAGAATTCGCGTAAACAGGAATAGCCCGATGCACGTCGACACCGCCAGCCCCGCATAAAATCCCGCCCGCCTGCCGAAAGCCCACGTGCCGAAGGCCGCCGTGAGCCAACCCAGCGCCACACACGCCAGCGCCACCGGAATGCGCGCCGCCCAATCGAACGCGCCGAAGATTTTGTACGAGATGGCGATCAGCCAATAAATCAGGGGCGATTTTTCAAGGTAAACGACGCCGTCGAGCCGCGCCGTCACCCAATCGCCCGACGTCAGCATATTGCGGGCGATCTGCGCCTGCACGGCGTCCACATCGTCCATCAACGAAGGCGGGGAAAGAATGCAGCCCAGATAGATGGCAGCGGCGACGAGCGCCACGATTAGGTAGACGTTAAGATTCCCGCGGGCGCGGGCCGGGCGCACGGACTTTGAATCGGCTGAATGCTCCATCGTTTCATCCAGAGTAACAGCAGCATCAGCCCCCAGAGCTCATAACCGAAATTGGCGCGCCGGTCCAGGTGGCTTTGCACCAGGTGCTGCAAGCCAATCGGGTTGAACAGCTCCTTGTGCCAGTTGTCGGCCGAGAGTGTGTCCATCATGAGCGTGCGGAGCGGTCCGCGCATCCAGTGGTGCGCCGGAAAATCGAATCCCATTTTCTTGCGCCGCAGGGTCGATTCCGGCAGCTTACCGCGCATCAGCTCCCGCAATACGATTTTCTGTTTCGTGCCGCGGATTTTCAGATTCGCCGGCAGCGTGGCGGCGAACTCCACGATGCGGTGATCGAGGTACGGCGACCGCACTTCGATGGAATGCGCCATGCTCATGCGATCGACTTTGGCCAGGAGGTCATCGGGGAGATAATACTGCTGGTCGAAACGCAGGTACGCCTCTAATTCGTCACCCTCTGGCGAAAGCTCGCGCAGAATGCCGTCCAGCGCTGGCGGCAGCGAAACTCCCGCTACGCTTCGAGAAGTCACGCCGTTCCAGTAAACGTGCGCGCGATTGGCCGGCAACAGGCAGCCTTGCAGGAAGCGCTTTACCTTATACTCGAAGCCGATCTTCTCGTCGGAAACGGGCAAAAATCCAGCCGCATCGGCGCCGAGGCGCAGCAACCATCGCGGCGCCCGCCGCGCCCACCGCGCCAGCATGTCCGCGCGATACGTCAGGTACCCTCCGAACAGCTCGTCCGCGCCTTCTCCACTCAGCGCCACCGTCACGTGCTGTCGCGTCATGCGCGACAGGAACCACACCGGCAGCGCGCCGCCATCGGCATTCGGCTCGTCGAAATAATACGCGAATCGCTCGATGGCATCCGCCAGGCCGCTCTCGGGATTGACGTCGAACTCCCGATGCTCGGCGCCGTATTGCGCCGCCAGTTGGCGAATCGGCCCCGCTTCATCGAAACTGCGCCCGGCGAACGAGATGGAGAGCGTCTTCAGCGGTGTCGACGATGCCGCCGCCGCATAATGCAGCAAACTCGAAGAATCCAGGCCGCTGCTCAGCCACAATCCCAGCGGCACATCCGACAGCAAATGCTCGCGCACCGAATCCTGCATGAGCGAATCGAGCTTAGCCTTGGCGTCCTCCAGGCTCCACTTGGCTTCCACCCCGCGCGGAATCTCCCAATACGCCTCCGAACGCGTCTTCCCCGCCTGCCACTCCAGCCAATGTCCAGGTCGGAGCTTTTCGATTCCCTCGACCATCGTGTACGGCGCCGGCACGTAATTCAGCGAGAGGTAACAATCCAGCGCCGCCGGGTTCAAATTGCGCTCGATCTCGGGATGCACGAAGATCGATTTCAATTCCGAGGCGAAATACAGGTCCGCACCGCGACGCGCGACGTACAACGGCTTGATCCCCATGCGGTCCCGCGCCAGCACGAGCCGCCCGCGAGATTCCGTCCACAGGGCCAGGCCGAACATCCCCCGAAAGCGCGCAAAGCACTCGACGTCCCATTCGAGGAACGAAGCCAAAACCACTTCCGTGTCGCTGTGGGAGCGAAAGTTGTGGCCCCGCTGTTCCAGTTCCCGCCGCAATTCGGCGTGATTGTACACTTCCCCGTTGAAAACGATTACGGTATCGCCGTCGGGCGAAAAGAAGGGCTGCGTGCCGGTTTCCAGGTCTATGATCTTCAGCCTGGCAATGGCGAGGGAGACAGTATCGGCCTCAAAAACGCCTTGCTGGTCGGGCCCGCGGTGCCGAATTGTCTCCACCGCGTCGCGGATCCGCGAGGGATCCGGCCGCCGCTGAAGATGCGTAAATCCGGCAATGCCGCACAAGACTCCAATCTAACAGAACATCCGGAGGAGCGCCTCAGGTGGCCCGTAAGGGCTATCGACATGGTGTATCCTCAGAACAGGCTTTCCCGTCATCACGTTAGATGCCTTTACAGAGCGATTGCAGCAATATTTGAGCCGATGAATACTCTCACCCTTGTCGTTTTGGGAGCGGCGGTTATTCCCTTTATTTACTATGGGATCGCGCTTTTTAGCTGCTGGAGGTTCTTCCGGCGCCCCATTCGAAGATTCGATTCCAGTTTCACTCCACCCATCAGCAACCTCAAGCCGGTCCGCGGTCTCGATCCCGACGCCTACGAGAACTTCGCCAGCTTCTGCCGCCAGGATTACCCCGAGTACGAGCTGATCTTCTGCGTGGGCGATCGCGAAGACCCCGCGCTGCCGCTGATCGATCGCCTCAAGCGAGAGTTCCCCCAGCATGCCATCCGCGTGCTGTTCGGCTCCGGCCGCGATGCTTCCAACGACAAGGTGGCGAAACTCGCGCGCATGGTGAGCGAGGCGGCGTACGAGCACGTGGTGATCAGCGATAGCGATGTCCGCGTGCGCCCCGATTATCTACGCCAGGTCATCGCACCGCTGTCGGACCCGAAAATCGGCGCGGTCACCTGCTTCTATCGCTCTATTGACGAGCACAGCTTCGCCGACCGGCTGCAATCGGTAGGTATGATGTCCGATTTCTACGCCGGCATTGTAGTGGCGTGGCAACTGGACGGCGTCAAATTCGCATTGGGCCCGACGATCGCCACCACGCGCGACCGCCTGGCGGCCTTCGGCGGTTATGAATCCATCGAGAATCGCCCGGCCGACGATCTGCTGGTGGGCCGCCTGATCGCCGATCAGGGCGTCGAAGTGGAACTGTCGCGCTACACCATCGAGACGGTTGCCGATTACCACTCCATCAAGGAATTGATTTATAAGCGTCTGCGTTGGATCACGGTTATGCGTTTCATGCGTCCGTGGGGCCATTTTGGCCTGGTCTTCACGCACGGCCTGCCGTGGGCGCTATTGGCGGTGGCGATCCACCCTTCGTGGACCGTCGCGGCGGCGTATCTCGGGCTCTATTTCGCCACTCGTTGCGCGATCACAGCGACGATCGCCGTCTGGGGATTGAAGCAGGGTTCCTACTGGCGCAAGATGGTGCTCATTCCGCTGTGGGACGCTGTGGCGTTCCTCATCTGGGTGGCTAGCTTCGCCCGGCGCAGCATCCGCTGGCGCGGCAGCGACTACTACATCCGCGGCGGCACTCTGGTGCCTGTCAATTCGGAAGAATAGAAAACCAATTTCTCACAGAGGCGCAGAGAACGCAGAGAAAGAACAAAAAAAGTCTTCTCTGCGGCCTCTGCGTCTCTGCGAGAAATTATTTCCCCAGCAGCACGACTCCGCACAGCACTAGCAGGCACCCGGCGGCCCTTCGCGCGCCGATATGCTCCTTCAACAGCAGTTTCGCCAGCACCGTCTCTAGAATAAAGCTCGACGCCGACGCCGGCACCGCGAAGCTCAACGGCGCCGATTGCACCAGCGCCATAAACGCAAAAAACGAGAACGCCAGGCAAACAATCGAAAGCAGCAAATACCGCCGCGCCACGATCATCCGCAGCAGCCGGCCCACCCCGCGAGCACCGACCGATTGCTCCCCTGCCCGTTTCATCTCGAAGCTTTGCAGCAGATCGCTCAGCACCGTCGCCGCTACCATGACGATCACCAGCACCCAGGTCATTTCGAGTCCTCCGCCTTGCCGGTGGTCGCTTGCGGCGTGGCGCTCACCAGCACCGCGCCACCGAAAATCAGCAGCACTGCCAGCCATCGTTGAGGACTGACGGTCTCGTTCAGAAATACCCGGCCGAGCAGCGCCGCTAGCACATATCCGATGGCCGTCATGGGCAGAATAAAGCTGAGATCGGCCAGACTCAGGAGCGCCAGCCGCACCAGCAGCGCCAGAATCAGCATCGCCACCCCCATCGCGATGCCGGGATGCAGCATGGAGCGAATGTACACCAGCGGATCCGCCCCGAGGGTCTCGGGCATGTGCTTGGTGCCCCACGCCAGGCTCAAATTGCCAAAGGCCCGCAGCGCGAGGAAGAGTACCAGGAGCAGGTAGGTTCGGGCGGTCTTATTGGAAATCGGCACGAGCTAACAGGGTATCAAGGCGCTTGGGAATGCCGCCGACGGTGATGGTTTGGTTCTTATGCCGGCTCAAATACCAGCAAGGCGTGTATCCCATTTGTGGGAACAGCGAGTGCACACAAGGGCGCGTCTCGGTGTCGCCTAACTCGTAATCGATGCGATTATCCTTCTGCTTGATGGCCCACATGATCTGCACGTCGACGCTTCCCAGCGCCTGCCCGCGAAGACGCAGCGAGACGTAATCGCCTGCAAAAAGCAGGATCAATCCCACAATCGCGAAGAGCGCTATGCGCTGGAGCTTTCCCACATGGCCATTCTATTACGCGGCCGCCTTACGACGATGCGGCGGCTCGGGGTTTGCCCGCGCTATCGGATGCCAGCAAGTCGGCCAGAATGCGCGAATGGGGTCCCTTGGGAAGCAGCGTGAAGCGCGCGCCGCCGCTCAGGATGCGCTGCGTTTCCAGCACGTCGAACAGCGCTTCTGCCACCGCCGGTTCGCCCGCGATCTCTTGCAGCGCCTGTCCCAGCGTCGCCGGACGAACGGCCGCGGCTTTGGCAAACTCGATGGCGGCTTCGCTTTCGGCCGAGCTGGTGATCACGCTCACCTGGTTGGCGCCCGCCTGCTTGATCGCGGAGGTCACCTGCCGTAAGCGGTTGACCACCTTTTCCTCGATCTGTTTGATCATGCCGACGTCGCGGAAATGCACCTTGCGGATATAGACCGACCCGAGCTGGTATCCCCAATCCTGCGATTTCGCGGTGACTTCGGCGCGCACCGTCTGGCTCATGTTGTGGCGCGTCTCCAGCATCTCGGCCAGCTTCATATTGCTCAGACAGCGCACCGTGGCGTTGCTCACATTGGCGCGCAGAGAGCCGCGCGGATCGGTGTTCTTAAAAAGATATGACACCGGATCGCTGATCCACATCTCGTACCAGATGCCGATTCCCATGGGGGCGCCCTCTTCCGAGTTCACCGGCTGGCTGCGCAGGTATTCCTGATCGAGGCGCAGATCGAGGACAATGCAACTGCCCAGGAAGTTGATCACGAATGCCGCCGGCCCCAACTTGGCCGGCAGGAAATAGAAGCCCGGCTCATCCAGAATCCCGATTACTTTCCCGAACAGCATGTAAACCCGCGCCGTCCGCTCCTGAACCACGGCATAGAAGCCGAAAATACGGCAGAGCCCTAGGAGCACGAATTCAGCGATGAAGAAGAAGACAAACACCATAAGCGCGCCAATCAGAAAATCGTTCATCGTCCTGCCTCCAGATAAATCTGCTGGGCTTTCTCGAAGAGCGACAGACGGACGTTTCGCAGGTAGGCGCCCAGAATATTGGGCCCCAGCTTGTGGAGCGCGCCCAGTTCGGCGGCGAGCGATTTTACGGGCTGCACTTCCGCCTGCGCGCGCAAGGTCTCGATCTCCACCGCCCTGCGCGACTGCACCACTCGCTGGTCGGCCGCGGCCTGGGCGAGGCTGATGTCGCTCGATACCTGGTTGTGCGCGGTGTTGATGGCCGCGAGCGCGGATTCCACTTCGGGCGGCGGATCGATGCCGGTTATCAGGGACGCGTCCAAAATCACGCCGTAGCGCGCCGGCGAGGACTTGCACTCGTTGTCCATATACTCGTTCAGGTCGCGCAGGTTCTTGCGCAAATCGTTGATGGAGATCCCCGTCATCTCGCTGCCGGCGAGGGGCACCGCTCCGGTGGCGCCATCGGTAGCGCTTGGCGGCTCCTGCTTGGCCTCGAAATTGGCGATGCGCTGGCGGAGAACCGAGACGAAATACGCCACCACGTGAACGAACGGCCGCTTGATGGCGAACAGGAACGCGTACAGGTTGGCCTCGCTCACGCGATAGCGGATTTGCCCGGTAAGTCCGGTATTGAGCTGGTCTTTGGTGACCGCTTCCAGACGGGTTCCGTTCTCGTTGGCGCTGGGGTTTTCGGGATCGAGCGCCATGTTGACGGTCATGGTGGCGATGGAGACCTTGCGAATCTTTTCCCAGGGCATTTTGAAGTACGGGCCGCCGGGTTGAATCACGCGCACCTGCGGATAGTTGTACCGCGATTTTTCTTCCGGACGCAGAGCTTCCGCCATGGGATCGTCAAGGGTAGTTCTGTTGCCCGGCACGCGGACAGCGCGGCCGAATCTAATCTTTACGGCGCGCTCGCTCTGGTCCACCGTATAGACACCCATCACCAGGATGCGCAGGATGAACCACGCCAGGAATCCGATAAACATTCCAATCAGGGCTGACATAGGTGGATGAAGTATACCATTTCGGATGTTGCGGTACGGTTACCGGCCTTCTTTAAAATAGTTCTTGACTCTGACGTGACGTCAGGGTCGATCCTCAATGAGGAGAGCGGAGGCGCGATGCGCGGTTATCGGGTGAGGGAGTTCGCCGACCTGGCGGGCGTGACGGTGCGGGCACTGCACCATTACGACCGGCTGGCGGTGCTGCGGCCCAAACGCACCGAGTCGGGATATCGGTTGTACAGTCTTCGCGATCTGGAGCGGCTGGAGCAGATTGTAGCGCTGAAGTTTCTCGGTCTCCCTCTGAAGGAGATCAAGACTCTGCTCGACCGGGAAGTCCGCCGGCTTCCGCAGGTTCTGCGGTCGCAGCGGCTGGCGCTGGAAGAAAAACGGCGCAGCCTGGAACAGGCGATTCAGGCCATCCTGGACGCCGAACAGGCGATCGCGTCCGGCAAACCGGCCGACACGCAGGTGTTGGCGAAAATCATTGAGGTGATCGAAATGCAAGAAAATACCGAGTTCATGAACAAATACTACAGCGAAGAAGCGCAGGCCAAGCTGGCCGGGAAGCGCAAGGAATGGAAGCCCGAAATGCAGGCCGAAGTCACGCGCGCCTGGACGGAACTGTTCCGCGACGTGGAAGCTTCGCTCGATGAAGACCCCAAATCGGAAAAGGCGCAGGCTCTGGCGGCACGCTGGAAGAAGCTGGTGGAAGGCTTCACCGGCGGCGATCCTGAGGTTTCGCGCGGTCTCGGCAAGGTGTGGGCCGACCGGCAGAACTGGACACCGACGATGAAGGAGCAGAGCGCGCCATTCACCAATCCCAAGGTGTGGGAGTTTATTCGCAAGGCCTCGGCTTAACAACTCGGTTGAAGAACATCGCAGGCTGAGCTTGATCGCCTTTGGTGGCCCGCAGGGACTGGCCGGGCCGTCGCCCGGCTGGGCAAGCTAAATAAAGCTTACCCCACACCCGAAAGACCGGCGATTTTGTGGGATAAGCTTCAGCTTGTCCAAGCGAGCGGAGCTCGCTCCAGCGGACCGCGGCTACTTTGGCGATGCCGGCGTGAGGTCCCTGGCTTTCGCGGCGTCGGCGTCCGCCCCCGCGGTGTCTCCCTTAGCGCGGCGAGCCCAACTGCGATTGAGGTAGGCGTTGGCGTACGACGGATTGAGCAGGATCGCCTTATCGAAATCAACGATGGCTTCGAGGTATTGCTTCTGCCGGTAGCGCGCGTACCCACGGGCGTTGAAGGCGAGGGCGAGCGTGGGATCCATGATCACGGCCGCATCGAGTTGCTCGATGGCTTCGGCGACATGGTCTTGCTGTAGGAGAGCGAGCCCCTGCCTGTACAAGGTCACAGCAGTTTGTCGGCTAGCCGCTGTTGCGGTGGCGTTGGGGGATGCGGTTCTCGCCTCAGGCGCGGGTCTGGGCTGTGGCTTTACTTCCGGCGGGGGGACTGGCTTCGGCGCCGCTTTGACCTCCGCCTTCAGGTCCGACGGCGGGTTCGCGGGTTTGGGCTGCGGCTTTACTTCCGGCGGGGGAACTGCTTTCGGCGCCGCGTTGACCTCCGCCTGCAGGTCGGCCGGTGGCGTCACCGATTTCGGCTGCGGCTTCACTTCCGGCGGGGGAACTGCTTTCGGCGCCGCTTTGACCTCCGCCTGCAGGTCGGCCGGTGGCATTGGCTTCGGGGGCGATGCCGGCTCGGGCTTTACTTCCGCGGGCAAAGGCGTGCCTGGTTCGGGTTTAAGCTCGGCTTTCACGTCGACAGGAGGCTCGGGGGGCGTCGCCGCCTTCACCTCGGGCGCCGGTGCGGCAGCCGCGGTTCCGGGCAGTGTCATGGCGATGGTGTCCACGGGTGGAGGCTTGACAATCGCCGCGGTCGACGCCTCTTGCACCTTAGCTTCAGCCATGTCGAGCAGTTGCTGGACCTGCCGGTTGCCGGGGTCCAGCCGGATTGCCTGCTTTAAATCGGATATGGCTTCGGTGTAACGGTTCAGCAGGAAGTAGGCGTTGCCGCGAGCGGTCCACGCCAGCGAGCTGGCGGGGTCGAGCGATATCGCGGTGGTGCGATCGGCGATTCCCTTATCGTGCTGCCCTAGGAAATGATAGGAACTGCCGCGGGCCACGTAGGCCTCCGCGCTGTTCGGCGCCAGCTTCACCGCCTGATCGCGGTCTTCGAGCGATTCCTGATATCTTTGCTGCCGCGCATACACCGCGCCGCGCGCCAAAAAAGTGCGGGCGTCGCTGGGGTCGCGTTTGATGGCTTCGCTGTAATCGACGATCGCGTCGGCATCGCGCCCCAGACGTTCGCGGACCGCGCCGCGGACACGCAAGGCGCGCTCATCCTCGCTATTCAGCTTCAGAGCCGCGCTGAGATCCTCGTCGGCATGCACGAAATCGCCGATACCGGTATACGCCAGCGCGCGCTCTACGAAGGCCGGTTCGTAATCGCCTTTGCGGGTGATGGCGGCGTCGAAATCTTCGATGGCATCTCGGTATTTTCCCTGCGCGCACAGCGCGATGCCACGGCCTTTGTAAGGTTCGGGGCTATCGAGCCGGAGCTTGATGGCTTGTGTGAAGTCCTCAATCGCCTTGTCATAGTGCCGCAAGTCGGAGTACGCCATGCCGCGCGCGTTGTAGACTTCGGTTCGTTCCAGCTTGAGAGTGATGGCGGTGGTGAAATCCAAAATGGCGCGCTCCGGCTGTCCGATTTCGGCCAGGAATTGGCCGCGCGCGAAGTAGCTTTGGGCGTCACCCGGCTGGACCCTGACAGCCGTCTCCAGATCCTCGGCCGCTTTATCGCGATCACCCGCCGCTAAGTAGTCTTTGGCCCGCGCCCGCAGCGCGGCGGAGTTCTTGGCATCGGCGTCGATAGCTTCGCTATACGCCGCGATGGCTTGATCGCGGTTGCCGGCCTGGTCCGCTGACTGTCCCTGCTGGTAAGCGGCCTGTGACTTCTTCTTATCCGGCTTGCTTTGCGCCCCGTTAACGGAAAGCAGTAAACCGGACGCAGCGATGAGCAGTACAATCCGCGCTGCGCGGTAATTTGGCTTACACATGAACGCTCTGGAATTAGTGTACACTTTGATCGCGGTTTATTCACCGCAAAAAATAATGACCGATAGACCTTTCGACGAGCCCCGTTTGGCCATCAACCGCGTCTACACGCGCCAGGGCGACGGAGGCGAAACCGCCCTCGCCGGCGGCCAGCGGGTCCCCAAAGACGGACTGCGCATCGGCGCCTACGGCACGGTTGACGAGCTCAATTCATTGGTCGGCGTGGCGCGGGCGACCATCGCCGAAATGGCGCCGGACGCGCCGCGGGTTGCCGCCCTGGACGAGATTCTGCTGCGCGTGCAGCACGAGCTTTTCAATCTGGGTTCGATCCTGGCGACCCTGCCGGAAGACGTGCACCCCAAGCAAGCGCGCGTCACCGACGCCGATGTGGCGCAACTCGAGCGCGAGATGGATGCGATGGGGGCGGACTTAGCGCGCCTGCGGTCGTTCGTCCTACCCGGCGGCTGCCGCCTCAACGCCGAGTTGCACGTCTGCCGCACGGTTTGCCGCCGCGCGGAGCGGGAACTGGTGGCGCTGGCTCGCCAGGAAAGCATTCCTGCCGAGACGGTACGCTACTTAAATCGGCTGAGCGACGCGCTGTTTGTCTGGAGCCGTTGGGCCAGTCACGTGGCACAGGCTCCCGAAGTTCTGTGGGAGCCGAACCAGTCGTCGTCGGGAAAGTCGGGAATATGAGCGGGAACGGTAAGCGGGTGGTCTCCCTGATCGCCAGCGCTACCGAAATCGTCGACGCCCTGGGCCAATTGGAGCATCTGGTGGGACGGTCGCACGAATGCGACTACCCGGAATCGGTGAAATCCCTTCCGGTCTGCACGCGCCCGCGGATCGCGGTGGATACCGACAGCCGCGAGATTGACCGCCAGGTGAAGGAATCGGCGCGAACTTCGGTATCGATTTACGAGGTGTTCGACGACGTGCTTGCCCGCCTGGCGCCTACCCACATCCTGACTCAAATTCAGTGCGAGGTTTGCGCGGTGAGCTTACGCGACGTGGAGCAGGCCCTGGCGCGGGGAATTCCCGGCGAGCCTGCCATCGTCTCGCTCCAGCCCGACTCACTCGAGCGGATTTGGGAGGATTTCCGGCTCGTGGCGCGCGCTCTCGGTATCGCAGAAAAGGGCGAGGAAGTCATTACGCAGCTTCAGCGGCGAATGGCCGCGCTCGCTCCGCCGCCGGAAGCCGGGCCGCCGCCGCGCGTGGCGTGCATCGAATGGATGGAGCCGCTGATGGCTGCCGGCAACTGGATGCCGGAACTGATCGGCATGGCCGGCGGCATGAATCTTTTCGGCGAAGACGGCCGGCACTCACCCTGGCTCACCTGGGAAGAATTGAAGAATGCCGACCCCGACGTGGTGATCCTGGCTCCCTGCGGCTTCGATCTGGCACGCACCGCCGAGGAATTGCATTGGATGACGGATCGCGACGGCTGGAGCGATCTGCGAGCGGTGCGCGAGGAACGGGTGTATCTCGGAGACGGCAATCGGTATTTCAATCGGCCCGGTCCGCGAGTGGTGGAGACGCTTCAAGCGCTAGTCGAAATGCTTCACCCGGAATTTCGTGAGCCGGGGCTTCGGGGAACCGCGTGGCGAGTTATGATGAACATGTGACATGGCGCTGATCGCCGTTTCGGGCCATCCCGGATGCCGGTACGAGGAGGTCGCGCGGATCACTGCGCAGCGTCTTGGTTTCGAATTGCTGACGCAATCCCGTCTGAGGCAGCTGATCGACCAGGAATTCGGCGCCGACGCGAAAATCCCAGAGAAGGCATTCCCCAGTCTGGTGACATCCATTCTGGCGCATCTCGCGACGGAGGCCCACATAGTCTACTGCGCCGTAGGCGGGGAATTGCAGGCGCGCCATTTCGGCAGCATGCTGCGCGTTCATGTGGTGGCGCCGGAAAATATTCGCGTGGGCAATTTGATGCTGGATGGACGCATGGAACGGGTAGCCGCGCGCGAACTGTTACTGCAGTTGGAAGCCGCGGCGCGCACCGAGCGGAAAGCCAGATTGGGAAAAACCAAGGCCACCGCCGAATTGTTCGACCTGGTGGCTAACGCGGAGAGCCTTTCCACCGAGCAGATGGCCGAACTAATCGAGACTGCCGTTACCAGCACCGGCCTCAAGGAGCGTGGCTTCCTGTCGGCCGCGGCAGAGGCGCAGTTACAGTTTCAAATGCGGCTGAAGCTGGCGCGATTCGGCATCATCCCGCCCGGCCACGTAACGTTGCGGCAGAAACAATTCGCCCATCAGAGCGAGGAAATGTTCGCCAACCTGCTGGATTTTTACCGCATCGCCTGGGAATATGAACCGCGGAGTTTTCCCGTCCAGTATGCCGCCGACGGGGCGGTGCTGGAAGCCTTCACGCCCGATTTCTACCTGCCGGAGTTCGACCTTTACGTGGAATTGACCACCATGAAGCAGTCTCTTGTAACGCGCAAAAACCGCAAGGTGCGGCTGCTGCGCGAGCTTTACCCGCATCTGAACATCCAGGTCTTCTACCAGAAAGACTTCGAGAACCTGATTTTCAAATACGGCCTGGCAGACCGGCCGGTGCAGGCATGAGTGTGACGACGCCCCCCGGTATCGAGCGAATCCTTTTTACCGAGGAGCAGATCGACGCGCGTATCCGCGAGGTGGCCGCCGAGATTTCCGGCAACTACCGCGGGAAGACCCTGAAGCTGGTAGGCGTGCTCAAGGGCTCCATCTTTTTTCTGACGGCGTTGGCGCGCCATATCGACGTGCCGCTGAAGATCGATTTTCTGGGCATCTCGAGTTTCTCCAACAAGAGCGGCGCCCCCGGAGTGGTGCGGATCGCCAAAGATCTGGACGAGAGCATCGAAGACGAAGACGTGCTGCTGGTGGAAGACATCGTGGACACCGGTTTCACCCTTCGCTATCTATTGCAAACACTGGCGGGAAGGGCGCCCAATTCGCTTTCGGTATGCACCTTCCTGGACCGCAACTCGCGGCGCATCGTGCAGGTGCCGGTGGATTACCGCTGCTTCGAGATTCCCGACCGGTTCGTGGTGGGATTCGGCCTGGATCATAACCAACTGTATCGTAACCTTGGTTATGTCGCCGTCATGAAACCGGACAAGGGTGCGGGCTCGCACTAATTTCTCGAAATAGTCATGCTGCCGTCGTCATTCCGGGGCTAAGATTAAAATAGCTTCAGCAAAGAGGAGCGCGCAGAAAATGAGATCCCGGATATTGTTCCTTTCCGGGCATCCGGATGATGCCCGCAGCCTATCGCGTATGCTGCATTCGCTGCCGATCACGATGGACCACGTGGAAACTTTGCAGCAGGCGCGCGCTAAGCTTCAGCAGGACGACTACGGCGTCATTCTGACGGAAGCCGCATTGCCCGACGGAGATTGGCCGGATGCGCTTCATCTGGCCCGCCAATGCCCCCATGAGCCCGAAGTCATCGTGACCGACCCGCAAGCGGATGCCCGCTTCTGGGCCGAGGCGCTGAACTTGGGAGCCTACGATCTGCTGGCGCAACCGTTTTACGAGCCCGAGGTCCGCCGCATCTTGTATAACGCCTGCTCCCGTCAGGGACAGCAGGCGATTTCCGCTTCCCTCTAGGTATCGATTCGCGCATTGTATGCTGGGTTGAGACTCCGAGTGCATCATGGCCCGAAGGGCCAGAGCGAGTTGCGCTCGCTTGGACAAGCTGAAGCTTATCCCACAAAATTCTGATGTGGGGCAAGCTTTAGCTTGCCCAGCCGGGCGGCAGCCCGGCCTTTGCCTGCGATGGTTATTGCACGGCAGCTTCGGCAAGCGCGGTGAACACATCCGACGCTAGTTTCGCATTCCCGCCGACCATTTGCGGAAGGAAGACCGTGACAAGACCGTTCTTCGCGTCTACCGTTCCGTTGGTGCCGAATGCGCCTCCGTGTCCGAAAGTTCCCGGGTTCACCAGGGTCAATAGCGGCATGGTCCCTTCCGCCACGCTCATCGTCAGACCGTAGCCGCGATGGTCGGGTGTGTAATCGTGGGCCATCGCCTCCACTGCTTGCGCCGACAGGATGCGCTTGCCGTGGAAGACGCCGCGGTTGGCGAGCATGGAATAGAAGTTGAAGAGATCGCTCGCGGCCGAGAACAGGCCCAGTTCCGGACCGGGGTACTTCGCGCCCGCACGATACTTCGCCGGATCGCCACCTTGTGCCTTGTCGCGCGCCAGCACGAGTTTGCCCGCGCCGTCGGGGGTGTAGATCATGGCGATACGCGCTTTCTTGCCGTCCGGCGGAAAGTAGAACGTGTCGCTCATTTCGAGCGGAGTCAAAATGTGGCGCTGCACGAATTCCTCGTACTTCTGGCCCGAGAGGATCTCGACGATGCGGCCGAGGGTGGCGATTCCCATGTTGCTGTAAATGTGTTTTGTGCCCGGTTCGGCCACCAGTTTCTCGCCGGCATAGGCGCGGACAGCGTCCGCGAGCGTGCGGTCGAGAGTATAGTTGATGCGCGCAAACTCTCCGTGCTCGGGCAGAAAGCCCAGGCCGGAAATGTGGCACATCAACTCCCAAACGGCGGGAGGATGCTGCGGGGGATGGACCTTTACGCTACCGTCCGGCGCCTTCTCCGCTACCTGGATTCTCTTGAACTCCGGCAGGTAATCCTGCACAGGGCGGGTCAGGTCCAGCAGGCCTTCGTCCACCAGAATCATGGCCGCGACGCCGGTCACCGTCTTGGTTTGCGACATGATCTGCACAATCGAATCGGTCCGCATTTCCTTCTTGTTCTCGATATCGGCAAACCCGACGGCGTCGAGGGCAGCGATGCGGCCGTTGCGGCCCACCAACGTGACGACGCCCGAGATATCGCCGCGGTCGACGAACTCCTGCATGCGCTTGGGAATCAGTTTCAGGGTCGCGGCATCCAGCGAAGGCTCGGCGGCGGCCGCTGGGAGGGCGAACGTGAGGAGGAAAAGAAGGGCGATTGCGCGCCTGTTATTTTTCATTGTCGGAGGTTGCCTGCGATGATTTTATATCGTGGCGCGGCGGTGGTGGGCCGGAACGGTTGCAGGTTACGGTAAGATCGAAAGCGATGGGTGGAAGGGCGAGCAGGCGGTGCCCGGATTGCCGTGGCTTCGGGCGCTGCGAGGATTGCCACGCGACTGGAGTGAACCTGCACCTGAACGATGCCGAACCCCATTGCCGGGGCTGCCATGGGACCGGCCGCTGCTTTGCCTGCGCGGGAACGGGCTTGCTTAGGCGAACAACCCCGGACGTACTAAATGCTCCAGCGTGGCTTCGTGTAATTCTTTCGCTGATTCCGTGCTCCATGCTCTACGGAGTCTTCATCGCGCGCATGCCCGTTCATTGGGGACGAGGTGGGCCTGTTTTATCGAGCGTGGTTGGGCAGTTCTTCTTCGCGGGTATTTGTGGCACGATCCTGTACCAGATATGGAAGGACGTGAAGCCGGAGGACTTCAAGCGCCGAAAGGACCCCGATACCATGCCGCTGTTTGGCAGTCTCGAAAATCGCCCCACAGGTACGGCGCCCGCCGGACAAGACACACACCGCTGACGCGACGAACTCATTTCGCAGAGTCGGCGCCGCTTGCCCTCATAGCAGCGGCTCGCCGGCCGTCAGCGCCTTCTGCCGAATCTCCAGGCATCCGCGGCCGGTGGGCAGCACTTTGCCGGGATTGAGGCGGCCGTCTGGATCGAAGAGAGCTTTCAGCTTGCCCATCATCTCCAGCGTCTCCGGCCGGAACTGTTTGGCCATCAATTCGTTCTTTTCCATGCCGACGCCGTGCTCGCCGGTGATCGACCCGCCGGCGTCCACGCAATACCGCAAAATCTCCTCGCCCGCCGCCCGTGCCCGCTCCATTTCGCCCGGCTTGCGCGCGTCGAACAGAATAATGGGGTGCATGTTGCCGTCGCCCGCGTGGAAAATATTGCTGATCGTCAGCCCGTATTTGCGCGCGGTCTCATTGATGAAATGCAGCGTGGGCGCGATTTTCGTGCGCGGCACTACGCCGTCCTGCACATAATAGGTCGGACTTACTCGGCCCACCGCACCGAAAGCGTTCTTGCGGCCCTTCCATAATAAATCGCGCTCTTCGGCCGTCTGCGCCACGCGGAATTCGCGCGCCCCGCACAACGAACATGCCTCGTGAATCCGCTCCGCCTGCTCTTCCACCACTTCTTCAAGCCCTTCCAGTTCGATGAGCAGGACAGCCGCCGCGTCCATCGGATAGCCGGCGTGTGTCGCCTCTTCCACCATCCGCAGCATCACGCCGTCGAGCATTTCCACCGCGACCGGCGTAATGGCGCGCGCCGTGATTTCCGCCACCGTGCGTCCGGCATCTTCATTCGATTCATAAATCGCGAGAATGGTTTTGACCGCCTCCGCCTTGCGCATCAGCCGCACCGTGACGCGCGTCACCAGCACCATAGTGCCTTCCGACCCGGTCAGCAGGCCGGTGAGATCGTAGCCCGGCAGGTCTGTCTCCTTGCCGCCGGTCTCCACCACCGTGCCATCGGGCAGCACTACTTCGAGCCCCAGAACGTGATTGGTGGTGACCCCGTAGGCGAGCGTATGGGGTCCGCCGGCGTTCTCGGAAACATTCCCGCCGATGGTGCAGGCGCGCTGGCTGGATGGGTCGGGCGCATAGAAGAAACCGTTGCTCTCCACGGCTCCGGTGACATCCAGATTCACCACTCCCGGCTGCACCACGGCGCGCTCGTTCTCGAGATCGACTTCGAGGATGGCGTTCATGCGCGCGAATGCCACCACGATGCCGCCCTCCCGCGGGATGGCTCCGCCCGAAAGCCCGGTGCCGGCGCCGCGTCCCACCAGCGGCACGCGGAATTCACGCGCGATTTTGACGATGCCGGCGACATCGGCGGTATTGCGCGGGAATACCACCACGTCCGGGCGATGCTTATCGACGCCGCCGTCGTATTCGTAGAGCGCCAGATCTTCCGGCCGATCGAGACAGGCGCGCGGGCCGAGCAGCGATACCAGCCGTTTCACGCACTCGGAGGCCGCCATGCCATTTAGTGTAGCTTGACCCGATAATGGAAACTTGACCTATCCCCTACATTTCCGTGACGGCCGGTTCTTTAACCCGGGCGCTCCAGGACCCCGCGGCCTCGCCGATGTGCTCAAGTGGAAACTCACCAGCCGTGCGGAATCGTCGCCCACGCTCATCCCAGTCTCGCCGTCCATCCCCCCGGCCGCCGTAGATTCACCCGCGCTCCTCGGCACCTTGGTAAATCATGCAACTGTGCTCCTCCAACAGAGCGGGTCCAACATTCTTACCGACCCTATCTGGTCCGATCGGTGTAGCCCGCTCTCGTTTGCCGGGCCGCGGCGCCACCGCATGCCGGGCGTCAACTTCGAGCATCTGCCGCCTATCCACACCGTTCTTCTGAGTCACGACCATTACGATCATCTTGACGTCCCTACACTCCGCCGGCTCGCCGATCGAGGGGCATCGCAATTCGTGGCGCCGCTCGGCTTGCGCCCATTTCTCGAGTCCCACGACATCGGGCCGGTACATGAGTTGGACTGGGGCGATTCGATTGCGGTGCGCGGCGCTACGATCCACGCCTGTCCCGCTTTTCACTTCTCCGGCCGCGGACTGTTCGACCGCAACCGGACGCTCTGGTGCAGTTATATCGTCGAGTCCGGCTTCGGCAGGTTATATTTCGCGGCCGATACCGGCTTCGGCCCGCACTTCGCATGGATCCGCGAGCGCTTCGGACCGCCGCGCGTCGCCCTCCTGCCGATTGGAGCTTACGAGCCGCGCTGGTTCATGTCGGCCGTGCATATGAACCCCGAGGACGCGCTCGAAGCGCATCGGATCCTTGGCGCCGGCACTAGTATTGCCATTCATCACGGCACCTTTCAACTTGCCGATGACTCCATCGATACTGCCCGCCGGCGCCTGCTCGCCTGTGGTCCGCCAGAATTATTCTTAGTGTTAGACAATGGTCAGTTCGCGCGCTTCGATTGACGCATCATGAACCACCACACGCTCGCCATTATCAGCATCGTGGGCAGTTGCCTGGATCTTCTGGGAGCGCTGTACCTCGCGTACGACCTTTTGGGCGGAGAGCATGGCCCCCTGCGCGCCGTGTCGCGAGGGGTGACTTACGGCACGATATTCGCTCTCGGCTATGGGATTCCGCTCGGCCCCGTGTTCGGTATTGCCTGCGGACTTACGCATGGCATCACGCTGGCATGGGAATTCTCGGCGGCGTCCCGCGGCTTGCGTTATCCGGGCTTTTGGCATGATGCCGCGGCCAGCGCCATTCGCGGATGCGGCCACGGCATTGGCGGAGCATGGTACTTCGGACCGGTTTTCGGGCTGGTGTTCGGCGGCGTTAGCACGGTCGCGCAGATTGCCGCCTATAGCGTCGGCATCCGGCCAAACATGAATTATGCGCCGGGACGCCAGCTCCGCATTTCGAGGATACAGATTTTGACGGTGCTCAATCGAACGGCCGGATACGGAATATTAGCCTGGGCGTGTGTGCGGCTGGTGCATCAGCCTGAGAAAGCGCTCAGCTTCGGAATACTGGTCGGCCTTGTAGTCGGAGTTGCCACATTTCTCAGCAGCGCGCTCGGTCCCATGATTGAGTGGGGCGCCGACCACATGCCCCAAAGACGGATGGGAGTTTTCGGAGTGGTCCTGATGTTCCTCGGCTTTTCGCTGCAATCCGTACAATATTGGGTCGGCCTCCTCGATGTTCCGGTTCGGTAGGGAAGTCTGTGCTCGCAAGCACCGCTGGCTTGTCATTCAGGTCTTCGACGCCCCGCGCTAGTCGTGCTTTCAGGCTTGCCCCGCCGGCACCTTTTAGCTGAGAATAGGTCTTTCGCCGGGCCCCATGACTGCAATCGACCTCTCCAGCTTTGCCGGTTTGACGGCCATGGTGCTGCTCTCCCTGAATATTCTGCTGGGCCTGCTGGTCTCGGTGAATTACAATCCGCGCCGCCAGTGGCCGCGCCGCAAGATCCCGCTTTTCAAAACTCACAACTGGAACGCGTATTTCGCCATCGCAGTGGTCTGCCTGCATCCGGTCATCCTGCTCTTTTCGTCCGATAAACTTGCGCAGTTCGGCATCTCTGACATCGTGCTGCCGTTACACTCACCCGGGCAGCGCTTGTACAATTGTCTGGGCGCAACTGCGTTCTACGCCTTTAACCTGGTCGTGATCACTTCTTACTTTCGTCCGCGCTTGGGCTACCGCACCTGGAAAAAGCTGCACTACGCCGCCTATTTTGCAGCCGCATTGATGTTCACTCACGGCATCCTTATCGACCCCGACCTGAAGAACCGGCCGCCCGATCCCTTGGATGGCGAGAAAGTCCTGGTTGAAGGCTGCCTGGTTGCGGTGGCTGCGGGGTCCATCTGGCGGTGGCGTTATGGTTCGGAAAAGAAGCGCTATCGTGAGAAGCCGAAGGCGTTGCACACGCCAGCGTGAAAACTTATTTCTGCGCGTACCAGTCTGAGTGTGCAGACCATTCCTTGCACCGTAGGCACTTCGTGATCTTCCACTGATACCGGCATCCGGGACAGACTCCTCCGGTATCGAAAGTATTCCAAGTATGTCCGCAGTAGCAGCGCCACCGGTCCTCCGCGCGCGGCGTCCATCCGCATTTTGGACAGCGGATGAAGGGACCTCTCGTGCCCCGTTCAATCGATTCCGATGTCTCCGGGTCGAGCACCGTGGAAGCATGCATGCGCCTCGGTGTCATCACTAACACTCTCGCAGAGGGGTGGTGAGCCGCCCCAAGACCTACTTCAGATTCTCGTTGAACCAGGCGATCATGCGCAGCAGCACGTCCTTCTGGTGCGCCGGCGTATGGAACGCGTGGCCTTCGTTCGGGTAGACCACCATTTTCGTTTTCACTCCGATAGTCTTCAGCGCATGGTAGAACTCGTATGACTGCGGCGCAGGACATTCGCCGTCGCGCTCTCCCACCACCACCAGGGTCGGCGTCTTCACTTGTTTGATGAAATTGATCGCCGACATCTTGGCATATACCGCCGGGTCGTCATACACTGAAGCGCCGAAATACGGCATCATCCAGGTGTCGATGGAGTTCTCACCGTAGTAGCTCTGCCAGTTGGAAATGCCCGCGCCGGCCACGGCCGCGCGGAAGCGGGTGGTCTGCGTCACCGCGAACATAGTCATGAATCCGCCGTAGCTCCAGCCGGTGATGCCCACGCGCTGCGGGTCCACCGGCGCGGTGCGGACGGCTTCGTCCACACCGGCCAGAATGTCGCGCAGATCGCCGCCGCCGAAATCTTTCACGTTGGCCATGGCGAATTTTTCGCCCTGCCCGTAGCTGCCGCGCGGATTGGGCATCAGCACGAAGTACCCCTGCTGCGAAAGCAGCGTCGGATTGAACCCCGGCCGCGGCCACGACGGCTTGAGGCTCGACGCCGGCCCACCATGCACCGCTACCACCATGGGATATTTCTTGCCCGCGTCGAAATTGCTGGGGTAGAGCAGCCAGCCCTGCACGCGAAATCCGTCCGCCGTCCAGTGCAGGCTCTTGGCCTCGCCCCAGAGCGGCTTGCGCGGCGCGTTCTCGTGCGTCACCGCCTTCCAATCGCCCACCGGCCCCGCCCAAATTTCAGGCGGCCTCTGCCAAGAATGGCGGATCACCACGCTCGATTTGCCATCGGCCGTCATGGAGATTCCGTTGTCGTCGAAGGGTGGATTGATGCTCTCATCGCCCTGCCAGAGACGCTCCGTCTGACCGCTTACCGGGTCGAGTTGCGAGACGGCGCTGCCTCCATCGAAATGTTCGGTGAAATACAGCCGATTGCTATACCGCGGCCAGGTAATATTGCTCGCCGAGGAACCTATTCCCGGCGTCAGATCGCGCGCCGCACCACCCGTCGCCGGTATCTGGAAGACGTCGCCACCGGTCGACCCTTCATCGCTCATCAGCCCGCCGATAAATACCACCGACTTGCCATCGGGCGACCAGCGCGGCGTGGCGATCTGCTGTTCCACCGGCGGCTTATAAATGCTCTTCATCGCGCCACCCTCGGCCGGCATGGTATAAAGCTGCGCGATCCACCAATTGTCGTCGCCCGCGCCCGGAGCGGCAGTGGCGGCAAAGGCGTGGCCATCGGGCGACCAGTCGTATTCGTAGACGTACATGTCCTTGGGCGAAAGCTGGCGTGCCGCGCCGGCCGCCACGTCGACGACGGTCAGGCGCTGCTCGTAGATTTGCGATCCCAGCACGCCGGAATCGGGCGGCACGGGATCGAGCGGCCCTGCGGCGTGCGGCAGATTCTCGGTAAATAGAATCGCGATGCGTTTTCCATCGGGCGACCACTTCGGTTCCGCCAGCAAGCCCTTGAGATGCGTAAGCTGGCGTGCGGGCCCACCATCCGCCGGCGCCACATAGAGCTGTAACTGCTCCTTCTTTTCGTGGTCCGACAGAAACGCCAGCTGCCTGCCGTCCGGCGCCCACGCGATGGCCGATTCGTCGCTCGCGCTCTTGCCATCGCCCGCCGTCACCCGCGTGCGCGGCGCCATGTAGATGGCCGACTCACCCGGCCCCGCGAGCGCTTCCACGTAGGCGATGTGCGCGCCATCGGGCGAGATCGCGCCTTCGAGAAAGCGATGCGTGGCGGCGATTTCGGCAAGCGCGGGATCCACCGATACTACAGGCTGCGCATACGCAGCGGCGGCGATCAACCAAAAGGCGCACCTCATAAGTTGTGAGCTTACCAGAACCCCGGCCATCCTGTCTGATAGAGAACACCCGCACTGAGCTTGGGGGTGAGGATTAGCGTCAGCCCGTTTCGCGTCCGGGACCACTCCCTCACGGTCGTGGCTCGGTATCGGCACACTGCGTTTCCGAGCCGCGACCGTAAGGGAGTCGGTTTGCGGGCTCATGGCAAATTCCACCACATCGGGAGTTCGGAGACCGAATAGCGCAAGCTGGCCGAATCCGCGGGGTACACTTAAATTGCGATGGCTGCCCAAGAGACCCCCACTCCTGAAGAGACAACACCCGCCGAACCAGTTGCCGAACCAACCGCCGAAATCCTGGAGGAAATGCCCGTCCTCACGGTGCGCGACACCGTTATCTTTCCGGGGGCCATGCTGCCCATCACGGTGGGGCGGCCGAGCTCGGTCGCGCTGGTGAATTCTCTCGGCGAGAATCGGCTGCTGGCGGTCGTTTCCCAGCTCGACCCGCGCGTCGACACCCCGGGGCCGGAGGATCTTTACCAGGTGGGCACGGTGTGCGTGATGCACAAGGCCATCCGCGTGCCAAAGGACAATTTGCTGCTCTTTTGCGAGGGCCTGAGCCGTTTGAAATCCTGCGAATTCACCGCTACCGAGCCCTTCCTGAAAGCGCGCGTCGAACGCATTTCCGAAGTCGAGCCGGAAATCACGGCGGAAATCGTCGCGCTGCGGCAGAACGTCGTCAGCCTGTTCCAGCAGATTGTGACGGCTTCGCCGAATCTCTCCGACGACCTTTCTTCTACCGCCGAAGGCATCACCGCGGCCGGCGCTCTGGCTGATTTCGTGGCCGGCAATCTACCTTCGCTGAGTGCTCCCGAGCGGCAGAAGCTGCTGGAGCAGCCGGACGGGTTCGCGCGTCTCAATGAAATTAATCGCCAGCTCACGCGCGAGTTGGAATTGGTGGAATTGCGAGGCCGTATCCAATCGACCGTGCAGGGACAGCTCTCGCAGAACCAACGCGAGTTCTATCTGCGCGAGCAGTTGAAGGCCATCCAGAAGGAACTGGGCGAAACCGACGAGGTCGGCCGCGATGTGGAAGATCTGCGCCAGAAGCTGGAGGCTGCCGGGCTGCCGGAAGACGTGAAGACGGAGGCCATGCGCGAGTTGAACCGTCTGGGACGCATCTCTCCCAATTCTCCGGAATACGGAGTCTCGCGGACTTACCTGGAATGGATGGCGGCGCTTCCCTGGAGCCTTTCTTCGGGCTCGCAGGTGGATGTGAGGCGGGCAGCGGAAATTCTCGACGAGGACCATTACGACCTCGAAAAGGTGAAAGATCGGATTCTCGATTACCTCGCCGTCCTGCAATTGCGGCCCGTGCTGAAGGGGCCGATTCTCTGCTTCGTGGGCCCTCCGGGAGTGGGGAAGACCTCGCTCGGCAAGTCGATCGCGCGGGCGTTAGGGCGCAAGTTCGCGCGCGTGTCGATGGGCGGCATGCACGACGAGGCGGAAATCCGCGGGCACCGCCGCACCTACATCGGCGCGCTGCCGGGGCAGATCATTCAGGCGCTCCGCCGCGCGGGCGTTAACGATCCGGTGTTTATGCTGGACGAGGTGGACAAGCTCGGCCGCGATTTTCGCGGCGACCCGGCATCGGCGCTGCTCGAAGTGCTCGATCCCGAGCAGAATTCCACATTTCGCGACAACTACCTGGACGCGCCGTTCGATCTTTCGAAAGTGCTGTTCATTACCACCGCCAACGTGCTCGATCCGGTGCCCGATGCGTTGCGCGACCGCATGGAGATCATCCCGCTCGAAGGCTACACCGAGCACGAGAAGGCGATCATCGCGTTCCGCTATCTGATTCCGCGGCAGACCAGGGAGAACGGGCTCGACGGCGAGAACGATCTGCAATTCGACGACGCGTCGGTGCGCTTCCTGATTCGCCGCTACACGCGCGAAGCGGGCGTGCGCAGTCTGGAGCGCGAGATCGGCGCCATCTGCCGCAAACAGGCGCGGCGGATCGCCGAAGGAACGCGCGAAAAGGTCGTGGTAACGCCCGAGCTGGTGGAGAAAGACCTCGGCGCTCCGCGTTTCCGCACGGACACCGAAGTGGCCGAACGCACCAGCCGGCCGGGCGTGGTGGTGGGACTGGCTTGGACGCCGGTGGGCGGCGACGTGCTCTTCATCGAGGCCGGCCGCATGCCTGGCGGGAACAAGGGGCTTATCATGACGGGCCAATTGGGTCCGGTGATGCAGGAGTCGGTGCAGGCTGCACTCACGTGGGTGCGCGGCAACGCCACGAAGTATGGGATCGATCCCGAACTGTTCAAGACCAGCGATATCCATATTCATGTGCCGGCGGGAGCGATTCCGAAGGATGGGCCGTCGGCGGGCATCACAATGGGCGCGGCGCTGCTTTCCATGCTGACCGATCGGCGGGTGCGGCCGAACCTCGCCATGACCGGCGAGATCACCCTGACCGGTCAGGTATTGCCGGTTGGCGGCATCAAGGAAAAAGTGCTGGCCGCCAAGCGGAGCGGTGTGCGCGAAGTGATTATGCCGTTCGAGAACGAGGTCGACGTGCGTGAAGACCTGAAGAGCGAGCAGATTGGCGACATGAAAATCGACTATGTAAAGACGATGGAAGAGGTCGTGGATCTGGCGCTCGAACAGCCACCGCAACTGCGGTAACTTTGTGGCGCAGACTTCAGGCTTGCTGGGTCGAGACTCCGAACTCCTGATGGCGTGGAGATTTCCGTGAGCGCGTTCCTGTGAGGGCGGGCGAGTCCCACTCGTCTGGGCAAGCTGAAGCATGCCCCACGTCTGAATGAGCCTCCACGTGGGACATGCTTCAGCTTGTCCTGAGCGGGTGCAGCCCGAAATTCCGGGGTGACCTCAGGAGTTCTAATCTACAGCAGCTTCGGTAGTATTTCGCCCGAAGGTCCGCGGAGCGCGCAATCTACCAGGGCGGTAGCGGCGGTCTCATCGGTGTTGATCTCAATCACCTTCGCGCCGGCTTTCTTGGCGTAAGGAATCAGGTTAGCGGCGGGCACTACCACGGCGGAGGTGCCGACCACCAGCAAGACTTGCGCCGCCGCCGCGGCGTGTTCGGCCTCCTTCATCATGCCGTCGGCCAGCGGTTCGCCGAACCAAACCACGTTGGGCCGCGTCAATCCGCCGCATTGGCAGTGGGGCGGAATTTTCGGCAGCGGCACGCGGCGGTCGGGCCAATTGGAGCCGCAGACGGTGCATCGCATACGCCAGATGTCGCCATGGAGTTTGAGGATTTTGCCGCTCCCCGCGCGGTCGTGAAGACCGTCGACATTTTGCGTGATGAGGGTGAATCGCGCGATGCGTTTTTCGAATTCGACAAGCGCGCGGTGTCCGGCGTTGGGCTGCGCTTTGGAAATGATTTCGCGCCGCCAGTTGTACCATTCCCACACGAGCTTGGGGTTCTTAGCGAAAGCTTCCGGATTGGCCAGTTCCTCCGGCTTGTAATCTTTCCAAAGGCCGCCGGCGCCACGAAAGGTCGGCACGCCGCTTTCGGCCGAAATCCCCGCTCCCGTCAAGACGGCCAACGAAGCGGCCTGCGCGAGCCACTCGCGAGCTTGTTCGATATCTCCCATCGTGCTCAGTTTACAGCAAGGCGGAAGGCCGCATTGACACCACGCCGCGCGGCGCATTAACATGCAAACACAAGTAAGTCTGAGAGCTGAAACGGGGATAGCGTCGGTGATGTTTGTTCGACAGGCGTTTCAGTAGCTGGGTAAGGTGTGTTCATGGTCCTCAGACGATCTTGTAGCCAGGGTTACGCGCGACGTTCCGGCGGGGATAGATGATCCGCGCACTCGTCGATTTTGCCCTTGGGAATCGCTTCGTGGTGATCATGGTCGCGATTCTCCTTTCCATTTGGGGAGCGATTTCCTTCCACAATCTGCCGGTCGAAGCTTATCCCGATGTAGCCAACAACTACGTCACGGTAATCACGCAATGGCCCGGGCGGGCAGCGGAAGAAGTGGAGCAGCAGGTCTCCATCCCCATCGAGATCGTCATGAACGGGATACCGCATCTGCAAAACCTGCGCTCCGTTTCGCTGGCCGGGCTGTCGAGCGTCACTATGATTTTCGACGACGAATCCACCAACGATTGGAATCGCGTTAAGGTGGTCGAACGCCTTACGCAGGTGGTGTTGCCGCAAGGACTGCAGCCGCAAATCGGAACCGACTGGAGCCCCGTAGGCCAGATCTACTTCTTTACCTTGCACAGCACGAATCCACAGTACGACGTGATGGATTTGAAATCGCTCGAGGATTGGACAGTCGAGAAAGCGTTCAAGTCCGTCCCGAACGTTGTGGACGTGGCTAGCTTCGGAGGCCCGACGCGGGAATATCAGGTCCACCTCGACCCGACGAAGCTGATTTCTTACGGCTTGAGCATCGGCCAGGTAGAGCAGCAGATCGCCAACAACAACGTAAACGGAGGCGGCAATTTCATCCAGGCCGGCGCCCAGCAGATTAACGTGCGCGAAGTTGGCCTAGTCGCGGATGTGCATGACATCGCCGAGACGGTGCTCACCACGAAAAACGGCACGTCTCTACGCGTTCGTGATATCGGCGTAGTGGAGCAGGGCGCGAAGGTTCGGCTGGGGCAGTTCGGGCGGGCCAAACGTCTGGCCAATGGCAAGATCGTCGACAACGACGATGTTGTCTCGGGGATCGTGCTGCTTCGCAAAGGCGCCGAATCGGACGCCACGCTGGTGAAGATTCACGAGGAAGTGAACAAATTGAATCACGGTATCCTTCCGCCCGGAGTTCAAATCGTTCCGTTCCTCGACCGCAGCGATCTGGTCCATCTCACCACTCACACGGTGCTGCATAACCTCACGGAGGGCATCGTTCTGGTGTCGGTCATTCTGCTGATCTTCCTGGGGAACGTCCGCGGAGCTTTGATCGTCACTTTGACCATACCGTTCGCGCTGCTGTTCGCCTCCATCTGTCTGCAACTCAGCGGCATTCCCGCGAATCTTCTGTCGTTGGGCGCGCTCGATTTCGGAATGATCGTGGAAGGCGCGGTGGTCATGATCGAGAACATCGTCCGCCTGCTGTCGCACGGGGAACAACATCCTGGAGAAGCGGTCAGCGAAAAGATCCAGCGGGCAGCGCACGAGGTGCAGCGCCCGGTCTTCTATTCCATCGCCATCATCATCACGGCGTATCTGCCGATTTTCACTTTGCAGGCAGTGGAAGGGCGATTGTTCAAGCCGATGGCATGGACGGTGGCCTTCGCGCTTCTGGGCGCTCTGATTTTCTCGATGCTGATAGGCCCGGTGCTCGCCTCAGTGGCGTTTCCCAAGGGAACCAGCGAGTGGCGCAATCCAGGCGTAGTATGGCTGACGCGAATGTACGATAAGGTTTTGAGGATCGCCATCCGCAGGCGGTGGGTAACGGTGGGCGCGGCCGTCGCGACTCTGGCCGCGACAGTGGTTGTGAGCCGCGGGATCGGGTCGGAATTTCTGCCGCATCTCGACGAGGGAGCTATTTGGGTGCGCGGCACCTTGGCGCCGTCAACCGGGCAGACTGAGGGAGTTGGGCTCGCGAACCGCGCGCGAATTCTGCTCTGCTCGTTCCCCGAAGTGCCGCAATGCACCAGCCAGACGGGGCGTCCGGACGACGGAACCGATACCACCGGATTCTTCAACACCGAATTCTTTGTCGATCTGAAGCCCAAGGAGCGGTGGCGGCCGGGCTTTCATCAGAACAAGGAAGAGCTGATCGCGGCGATGGACAAGGAATTGGAGAAGATCCCCGGCGTGATCTGGAATTTCTCGCAGCCCATCGCGGACAACATGGAGGAAGCCGTCAGCGGAGTGAAAGGCGAACTGGCGGTCAAACTGTATGGCACCGACCTGCGCAAACTCGAAAGCACCGCGCAGGAGATCATTAACGTGATGCGCGCCGTTCCGGGCGTGGAGGATTTAGGTCTGTTCCGCGTCATCGGCCAACCGAATTTGAACGTGGCGCTGAACCGCGATAAGGCCGCCCGCTACCAAATTAACGCCACCGACGTGCAGGACGCGATTCAGACGGCAGTGGGCGGCAACGCGCTGACGCAGGTGCTGCAGGAGGATCGACGTTACGACCTGGTGCTGCGCTACCTTCCGCAATACCGCGATACCAAGGAAGCGATTGAGAATATCCGCCTGCTCGCCCCCAGCGGAGAACGGGTTTCGCTGGCACAACTCACCGACATCAGGACGGAAGACGGCGCGGCGGAGATCTATCGCGAGGGCAGCCAGCGCTACGTCGCCATCAAGTACGGCGTGCGCGGGCGCGACCTCGGCAGCACGGTGGAAGAAGCCATGCGAAAAGTGAATGCGCAGGTCAAACTGCCGACGGGATATACCATCGACTGGGCGGGCGAATACGCCAGCCAGCAGCGTGCGCAGCGCCGGCTGATGCTCATCATTCCCATGACCCTGCTGCTGATTTTCTTCATCCTCTACACGATGTTTACGTCTGCCAAATGGGCTGGATTGGTACTGTTGAACGTCGCCATGGCGCCGGTGGGAGGACTGCTGGCGCTGCTTTGGTCACACACCAACTTCAGCGTGTCGTCGGGCGTGGGTTTCCTGGCGCTATTCGGCGTGTCGGTGCAAACCGGCGTCATCATGGTGGAGTATATGAATCAGTTGCGCTCGCGCGGCTACCCGATTCTTGAGGCGGCCCGGGAGGGCGCGGTCCGGCGCTTCCGTCCCATCCTGATGACCATGCTGGTGGCGTCGCTCGGGCTGGTGCCGGCAGCTACGTCGCACGGAATCGGCTCAGACTCGCAGAGGCCGTTTGCCATCGTCATCGTGGGCGGACTGATGGCTGTGCTGGTGATGAGCGTTTTCCTGCTGCCTACGCTCTATGTATGGTTCGCCGGTGAAGATCAACGGACCCTACAGTCGGCGGAGGAGATTGCGGAGTAGCGGAGCGAAGGTGCCTGCCGCCAGATCGCTAATCCTAGGGCTTCCTCGCTTATTGTCTTCGGGCCGCCGTCGTGACCTTATCCAGCCCAAGGTACTTCCGCGCCTCGCCGGTCCGCCACGCTCCAGCGGGCATCTATTCCGTTCGAATGCGATGCCCAGGAGGCCGGCTCCTCCAACGAGTTCGTCTTCGTATCCTTAGTTCCCCGCCCCGCCGCGTCCTCCGGCGCCGCGTGCTGCCGGCAAGTCCTTGCGAGGCAATTTCTCCGGCCGGGTGGCCGCCTGGTACACGAAGAACGCCTCAACGATCGCCATCTGCTCCATGTCGGCTTGCTGGATGCGCTCGTAGGTGTCCATGTTGGTATGATGCGTCCGCGAGTCGTAGTCCATCGGGTCCTGAATGAACTGAAAGCCCGGCAATCCCACGGCGTCGAACGACTGGTGGTCGGTGCCGCCGGTATTGCGAATGGTGATAATACCCGGAGTGAGGTCTTTGATGGCGGCGAACCATTGCTCGAAGATGGGCCGCATCGTCTCGTTGCCCTGCAGATAAACGCCGCGAATTCTGCCGGTGCCGTTATCGATATTGAAATAGCCGGCGAAGCCGTCATGTTCGCTGGTGGTCTTCATGGTTGCGGGATCGGCGAAATGCTCCTTGACGTAAGCGGCGGAGCCCAGGAGGCCTTCTTCTTCGCCGCCCCACAGGGCCATGCGAACGGTTCGGTCCATCTTCAAATCGCTCGCCTTCAGGATTCGCATCACTTCCATGGCGATGGCGCTGCCGGCTCCGTTATCGGTGGCGCCGGTGCCCATATGCCAGGAGTCGAAGTGGCCGCCCACCATCACCAGCTCGTTCGCCTTGCTTGTGCCGGGAATCTCGGCGATCACGTTAAACGAATCGGTCTGCGCCATGTCGAACTTAGTCTGGATATTGAACGAGAGCTTCACGGGTACGCTATGCGCCAGCAGGCGGGCGACGCGGTTGAAGTTCTCCGCCGTAACCGAAACCGAAGGGACGTTCTTGGTGGGATCTCCGTTTCGCGGCGAGCCGTTGCTGGCGGAGACCACGCCACCGGAGCTGCGCGTGGTAGCGTTGGACGAGACGATCACGAGGGCGCCTTCATCCTTCCAGAAAGTGGCCAGCCGCGCGGTGACTGCGCGCTGCTCTTCGTCCGAGAGCGCCGGCCCACCGCGGCCGCCTCGTCCGAAACCGCCGCGGCCGGCTCCGCCCGTGGGAAGCACCTCCGGAACGAGCTCCTTCAATTCGGAATCGGTGTAGCGCGCGCCCAAAGCCGTATCTGGGAAATCCAGATCGAGCGGGCCAGTGCCCAGCAGGACGATCTTCCCCTTCAAGGTTCCATGCAGCTTGTCCATGTCGGCCATAGTGCTCGGGTTAGCAACTATGATGGCGTCGCCGGTTACTTTGCCATCGGTGCTGCCGCACCAGGCCTGCGGATAACCGATGATCGGCATGTAGGTGGGTGATATCATGGCACCTTCGTACTCGGTCATTTCCCAGCTGGGGATGGCGGCGCGGGGCGCGCGTCCGCCCGTGGTCTCGCCGGGCGCCGGCGGAGGCGGCACAGTGGACCATTTTTCCAAATGAACATTGCTGAGACCCCATTCTTTGAGTTGTCCGACGGCCCATTCACCGGCAGCGCGGAATTGCGGCGAGTTGGTGAGGCGCGGGCCGTAGTGGTCGGTGAGGTTGTACATGGTCTCCATAATGGGCACCGGGCGAGGGGCGCCGCGGCCGCCACCGAAACCGCCACCACCGCCGCCGAGCTCGGCGGTCTTGAGCTTGTGAATCACGTTCAGGTCGATCCGCTCCACTGGCTGCTGGGCGACGAGCAGCACGGAAACAAGCAAGAAAAGCAATGCGAGGACAAGTGTCTTTCTGGACATAAGGGTTGATGAAAGAGCATATCAAACAATGAGACCTAATTGGGGATTGGATCCGAATCCAGCGGCCCTGAGGGAGTTTGCCGGTAGATGGCGCAGTATCTCCAGAGAGGAATTTTGCCATGCAGTGGAAGCGGGTTCTTTTAGTTCTCATTTTGTCCTGGTCCGCGGCTAACGCCCAAAACTACTGTCGCTTCAGTCTGGCGGACCATTCCGACTACTCCAACAATGTAGGTGTCGGGATCGACTTGCAATCTTCCAACAGCGGGCCCACCGCCTGCACCCTCGGTTCGGTGAGCCTCGTCTTGGCCGTGGGGAACGGAACCAGCTTCGCGTATGCAGGCGCTTCGCCGGCATGGGTGGAAGGCCATACTTATACGGCAAAAGCGGTGTTGACGGCAGCCGGCCCGCAGCAGCTATATCTCGACGGGCAGCTGGTTGGAACGGCAAATGGCGCTTTCCAACCAATGCCGGGGGCGATCTACGGATCGGAAGTTCCCAGCTGGGCCAACGGGCAGGCGAACTATTTCGTCATTCAAACCGGTCTGCAAGTGAGCAATGGGAATCAGAATGTTTCTTTGCCGGCCAGCGGCACGTGGACCGAACCCGCGCCGCCGCTGCTGCTTCTCGGCGGAACTCCGATTTGGGCATCCTCGCTATCGGAGGACCCAACCCAGACGCTCACCATTTCCGCGACCTTTCAGATTCAGGCCGCGCTTCCGAGTCCCGCGCAGTACAACCCTTATGTCGATCGGTATGGACAGTCGAGTTACGGAACGTGGCCATCCAAGATCAATTCGGACGCGGATCTCGCCGGCGCCGCGGCAACGGAGCAGACATGGCTGGCGGCGAATCCGCCGCTTCCGGGGCTCGACGCATACGGCGGGTCTGTTGCCGCCGGATGGCACGATGTGGCGACCGGTTACTATCACACGGTTTTCCACAACAACCGGTGGTGGCTGATTACGCCGCTGGGGAATCCGTGCTTCTATATCTCGGTTTCCTCGATGCAGCCCGGGGGCGGCGCGACGCCGATTACCGGACGAACCGCGGAATTCGCTTCCCTGCCTTTGCAAACCGGCGCCTTCGCAGCGGCGTATGCTCAGGGTATTTGGGGAAACAGCGCGGACCAGGGCACGACCTATTTCGCGTTCGACACCGCCAACGAGATCGTAAAGTATGGCAGCCAGTGGCAGACAACCTGGCAGACGCTTGCCGCCCAGCGGCTGGCTAGTTGGGGTTTCGCAGGCATGGGTAAGTGGTCTGCGCTGAACAGCAATTTTCCGAGTATGCCCGTGTTGAATCACGGCGCGGTTCCCAACGTCGTCTCGGGAGGGCATCCGGACTCATTCGACCCGAGTATTGTGGCGCAGCTGAAGGCCACGCTTACCAGCCAGATCGGCAACAACTCTACGAACCCGCAGATTGTGGGGTGGTCGGTGGGGAACGAGTTCGCCGAGGACATTCAGACGACCGAAGTCACCGCGATCCTCGCGCTGGCCGAATCTGTGCCGGTGAAGCAGGCGCTGGTGAATCAGGCTGTGAACACGATTTACGGCGGCAGCGTGAGCGCGCTCGCGGCCGCATGGGGAATTCAGGCGACTACCGTCGCACAAGCTTACGCAAGTACGCCAAATCCGCCGGCATCGGACATCGAGGCGCTGCGCGAATTTTACGAGAACAACTACTATCAAGCGGTTTACCAGACGATCAAAGCGATCGACCCGAATCACTTGTATCTCGGCAACTGGGTGGATCCAGGTTACTGGGCGAGCCCGGTGGACTGGAACCTGATCGCGGCGAATACCGATGTAATCGGGTTCGATTACTACGGGCTGCAATTCGCATCGACTTATAACGCCGCTTCTTTAATTCGGAGCAGCGGGAAGCCGGTCATGGTGGGCGAATTCTCTTTCCCCTCCGATTATGACGGGCAGCGTGGCTTCGGTTCGCTGTTTGCGTCCGCCGAGTCCGAGTCGCAAGCGGGAGATTGGTATGCGGCGTGGCTGAAAGCGGCCGTCGCCAATCCAAATTGCGTGGGTGTCTCCTGGTTCGCATACGAGGACGAGCCCGTGAGTGGTACGGGCGCTGGTTCCGGCTCGAACGTGGGCACCGCGCTGGTATACGGCGAAGACTACGCGTTCGGCATGGTCGATATTACCGATCAGCCGAAGTACGATCTGGTGAACAAGGTGCGCGCGGCGAACCAGGCGTCGCTGCAGTCGCTCGGCCTGCTGGATCATTCGTTGAGCCAGTTCTCCTCGGCCGCGGGCGGGGTGCCGGCGCTATCGCCGGGAGCGAACGCGTCAGTTTATGGCACGGACCTTTCCACCGGACAGCCGGCCGCCCCGCAGCTTCCGTGGCCGACGTCGGTTGCGGGCACGGCCGTCACGCTAGTGGATTCCACCGGGGCATCCACGACTGCGCCTTTGAATTATGTTTCCGCCACGCAGGTGAATTTTCTCATTCCGTCTACGGTGGCGACGGGGCCGGTGACGGTCACCGTAACCTCGGGCGACGGCACCATGTCGTCCGCGCGGGCGACGCTAACTCCGCTGGCGCCGGCTTTGTACACGCTGAATGCCTCGAACTTAGCGGCAGCCTATGTCGACTGCGTGGCCGGCAACACGCAGACGCTGGAGAATCCATTCCAGGTGTCGGGCGGGGTGCTGGTCGCGCAGGCGGTGAATCTTTCGGCGTGCGGCCAGAATATTCTGCTGCTCTACGGAACGGGCCTCGACAAGGCGCAGGCGGCCAACGTACAAGTCATGTTCGGCAATACGGCGGGGACGGTGTTATACACGGGTCCGCAAGGGACGTGGCCGGGACTGGATCAGATCAACGTACTGATTCCGAAATCTCTGGAGGGCGCCGGAAATATTTCGGTGGTTCTCAGCGTCGCCGGAATGACGGCGAATACGGTGAACTTCACGATTCAATAAGCACAACCACTCCCTCACGGTCGCGGCTCGGAAAGTGCTTTTCTGAGCCGCGCGCGTAAGCAAGCGGTCCGCGAGGCCGACCTACTTCACCGCCAAAGTGACTCCCGTCTGCGCACTTACTCCGCCGATTGTCACCGTCAGCGGCACGTTAGGTCCGGGCGTCACTCCGGCAGGCACTTGGGCATTAATCTGGACCGCTCCGGAGATCAAGCCGGGCGCCGCGCCGGTATAGTTCGTCTGGCAGGTAATGCCTCCCATCGTTACCGTGACGTTGGTGTTCGCAGGCAATTGGCCGTAGGGCGCCAAGGCCAGCATGCCATCCGTGCTGGCGGGGGCAGTTACGCCGATGCCGGTGCCGAAGATCGCCACAAAATCGCCGCGGGCAGCGGGGTTGGCGGCGGAGTTGAAGGGGGAGCCGATTAGATTCAGGATCGCGCCTTGCCCGCCGCCGGATGCATCGGCAGTGAAGATCGCCGGTGAAAGCGCTGCCACCGGCAGCGCGATCGGCGCCGATACCTGGCCCAGGTATTCCACCTGCAACTGCGTGGCGGCATGGCCAGCCACACCGTAGGGCACCACCGCATTCACTTGCCCCGCCGATGCGTAGGTGATGGCCGCCGGCACGCCATCGAAGAGCACGTGCACGCCTTCCAAAGCGTTGGACACGAGCACGGGATTGGTGAACTGCAGATTCGTGCCCGCGGCCGGGCCGATCGCCGACCCGTAGATCGACACCAGCTCTCCGGGAGCTACCGGACCCGCCTTCCCACTAGCCGCGTTAGCGACACCCGCGGCGGTGATCGCGGGCTGCGCATTCGACAGCCGCAGCAGAGCCGCGCCATAACCGGGGAGCGTCACCTGCATTTGCGCGGCTGGAGTAAGCGATTGCGGCACGGGGCCGCCGGATGGAGTGGCCGCATCCAGCGTGACCAGGGTGGCCGACGAGAAAGAACCCAGCGCCGAAACATCCAGCGCGAAGGTGCGCGATAGGCCGGGGCCGTTGTTATCCTCGGAGGCATTCAGCGCGTAGTTCGACATCAGAACCACCACCGAGCCATCCACGTTGCGCGCCACCAGCGTCTGCGTGTCATATTGCAGGCCGCCGCTGCCCAGCCACGTTTTCAGGTTGTCGATCAGGCAGCAGCCGGAGGTCGTGGTTTGCAGAATGTCCTGCCCGGGGGGTGAAGGCAGCCAGTGCGACAGATAGTAGTCCACCCAGTAGCTGAATTGCGGATTTCCGGAGCCGTCCACTTCGCCATATTGCTGGTCGGTACCAAACGCCCAGTGATACAGCGCCTGCGCGCCGGCCTCGCCCAGTTGTTCGAACACCAGAGACCGCCATGCGCCGAAGAATGGGCTGCTACCGCGGGTATCGAGCACAAACTGCTGGGGCGCGTTACAAGCGCTGATGCCGTTACCCTTGTCATAGTCGGCATTGACGTTGTTCTCGGTAATCCACACGGGCACGTTGGCCAGCGCCGGATTGGGTGCCATCTCCTGATACATCGCCTGCACCTGGGTGGCGAAACCGGGGACGGTGGACAACACGGTCTGGTCGGGGTCTTTCTGTCTGCAGGTGGAGTAGAAATGCTTGGCCACCACGTCCACCTGGGCAGTCACTTCATTCGCGAAGATGGGAATGTAAGTGTACGGCGATCCCGCCAGTTCCACCGCGACGAATTTGATGTTCGGGTCGGCTTGCGCCATGGCTGGAACCACTGCGTTGTAGAGGGTGACATACTCCAATGCCGAAACGCCGTTGCCGTCGGGCTCATTGAAGATGCCCCACCAGGTGACGGGATACGGCGTGGGACTCTGGTAGTGAACGCCGCCATCGGTGAACCCGCCAGTATTGTAATAGCGCACCAGGTTGGCACTCATTTGCGCGAATTGAGGGATGCTGGACGATAGAATCTGGCCGTTCGCATTGCTCAGGAAGGCCGGCGCGGTGCCGATCTGGAATTCCGGGCTGTGGTCGCCCGTGCCTTGGATCGGCGAGAGCATGGTGTCTAGTTCATTGAAGTTCCAGGCGCCGATACCGGTCCATGGAATACCATCGGAGACCACCTGCACGCGCGTGTGAAACGGATTGAGACCGGTTAAATTACTTGGGCCGTTGGGCGCTCCGCTGAAGAACGTATAGCTCCAGCCGGCCAACTGAAAGGAAGTGGACATCGCCACCTGGAGCCGGCCGTTCACGCCCACCGACGTGTTCTTTTGGTTGCTAATTTGCACGTTGACCGTGCTGGACTGAGCCGCCGCGATTGCCGCGGCCAGAACGGCGATTGCAGTCGCGCGTACGAAAATTGCGAACTTCATAAAAGGAGCCTCTGCCGCTGAATGTAGCAGAGTGCGCCTACTGATGGCGCAACGCCACCGACGGGGCGACACCCGCGGCGCGGCGCGCGGGCACCATGGAAGCCACCATCGCGACAATCGCCACGATCGCGGCAACCGCGATGAAAGTGGATGGATCGTTGGCTTTGACGCCGAACAACAGCGTGGCCAGCAGGCGCGTGGCCCCATACGACGCCGCTAAGCCCAGTACGATCCCGATGGCGGCGAGCTTCATACCTTGCAGAACCATCAGGCGAAGCACGTCGGCGCGTGACGCTCCGAGAGCCACGCGGATGCCGATCTCCTGCATGCGCTGCTCCACCGAATACGACATCAGGCCATAGATCCCGATCGCCGCCAGCAGCAGTGCGATGGCCGCGAAGATGGTGAGCAGCAGGGCATTGAAATTCTGCCGGGAGAGCGACTCGGCAATCATCTGGTCCATGGTGCGGACGTGGGATGGCGTAATCATCCCATCCACCGCCCGGAACTCGCGTTCCACCGCGGCGCGCAGCGCCATTGGGTCGCCCGCCGTCCGGATCGCCCAGGAAAGCGGGATCAGGCCGGCGGCCAGCTTGGTAATGCCTTCGGGTACCTGGCCTTGCGGAACATACATCACGCCTTCGTCGACGGCATCCAGGCCGGTTTCCCGCACCGTGCCGACAACGCCGACCACCTGGCGGGGCGGATCCTCGAACTGCGGTCCCAGCCCTTTGCCGATGACGATCACCTGTCCCACGGGATCCTGCCCCTTCCAATATTTCTTGACCATCGCCTGATTAATGATCACCACGGGCGGTGCGCTGCCGGAGTCGGATTCCGTGAAAACGCGTCCCCGCATCAGGGGAATCTGCAATGACCGGAAATAATGCGCGGAGACGGAGCGCCATTGCTCATCGCCATCGTATCCGCTCTTAGAAGCGGGGCGTCCAGCAATGTTGAAGGGCAGGTCGACATCGTTGCCATTTAGTGGCAGCATGACAGCCGAAGCGGCCGTTTGGACGCTCGGGAGCGCTCCCAGTCGCGGCGTCATCTGGCGCACGAATTGATCCACCTTCGCGGTGGAGTCGAACGTGCCGCCGGCGAGCGACGTTTCGAGCACCAGAACGTTGTGCGGATTCAGCCCGGGATTCACGGAGCGAAGTCCGCTGAACGTGCGGATGAGCAGCGTAGCGCCGGTAACCAGCACCAGCGCCAGCGCAACTTCCGCGATCACCAGGAACGAGCGCGAGCGCCGGCCCATGGTGCCGCCGCCGGTCCGCCCGCCTTCTTTAAGCGTGGAAGCGAGGTCCGGATTGGAAAACGAGAGCGCCGGGAATAATCCGAAGAGGATCGAAGTGACCGCGGCGATCCCGATCGTGAAGCCGGCCACGCGCCAATCGAGCAGGGGAAGCGTTTGATTGAGCCCATCCGTCTCGGTAAGCCGCGGAATGTTGCCGGGGGCGACCATCAGCAGCGCTCGCACGCCCGCCGCGCCGATCGCAAATCCCAGCACCGCGCCCGCGCCGGCCAGGATCACACTCTCCGTGAGCAGCTGCCGCACCACGCGCCATCGGCTGGCGCCGATCGCGGCGCGGATGGCCAGTTCTTTCTGGCGGACGGCCGCACGCGCCAGCAGCAGGTTGGCCACATTGGCGCAGGCAATCAGCAGCACAAATCCGACGGCGCCCAGCAGGACCAGTAGCGCGAGACGGACATTTTCCACCATGGACTCTTTCATGGGGACCACGGCCACGCTCTCCGTGGGGTCCATCCATTTGGAATTCTGGGCGCGAAATCGCTCGCCCAGCACCTTCATGGCGCCGCGCGCCTGCTCGATGGAGACATCCGGCTTGAGACGCGCGGCCGCGGCCAGATAGTGGCCCTGATTGGTGCTGGCAGGGTCGGCCTGCAACGGCAGCCAGACGTCCATGGGAGGGTTCGACTCAAAGCCTTTCGGCATGATGCCGACTACGGTGTAGGGCTGGTTGTTGAGCAGGATGTGGCGGCCCACAATCTGCGGATCGGCCCCCAGGCGGTTCCTCCACAGCCGATCGCTGAGCACTGCCACGGGGGAGCCGTGGGGCACGTCCTCGGCTTCGTTGAAAGTCCGGCCGATGGCCGGCAGCGAGCCGAAAACCTGGAAGTAATCCTTGGAGACGTGGCTCACCTTAGCCTGTTCGGGATGGTCGCCAGCGCCCAAATTCACCCCGATGCCGCCCTGGTCGAAGAGCGTCATGGCTGCGAACACGTTGTTGTTCCGCCACACCATGTACTTGGGAGTGGAATTGGAGTAGCCGTTGCCGGCCGGAAACTTGCGCCCGAGGCGAACCAACCGGTCAGCGTTTGGGTAGGGCAAGGGCGCGAGCATCACGCCGTCAACAACCGTAAATATGGCTGTATTGGCGCCGATTCCAAGGGCCAGGGCAGCCACGGCAACAACTGTAAACCCGGCATTCGACCGCAGGGTTCGAAAGGCGTAGGTCACGTCGGACAGAAAGGTGCTCATCGTCAGAAAAGACGCAGCCCTGCGGAGAAGGTTCCCAAAAAGAAACCGGGACAATTTTGCGCGATCATCGGTAGATGCCGGACGTCTCGGAGCCCGTACAGGCGCTGGCGCTGCTCCCAGCCGACGAGAATTTGCAAGGCGAGCGGCGTTGGCTGCAGGACACCCTGGCGTGGCTCAAGTCCGCGCCGCCGGAGTTGCGCGCCGAGCGGCTGCGTAAGCTGGCGGACGACCTTTGCGCCGATCCCACCGCTAACGGGCGGTTCAGGCGCCTTTGGGCGCAAGCCTTTGCGCCGCGCCTCTACGGCGAAGCTGGCATTCCGGAAGCCACTACGCTCCTGCGCGAACTGATCGTGCGGCTGAAGCGGAGCCTCCTGCCTCAACTCGAAGACGAACTCGATATTTGCTCTGCTCTTCAGTCAGCTTCGCTCAATCGCGAAGATGCCGAATGGGTGGCAGGACTGAGCGACCAGGATATCGCTGGATGGCGCGATCTTCTGGGCGCATCGGAAAGCGATTTTCCGGTGGCCATCCGTCTGCTCGCCTTACGCGCCGCGGCGCTGGGGCTGTCCCGCGCCGTAATGAAAGTGATGCCGCATAAGTGGGAGACGGAATCCCCGTTTCTCGACCTGGTGGATGCGGCCAACCGGCTGGCACAAGCGCCCGGCGGCGCGGAAGTCCGCGGGCATATCGAGGAGACGGTGCTGCAATGCCGCTATTCGGCCGGTATTGCGCACGCCCGCATGGATGAAACGGGCGTTTCGTCGGACCTGGTTTTCCGCCTCGACCTGGCCATCGCGCAGCTCGAACGAATCGACGTGCTCCTGCGGGTAATGAGCGGCCAGGAAGACGGCCGGCGGTTTGCTTCCATGCTGGTGCGCGCTTTCGCCCAGGAACACGGTATCCATCGCCTGCTCGGCAGCAGCGTGAATCGCGTGGCGCGGCACGTAGTGATGCACACCGGCAAGAGCGGAGAGCATTACATTGCCGCTTCGCAATCGGAATGGGTACACATGGGGTACGGCGCCATCGGAGCGGGCGTAATCACTGCCGGCACGGCGCTCGCGAAGTACGTCTTCGCGGGCATGGGAATGCCGCCCCTGTGGACCGGCGTGGCCCACAGTCTGAATTACACCGTGAGTTTCGTGCTGATGCAGTTTTTGGGCTGGAGCCTGGCTTCCAAGATGCCGTCGATGACCGCCGCGGCGCTTTCCGCGGCCCTGGAGAAGGAAGACGGCATGCGCTCCGAAATCAGCCTCGTGGCCGCCATCACACGTACCCAGGTCATCGTCACATTCGGTAATCTTGCCGGCGCGATTCCGGCAGCCGCGCTGGTCGATGTGTACATCCGGTCGCGCACCGGGCACTCGTTTCTGGCGCAAGCTGCCGCGATGCACGGGGTGGAATCCATGCATCTGTGGCGATCGCTGACGATACCGTTCGCGGCGCTCACCGGATGTTTCCTTTGGCTTTCCAGCCTGGTGGCCGGATGGACAGCGAACTGGATGGTGGTGAATCGACTTCCGGAAGCCATCTCCCAAAATCGCGCCGTACGCGGGGCGGTGGGAGAGTGGATGGCGCAGCGCCTCGGCAGAGCGGTGCAGCATCATTTGAGCGGCGTGGCCGGCTATTTCTGCCTTGGTATGCTGCTCGGCCTCGTTCCCTTCATGAGCGTCTTCGCGGGAATTCCCATCGAAGTGCGCCACATCACGCTGGCCGGCGCGTCGCTGGCTTACGACGTGAGTGCGCTCGCTTGGAATCGAGCCATGCCGTGGGCGGACACGGGCTGGGCCGTGCTCGGTCTCGCCGCCACGGGGCTGCTGAACTTCGGAGTCTCGTTTGCGCTCGGGCTGTGGCTGGCGCTACGGGCTCGAAATCTGGATGCCAAACGCCGACTGGAACTGCTGGGGGCTTTGTGGACCGAAGCACGGCGCCACCCGGCGCGCTTCCTGTGGCGTCATGAGCCGGAGGGCGCTAACTTATAACCATGCAACTGGACACCGAATTCCTGCGCCAGCATTACGCCGCCATGTCTGACGAAGAACTCCGCGAACTCAACCGCGACGATCTGGTGGAGGCCGCGCGGCGGATATATGACGACGAGATCGCCGGCCGGAAGGCTCCCGCGCCGGCGCCCGTTCGCAGGGCGAGCAGTCCGAAAGACGAAGAGGTCGAACTCGATTGGCTGGAGGACGCCGCGGAGGCCTATTCCAGTTATGCGCGGCCGGGAACCACGGACCCTTCCGAGGGTTCCGTCGACGCCCGTGACGCGCTGGAAGCCGCCGGGATTCCGTGCCACCTGGAGTTGGTCGAAGAGCCAGGGGAAGAACAAATGCAGTATCGATGGCGCGTCCTGGTGCCTGGCAAATTGATCCACCGCGCCACCAGCGTGATCGACCGCGACATCTTCAACGCGGAATTCGAGGCGCAGTGGAAAGCCCATTTGGAAATGCTCTCCGACGAAGAACTGCGCGTGATGGAGCCGCAATATGCCTTCTGCGGGCTCTACGACCGCCTGGAGCGCATCAATCGCGCTTATGACGACGAACTCCAACGGCGGGGCCTGGAAGAGTAGTGCGCACGGCCATCGTCTCCGACATCCACGGTAACCTCACCGCGTTCGACGCGGTCCTGGCCGATCTGCGGGAAACTTCGCCCGACCTGATTCTCCACGGCGGCGACTTAGGGGATAACGGATCGAGTCCATGCGAAGTGCTCGACCGCATTCGCGATCTCGGATGGCAAGGGGTGGCCGGGAATACCGATGAGATGCTGTTCGATCCCCAGTCGCTCACGCGATTCGCCAGCGGACTCCCGCAATTGAAGTCGATGTGGGATGCCATTGAGGAAATGGCGGCGGACGTTCGCGAGAGGATCGGCGAGGAACGGCTGGCGTGGCTGCACGCTCTCCCACGGGAGCAGATGCAAGAGCATTTCGCGCTGGTGCATGCCCGTCCCGATACTGCCTGGCGCGCGCCCATGGACACCGCCGCCGATAGCGATCTGCAATCGGCATACGGTCCGCTTGGCCGGCCGGTGGTCGTCTACGGACACATTCATCGCCCGTATGTGCGGAAAGTTGCGGGCGTGGTCGTGGCCAACAGCGGCAGCGTCGGACTCCCGCACGATGGTGATCGCCGCGCGTCATACCTTTTATTGGACGACGGCGAGCCGTCGATTCGCCGCGTGGAGTACGACGTCGATCGCGAATTGAAGGCGCTGCGAAGCTCCGGCCGGCCGCACACCGAGTGGATCGCGTGCATTCTGGAGACAGCCAGCCCGCAGATGCCATAGAATCGCGGCGCAGACTTTTCTCGGCGGGACGGGTCGAGAAGAGCGAGATACGGTCCCTGCCGGGAGCGTCTCTGGCGGCAGAAACCGAATTCGTTATCGGGACCGCTCCCTCACGGTCGCGGCTCGGTATCGGCGGATTGCGTTTCCGAGCCGCGCGCGTCAGCAAGCGGTTTCAGCTTCAACCGAAGACGACGAGGTTTCTGGAAAGTCTAGGTATAGCCTAAGCCTCGCCCCAGCAGGCAAGAGTGCCTGCGCCACGGCCTAAGCCGCCCCATGCTTCATTAGCGGCAGCGAAGGCTCCAGGTCGCGAAGCACTCGATCCAACTCCGGCTCCTGCACGGGCCTCGCCAAAACGTAGCGGTTATAGCCTTCGAAGTTGGACGAGAGTTCCATATCGTAGCCGTCGGAAAGAAGGATAAAACCGCCTACCCGGGATTGCATACGCTCGGATAATTCCACCCAATTCAGGCCGGGGGCGTGCAGCGAACAGAAAGCGGCATCGATCTTGATCCGGTGCGCCAATTCCAGCCCGATATCGGCGTTGGAGACAGGAACCACGCGGTAACCCCGGGCAGCCAGCAAGCCCATTAGCTGTTTTTGCGCGGTCTCATCGGGTTCGATCACCAAGGCCGTCATGCCGTGAGCGTATTCGCTCGGGGCCGCCGGCGGCTGCGCGAAGGGTGTGCGTTCGCGGGCGGTAGTCAGCGGCAACTCCACTTCGAAGCGCGGGTCGGCGTGGCTTTTCTCCACCAGCCTCACCTCGCCGCCATGGCTGGCAATCACGCTGCGCGTTACCCCCAGAATCGCCGCGGTTTCCTCAGGCTTTCGCGAGGCCGCCTGGCCCGTGTACGCCACCTCCACCACCAGCCGTTTGGCCAGCAGGCTGGTGCGCACGGTAATCACTTTCTGCGGAGCCTCAGCCAGCGATTGCTCGGCGTGCACCAGCAGATTCAGAAACACCTGCTCCAACTGGCCTTGCGAGCCCAATACGTATAGCGGTTCCTGCGCCGTGAGATCGCGAACCTTGATCCCCGAGGCCTTGCGGTCGCCCTCGCGGAATTCGATCAGATTGTGGAGTAGCGCGGTGACCGAAACGGGGCGCGCCTCCACCTGTTCGGCGGCGAACGACACTAGGCGCGAGACCATGGCGGCGGCGCGTTGTGCTTCCGCTTCGATGGCCGCGAGTTCGCGTTCCGCGCCCAATCCACGAGACTTGTCGAGTACCCGCCGGGCAAGGTCGGAGATGGACGCCAACGGTGTTTGCAACTCGTTGACCACGCCCGAAATCAGACGCCCCACGGCGGCCAGTTTTTCGGTGCGGAATAGCTGCTCCTGTACGGAGCGCTGGTCGAGCAGACGGAACGCCACGCCGATCTGGTTGGCCACATGCTGTACCAACGCCTGTTCGTCGACTGTGAACTCGTGAGCGCGGCCGCGGCTCAGTTCGAGCACGCCCGTCACCTCGCCCTGTGTCAATAGAGGCACGAATAGCAGGCTTTTGGGCCCCCGCTCGCCGCTGCTGGGCGCCATCGGAAAGGGGCTGCGGTCGATATCGGGAATCACCAGCAATGTGCGGTAATGGAAGCATGCGACGGCCCCGGCTTCGGCGCCCCCGGGAGGTGAAGTCAGCGAGATGGATGCCGGGTCCGAATTCTCGGTAGCCACGGAATCGAGCGTTTTGGACCCACGGTTATACACATACAGGCGCACGCCCGTGACACCGATTACAGCGGTGAGAGAAGCGCTTACCCTTTTCAGAATCGTTTCGGGAGAGGACGCGCTGAGGATTTCTTCACCCAGGTTGTACGTGTTGCGCAATCGCTCGCGCTGGCGGCGCAGGCGACGCTCGCGGCTCCACAGGAAATAGCTGATGCAGAGCAGCAAGATGAGGCCGAAAGCCAGCATCAGGGACTCTATCAGCCAATCGGCGCTCTGCGAGAAGACAAATCGGCCCTGCGCACTTACTGGTGGCGTGTAAACGGCCGCCAGCAAAGCACGCAAACCAACGTTCCTCAACGTGCCCGTTGTTGGGCCAACCATGAAGTCAGAATTCCGTTGCAAAAATTATCCGCCATTATGTCCGCACCCGGCAAGTTAACGAAAGTGGTAGCCAGGCCGGCGACGCGCATCCCGGCGGCCCGCGCCGCCGCGACTCCCGTGTGGGAATCTTCCAAAACGATACCATTGACCGGCGCGATTGCAAGCAATTCCGCCGCCCGCAGGTAAATTTCCGGATGCGGCTTGGGACGGCTTACCTGATGGCCGTCGACGACCGCCCGGAAATATTGCCGCAAGCCGGCCCCATCCAGGACGAAATCCACGTTCTCCGGCTCGGCATTGGTGGCCAAAGCCATGGGAGCGCCGCGGTACAGCTCCAGAAACGGCCGCAGACCCGATACCAGCGACTCCTCCATCCTGCTGGCCAGCATCTTCCGATAGATTTCTTCCTTGGCGGCGCCCCGGGCCGCAATTTCGTCCTCCGGGAGGCCGTCTCCGAAAAAGTCGCGGACGATCTGGTCGTTGCGCCGGCCGTACATCCGTTCCAGCATGCCGGGCGTGGTTTCCAGGCCGTAGCGGCGATTGAACGCTGCCCAAGCTTCGCAATGAAGGGGGTTGGAATGGACGATCACGCCGTCCATGTCGAAAATGAGGGCCAGCCCGTCCGCTAAAGGATACACTAGTCCGCGGCCGGTCCTTCCTGTAAATTGGCCTGCAGCCAGTCCAGATAGGGAGCCGCTCCATCTATCACGGGAAGTGCGAGCACCTCGGGTACCCGATAGGAGTGCGCGCCTTCGATAGCCCCGCGGAGCTGCTCGAAGAGAGAGCGCGACGACTTGATCAGCAGCAGCCATTCGTCCGAAGATTCCACCGCTTCGTTCCACCGGTAGACGCTGCGCAAGTGCGGGACGATACTGACACAGGCCGCCAGGCGCCGCTCGATCAGCAGGCGCGCCAGCCGCTCCGCCTCGTCCTCACTGCCACAGGTGCTCAGCACTACAATCTTGTCTGTCATTTCTTTCGCAAGCGATGTTACTATTATCTTCCAGGCTGTGGTTGCGATGAGAAAAGCATTTCGCCGGTGGGCATTCGGGGTGGCTGTTATGGGGGTGGTGATCTACGCCGCGATCACGCTTACCGGTCCGCATGGCGTCCATGCGTGGATGGAGAAAGAGCGTCTCATTCAGGAGATGCAAAAGAAGAACGCCAGCGACGCGCAGAAGATCGAGCGCATCAAGGAGCACATCAAGCGCCTGGACGGCAATCCCGACGAGCAGGAGCGCGAGATTCGTGAGCGCCTCAAGCTGGTGCAGCCCGATGAGAAGGTTTTCATCACCGGCGACCCGGCGAAGCAATAAAGCGCAAATACATTTTAGCCACCGATAAACACCGATAAGAAAGCGCTTGGTTTTATCGGTGTTCATCGGTGTTCATCGGTGGCCACCAAGATACCTTCAACTGTTCTTCCAGCCGTCGCTCTAATTTCCGTTTGACCTCCGGCCATTCGCCGTCCAGCACACTGAAAATAATGCTGTCCCGCCGATACCCGTCGCCGGTGACGATGTACGATCGCAAGGTCCCTTCCTCCACCGCGCCCATTCTGGCCAGCGCCGCCGCGGACCGCCGATTGCGGCTGTCCACCTGAAACTCGATCCGCAGGCAGCCCAAGCTCTCGAAACCGTACTTCATGAGCAGGAGCTTGCCTTCGGTATTGCACCCGCTGCCCCAGGTGCTGGGCGCATACCAGGAGCCCACCAGAGCCTTGCGGTGCTCCCGCGAGACACTCTTGAAGCGCGTGATCCCCACAATGTCACCGCCAGGCTGGCGGCGTACCACGAACGGCATGGCGGCGCCGCTGGCATAATCGCGGAGCAGGCCGTCCAGGTAAGCCCGCATGAGATCGGGCGTCTTCGGCCGGCTGGTCAGATACCGCCAGATCTCGGTGTTCTCGGCGAACGCCAGAAGTTCGGCGAAATCGGCCTCAGACAGATGCTCCAGGCAAATCAGCCTGCCGGGCAGCGAAATGGGAGGTAAGGGCGTGGGCCAATCGGCCGGTTGTACAGGCATCCATCAGGGAAAATACCACAAGAGAGTCGATCGGCCTACACGTTCCTGGGGCGGAACGCGATCCGCCCACTTCGGCACGCCGAAAATCTTCCAGGCGCTGACACTGACGGCGTTCCACCCGGGCGCGGGATGGGCGGAATCCGCGGGCAGGATGCGCGGGAAAGATTCGCCGGCAAGCATCGGATAGGTCTTATTGAACGACTCGAACGTCACTTCCGTGGCGCCGGCATGCCGGAGCCGCTCGCCCAAGCGTTTCATGTCCTGACCCCAATCGAGGTCGGAATCGGCCACGAAATTCTCCGGATGGGCGCCGGCGATTTCGTTGGTGTACGCCAGGTAATCGGGGTGCTGGAGAGCGCCGGAGGCGATCTGCCAGAGCAGGAGTACCGCGAGAACCCATCGTGTCGCCTGGCGATGCCACATGGATGCCGCCGCAGCGCCGCCGATAACCGCCAGCCCTACATAGATCGGCAGAATGTGTCGCACTCCGATGTTGATTCGGCTGGCGAAGGCGCAAACCAGGATCGCCACCGAAAATGCCACCGGGGTAGAGAATCGGCGGCAACCCACCACGGCCAGCGCTAGAAGCGCCAGCGGAGTTTTGACGGCCAGCACGACCGGATAGTAATACCAGAAGCCCGTTCGACTGACCCGGCCCAGCAAATAGGACACATGCCCCGTCGCATTGTGCGCCCAGACGCTGGCGAGCCCCGTGAAGAAGCGCGGCGCCGGCAGGCGGAGATGCAGGTAATCCACGCGGGCGAATGTGAAGCGGTAGCCGGCCCAGATCACCAGGAATGCCACCGCACAGGCAATCGCCAGCGAACGGCGATGCCGCCACAGTTGACCGCGATGCATGGCCAGCAATGCGGCGGGGAGAAACAGCAGCGCCGAGAATTTCGAAAGGCAGGCGAGCCCGATTGCCACGCCGAAGAGAACCGTGCGCCGGCGATCGGGCCGGTCGGCCCAATAGACAGAGGCCAAGGCCGCGGCGCCGATCCAGGCGGTGACCGCCATGTCCGTGGTGATCAGGCCCGAGTGCGCCAGCACGGGCGGGAGAGTCGTGAAAAGCAGAGTGGACGCGAGTGCGCCGGCCGGTCCTGAGATCCTCAGACCCCAGAAAAAGACGACCGCCGACGCCAGCCAGAAAAACGGCAGAATGCCGGCGCGGCCGAAGGCCAGCATACGGCCGTAGTGCGCGTCACGCCCGAGAATCCGGAAGCCTTCGAAGTAGGAATCGGGGCCGGCATGCCAGCGTTCGCCGGCGAGGTAAGGTCCGAGGGCGCCCATCACGCGGGCCAAAGGAGGGTGCTGATCCTCGTAGAGATACTTGCCGGCGGAAATCCATTCCATGCCGGCCGCCAGGTGGGCTGGCTCGTCTACGGTGTGGTTGAAAACGGTGTATGTCGAGACGATGCGGGCGGAGGCGATCAGCATGAGCAGGATCGCCGCCCGCGCCGCTTTGCGTACGTCTAAATTAGGATGCAACCAGCTACTATATCGCGCGCCGCACCGGCCGGCGATTGCGCGAACGGAAGAGCAGTTTACCACCGGCGCGTTGCTGCGGAGTGCGCTCGTAGCGCACCGCGGCGGCGATCTCGACAACCGGGGCCATAGTCTGGTTCTCGCCCACGATTTCCTTCGGTGCCAGTTGGCGCGTCATGCGAATGGACAGCGCGCGCTCAATCCTGGAGATCTCGGAACGTTCCATGCGAGTGGCAAATGTGGTTGCGGTGCCGTGGGCGCCGGCGCGGCCGGTGCGTCCCACACGGTGGATGAAGTCTTCGGGCACCTGCGGAAGGTCGTAATTCACCACGTGCGAGATGCCTTCCACGTGAATGCCGCGGGCGGCGACATCGGTCGCCACCAGGACGCGATAGTAGCCGTCCTGAAAGCCCTTGAGCGCCTGATTGCGCTGGCTTTGGCTGCGGTCGCCATGGATGGCCGCGGTTTTCGCGCCGCTGCGCGAGAGCTGCTTCGCCAGGCGATCGGCGCCGTGCTTAGTACGGGCAAAGACGAGGAACGAACCCGTTTCGGTCTGCAGCATGGATTCGAGCAGCGGCAGCTTCTGGCTGGCCTCGATCTCATAGAGGCGGAGGTCGACTTGTTCCACCGGCCGGGAGATGGACCCGACCTCTACGCGCACGGCGTTGGGAACATGCGTTTCCACCAGGTGCCGCACCGAAGTTTCGATGGTGGCCGAGAAGAACAGCGTCTGCCGTCCGGTGGGAGTGGCGGCCATGATGCGCTTGATGGTGGGCAGGAAGCCCATATCGAGCATGCGATCGGCCTCGTCCAGCACCAGGATCTTGACGGCGCTCAGATTGACGAGCTGGCGGCTCAAAAAGTCGTATAAACGGCCGGGAGTGGCGATGACTACCTGCGCGCCTTTGCGGATGGACTGCAATTGTGGATTTTCGCCGAGTCCGCCGACCACGATGGCGGCGCGGATTCCCGTGCCGTGAGCGATCTGGGTGAAGGCCTCGTGGATCTGGATCGCCAGTTCGCGGGTGGGGCTCAGGATAACGGCCCGCACGCCCTTGGGCGCTTGCTCCGCGAGGAGCGATTGCACCAGCGGGAGGACGAAGGCGAGAGTTTTACCAGTGCCGGTTTGAGCGGTGGCAACCACATTGCGGCCCGCAAGGGCGGGCTCGATGGCAAGTTCCTGCACGGGGGTGGGTTTGGTGAATCCGTGCTTCAGGAGGTTGGTCTGGAGGACGGGAGAGAGAGTGAGTTCTGAGAAATTGTTCATTTTTCGTTTTGAGGAAGGAAATCAGCGAACCAACTACCAACGAGGGAAGAAGAGAGGCGGATTGACTTCGATTACATAGAACAGTATAGCGCACAAAGGGATGGACCGGGCGGTGGGGTGTCCCGCAGCCCGCAGCCTAATTCGCAGTTGGCTTCTCCACGCGATCGGTCACAATTACTTCCACTGGGCCATGATCGGGCGAAATCCCTCCTGTGCGCTCAGTTCAAATGGGCTTCGACTTTGTACCTCGCAGGCGCGACAATGCACGCACGCCAGAACGCAAGCCTGGGTCAATTCCCAGACGACGTCCCGCCTGGGATAGCGGATATACCGTGGCCGAATTCTTCTCGACGGTTCCGCGGTCTTCTCGAAGCCGGTGGTATGCGCCTCGAAGAAAGCTCCATCCGCAAGTCCGTCCCGAATAAGAACACTCTGGCTGGCGCTCATAGCTTGCATATGGAAGCGAAGTCCAGCGTCTGCCGATGAGCACCACCCCCGGCAATCATCGACAGCGCTCCGATGATTTTACCGGGATTGATGGGGTGCACCGGGACGCGCAGCCATCCGAAGCGATCGGGCACCAGCAACATCACGAGGCCTCCCGTGCCGACGCGCTGTACTGGCGTCAGCCCGCATGACCCTCCCGCCAGATCGCTGGGGCCGCCGGCCAGGACGTTGTCAGCGATCGGCCCCGCGTAGCACCTCGTGTTGCCAAACCGCTAATCTAATCTAAATTCTTACCGGCTCGACGACCGTGGCGATGGTCTCAGCTTGCATCGCCCAACCAGGCCGGGAAAAGGGCCAAGGGGTTCTGCCCGACGGCCAAACCCTTAGACTCTGCCGTCCGGCCGTAATTGAGCGAAACTGCTCCTCTCGAAACTCCTGCGCGCTGATTGAGCGGCGCGCTGGAGAGAGCGCAGACGGGATGCCGCCTCGGAAGAGGCTCGGAATCAGCAATTTGGGCGGGAGATATAGCGGCTGGGGCGCGGAAAGCGGACGACGAAAGAGAACGTTAACTAGACTTGGTGCGCGTGCTCCGGAACCCGCCGCCAGCGCGGCGCCACGATCGATTCCGGCGCCAGTTCGCGGCGGATATGCAATTGCAGACTTCGCGTCATCCGGTCCATACGCATGTACCGCGCGCGCCGGCAGCGCAGGTGGGCGATGAGGCAGATATCGGCGGCCGCCCACAGCACCAAGACCGTGATGTCTGCAAAGTCCATGCCTTGATCTAACCACGAGATTAACTTCAGTCATAGGTCTATCAGTAACATCCGGGTAACAGTACAAAAAAGAAATGGCATTTGAGAACACTAGTACTTTCTCGCCACGATTTCGAAACGGCCCGACACGTCTCAGGATAGCGAAGGGGGCAGGATTCGATCGAGCAGTTTCACATCGAAGACGCGGCAGCGCCTGGACCTTGGCTTCACTGTAGCGCTGCGCCGCGTCCAGGCACTCGAACACGATGCACGTGGCATCGCCGGGTCGGGGTTCGGCCGGCCGTCGGGCGTCACCGGATCGGACGCCGTCCGGTCCTTCAGAAAGACGGCGCATTCGATGGGGCGAAGAACGTCGGTCCAATCCTGTGGGTTGCGCCGCGGATCAAAGAGCCGGATCTCCGTACCGCCGTCCACGTCCCATGTTCATGCACAGAGACGGCTCCTCCGGTGACGGGCTCAGTGCAGTCCGCCGGCCACCTGAATGATCTGGCCGGTGATCCATCCGGCGTCCTCGGACGCCAGAAAAGACGCCACCGTGGCGATATCGCGCGGCTGTCCTACCCGCCCGAGAGGGGTGTTCGGAAGAGTCTGCGCGACCATCGGCTTGAATTCCGGCAGGGCGGCCGTGCCTTCCGTTTCCACCGGTCCGGGCAACAGCGCGTTGACCCGAATCTTCTTGGGACCCAGCTCCGACGCCAGGCTCCTGGTCAGTACGTCCACGGCGCCCTTGGTCGCGCTGTAGACCGAGGTGTACGGAGGCGCCAACTGCGAGGCGATCGATCCGACATTGATGACCGACCCGCCGCCGTCGCCGAACGCACCGGCCGCGGCCTGCGTGGCGAATACCAGTCCGCGCACGTTGAGGTCGAACATGCGGTCGAAGTGCTTTTCGGTGATCGACTCGAGCGGCAGGAATTCATAAACGCCGGCGTTGTTCACCAGGATATCCACTTTCCCGAATTCTGCGACGGCCTCATTTACCAGCGCCTTAGCTTCCGCCGGCTTGCTGACATCGGCGCGCACGGCTTTGGCGGCACCGCCCGCTGCTTTGATCTTCGTGACTATCGCCTCCGCTTGCGCCCCGCTCGACGCATAATTGACTACGACTGACGCTCCTTCACGCGCCAGTTCCTCGGCGATGGCCGCTCCGATCCCCTTCGATGCGCCGGTGACCACGGCTACTTTTCCTTTGAGTTTTCCCACGGATTTTCCCTCCCTTACTTTCATTGACGTTTAGACAACTGTCTATATGATGTGGGGAGGGTGAGCGCGATTCAGCCTTTGCGGCGGCCCGGAATCCGGCGTCGCATTTCGGTCAGATAGTCCGCCCAAACCTTGCGGTCCAGACGGTAATAGCAGAACTTAGCTTCGCGTCGCGGCTTAATCAGCCCCGCGACGGAGAGTTCTTTGAGGTGGTGCGAAATAGTGGGTTGCGAGACGTCGGACTCGCTCGCCAGCACGGTGCAGGCGAGTTCCTTCGAACTCGCGATGCGTTCGAGAATTTCCATGCGGCGCGGATCGGCCAACGCCCGGCTCACGCGAGTGAATTGCTCGGCATCCATCCGATTCGATGGTAGCGCAGTGCGCTTATCCCCGAATCTCTACCGCACGCGCGAATTCGACCGCGGCATTCTCGCGCAGCTCGGCGAGCACGCTCTCCGGCACCAGTTCGTCCGTAGAAACCACCGCGACCGCTTCCAGCGCCTCGCCCGCTTTCACCGGACCTTCACGCCGTCCCAGCGAAAAGTTCGCGATGTTGATGCGATTCTTGCCCAGCACCGTTCCTACGTGCCCGATCACGCCCGGCACGTCGCGATTCTTCATGAAGATCAGGAAGCCCGCGAGCGCCACCTCGCAGTAGATACCATCCACCTGCGTCAGCCGCGGCATCTCTAGAAAGACCGCGCCTTCCACCGTCGTCACACCGCGGTCCGTCTCCAGCTCGATGCGGATCGAATCGGTATGCACCGATCGCCGCTCGTGACTCTCCGCCACCTGCCATCCGCGCTGATCGGCGATCTGCATGGCGTTCACCAGGTTCACCTTGCCGGCAGTCGACCGGCTCAGCACGCCCGCCAGCGCGGCGTTGCGCAGCAGGTGAGTGTCGGCATCGGCGATCTTCCCGCAGTACACCAGCCGCACGGCATGCGGACTCCCCACCGCAATATGCGCCGCGAAGGCTCCCAATCGTTCCGCCAGCGTCGCGTACGGCCCGAGCGCGCGGTATTGCTCCGGCGTGAGGGCCGGCATATTCACCGCATTGATCGCTATTCCGTGTTGCAGGTACTCGACCACCTGCTCGGCGATCCGCACGCCCACGATCTCCTGCGCTTCCTCGGTAGACCCGCCGATGTGCGGCGTCGCCAGCACCGCGTCCGCCGCGAACAATGGAAATCCAGCCGGAGGAGGTTCGAGGCTGAATACATCTATCGCCGCACCCGCCACTTTTCCCGATTGCACCGCTGCCAGCAGCGCCGCTTCGTCCACCAGTTCCCCGCGCGCGCAGTTGACGATGCGCACTCCCGTTTTCATCGCCGCGAAAGCCGCGTGCGAAAGCATGCCCAGCGTCTCGGGAGTGGCCGCCACATGCAGCGTGATGTAGTCGCTCACGCCGTAGAGCGCCGCGAGATCGAGCATCTCCACGCCCAGATCGTGCGCAATCTTCGCGGTGACGTAGGGGTCGTGTGCCACGATCCGCATCTCGAATGCGCGCGCCCGCTTCACCACCTGCCGGCCGATGCTGCCCAATCCGACGATGCCGAGCGTCTTGCCGCGCAGTTCGTTGCCGAGAAATTTCTTCTTCTCCCACTTGCCTGCACGCGTCGATGCGCTGGCTTGCGGAATGTGACGCGCCATAGCGAGCATCAGGGCTAGCGTATGCTCCGCCACCGAGATGGCGTTGCCGCCAGGCGTATTCATTACCAGCACACCCGCCGCGGTGGCCGCGTCGAGATCGACATTGTCTACGCCCACGCCGGCGCGCCCAATCACGCGCAGCTTGGGGGCGCGCTCCAGCACGGCGCGATCCACTTGCACCGCGCTGCGCACCAGCAGCGCGTCGCAATCCGCCAGGTGTTGGGAATATTCCTTGGGGTTGGAGACGACGATGTCCCACCCCTGCTGCGCCCGCAAAAGCTCGATACCAGCTGCGGCCACAGGTTCGGCAATCAGGATTTTAGGCATGTTGGGATTGCTGGCAAATTTCTTGGACAGCCGCCACACCGGCGCCGTATTCCACCGGCACACCGTTCGCCTTGAGAATGATTTCGAGCTCCGCCACCACCGCGAAGAGGTCGGCGAAATCGAAATATCCGAGGTGTGCGATGCGGAAAATCTGCCCCTTCATCGAACCCTGTCCATTCGCAATAATCGCGCCGAAACGACTGCGGAATTCCTTCACGATCACGCCCGAATCGAGTCCCGCCGGCGCCTTCACGGCCGTCACCGAAGACCCCGGGCACGATGGCGAGAACAGCTCCAGGCCCAATTTCTGGACAGCCGCCCGAGTCGCTTTAGCCAGCAACTCCGCGTTGTCGATCAGATCGGCCATCCCCAACTGCTTGACGTACTTCAGTGCTTCCGCCAGCGCCAGAATCAACGAAGTCGCCGGCGTCCAGCTCGATTCGCCCGCGTCGCCGCTCTTCTTTTCCTTTTTCAAATTGAAATAAAAGTGCGGCAGCGAGGCCGTCTCGGCGAACTTCCACGCTTTCGGACTCACCGACATAAACGCCAGTCCCGGCGGAATCATGAAAGCCTTCTGCGATCCGCCGATCACCACGTCGAGCCCCCAACCGTCGATATCGAGCGGCATCGTGCCCAGCCCCGTGATCGCATCCACCACCAGAATCGCGCCCGTCTTGGCGGCCGCCGCGCCCATCGCGCGCACGTCGTGCACCGCCCCTGTGGATGTCTCCGACGCTTGCACGAACACGCCCTTCGTCGCGGGCTCGGCCGCCAGGGCGGCTTCCACTTGCGCCGCCGAAACCGCCGAGCCGTAGGGCACCGTGATCACATTCGCATCCAGCCCGTAAGCCTTCGCGATCTCCGCCCACCGCTCGCCGAATTTACCAGCTACGCAGACGATTACCTTATCGCCGCGCGAAAACAGGTTCGACACCGCCGCGTCCATGGCGCCCGTGCCCGACGCGGCGAACATCAGCACGTCGTTACCGGTGCCCATCACTTCCTTGAGATCGGCCAAGCACGACCGGTAGACCTTACGGAAGTCCTCCGTGCGGTGGTGAATGTCGGACGCCATCATGGCGTGCAGGGCGGGCGGATAGAGAGGCGTCGGCCCAGGCGTTAAGAGACGTTGTTTCCTGATGTGCATCTGGGGATTTAGTCTTCCAGGGTAGCAAACACGGAGGGGCTGTGGGCAAGATGAGCAGGCGACGGAAACCGAGTTCGCGATCGGGACCGTAGGCGGATTGCGTTTCCGAGCCGCGCGCGTCAGCAAGCGGATTCAGTTTCAACGGAGGACGACGGGGTTCTGGAAAGTCACTTTGCCTGACGCAGCTTGAGTGTCTCCGTGTGCATCACCTCTTCCAGTTTCCCGGCGAAATCCCGAATAAGCGCCAGATCCTCACTCGAGTATTCGCTGTAAAGCTGCTTCATCGCCCTGTCCAGAGATTCGAACAGGCGCCCGACTTCCGCCGCGCGCTCCGGCACCGGGACAACCATCACTTTGCGGCGGTCCGATATGTCTCTCACCCGCCGCACAAGCCCGCTGGCTTCCAAACGATCGATGACGCTGGTCACCGCGGCTGTGGTCAGGCCGGTCAACTCGGCAATCCGGCCGGCGGTGACCGAGACCTCCGCGCGCGCCAGATCCAGGCACTTCAGGTCGGTAGAATTCAATCCCAGCCTCCCGGCAACCGCTTCATGGAAGAGTACCGTACGCGCGCTCAGGCGACGCCCCAATTGTTCGTTGATCTGGCGCTCCAGTTCCACTCGCGCCGCATCTTTCCTTGACAAGCTTCCCCCCCCCCGATGATATTAGTTAGATTGTCTAGTAATCAGATAGTCTAGCAAATAGATGAATGAAACTTCAAAGCCTCAGTATATCGAGGCCGCGAAATCGAGGTAAGCCAATGAAACGCCTGATCCCCGTTCTTACGCTCGCGTTATTCTCCCCATTCATCGCCGAGATTCTTTTCGGCGCAACCCCCCTGAGTCGCCTCGCCAGCCTGCCCCCGCTCATCCTCCTTTATGGCGGGGGTGCTGTGTTCATCCGTGAATTGGCGCGCCGCGCCGCCCGGCCCTGGACAGCCATCCTGTGCCTCGGCGCGGCATATGGCCTGGTCGAAGAAGGGCTGGTGATGCAAACGTTGTTCAGTCCGGATCTTTTCGGCGCGGCCGCTTGCGGGGCTCGTTTCGCGGGAGTCAATTGGGTATGGGCAGAGGCATTGCTCGGCTACCACGCCGTCTGGAGTATCGCCATTCCCATAGCTGTCGCCGAGTTGTGCTTCCCCGAACGTCGCCACAAGCCCTGGCTGGGACGTGCCGGAAGCACCGTTGCCGCGGGCTGCTACGCGCTTGGAGCGCTGAGCATCTCCATCGTCTTCCGCCGATTCCTTGCTCCCAATTTCCGGGCGCCGGCAAGCTCGCTAATTGTAACTGCGCTATCGGCCGCGGCCCTTGCGGTCTGGGCCCTGACACGGAAACCGGTGCTCGCCGCCCTTGCCGGGCGGGAACTACCCGCGACGGTCCCATCGCCTTGGCTAGTGGGGTTCCTGGCGTTTGCCACGGCAGCCCTCTGGATGGGCCTATTCACCTTGCCGCAATCTCTGCGAACCGGCCTTCGGCCTCTCCTGCCTATGACTCTTGCGGCCTGCCTGGCCGGCGGCGCTTGCCTTCTCTTGCGCAAATGGGTTCGCGCTCGCTGGACCGATTCGCACAGCCTGACGTCGATCGCCGGCGCGTTGGTGGCCAGTTCGGCTTACGGTGTCAACGTCATCAAGCAGGGAACGCTACTGGATCGTGGCGGGCAGGCCGTCTTCAGTATCGTTTTTCTCGCTTTGCTTGCGGCTTTGGGAGGCCGGCTCGGGCGCCGCAGTCCGGCCGCATGATTGACCTTTGCCGCTAGTCCTCTAAAATAGCAGTCAATATGCCCTTGATCGACCAGATACAAAAAGACATGGTGGCGGCCATGAAGAGCAGGGAAGAAGCGCGCCTCAGCGCTCTCCGCATGATCAAAGCCGCGCTCATGAAGCTGAAGGTGGACTCGCCCAAGCCGGTGGACGAAGCCGTTGAAATGCAAACGCTCAAACAGCTCATCAAGCAGCGCGTCGACGCGGCCGAGATGTTCCGCAAGGGCGGCCGCCCCGAACAGGCCGACAAAGAAGAAGCCGAAAAAGTCCTCATCGAAAGCTACCTTCCCGCCGGCGCCAGTGAAGCCGAGATCGATGCCGCCGTCGCCGAGGCCCTGGCCGAGACCGGCGCCACCTCCATCAAACAGATGGGTCTGGTGATGAAAGCGGCCCAAGCGCGCCTCCCGGGAAAAACCATTGACGGCAAAGCACTCAGTGATAAAGTGAAGGCTAAACTTTCATGACGCCTCCACAAAACACAGGGCGACGCCACCGGCCGTTTGTGCCGGAGAACATGAAGATGCGGGAGTTCACGCTACGAGCGGTCCTGCTCGGGCTGGTGATGTGCGTGATCCTCGGTGCGGCCAACGCGTACCTGGGCCTGCGCGCCGGCCAAACCATCGCCGCCACGTATCCCGCCGCGGTCATCGGCATGGCCGTGCTGCGCGTCTTCAAAGGGTCGATTCTCGAAGAGAACATCGCCCGAACCGCCGGCTCCATCGGCGAATCGGTGGCCGCCGGCGCGGTGTTCACGCTTCCCGCCTTCGTGTTGGTGAAAGCCTGGCCGTCTTTCGATTCGCGCGAGGCGTATTGGAAATCGACCGCTATGATGCTGGTCGGCTCCGTTCTCGGCGTGCTCTTCGTTTCGCTCATACGCCGCGTCATGGTAGAAGATCCCGAGCTGCCATTCCCCGAATCGGTGGCGGCGTCGGAAATCCATAAGGCCGGCCAGGCGGGCGCTAAGGCCGCGAAATATCTGTTCTACAACATCGTGTTCGGCGCCTTCGTCTTCCTCGGTGGCCAGTTCAGCCTGTTCGCTGTCGATCACGATTTCTTCTTCCGCGTCGGCCAACTGGGGAAAAGCACCATCCGCCTGGGCGCGCTCGGTTCGCGCAACATTTTGGGAACGGGCGGTATTTCCACTGTCGCCGCTCCCACCGTCAGTCCGGCGTTCGTCGGCGTGGGATACATTATCGGCCCTGAACTGGCCGCGCTCAATTTCTCCGGCAGCGTGGTGGCATGGGGACTGCTGATCCCGGTGCTCATCTATTTCCTGGGGCCGCAATTGCAGGCTTATCTCCCGGCCAATCCCACCGACGCCAGCTGGCTCGGTCTCGCTAACAGCGTATGGCGCTTTATCGTCCGTCCTATTGCTGTCGGCAGCATGATGGTCGGGACTTGTTACACGCTTTTCCGCATGCGCAAGAACCTCATCGCCGGTTTGGCCAAGGCCTTCTCGGAATTGAAGGGCAGCGGTACGGAGCCGGAATCGGTCAGCCGCACCGAGCGCTACATGAGCTCGAAGACGGTCTTCGCCCTGATCGGCGTCACTTTCGTATTGATGTGCGTGCTCTACATTTATATGTCGGGACTGATCGGCGGCGCCATCGCCGCGGCCCTGGTCATGCTGATCGTCGGATTCTTCTTCGCTACCGTCTCCGGATATCTGGTCGGCGTTATCGGCTCGTCGAACAATCCCATCTCCGGCCTGACGCTCTCCACGCTCGTCATCGCCGCGCTCCTCATGGTCACGCTCGGAGTTTCCGGAACCGGTGGCGTGGTAGCGGTCCTGGCGGTAGCCGCGGTAGTTTGCGTCTCCTCCGCCGTCGCCGGCGAACTCCTGCAGGATTTCAAGGTCGGATACATTCTCGGCGGCACACCGCGCTCCATTCAGATTGTTGAACTCATCGCGGTAGTCGTGGCCAGCTTGGTCATGTACTTCCCGCTGCTGTGGCTCGATCTCGGCAACATCCATAAAGGAGGTATCGGCTTCGGCGACCGCGAACTCTCCGCGCCGCAAGCCGGTCTGATGGCATCGCTCGCGCAAGGCATCGTGGGCGGCGACATGGCATGGCCCCTGGTGGTCACCGGCATCCTCATGGGATTCGCCATGATCCTCTTCAAGGTGAAAAGCCCCATGCTGGTCGCCATCGGTATGTACCTCCCCATCTCGATCACCGCCGCCATCTTCATCGGCGGCGTCATCCGCTGGTTCACCGATGTCCTCCGTCGCCGCGCGCAATGCAACGGCGCTCAGAGTGCGCGTATCGAGAACGTCGGCGTGCTGGTGGCTTCCGGCCTGATCGCCGGCGAGGCCCTGGCGGGACTGGTCACGGGCTGGTTCAACTACAAGTACGGGAAGCTATTCGCCGTTTTCAGCGAGCCTTCCTATCTCTTAGGCATCGGCGTGATGGCGCTGATTGCCTACACGCTCATTCGAATACCGCTCAAGAATGCCGGCGATCCTAACGAGCCGGCGCCGCCCGCGGCTATCATGTGATAGGCTGAGTAAGTAGCGGAAGGGTGATCGCCCATGGCTCTGACAGACGAAGATAAAACTTGGATCAGCAGTACCGTAGCTGAACTGTTGCGTCCGACCAACAGTCGCCTGGATGCCATCGATCATGGCCTGAATGCCATCGATCATCGCCTGGATGCCATCGATCATCGCCTGGATGCCATCGATCATCGCCTGGATGCCATCGATCATCGCCTGGATGCCATCGATCATCGCCTGGATGCCATCGATCATCGCCTGGATGCCATCGATCA
>Ga0182013_10000374_pt1 | contig 62119 bp, 44 predicted proteins | sample 612S2MmetaG_FD_120487 | JGI IMG/M metagenome (GOLD analysis project Ga0182013, IMG submission 120487) | Permafrost microbial communities from Stordalen Mire, Sweden - 612S2M metaG | ecosystem: Environmental > Terrestrial > Soil > Wetlands > Permafrost | place: Sweden: Stordalen | collected...
CCATCGTCGCACGGTCGCTGACACCACCTATGAATACTGGACGCTGGTGGAGTCGCGCCGCACGGCCAGCGGTCCGCGTCAGCGCACCGTCGCCACGCTGGGCAAGCTGCCGGGATTGGATGACCACAATTTGATTGTCCATTTTGTCAGCCGAGACAAACTTTGCCGCTGTGTCGGCGATCCTCTGTTTCACGTCCTGGGTTTGGACCATTCCGCGCAGCGTGACTTTACCGTCCACTGTTATGATTTTCACATTGCCGGCATCAACAGAGATGGCTCCATTGCTCTGAATCGCCTGACGAATCTGATCGGTGAGTTTCACGTCCTCTGCGTTCCCCTGCTCCAGCGCCGTGACGCCATCATCGGTCCGCTCCCGCACATTCTGCGCTCCGTTTTCCAGACCGGTGGTGGCGAAATACGGCATGACCTTGTAGTTGCGATAGATTGCCAGGATACTATCAGGTTCATAAGCATAGCCCCATTGCGCGGACTTAAAGTGCGGAGCCGCCTGGAAAGCTTCCCTGGTGGTGTTCAACGTCAGGGAGGAGTTATCCGCATTCCAATGGAATGCCTGCGGCGGCACCGCACTCAATTCCCGTTGCATGCCCAGAAAGCCTCCTTCGGCCAGGATGACTTCCACTATGCGTCCGGCTTCCAGGTCAAGCACCAGATTATTTACCGTGCCCAACTTTTCTTCCTGCTGATTCTTCGCCATCAGGCCGAGCAAAGTTTCCGCCCGCGATACATATCCCAACCTTGGCAGAGCGTTCTGGCCGTTGAAGGAATAATACTGCGAAGCCTGTCCCCTTTGGTTCAGGAGGTCGGGTATGGATTTTGGCAATTCCGGGGCGAAGTAGGTTTCCACCCCGAATCGCTGATAGGCCTGCCGCAACGACGCCTGATCCGTGAAATTTTTCCACTCGGAAGGCCTGAACTCGGGCGCGTTCTTCAATTGCTCCTGCTCTCCTTTGAAGCGCAACGCCTGCGTTGTGCGATCGCAAATAAAAGTCTCGGGTGGCACGGCCACTAAATGTTCGTTCATGCCTATCATCCCCCCAGTGGCGACGATCACTGCCGCGACTCGCCCGTTTTGCAAATCCAAAGCCAGGTCCCGCACCTTCCCAATACTTTCATCATGGGAGTCTTTGAGTTCCTGGCCGATGATTTGATTTGCCCGGCGCAAATCGCCCAAAGTCCGCGTACTCTTCACCTGCGCCTCATCCCGATCACTCGTAGATTCGACGACATCCGACATCTCCGACTGAGACCAGACCGGCAGGCTCGCGCACGACAGAGCGACTGTGGTTATCAAAACTATTTTTTGGGTCTTCATTCGAGGTCCTTTCTCAGGTTAATACATATTTGTTTGAGAATTGCTGTTTCAAACCAAAGGCTTAAACAGCTTCAACCGTTCCGAACTCCTGTCCAGACGGAGCTGTTTGGATTTCAAATGGTTATGCGCCAGTGGAGGATTTCGATTGGCCCTGGGCATCGTTGTAATTTGCAAAAAAGGTCGCAGAATTAATGCAAGTTGCGGGCAGGTATGTGCAATTTGTAGGACGGATGCTGACACTGAAATCAGTTTTCTTAGGGCTTCCCACGTCGTCGGATTCTTTGATAATTATAAATGAGTGCAAAAAATTGGCCACGAAACTTCGCCGGCTCTCCTGAGAGCGGAAGTGCCATCGTCGGACCAAACAATGCGTGTCGGTTGTGGTTTTTCGAAATGGGCGAGCATGGCGCATGGTTTTATTCTGGCGGCGATTTTTTTCCCGGGTCTCGCGCACGCGCAGATTCTGAAACCGGAGGAGATTTATCAAAAGCTCTTGCCTTCCGTAATGACCTTGCATGTGGAAAATGCCCGGGGCGAAACCTACATTGGCACCGCCTTTCTGGCATTGGACAAAAATGTCGCCGTGACCGCGTGGCACGTCGTCAGCGACGCCGTCAAAGTTTCGGCCAAGTTTTCCGATGGCCGGGTGGTCAATGTGGACCGCCTCGTGGACAAGGACGAGAAACACGACCTTGCCCTGATTCGGCTGGATGGCGACGGAGGTCCGGAAGCAGCGCTCTGCGTGGCGAAGCCCGCCATCGGCTCCCGCGCTTATGTGATCGGCGCGCCCAAGGGATTTGATTTCAGCATCACCGATGGGTTGGTCAGCCAGATCCAGGAAATCCACGGCTCGGACCAATATCAGGTTTCCTGTCCCATCTCCGGCGGCAACAGCGGCGGACCTGTGGTTAACGAACTCGGGCAAGTCGTCGGCATCGCCGCCTGGACCCAACGCGACGCGCAAAATCTCAGCTTCGCCATCCCGGCGGCTTGTTTGAGCCAGTTGAATCCCCGGCATCCCGCCACCCCTTGGAAAGAATTGCGCGCGGAAGACCCGCAACCCGTGACCAGCCCTGCCGATGCGTCGAAGACCCGCGAGCCGCACGGGGATGTTGCCAAACTCAAACAATTGCTCAAGGATTCGGCCGGACAGCGCGTTTCCATCACCATTTCCCGAGGCGATAACGAAAAGAAATTCGACGTGGTCCTGCCGAAGGATTTCGTAAAGTAGCCATCCAGCCGAGAGCATCTGAGTTTTTTGGTGGTAGTCCAAGTTGACGAGTCGGTTCGGAAGATAAATTTCTCCTTACGAAGCGATATTAAGCGGTACCAAGCGGTACCAAGCGGTACGCTTTCGCTTTTCGTCGGTTCAACTGGTCAAAAAACGACAGTCAAACCGTCAAACTGGTGCGACTCGCTTTGACTCGGTTTGACCAGCGGCAGAAACTGGCGAACATTCCACAGGTTTATGCCGGTACAGAACTCGTCGCCCCGGTGTTTAAGACCAGTAACGCAAAAACAATCCCCGCGCGCATTTGGGAATCAAATGGCACGACCTGCTTGCCGCGCCTTTGGCGTCCTGCGCGACAGCGGACACCCGCCCGGCATGTCCCGCCATAGCGATCTCCGCGACGGCGGAGGATGTCAAGGAACAAGCTCCTTTTCCAATTGTGAAAGTAGCCTCGAGTGAAGGATGGCGCAAGAAATTTCAACTCGGAGTCCTGAGCGTTGGCGCATCGTGACCTGTTCCAGGGCTGGCGCGCTGCGCCTGCCCCGTCGCCGAGCGAAGCGCCAGGCGACGGAATCGAGTTGCTCGAAATGCACGCATCACCGGCAATTCATTCCGCCCTCGCTGACTCGGGCGGGGAAATCGTAGCGCGATGTGCCTGCCACCAAAACCAAGTATGTGGTCGAGAACCGCACAATCCAGCCGGGCGCACCTTGACACACGCATCAAGCGCGAGTCTTCTCCCTCGCCCCGCGAGCAAGGAGCGGGGAGGGGAAGCTTTAAAACACACCAACGATACGATCACCCCCCTCCCAAACCCTCCCCCCATTCGTCCCTCATGGGGCGAGGGAACCGGACTGAAACGTCCGTTGGTGCAGGTGTCAGGTGTCAAGTTACGCCCAAACCACCCAGTTCCGCTTTTTTTTGACGCCCGCCTGTGATTCGGTAGAATCAACTCGATACTCATCCACGGACGGATGATGCAGTAATCAATCCTTCGTTAATTGGTCGTAAACAAGTCGTATATGAAAAATGTGCTGATTGTGGAGGACGATGAGGACGATGCTTTTTTCATTAAAATGGCCTGCCAGCGCTCCGGCATTCCTCATACCTTGCACATGGTCACGGATGGCAAATCAGCGGTCGAATATCTCGCCGGTGCGGGTGCGTACGCCAATCGCGCTTCCCATCCGCTCCCCGACGTCATCTTTCTCGACGTCAAATTACCCAAGCTCACCGGCCATGAAGTGCTGGAGTGGATTCGTTCCCATCAGGCGCTAAAAAGCATCCCGGTGGTGATGGTCACCAATTCGCTCCAGGATGCCGATGTGAATCGAGCCTATGAACTGGGAGTCACCTCGTATTTGAGAAAAATCGCTTCGCAGGCGGAATTTGGCCAGGCCGTCCGCGTGATTTTGAAATATTGGCTGGAATTGAACATCACCCCCTCGTAAGCCGTGTTTCCGATGATGCCGGGCGAATTTTTGGCATCGAAGCGCCACATGCTACGTTATTTCAAATTTAATTTTGGAACGCCGTTGGATTGAATCGCTTCGGCGGGAAGATGCAGTTTAGCACGCATCCTTCTCATTGCATTTTGCGAAGTTTGATGGTTTGATTCACTCATTAAACTTTGGAATGCCTAATTCCGCTAATTTTGAATGCGTTTGACACCATGTCAGGCCAAAGACATTTTTTGCTTTGAATGAAGACCGTCCTGCTCGTGGAAGACAGCGAGAATGATGTATTCCTGATGAAGATGGCCTGCCAGAGGACCGGAATCCCCCATTCGTTACAAATTGTCAATGACGGGGATGCGGCGATCAAATATTTGATGGGTAATGGCGCTTACGCCGACCGGATCCACAATCCGCTGCCGGAGTTGGTTTTTTTGGATATCAAGATGCCCAAGAAGGATGGCCATGAAGTTCTTAAATGGATTCGCGAACAACCGACCTTTAGAAATCTGCCCGTGGTCATGCTAACCGGCTCAACCCAGCGGGAGGACATTGACCGCGCCTACAAACTGGGCGTCACTTCCTACCTCGAAAAAGTCTCGTGCATGGCCGAATTCGGCCAGGGGGTCCGGGTTATTTTGAAATACTGGCTGGAGCTGAATGTGTTTCCCACCTGACTTGGAATGGAGCGCAGAGCATTGCCCATCGGGGAGGTCAGCCCCCTCATTTGGCCGCGCGGAGCAATGCTCCGCGCTCCGTTACGCGTTCGGATCAACTTTCAACATTTGCCGGCCATTCAACGCAGCCCGCTACCCTCCCTTGCCGAGAGTTGCGGCATCTCGTTTTCTTTCGATCTATTCCCCAAAGTGAAATAAAAAGTGGCGCCTTTGTTTTCCTCGCCCTCGGCCCAAATGGAACCGCCATGCTTGCGAACAATGCGGGCCACCGTTGCCAGGCCGACACCGGTGCCCTCAAATTCCGCGTGCGGATGGAGCCGTTGAAATACCCCGAACAATTTGTCCACGAATTTCATGTCGAAGCCGACGCCATTGTCCCGGATATAAATCGGCGCCTCTCCGTTCTGATTTATTTGCCCGATTTCTATCCTCGCCTTGGGACGCGGTTGCGTGTACTTCACCGCGTTGGAAAGCAAATTGGCGAAAACCTGCATGATCAAGCCCGGATCGCATTCCACCGGCGTCAATTCCATCACGTGCCATTCAATGTCGCGGTCCTTGGCCTCCGATTTCGCATTCACGATGGCTTCATCCACGATTCTTCTGAGGTTGGTTTCCTGGCGGTTCAGGTCATGCTTGGCAATCCGGGAAAGATTGAGCAAATCGGACACGAGTTGGGCCATGTGCTTGACGCGCGTTCCGATCCGCCGCAAATACTGCATGGATTCCGGCGGCACTTGCGAGCCAAAATCCTCCTCCAGCAATTGCGCATAGCTCTGGATATTGCGGAGCGGGGCTTGCAAATCATGGGCGACCGAGTAGGTGAACGCCTCCAATTCCTGATTGGCCTCGGCGAGTTCGGTCGTGCGGTCCGAGACGCGCTGTTCCAATTCCGCGTTCAACTTGCGTATTTCAGCCTCGACCCGCTGGCGTTCGATGATTTCCGCCTGAAGCGACTTATTGGCCGCCGCGAGCTGGGTGGTGCGGTCGCGCACCCGGGTTTCCAATTCGTCGTGGGCCGTGCGCAGGCGCTCGGCCTGGCGCCTCAACAGTTCGGATTTTTTGAACAACTCCACAAACACCGTCACCTTCGTCCGCAGGACTTCGGGCAGAACCGGAGTGAGGATGTAATCCACCGCGCCCAGTGAATATCCCCGGGAAACATGCGTCTCCGTATCACTGATGCCGGTGACAAAAATAATCGGCGTATGCTCCGAGTTCTTCCTTTGACGAATCAGATGCGCGGTTTCAAACCCATCCATTCCCGGCATGTTCACATCGAGGAGGATGACCGCAAAATCGTCGTTTAACAGACACTTCAACGCTTCCTTGCCCGAGGTCGCCTGCAAAATATTTTCACCCAGACCGGCTATGATTGTCTCCATTGCCAGCCGCTTGTCGTCGCGATCATCCACAATCAATATGTTCGCCCGGTATTTATATTCAGAGACAACGCCGCCCGGCAAATCACCCTTGGCGCCGAGGTCTCCGTTCATGGCGGACGAATTTGATTTATCGGGGATCAACACAAGCTTCGGCTAACGGTAAAGCCAGAGACGCAGCATGGAAAGCAACTCGGCGCTTTCGACCGGTTTGGCAATGTAATCCGAGGCGCCGGCATCAATGCACTTTTCCCGGTCGCCCTTCATGGCCTTGGCAGTCAGCGCAATGACAGGCAGCGGCCGGAACTTGGCGAACTTCCTGATCGCGCGCATCGTGTCGTAACCGTCCATATCCGGCATCATGATGTCCATGAGCACCGCATCAATATCCGGCGTGGCGAGCAGGCGTTCCAGCGCGGTCTTGCCCGTCTCCGCGGAAATGACCTGCATTTCGTAACGCTCGAGCAGACTGGTCATGGCGAAAATATTGCGAATATCATCGTCCACGATCAGGATTTTCTTGTCCTTGAGCACGGTCTCCGTTTGATGGAGCTTTTGAATCGTCTGGCGCCGGGCCTCGGATAATTTGCTCAAATCGCAGTGCAGAAAGAGCGCCGTTTCATCCACCAACCGTTCCGGCGACCGCACTTCCTTCAGGTTCATCGTCTGCCCCAAACGCTTCAAATGGGCCTCGTCTTTTTTGGACAGTTGTTTGGAAACATAGGCGATCACGGGAATATCGCCCAAGTGCGGATCTTTTTTGATTTCCTCGATCAGTTCAAAGCCGGTCATGTCCGGCAGGTCCAGATCCAGCACCGCCACGCCAAAATGATTGTCTTTCAATTTTGCCAGAGCCTCCTCGCCGCTCTGGGCGCTTGTGATCTGGGCGCCCTCGCTCCCGACCAGTTCAATGATTTGGTTGCGTTGATTTTCTTCCCGGGCAATCACCAGCAGGTTGCGAGTTTGGGATTCCATGACGCTTTGGATTTTGCCCATCACGTCCTTCAATTCCTCCCTTGATTTCAACGGCTTGGTCAACGCCCCGACGGCACCCATCCGCAAACCGCGCTCCCGCTCTTCCTCAGTGGTAATGATATAAACCGGAATGTGCCGGCTGTTGGCATCGTCCTTCAACCGGGCCAGCACGCGCCAGCCGTCAATGTCATGCAGGTTGATGTCCAGCGTGATGGCGTCCACTTTGCGCTGCTTGACGTTGGCGAGCGCCTCCGTCCCGCGCGGAGAAATCAATCCCTTGAATCCGTTTTCGCGCGCCGTTTCCAAAAGCACTTGGGCGAACCCGGTGTCATTCTCGATGATGAGCAATACTTTGTCGCCCGCTTGAATATTGTCCCCATCATCCTCGAGATGAACTGTGGTTTCGGGTGATGGGTCCGGCCCGCCGGCGATGGCGCCCAATTCGCTCGGAACGACAATCACATCCTGGGTGATCGCCGGGGGGCTTTGTCGTTTGCCGGGTTTCACGGGCATAAAATTCTGCGGCAGATAAAGGGTGAACGTGCTGCCCTGCCCCGGCGCGCTGACCAGCCGGATTTCTCCGCCCAGCAACCGCGCAATTTCCCGGCTGATGGCCAGGCCAAGTCCCGTGCCGCCGTATTTGCGGCTCGTGCTGCCGTCCGCCTGTTGAAACGCCTCAAAAATAATTTGTTGTTTGTCCGGGGAGATGCCGATTCCCGTATCCGTGACTGAGAAGGCCAGCACCGATTTGGCGCGGTTAAGGGTTTCATTTTCCGAATTCCATCCCGTCAGCACCGTGTCTATCGCCAGCGACACCCTGCCCCTCTCGGTGAATTTAAAGGCGTTGGAAAGCAGGTTCTTCAGGACTTGTTGTAGTCGTTTGGCGTCGGTCTGCATGATCCTGGGCAGTTCGGGACCGCGTTCGACATCGAACTCCAGCTTCCTCGCATCGGCGACGTGGCGGAAGGTGCGCTCCACATAATCCTGCAAATCACGCAAGGCCACTTCGCCCACATCCACAATCACGGTGCCGGATTCGATCTTGGACAGATCGAGAATGTCGTTGATCAAAGCCAGCAAGTCATTGCCGGACGCGTGAATGGTCTTCGCGAACTCAACTTGTTTCGACGAAAGATTCTGATCTTTGTTCTTGGAAAGTTCGTCGGAGAGGATGAGCAGACTGTTGAGCGGCGTCCGCAGTTCGTGAGACATATTAGCCAGGAACTCGGATTTGTATTTGGAAGTGAGCGCAAGCTGTTTGGCTTTTTCTTCCAGCGCCTGACGGGCTTGTTCCACTTCTCGGTTTTTGCGCTCCACCTCGACGTTTTGGTCCGCCAGCAATTTGGCCTTTTCGCCCAATTGCTGGTTGGTTTGTTGCAATTCCTGCTGCTGGCTCTGGAGTTCCTTGGCCAGCGATTGGGATTGCTTGAGCAAATCTTCCGTGCGCGTATTGGCCTCGATGGTATTGAGCACGATGCCAATACTTTCCGTCAATTGATCCAGAAACGCCTGGTGCGTGGGGCTGAACCGATCGAACGAAGCCAGTTCCATCACGGCCTTGACCTGCCCCTCGAAGACCACCGGCAGCACAAGCACGTTCAGCGGATTCGCTTCACCCAGGCCGGAACCGATCGCCGTGTAATCCCGCGGCACATTGGTCAGCAGAATCTTTTCTTTCTCCAGCGCGCATTGACCGACCAGGCCTTCACCCAATTTGAAGCGATTGTCCACATTCTTGCGCTCGCGATGCGCGTAACTGGCCAGCAGCTTCAAATAGGGCTCGCTCTCCTTGCTTGCGTCCATGGTATAAAAGACACCCTGCTGCGCGGACACCACCGGTGCCAGTTCGGAAAGTATCAAACGTCCGACGGTCAAGAGATCCTTCTGCCCTTGCAACATGCGGGAGAATTTTGCCAGGTTGGTTTTCAGCCAGTCTTGTTCGCTGTTTTTCAACGTGGTGTCCTTGAGGTTGCGAATCATCTCGTTCAGATTCTCTTTCAAGGCGGCGACTTCGCCCAGTGCTTCCACCGTGATGGAACGCGTCAAATCGCCTTTCGTCACCGCCGTCGCCACCTCGGCGATGGCGCGCACCTGCGTCGTCAGGTTGGCGGCCAATTGATTGACGTTATCGGTCAAGTCCTTCCAAGTTCCCGCCGCGCCGGGCACGCTGGCTTGCCCGCCCAGTTTGCCTTCGACACCCACTTCGCGCGCCACCGAGGTGACTTGATCGGCAAACGTTGCCAGCGTATCGGTCATGTTGTTGATGGTGTCGGCCAGCGCCGCGATTTCGCCCTTCGCTTCCACGGTCAGTTTGCGTTTCAAATTTCCGTTCGCCACCGCCGTCACGACCATCGCGATACCGCGCACCTGGTTGGTCAGGTTACCGGCCATCAGATTGACGTTGTCGGTAAGGTCTTTCCACGTGCCGGCGACGCCCTGCACATCGGCCTGGCCGCCGAGTTTTCCTTCCGTGCCGACCTCGCGCGCCACGCGCGTCACTTCGGAGGCGAACGAGCGGAGTTGATCCACCATCGTGTTAATGGTGTCTTTCAATTCCAGAATTTCCCCGCGCACATCCACCGTGATTTTTTTGGAAAGGTCGCCGTTGGCCACGGCGGTCGTCACGGCGGCGATGTTGCGCATCTGCCCGGTCAGGTTACCGGCCATGAAATTCACATTGTCCGTCAGGTCTTTCCACGTGCCGGCCACGCCCCGCACATCGGCTTGTCCACCGAGTTTTCCTTCCGTGCCCACTTCGCGAGCCACGCGGGTCACTTCGGAGGCGAACGAACTGAGTTGGTCCACCATCGTGTTAATCGTGTTTTTCAACTCCAGAATTTCGCCTTTGACGTCCACCGTGATCTTCTTGGAAAGGTCGCCGTTGGCGACAGCCGTAGTCACCGCGGCGATATTGCGCACCTGGCCGGTCAGGTTGCGCGCCATGGAATTCACGTTATCCGTCAAATCCTTCCACGTTCCGGCCACGCCTTTCACCTCGGCTTGACCGCCAAGTTTTCCTTCGGTGCCGACTTCGCGGGCCACGCGGGTCACTTCGGACGCAAACGAACGAAGCTGATCCACCATCGTATTGATGGTGTCTTTCAGTTCGAGAATTTCACCTTTGACGTCCACCGTGATCTTCTTGGAGAGATCGCCGTTGGCCACCGCCGTTGTCACGGCGGCGATGTTACGCACCTGGCCGGTCAAATTACCGGCCATGGAATTCACGCTGTCCGTCAAATCCTTCCAGGTGCCGGCCACGCCCTTGACCTTGGCTTGACCGCCCAATTTTCCCTCCGTGCCGACTTCGCGCGCTACGCGCGTCACTTCTGAGGCGAAGGAACTGAGCTGGTTCACCATCGTATTGACCGTCTTGGCGGTTCGCAAAAATTCTCCTTCCAGCGGGCGGCCCTCGATTTCCAAGGCCATCGTCTGGGCCAGGTCCCCTTTCGCAACCGCGCCGATCACACGCGCGGTTTCACTTGTGGGATGCACCAGGTCGCTGATGAGGGTGTTGACGGATGCCACCGAATCCGCCCAAGCGCCGCTGACTTCACCGATGGACGCGCGCTGGCTGATTTTTCCCTCCTTGCCCACCACCAGGCTGATGCGCTCCAACTCCTTGGCCATGCGCTCGTTACGCTCAACCACGTCATTAAAAGCGTCGGCAATTTTTCCCGCCGTGCCATTCCAATCCAACGGCAGCCGGACGGAAAAATCCCCCTTTTTCAGCGCCGTCAATGCGGTGAGCAGCCCCTTGATGTCAATGTGACCGCTGGCTAAGGCGGGTTGCTCGAATCGCGGCATCAATTGCACTTCGCGAATCCGCTTTTTAGCGCCGTTCTTCTTCATGACGCCGTTCTTTTTGAGGGCAATGCCATTGTTCTTCATGGGTTATTTCTCGTGATTCTAACGGTTAGAGTTGGGATTCAATTGAGACTTGGTTTCGCTTGATGTAGCAGGGCTTGATAATTAATATCTTCTAAATTCCAAAATAAAATTGCCGCTATTCTTTTGCCTGAGTGCGGGTTCGCCCCTGATCTCACCCAGCCCTTCGTACGGACAAGACTTGCCGCTTCCTCTCGGTGTAACGCGCATCCCGCCTGATTATTCACCTCTGTTCCAAACATTCTTGGGCAACCCGACAAAGCCTTTGCTAGAACGATGCCATGCTAAACGCCAGTCTTTTGGCGTCTTATCAGCCTGCATACGGATGGCGTTTTGCAAGAAATCAAGGTTTGGATATTGCATTTTGCAAATGTGCATTCCCATTACTTATCCTGTATGTTAGCTTTACTGCTATATAACACAAAAGTGGTTTAGACATGCGGAGTGCCCGCAACCCCAAAATCAAAATCCAGGCAAAAAGGCTTGTTGTTGACATATCAACAATCTATGTCTAAGCTTTTCTCGTGAAAGACGGGATTCCGGCGCCGGGTCCGCGACACAAAGCGCTCATCGAATTGTTGCGCACGGCCGAGACTTTGTGGAACGCGAGCCGCGTGTTCTTCGCCGGCTGGGACCTCAGCCCCAGCCAGTTCAATGTCCTCAATCTGCTCCACGACCAACCGGACGGTTGTTCGCAAATCGAATTGAGCCGCCAGCTAATCATGCACCGTTCCAATGTCACGGGGCTGATTGATCGTCTTGAATCCCGTGGCCTGGTAAAACGGAGGGACAACCCAACTGATCGCCGGGTTTTCAATGTCCTCCTGACCGCCGAAGGCCGGAAGCTGATCCGCGAAATTCTGCCACATTATTATCGCGCGGCGGAAGCCGTTTGGGACGGCATGCCGGTGGCCCAGACCCGAGACCTCATTCTGGCCTTGCAGGCCATCAACAAATCGGCCGAGAAACTCAAATAATACAGTCATGGCTGACTCAAAGGCGCAAACGGTTGAAGATTCGATTTCCCTGCGGGCTGGGCTGGGATTTTCGGCGCTCGCAGTGGCCACTTTTCAACTGGCATATTCGTTCCCGGCCTGCAGTTTCTTAATCGCGGTCTATTTGTGGAGCTTGTTCCAACTTACCCGGCTCAAGACCCCGCGGCAGGCGTCCTGTTTCGGCCTGCTCGTGGGAATGCTCGCGTATGGGCCGCAATTGAATTTCTTCTGGACGATATTCGGGCCTGCCGCCGTCACGTTATGGATCGTCCTTGCCTTTTGGATACTAATGTTTCTGATTTTAGGCCGGTCATGCCGCGTACATTTTGGCAAATTACAGGCAACGCTGCTGATCCCCTTTCTCTGGACCGGATTGGAATATTTCCGCAGCGAACTTTATTACCTGCGATTCTCCTGGCTGAATGCGGGCTATGTTTTTTCAAACAATCTGACTTGGCTGCCGCTCAATGTAATTGGAATGTATGGCATGGGGTTCTTGTTGATGGCTGCTATCGGCGGATGCGCCATGCTTCGCGCCGGGCAAAGGCTTCCCGCGACTGTAATCATTTTTGCCAGCCTGGCGATGATCACTAATGCGCCGAGAATTAATTCGCCATCCATTATGGATTCGCCGGGCGGGTTGCAGATCGCAGGCGTGCAAATGGAATTTCCAAGCGAGTCAGAGGTTATTGTAAATCTGAATAAACTCGTGAAAGCGCATCCCCAAGCTGAATTACTCGTGTTGAGCGAATATACTTTTGACGGTCCCGTGCCGGAGAAAATCGTCGCGTGGTGCCGATACAATCATCGCTATTTGGTGGCGGGCGGCAAAGACCCCGCGTCAGATTCACAATATTACAATACGATATTTGTGATTGCGCCATCCGGCGAAATTATCTTCAAGCAAGGCAAGTGTGTGCCGATCCAATTCTTCAAGGATGGATTGCCAGCCAGGGAGCAAAAACTCTGGGATTCGCCATGGGGAAAAATCGGCTTTTGCGTTTGCTATGATTTGAGTTACAGCCGGGTCACCGATCAATTGATTCGTCTCGGCGCGCAGACGATCATTGTGCCCACGATGGATGTGGTGGATTGGGGCCGACATCAGCACGAACTTCATGCGCGCGTCGCGCCCGTTCGCTCGGCGGAATATGGGGTGCCGGTTTTTCGGCTGGCAAGTTCCGGCATTTCCCAATGCGTGGATGCGACCGGCTGTGTTTTGGCAACCGCGCCGATGCCTGGTGATGCAGCGATGATTTGTGGGACACTCCATTTGGGCAAACCCGGTTCGTTGCCGTGGGATCGCGTGCTCGCCCCCATATCAGCGGGCGTGACTTGCCTGACGACCGCTTGGTTTTTGGGCATTTGCTTTTGGCGGAGGAAAAATCCATGATCAACGCGTCAATATGATCGCATTCATTCGCCTCATTCTTCGCCTGTTGTTTCGCTTTCGCGGCTACAATGAGGAAGTGCTCAAAACGCCGGGGCCGGTGTTGTTGATTCCAAATCACACCTCCTGGTTTGACTGGTTATTCATAGGCATTTGCCTCGATCCGGATTGGAAGTTCGTCGTCTCAAGTGTGGTGGCGCAAAGAAGCTGGCTGCATCGGAAAATCATGCTAGGCAGGCGCAGCTTTCCGATTGACACCAACTCACCTTACGCGGTCAAGCGTATGGCCGAACATTTGCAGGCCAACGGGCGGTTGGTGTTGTTTGCCGAAGGCCGGCTTTCCCGCACCGGCACTTTGATGAAATTATTCGACGGCACCGGCTTTCTGCTGCACAAAACCAGCGCCAAGGTCATCACCTGCTATCTGCGAGGCGCGCAACGGCTGCCATTCTCACCCAATCCGGCGAAAAAGAAATGCTTCCCGACCGTCACCGTGCATTTCAGTGAATCGCTGACCCCGCCCAAATTAGAGCAACTCCGCACGTCGCAAGTCCGAACGCAATTGACCAACTGGCTTCGCGACCGGATGGTGGCGCAACAGTTCAATGTCGAGATGGAGTTCGGCCCGAAAAATGTATTGGCCGCGATCATCGAAACCGCCGCGTTGGAGCCAAGAAAGATCATTCTGGAAGACGCCTCCCGGCAGCCGTTGAACTACCGCAGATTTCTCGTGGCGGGAAATGTTTTGGCGCCGCCTTTGAGGAGCGTTTTGTCAACCGGCGAGAGGCATGTCGGCATCCTATTGCCCAACATCAACGCGCTGCCGATACTATTGCTCAGTCTCTGGCATATAGGGAAAATCCCGGCCATTTTGAATTTCTCGACTGGTGCGGCCACCATGCTCGCTTGTTCCCAGTTGGCCGGCTTGAAGCAGATCATCACCTCGCGGGCCTTTCTCGAACGCGCGAGGTTGAAGATCGAACCGTTGACCCAAGCGGGCATTCAGTTCATTTATCTGGAAGATTTACGGACGCAAATTTCCACGCGCAACAAGTTCCTTTCGCTTCTGCGCATGACGTTCAGTCCCCGTTCGTTGAAACCAAAATCCGCAATCAGCGAGACGCAAGCGGCCGTGGTTCTGTTCACCAGTGGATCCGAAGGCATGCCCAAGGGAGTCGCGCTTTCGCACAAGAACCTGCTGGCGAATATGCGGCAAATGCTGGCGGTAACCGACATCAAGGACGATGACCGCATGTTCAACTGCCTGCCGATGTTCCACAGTTTCGGATTGAGCGTCGGCGCTATTCTGCCGTTGGTCCGCGGCATATACGCGTTCATTTATCCCACGCCGCTGCATTATCGGGTGATTCCGACTGCGTTTTATGACACGGACAGCACGATTTTCCTCAGCACCAATACATTCCTGAACGGCTACGCGCGCAAGGCGAACCCGTACGACTTTCGCTCGCTGCGCTACATGTTCGCAGCGGCGGAAAAATTGCAGGAAACCACCGCGACGACCTGGTCTCAAAAATTCGGCGTCCGGATTCTTGAAGGTTATGGCGCGACCGAATGCTCCCCATGCGTGAGCGTCAACACGCCGCTTGGCCCGAAGTACGGATCGGTCGGGCGAATGTTGCCGGGCATGGAATACAAACTGGAACCCGTTGAGGGCGTAACCGACGGGGGGCGGCTGTTCGTGCGCGGTCCGAATGTAATGGAGGGATATTTAAACGCGGACGCGAACGCCAAATTCAAAAGCCTTAACGGCTGGTATGACACAGGTGACATCGTCAGCGTTGATGCCGAGGGATATTTCTTTATTCGCGGGCGCTTAAAGCGTTTTGCGAAGGTCAGCGGCGAGATGGTCAGTTTGACCGCGGTGGAAGACGCGCTGGCGGGAGCGTTTCCGCAGTATGGCTTGCGCTGCCAGGTTGCGGTCGTGACGCGGCCAGATGAAGGCAAAGGCGAGATGTTGATTGCGGTGACGAACGAGCCGAAACTGCAACTCGAAGAAATCCGTGCCGCCATCAAGGCCAAGGGTCTGACGAATCTCAGCGCCCCACGCGAAATCAAAGTCGTCCGTGAAATTCCCAAACTTGGCACCGGCAAAATCAATCATCGCGAACTGGCGACCATGATTTGATGCTTTGTGTCGTGAATGAAACCCTTCAATTGCGAGCCTTTGGCGATCCCGCATTGCCAACCTTGATTTACCTGCCCGGACTGCATGGGGATTGGACGCTGGTAACCAGCCTTCGCGCAGCCTTGAACGGTCTGGTACGCTTTGTGGAAATGACTTATCCGCGCGAATTGAACTGGTCCATCCCGGATTACGCAACTGCCATTAGAAATTCCCTGTCGGGACTGGGAATAACTCACGGTTGGTTGCTCGGCGAATCATTCGGATCGCAAATTGCGTGGGCATTGTTGGAAACAGAGCTGCCGAAAACCGGCAATAATCAGAAATCATTTTCGGTTGATGGTGTAATCCTGGCCGGCGGATTCGTAAAACATCCTTTTAAACGGGGACCGGGAATGTTGAGTTGGATCGGCCGCATGACGCCGATGGCAATATACCGGCTGGGACTGAAGATCTACGCGCACTGCGCAAAATTTCGCCATCGCCGTGCCCCGGAGGTTCTGGATGGAATGAAGGAATTCTTAAGCCGTCGCACTGAGTTGGACAGGCAGGCGATGCGTCACCGGCTTGCCGCGCTTGACCAATATGATCCCCGAGCTGTCGCGCGTCGGACGAACATTCCGGTATATTATCTGGCGGGACTGGTGGATCCGCTGGTGCCGCATGTGCTCGTGCGGTCGTGGTTGCGGAAGAACTGTCCCGGCTATCGCGGCGGGCGGATGTTCTGGCTGGCCGATCACAATGTGCTGGCCACTTCCCCACGCCGGGCCGCAGAAGTCATAGTTCAATGGATCAGAAACCATCCTTCATAGCTTGCAACCCTCATGCTTCAAAATGGATTTGAATGGGCGTCACTTATCCTTGTTGCCATTTGGGAACGGCTGCGGTTTGATTCAAACATTGGCAACCCTGCTCGAATAGGCGACCATTCATTTATCGTCCAATCATTAATGAATTTATGACACGCCAGCAAATACTCGATTTGTATTTTATGGAAGCGCGTTTCAAGCTGATTGATCTCGCCGCGTTCATTGACCGGGTGGAACGCTCCACCGGCGCGGAGGATTTTCGCATGAAGGCCTTTCGCCTCGCCTTGGACGAACTCTCCAAGGGCGAAACGGAAAAAGCCAAACGCGTGCTGATGACATTCAGTGACCCGACCACTGAGCCGATTGCCGTGGCGACAACGAAAGCCGCATCCGGAGCCTACAAAGGGGTTGATGGTAATTTGAGTTGATGGTTGATAGTCCGAATGAAAGGGCAATATGTTTCCGCTTGAAAAGCCTGAAGTCTGGCCGAAGGCGATTGACTTTGCAGACACAGTTTATCGGCTCACCAAAACCTTTCCCGACGAGGAGCGCTTCGCGCTGACGAACCAAATGCGCCGCGCCGCTGTTTCCATCGGTTTGAATATTGCCGAGGGATCGGCCCGATATTCCCGCAATGACTTTGCGCATTTTGTGCAAATCGCCACCGGCTCACTTTTTGAAGTGGTCACTCAAGCCGAGATTGGACGCCGGCAGAATTATCTTAGCGAAGCCGAATTCCGGGCTTTGTATTCCGACGCGGAAATTCAAGGCCGAATGCTCAGCGGCCTAAGACGCTCTCTGCTTGAGACCTGATTTCATCAACTATCAACTCCCCCACTATCAACCAAATTCATGCGCTACATCGAACCTCACGCACACATGGTCAGCCGGGTGACGGACGATTACCAGGCTATGATCACGGCGGGTTGCCAGGCGGTCTGTGAACCGGCTTTCTGGGCAGGCTTCGACCGGAGCTCGGCGGATGGCTTTCACGATTACTTTTGCCAACTCACGGAGCATGAGCCGAAGAGGGCGGCGAAGTTCGGTCTGCCACACTTTTCCTGGCTCTGCATCAATCCCAAGGAATCGGAAGATTTGAAACTGGCGGATGAAGTGCTGGCCATCATTCCCAAATTTCTCGACCGCCCCACTGTCCTTGGCATCGGCGAAATTGGTTTGAACAAGAACAGCCGCAATGAGATCAAGGTTCTCGAAAAGCATGTCAACTTAGCGGCGGAACACAACCAGCTTATTCTGGTACACACGCCGCACCTCGAGGACAAACTCAAGGGCACGCGGCTCATTGTGGATTTGATCAAGGGCGACAAGCGGATTCAACCGCATCGCGTCATCATTGATCATGTGGAGGAGCACACGGTCAAACTGGTCTTGGATGCCGGCATGTGGGCGGGCATGACGCTTTATCCCGAATCGAAATGCTCCCCTGCCCGCGCGGTTGACATGGTGGAAGTGTACGGCAACGAGCGCATCTGGATGAATTGCGCGTGCGATTGGGGCGTGAGCGATCCGCTGGCCGTTCCGAAAACGGCGATCGAAATGCGGAGGCGCGGACACAATGCGGAAGCAATTGACAAGCTGATTTACCAGAACCCGCTGAAATTCCTGAGCCAGTGCCCGAAGTTCAAATTGCCGCCAGTTTGAGAACACTTGAATTTCAGATTTGCTGCTTCAGGATACTTTCCGCCGACTTCTTCACCATCTCGACCAGTTGCGGCGGTTTGACCACCACGGCGTTTCCAGCCCAACCGAGGACCCAGCGTTCAACCTCTTCGAGACTCGACAACTTTAATTGCAGCTCCACGCCGCCGTTCTTCAACTCGACGAGTTGTTGTGAATCATGCCAGCGTTTTTCGCGGATGTAATCGGCGACGAGTTCATTGAAGCGGATCGCAACCTGAAATGCACCCTGCGCGGAATGCACGCCGAAGCTGTCGCGCAGGCGTTTTTCGAGCGAGAATTTTTGCGGCCGGGAGAAGGTCTGTCCCGTCGGCTTCATGGCTTTGATGCGCGCGGGGACAAAAGTGCGGATGTCTTTGCGCAGATGGTCGAAGGCAAACAAATACCATTCGCCGTTGATGTTGCCCAAGTGATAGGGATCCACCACGCGCAGCTCGGAATCGCGCTGGCCAGGTTTCCGGTAGGTCAATTCCAATTGCCGGCGTTGCGCCGTGGCATTGCCGAGGGCGTTGAAAATGTCCAAATCAAGGATCGGCTCGGCGCGCGTGCGGAAGGAGATGGTCTGTTCCCACTCGGCGATGTTCAGCGAGATGGTGTCGGGCAGCGACTGCTCCAATTTCTTGATCGCGCTGAGCAGCGGCTTCTCGAAATTCGTGCCGCGATACTGTTGCAGGGCTTTTTCCGCGACGAGCAACGCGAAAAGTTCGCCCTCCGTCATCTGGATGGTGGGAAACGCGCCGACCTCGCCGTCGTAAAAATATCCGAACCGGCTGCCGTCGTATTCGATGGGCAGTTCCATCCGGTCGCGCATGAATTCCAGGTCGCGATGGATGGACTTGCTGCTGACTTCCAACTGGCGCGCCAGCGAAGCGGCGTTGGGAAATTTGCCGGACTGAATCGCCGTATGAATGCGCATCATCCGCTCCAAAGGCGGGCGGGAGAGCGGAGTGTGGGATTCCTTCCGCTTGGGTTTCATCCCTGGGGCGTGTTTCGTGAACGGATGGCGGCGCTGCCTAGACTGAAAGTTTGGAGAGCAACTCTTCGTTGGTCTTGTGTTTCTTGAGCGCGGCGATCAGGGTTTCCATGGCTTCGATGGGATTCAAGTCCACCATGGTGCGGCGCAATTTACGGACGGCTTCAATCTGCTTGGCCGGGAAAAGTTTTTCTTCTTTGCGCGTCCCGCTTTTCGGAATGTCAATGGCCGGAAACAAACGGCGGTCGGAAAGCTTGCGGTCAAGGATCAACTCCATGTTGCCGGTGCCCTTGAATTCCTGAAAAATCAACTCGTCCATGCGTGAGCCAGTGTCCACGAGCGCGGTGGCGAGGATGGTCAACGACCCGCCCTCTTCAATTTTCCTGGCGCTGGCGAACATCTTGCGGGGAATTTCCAACGCGCGGGCGTCCACACCGCCGGTCATCGTGCGACCGCTGCCGCCATGCACGCTATTATAAGCGCGCGCCACGCGGGTGATGGAATCCAGCAGTACAAACACATCCTTGCCCGACTCAACCATGCGCCGGCAACGCTCGATCATGAAGCGCGAGAGCCGCACATGCGTTTCCAAATCCTGGTCGTTCGACGACGCCACCACCTCGGCCTTGACGGAGCGCTGAAAATCCGTGACTTCCTCGGGGCGTTCATCAATCAGCAGCACCAGCACATGCACCTCGGGATGGTTGGCGGTAACGGCGTTGGCGATTTGTTTAAGGATGGTGGTTTTGCCTGTGCGCGGCGGAGCGACAATCAAACCGCGCGTGCCTTTGCCGATGGGCGTGACGAGATCAATGATGCGCGTTTCGAGGAGATCGGGAGCGGTTTCGAGATTGAACTTCTCAATCGGGTCAATCGTCGTGAGGTTTTCGAACCGCACCGATTTGGTGTAATCGGTGAACGGCATTTCGTTGACGAGGTCCACCGACTTGAGTTGGGGGCTGTTGCCGCGGTGCGGCGGCTGGGTGGGGCCGGTGACGAGGCAGCCTTCGCGCAGAAAGTTGCGTTTGATCGTGTCCGGCGTGACAAAAATATCGGTGGGCTTGGGATGGAAATGGTTCTGGGAGGTCCGCAGGAAACCAAAGCCTTTTTCCGAGATCTCAAGATAACCGGTGCCAATATCCGTGGCGGTATTTGGCGTGGTGGCTGACGCTGTACTCATATTTTTCTATGTGCTTGTCGAAGGGCCTGGAAACTATTCCCGAAAAACTTTTGAATTTAGAATTCTTGGGAAACTGTTGCGCCGAAGAGTGAAATATCTACTTAAGCGTTCGCAATCAGTCAGACCTGCGACATATACTTACTTTGAAAACCGGGACGACGCAACAAATATTTTAACATTCTTTGGACCCCTGTTTCGGCCATCCAGCCTTGCACATTGCATCCCGTGCGCGCTTTGGCAATCATAATCTCTTGGTCATTAAACAAGCTGGGCCGCGTTTCCGTTCAGCCGCCCACTTCGGCTTTCGCTTCCGCTGCCAGGGGGGTGCTCAAATAACGCTCGCCGGTTGAGCAGGCCACGGTGACGATCATCTTGCCTTTGTTCGCCGGGCGTTTGGCAACTTCCAAAGCCGCCACCACATTCGCGCCGGTGGAAATACCGACCAGCAAACCTTCTTCCTTGGCCAGCCGGCGCGCCATCGCGAACGCATCGTCGTTCGTCACTTGAATGCACTCCACGATCTGCGGATTACCTTTGCTGTCCTTCAAATGAAGATTCTTGGGAATGAACCCCGCGCCGGTGCCCTGGATTTTATGCGGCCCGGGTTTGAGCGGCTGTCCGGCCAGCGCTTGCGAAATAACGGGCGAATCTTTTGGCTCGACGGCGATGGCTTGGAAGGAAGCTTTGTGCGCTTTGATGCCTTCAACGCAACCCGTGATGGTCCCGCCCGTCCCGACCGCGGCAACCAGAAAATCCACTTTGCCGTCGGTGTCAGCCCAAATTTCCTCGGCGGTGGTTCGGCGATGAATCTCCGGATTGGCGGGATTGTCGAACTGCTGCGGAATCCAGGAGTTGGGAGTTTCCTTGGCAAGTTGTTCGGCGCGGGCAATCGCGCCCTTCATGCCTTCGGTGCCGGGCGTCAACACCAGCTTCGCGCCAAGCATCGCCAGCAGCGTGCGCCGCTCCAGGGACATTGTTTCGGGCATCGTCAAAATAATCTTGTAACCCTTCGCGGCGGCGACAAAGGCCAGCGCGATGCCGGTGTTGCCGCTCGTCGGCTCAATGATGATGGTGTCGTGTTTGAGGATGCCGCGCTTTTCGGCGTCCTCGATCATCGCCATGCCGATGCGATCCTTGACGCTGCCCAGCGGATTAAAAAATTCGCATTTCAAAAGAATGGTGGCGTCAATGCCGGCGCTCACTTTATTAAGTTTGACGAGCGGAGTGTGCCCCACCGTCTCCACGATGTTGTTGTAAATGCGTCCCATAAATAAGATGGTTTAAAAGTCGAGTATTTAACGTGACAAGTTGAATTTGGGAGAATTTTCTTCAAATACGGCGCAACCGCAAGTCTTTTTATTGGAGCCAAAAGCGCGGAAATCCGGGTCGGGTTTTGGCATTTCCCTGGGAAAATTATTTTTTCCGCAGCCGGATTTATCCGAACGTAAGCGAATTTACGCGGGTTTTGAGGGGGTCGGGTTGGGTTAAAATGTCCATCCAGCGCTCGCCCCAGTCGCGGAGCTTTGGCCTCCAACAACGGAACGGAACATACTCGCGCAATGCGTTCATGGTGAAAAAAATATTCATTTCTTATCGCGGTTTGGACTGGAATATCGCGGTTTATCCCGGTTGACAGTCACTTTTGGCCGCATAAAACCGGTTAATTTCATCCTGGCATCCGATCCCACAAGGATATAACGATTTGGTTCCGGCGGACCTTGCCGACGATCACGGGCATCGAGTGATGCCTTCAATTGCGCTCCTTGCTTCACGCTTGAACAGGATCTCACAGGTGCGGGCAGTTGTCCAATCGTTTCAGGATTCCTCGATAGCCGCGCACGAAAAACAAAACATTTTGACGCGAATTGCGCGAATTGCACGAATTGACACGAATTAAAAAACCAGACGAAAGGCGAAATCGAATTCGTGATCATTCGCGTAATTCGCGTCAAGGCTTCTTGGACGTTTTACCACCATTGATAATTGTGCAATTTCGAACTGGAACTCGCATCGGGAACTCAGGAACTCAAAAAATGAAAAAATTTCAGCTTCGCTTTTTTCCTGGTTTCCTGAGTTCCTAATAAAATATCAGGCTTCGATTTCCAAAAACAAAAAGCCCCTGCCCGATCTCGCGATCAGGCAGGGACAAATTGGGGGGTGGGAGTTCGCCGCACTCTCTTTCCCGGGCTGACATTTGGCGCACTTTGGCTGCCAGCTTCCCGACGCCATTCTCCACGGCAAGCGGAGTTGTCGGCCTCATAGCAGGGCCGTCCAGCGCCTTGCGGTCGCTGAATTTCGAGTGAGGCCTCTCAGCTCGCTTCGGCTGGCGTTTGCGGACGCCGGCTGGCGAACCAGGCAAAGACACGTTTGTGACTGCGGATCCGCGTCTTTACCATTAGCTCCGGGTCGGCCACCGCTTTTGGCGGTGCGTTGGCCCGGTGCCACGGGTCTGACCTCTTAACTCTCAGGTTGCCTTTCGCTCACAAGCCAGCGGTGCTGTTTTTAACATCGCCGGCGTTTTGGAAGGTTAACGAGGCTTGCCTGCTCTCGGATCCTTCCCGGGACGAACGCTCTCTTTGTCACGCCTTTCGGCGCTTTTCGTTCAGGCTGATTCTTTGGGAACCGCCAGAGTCATCCGTTCCGTGCTGACGCACAGTAGCAACCATTTACCCTCTGGGTAACTGCGATTCTCTCAAGCCCGAAACCTGCTTGAGTTACTTGACTCGATTCGGAACGGTTTCTCATCGCTCCTCACCGCTCAGTCCCTTTTTCGCGTTTACTGACAGCGCGCGAACGCTGCCAGAGGAACTGGTGAATTCTGCCTCCGCCACTTTGCCTTTCGGCTTCGCTTTAGAGGGGCTGAGCCAACCAGCCTGGCCCAACCTTTCCCCAGTCGCCTGGGATTATCCTCGGGGTTTGCCTCCGCTTTCTTTCGTCCGCTTTTGGCTGCCCCGGTTCTTTCAATGAACTGGGATGAGACTATCACATTTTCTTAATCAAACAATGAAATGTTATGCACCCACTTATTCACCAAAACCACCCGGTGAACAACCGGTGGACAACCCGTTTCACCCAATGAAACCTGGTGTTTTATCGCATGATGGGAGTGAATTATTCACCATGATTTTGGAGCAAAATTCCCGCCGGTGAATAAGTTGCGGGAGGGATTTTCAACAGTTCCTTGTGAAATCGGGGAGAACTTATATTAGGAAATCAGGAACTCAGGAGAAGAACATAAGCCTCTTCTTCCTGAGTTCCTGATTTCCTAATTTCATTTCCGGTCAGGGCCATGAATTCCGGAAAACAAAAAAACCGCCCTTGCGGACGGTGGGAGGAAAATCAATGCGGCTCAGGCTTTCGCGGCGACGGCCTTGGTTTTGACCTTAACCTTGGCCTTCGCGATTTCAGTCTTGCGCTTGATGTAGGACTTCCGGCGTTTCCGCTTTTCCACTTTGTTGTATTGTCTGCCCATAATAATGACTCTATACTTTTTCCGCGTTATGCGTTTAGGTTGTTGATTATGAAGATTAAATTTGCCCGGTTCAATATCTATTTGTGCCTCAGCCTCGGGTTGATGTGGCTCGGCGCCGGCTGTCAAAGCGATAAGAAGAAGGACGTCACCACGCTCGAATTGCATCTGGAGGTCAACAAGGACGGCTCGGAGGACAATGTGACCGTGCCGATCTTCCGCGACCACCCGATTTTCGTGAATATGGACAAGGAGTTTTTCCTCGATGGCGTGGACGTCTCCGAGGCGAAAGTGGTGGATGATCTCGGCGGGTTCAAGATCCGATTGCAATTCAATTGGCGGGGCACACTGGTGCTGGATAGCGCCACCACCGCGAACGTGGGCAAACGGGTCGGGGTGGTCTGCCACTTTGGCCAGACCCGCTGGGTGGCGGCGCCGGTGATTCGCAAACAAATCGCTGACGGAGTGTTCGAATTCACGCCTGATGCCTCGCGCGAAGAAGCGGAGAAAATCGTCAAGGGCTTGAACGACGTGGCGGCCGATCTGAAGAAGAAAGACAAGTTTTGAACTTCCCGCGCGTTTGTGCCGGGGCCGGTTGGAGCGGCTCCGTTTTGTGTCCGCGCTTTAGCCGTAAGAATTCAGTTCAACCACGGATGCACACGGATAAACACGGATTCAGACTTGTAAATAATGCCTTTTGGCAAATGGATAACGACTCGCTATTTGGTGCCGTACTGGGAAAATTCAGGAAGCTTGTTTTCCCCTTCCTATCCGTGTCTATTCGTGTCCATCCGTGGTTTATATTGCGTGGTTCCGGCTTCAGGCTGTCCGTGGCTGGGAACACGCGAAAGCTTGGACACCGAACGGGCATTTTCAAACCGATCGCGAAGTTCAGTTTGTTATTACTGTTATTCCTCGCTGCCGTCCCGCTGGCGCGGGCGGAGATGTTTTTGCTGCCCACGGCCAACCGCGCCCTGTTTGAAAATGGCGGCGAGGAGCGCTTCTTCGTCGGGACGGTCGGCAAAACCTGGACGAGCGGCACCTTCGGCTGTGTGCGCTCGGACGGCTGGCAAATCCATGAAGGCCTCGACATCCGCTGCCTCCAACGCGATCGCCGCGGCGAACCCACCGATCCCGTGATGGCCACCGCTGATGGCACGGTGGCCTACATCAACACCCGGCCCTCGCTTTCCAATTACGGCAATTACATTGTGCTCCGCCATCAAATCGAGGGGATGGAGATTTACTCGCTTTACGGGCATTTGCACAGTATTCGCGACGGCCTGCGCGCCGGCCAGGCAGTGAAGGCCGGCGAAACCATCGCCATCATGGGGCGGACGGCAAATACCCGCGAAGGCATTTCAAAGGAGCGCGCCCATGTGCATTTCGAGTTGGACCTGTTCGTGAACGACCGGTTTGCGGATTGGTACCGGCAGAATTCTCCCGGCCAGCGCAACGATCACGGCAATTGGAACGGCCAGAATTTGAATGGCATTGATCCCCGTCTCATCCTGCTGGAACAGCAGCGGCTGGGCGGCAATTTCAGTCTCCTGAAGTATCTCAGCTCCGAGCCGGAACTTTGCCGCGTGATGGTGCGGAGCACGAGCTTCCCCTGGTTGAAGCGCTACGCCGCGCTCATTAAACGCAATCCCCTCGCCGAGAAGCAGGGCGTGGCGGGATACGAGATCGCGCTGGATTTCAACGGCGTGGCCATCGAACTCATTCCGCGGTCGGCTTCGGAAATCAAGAGCAAAGCCAAGTTCAGCCTGCTCTCGGTCAACGAACCCGAGGAAAAGAAAAATCCCGCGCGACGTTTTGTGGTGCAGAAAGGCAGCCATTGGGAATTGACCAGCCACGGCTTGAATTTCCTCGCGCTGCTCACTTATTGAATCGGATTTGGCGAAATCCCCGTCGCTGGAAAAAATGATGACAAAATTTGGTGGAAACGCTATATTGTCCAAGTTGTTTTCCAAAGCAAAGTGGTTATGGCGCGCGTGCTGAACAAAACTGGCCGGACACGACCGCCGGGGGGAGTTGGTGTTCCCCTCAAAATCCCGCTTCGCCTCCGCGCCTTTACTCTGATTGAACTTCTCGTCGTTATTGCCATCATTGCCATTCTCGCCGCGCTGCTTTTGCCGGCGCTGGCGCGGGCCAAATCCGAGGCATTAACCACGGCCTGTTTGAGCAACTTGAAGCAACTGGAAACCTGCTGGTACCTCTACGCGGTGGATAATCAGGACATTCTTCCGCCCAACAATTTTGTTTATGACATCATATCGGACACTCCGATTGACGATGGGGGTTCCTGGTGCACGAACCTGGCGCCATGGGATACCACGGCGGTGGGCATTCAAGGCGGAATGCTTTTTCAATACAACACCTCCGTCGCCATCTACCATTGCCCGGCGGACCAGTCCACCTTGCAAACCCGCGACGGCACTTCCCTCGGCCTACCCCGGTTCCGCTCTTATAACATGAGCCAATCCATTAATGGTTCCATCGCCAGTTCCACTTACACCGTCGGCCTCATTCCAGGCTTTGGCAAGTTGACCGACATCATGAACCCCGATCCAAGCCGTTGTTTCGCCTTTATGGATGTGCATGAGGATGAGATTGTGGATACGCAGTTTGGCATTCCCGTCCCTGGCGACGGCTATTACCCGAATTATTGGTTCGATATTCCGGCGAACCGGCACAACCAAGGTGGCAACTTTGCCTTCGCCGATGGTCATGTCGAACGCTTAAAGTGGACGACCCCCCGGGTTGTCACCGTCCCGCGCGGTTCAATCCAATCGGTGGCCCCGGGTGAACAGGCGGATTATGCCCGGGTCCAAACCGGCATCCGGCAAAATTTCAATTGACCCTTCTATCGCTTGAGCCGATAGAACTGCATTGAAGCGCTGTTCGTCACGGTGGCTTGAAAATGCCCCGGACTCACTTGCGAAATCGTTGCGCCACTGGCATTCGAATAGGAGCCGCCGACAACACCCGAACCCAGGAGCGTAAAGGCCGACGGCGCGTCACTGGTGGAACCGGTGAAGTTAAGCGTCACCGCGGTTCCCTTCACCGCGATGCTCGTAAAATCCGGCGCGGTAACCGGCGACGAGGAGCGCACGACCATATAAAACTCGTCCAAACCGCCGGTAGTGACGACTGCCTGGAAATGGCCGGGACTGAGTTGGGATATCACCGCGCTGCTTACAGCCGTAAATGGCCCGCTAAGGGTGCTGGCGCTGGCAAGCGCGAAACTCGAGGGCGAGTCGCTGGCGGTAGCAGTGAAGTCAATCGTCACCGTCGTGCCGGTCACATTGATGCCGGTGATTGCCGGCGGAGTAGTGGAAGCCCCGGTGATTTGCACCGTTTCCACCGCAAGGGTCGTGGCCTGGTTCGTGCCGGGCGGCGAAAAGACACGCCAATTATGTAGTGTTGTCGAGGCCCCGTAAAGATTGCCAACCGCGTCCCAAGCCACGCCGTAATAGGCGTTGGGACCATCGAGATTGTTCAGCGTCTGCGTGCCCGTGGCATTGGTGACGACGACTCCGTTGCTCGCGTAAAGCACCCGGATGCCGCCCGAAGTTCCGTACAAAGCGCAGGCCACATACGTGGGATGGAGGCGTTTGTCCACCGCCGTGTCGTTAATATCTTCGAACGTGTCATCGGAAGCGCCCACGGACCAGGCAGCGCCGTTGGTCAGCGTGTGAACCCCGTCCCAATTGGTGAAAACCATCGCTCGCGGATCAACATCGGAGTCGGCTCTGATCTGTTGCGAGACAAAGATATTTGAGCCTCCATCCATCATGAAACCGCCCATGCAATCATCTGTGAGCGCGCCGCCGAGCGCAAGAACCTGTGTGCCGCTGGTATCATTCGTGTCCGCCACGCCATTGGTCATGTGCCAGGTCCAAACGCCGATGCCGCCGTTGAAAGAAAAATCGTCATCACCGAGCCACAAGCGACCGTTGGTCTTTCCGGCGTCCGTCACATCAAAAGTGATCCAACCCTCGCCATTGTACCCCGGAGTAGTGGAATAATTAGCGTCACTGAGCACCACTTGATTTGTCGTCATAGCCATGTCAAAGGCGATAATTGTCGATAAGTCAAAAAAGTCCAAAGCATAGATGCGGTCATCCTGGCCATACCGGACATGCTGGGGGCTGTCATTAAAACTGTCATTTTGCCATTCATATCCGCCGGTGCTCTGACCTTCATCAGCCAAACTTCCATCGGCGTTCACTTTGAGGATGCCGTCCACGCCGCCGGGAGCCGAGTTGGTTCCTGTCGCAGAGTTACCGATGAAGACGCGCCCATAATATTTGCTATTTGGGTTTGTGTTCACCGCGACGCCTCCTTCCGGCGAATATACATAATATCCCGCGTTCGTATCAGTACTGGTCTGGGTCCAGTTCGTAAAACCGCTGGCCGCCGCAGTAATGCTGATATTGTAACTGCCCCCACCCACGGCGTTCCCAGTGCCATCCTTGCCGTCCCACAACACGATGTTTGTCCCTTTGAGCGTGCCGACGGCTCCGGAAGAAAAGCTGATCGAGCGGACAATGTTTGATCCCGAAAGAACATTGACCGTCGTGCCCAGCGTCGCTGGTTCGTTGAGAATGTAACTGATGGTCAAACTGGAGCCGGCGGCGTTGGTGACGCTGTTCAAGGCCCCGTTCAATTTGATGTTCGTGGCATAAACATTGGCCCGCGTCACGGTGGAAAACGAAAGGACGTAAAGCGCGAGGACAAGTCCTAAAAAAAGTGAGGAAACGGGGGTTTTTTGAAATTTCATTGGGTCTTTCTGAGAAAGCGGACTAGCTGCCGCCGCGGATAAGTTCTGATGTGCAACTGGATACCACGGCAAAATTTAGACACATTTTCAAAGAAATGGCAACTATAAACGGGATGGCGACGGCGACGGGATGTTGCGTATTGCGTGTTGCGTGTTCTGAATGGCGCAAATCAAAGTCAGTGGACGAGCTATCCGGCGAGTTGGAAGTTCGGCGCTAAATAAAATTTCCTCTCCTCAAGCGGTTTTAAGCGGTACCAAGCGGTACCAAGCGGTACACATTCGCTTTCCCGTCGTTCAAATGGTCAAAAAACGACAGTCAAACCGTCCAAATTGGTTTGACTTGGTTTGACCAAGTGCGACTCGGTTGGACTTCCGTAGACAACCCGGCAAGATTTTCCTAGCGCCGACGCGTGAGAATCAAATCCGCAGGTTGGAAGCTCAGCCGAACGCGGACGGAGCGCGGAGCATTGTTCCGCGCGGCCTTGTTCACGACGTTGGCCTTCTCGCAGTGCAATGCTCTGCGCTCCACGCCAAATCAATGCGGATGGTTAATTGCTCAACCTGCCAAAGTAGCCACCATGGAAAGCACCCTGCACAGCCATGTGGAATTCCAAATGGCGCAATTAACGTCCGCCCCGATGTCAATGAACAAACCTCCTGACGAATCCAACGGTAGCACAATTGCATGACAGTGCAAGAATTTCGGGAGTGGTCAAATTTAATGGGGAGTAACTGGACACTGTTTTTGGCAGGGCTGGCGCGCTGCGCCTGCCCCGTCGCCGAGCGAAGCGTCAGGCGACGGAACCAAGCGCGATCCAATGCCCTTCCTTCCGCCCTCGCTGACTCGTGCGGGGAAATCGCAGCGCGATTTCCGATGCCACAATCAAGAACAGTGTCAAGGTGCGCCCAATTTGATGCGAGGTGCCGGTTGAAGACTCATCCGAGCACTTAACGCGGGGCGGACCCATCCCAAATTCCTTCATTCCCTTGACAATCATTCCCCTGTCTTTATCTGGACGTGAAGGACTATGAGTCAGGGGAATGATGGTCAGGGGAATTCCGGCTATCCTTCAACCTTCCCCGGCCACGCTGCGGATTTCTCCAGTCTTCAGCCGGGTTTTCAATTTCATTCCCGGCGCGACCTCTTCGGCGGAACGGATGACCTTGCCGGTGTCCGCGCGCCTGGTGATGGAATAGCCCCGGGCGAGCACCTGTTCCGGCGCCAGCAGACGCAGGCGCGTTTCCAGCACGAGCAGCAGGCCGAGCTTGGTCCGCAAACCATGCCGCGCGCGCTCCTGAAGACGACGCAATTCCTCCTGCCACAACTCGCGACGCTGCGCCAAAAACTGCTTCGGCCGCAAACGCAACAACCGCTCCCGCAAATTCCGGTACGCCACCTGTTGCTGGCGACTTCCCTGCCGGGCGCAGCGCGATAAACCACTCTGCAAATCATCCAGACGTTGCAGCCATTCATCGAATTGCCGGCGCGGATGCGCGCGGGCCAGGCGTTGCCGGACTTGCGCCAGTTCGTAATCCTTGTCGCCCAACCGCTGGCGCGCCAGTTGTCCCATCCGCTCGCCGGCGGCGGCAATGAATTGAATGCTCGAAAAAACCCCTTCCGTGATGATTTCCGCCGCCGCGCTCGGCGTGGCGGCGCGGACATCCGCCACAAAATCACTGATCGTAAAATCAATCTCGTGGCCCACCGCTGAGATGACTGGCAATCCTGATTCAAAAATCGCGCGCGCCACGACTTCCTCGTTGAACGCCCAAAGGTCTTCCAGACTCCCGCCGCCGCGAGTCACTAGAATCAAATCCAGTGCGGAGTGCGGAGTGCGGAGTGCGGAATTAAATCCATTCAGCAGTTTGATGGCGGCGGCGATTTCTTCGGCTGCTCCCTGGCCTTGGACGCGACAGGGCGCGAGCACGATTTCCAGGCCCGGATTGCGCCGTTGAATCACATGCAACACGTCGCGGATCGCCGCGCCGGTCGGCGATGTGACGATGCCGATGCGATGCGGATAGCGTGGCAGCGGGCGCTTGCGTTCCGGGGCGAACAATCCCTCCGCGTTCAGTTTCTGCTTGAGTTTTTCAAAGGCGGCTTGCAAGGCCCCGATGCCCTGCAATTCCACCGCCGTCACGCGCAACTGATATTGTCCGCGCGCCTCATACACCGTCAAATTGCCTTGCAGAATCACCTTGCGGCCATCCTGCAAAAACCCACGCGTGTCGCGCGCCTCATTGCGAAACAGGACGCAACTCAACTGCGAATCCGCGTCCTTGAGCGTGAAATAAAGATGCCCGGAACTTTGCGCGCGAAAGTTGGTGACCTCGCCCGTGACCCAAATCTGCCCGACCGACTTTTCCAGCAGGCGTTTCACCTGCAAAGTGAGTTCCGCCACCGTGAGCACCGTGCGCGCCGGCGGCTCCGTGGGAAACAACTCGCCGAAATCCCATTGTGATTTGGTTGGTTTGCTCATCTGCGTGATGTGACTTAAACACAGATTCAAGTAGTATCAAACCCGGAAATTTATGTGGCGGGCCAGTAAAAAATGGGCTAAACAAGGATAGCTATTGTGCGAAAGAAATCTTTGAGTCTTACGACCGTCATTTATCCCGATGCCGATAGCGATTGGCTGGTGGCTCACAATCCGGAAACCGGCACGACGACGCAGGGAAAGACTTTCGAGGAGGCCCTCGCCAATCTAAAGAAGGCCACCGAGCTTTACCTGTCCGAATTTGCTGGAACTCCTATTTGACCTTTGCAGGTACATCCACAAAGTAATTATGATATGTCGTGCGAGTGTTGAGTACTTCCCGGTAAACACGGTTGTTGCGGATTACGTCAATGAATTCATGGACACTTGCGCAGAACTCTGTTGTTAGGACCACGATATTCGGAAATAGAACAGCAACGTCTATCTTGTTGGTAAGCAGCTTGTGTAAAGTCGAGTTGTTTTCTGGGCCAGAATAGTGGTCAAGGACGAATTGCTGGTCAATGACAACACCAAACTTTTTGCGGTCAAAAACCTCCTCCGCATCTCTGTCATCTTCCATGAAGTACTTCGGATGACGAACTAACAAAAAACTCTTGGGGTGCTTGATAAAATTTGCCCACTTATGGACCCGTTGAAACGCCGAGAAGTGACGCCGACGATACTCAACCGGCAGGCCGATAATCTCGAACACAACATATACTCGCTCGACAAAAAGGTAGAGTTTGAGAAGGTAATCGAAATAGAACTCCTCTAATGAGGCCGGCTCCGAAGTCAGTGCCTTGTGCAGACTGTTGTAAATCCATAACGTCGCATCCGCAAAATTACAACCCAAGCAGTTGTGCTTTGTTCCGTCGAGTCCTCCGAAATCCTTATGGATTTCGCACCTAATCGAGTCACCATCGTGAGGATAAATCTCGTCCCGAAAAACTGTAAATGCTTCATCTGTTTGGATCATGAATCCCTTTCTAGAGTCCTCGCTGGGTAGCCTCTCGCCGCCTGAAGTCCAAATCAAGCTCAGAATTCAACAATTCAATAATGCAACATGAACGCCGGTAGCGGCGTGGAATCGACTTATTCCAACGCCTCCGACACCCGCTGAATCTTCTCCGCCTTGCCCGTGTGCGCGTTGATCTCGATCAGCACGCCTTGCAGCTTCACATCCTTCTCCGCCACTTCAAAACGCTGCGGTTGCAAAGTCAAAAAGCGTTTGATCACCGGCTCGATTTCCCGGCCAATCACGCTGGCGTGGGGCCCGGTGAATCCGGCGTCGCTCAGGTAAGCCGTGCCGCCGGGGAAAATCTGTTCATCCGCCGTTTGCACATGCGTGTGCGTGCCCACCAGCGCGCTCACCTGCCCGTCCAGCATCCGCGCCAGCGCGACTTTTTCCGAGGTCGCTTCGGCATGGAAATCAATGAAAATGATGCTGGTCTTCTGGCGCAGCCGCTCCACTTCGGCGCGCGCGACGATGAACGGATTTTCCAGGGCCGCCATGAACGTCCGCCCCTGCAAATTGATGATGCCCACGGGCGGCTGGTTGCTCGCCTGATACACCACGCTGCCCTGCCCCGGCGTTCCCTTGGGATAATTCAACGGGCGCAGAAACCGCGATTCGTGCTGCAACAATCCCATCACCTCCTTCTGGTCCCACAAATGGTCCCCGCTGGTGATGATGTCCACTCCGGCGGCGAAAATCTCCTCGGCCGTCTTGGGCGTGATGCCCGAACCCCCGGCGGAATTCTCGCCATTGGCGATGACCAGTTCCATTTCGTGCTGGCGGCGCAAGCGCGGCAGGAGTTCCTTCACGGCGCGCCGCCCCGGCTCGCCGACAATGTCCCCGATGAACAGAATTTTCACCCGTTCAGGGTAATGTCACGCGTTCCACTGGCAAGCTTGGAAACTCGGCCGCCATTTAAGCGGGCGCATATTGAGACTGTTCCTGGTAGGGTTGACGGGCTCTGCGCCTGCCCCGTCGCCGAGCGGAACGCCAGGCGACGGAACGAAGGGCGACAATACGGCCTTCCTTCCGCCCTCGCTGACTCGGGCGGGGAAATCGCAGCGCGATTTCCGCTACCAAAATCAGGAACAGTGTCGGGATGCGCCTGCGCGCCCGGGACGGCGGCTGGTAATCCAGTGCTGATCCGCGCGCCTTCGGCGCTACCACTTAATTGAATACGTGATTCGTGGCAATCTGGCAGCTTGGCGGCAACTGGAGGTTGTTAATGCTGTAGCTGCTGTCGAATCTCGCGAGCGGATCCGCCGGGCAGAACGGCAGGCTGCCGTTTCCGCGGCCGATATACGGCTGGATGTTGGCATCCGCCGGAATCGCCATCGCTGACGCTTTGTTATCCAACGCCCAATTTTGCTTGGCCGCGTCTATCTGGCGCAAGTTGTTGATGCAGGCGTTTTGTTGGGAGGTGACCCGGGCATGCACGAAGTTTGGAATCGCGATGGCCGCCAGCAGACCAATGATGGCGACCACAATCATGATTTCAATCAGCGTGAAGCCCTTTTGACAGGACTTGTTTGTTTTCATAACTGCTTGTAAGCGGCCTGAACCAGCAATCAGCAGTTAATATAATATAATTACGAACGGTGGTTCAAAATTTGCCGATTGCCAGCCGCAGCTTGCAATGAGCAGTCTCAGTGCCGTACGGCGCTGTCCCGATTTAATGCGAAACCCCGCTTGATACCGTCATTTGCAAGAGCGTTTTACTGAAGGTTGGCCCTCATCCCGGCGTTGTATGTCCCAAAAGCTTGGCGCCTGTCCATTAGTTGGACAATGGTTTCGGCCCCGGTTTTACTCCTTCCAAACAGCCTGGGTGAAGGGCGCGCGCCCCTAAATCATGGTTCACTCCGTTTTGCCTGACCACACAATTCCCATTCCGCCAGTGACAACTTTCTCCCCTTCGCCTATCGTTTCCTCCGCATGACAATCAAACGCACCGTTCTGCTGGCGGCGATCTTTTGGGTCGCGCTCATTACCGTGCTTCATCTTCAGTTGAACCTGCGCGTCCGCTGGTTTGGCCCAAAAACCGCCAGCGATGGCGAACTGAAATTCCGCGTCGGCTTCCTGCCGGTTACCTGCCATTTAACCTGCCCCGTCACCGATTTCATCAACAAGAACATGACCGGCGAAAGCACGTTCGAGCCGGTCCGCTTCAATGGCTGGCCGGAACTCAAGGAGGCGTATCTCTCCGGTTACACGCCCGCGACCTTCATTCTCGCGCCCATGGCCATGGCTTTGCGCGAGCAGGGCGTGCCCATCAAAATTGTTTACCTCGGCCATCGCGACGGCACCGCCATGATGGTCAGCAAGGATTCGCAGATTTATCGCATCGAGGATTTGAAGGGCAAAACCATCGCCGTGCCCAACCGTTATTCCAACCAGCGCCTGCTCATCTTCAAGGCGCTGCGCGAACACGGCTTGAGCATCACCAACGTCACCCTGGTGGAAATGCCGCCGCCGGACATGCCCGTCGCGCTGCTCTCGCATTCGGTGGACGCCATCACCTCGGGCGAACCGTTCATGGCCCAAACCGAACTCGATGGTTACGGCCGCGTCCTCTATCTCACCAAGGATGTCTGGCCTAACTTCATTTCCTGCGTGCTGGCGGTGAATGAGAATGCCATCAAGAACAATCGTGCGGAAGTGCAGCGGCTTGTGGACGGCATCGCCCGCAGCGGCAAGTGGATTGATCAAAGCATGGATCACCGGATGCAGGCCGCGCAATTCGTCGCCAAAAATTATTACAGCCAGGACCCGAGATTGTTGAGCTTCGTATTGAGCAAACCGCCCGACCGCGTGAAATACACCAATCTCAAGCCGCTGCAAAAAGATTTTGAGGAAATCCAAAAGTTGGGCGTGGAGGCGGGAATTTTGAAGGGCACCGCGAAATTTGAAGATTACGTTGACTCGTCCTTCGTCAACGACGACAACGCCATCCAGCCCTACGACTGGGAAATGAAAACGAACGCGACGAGGATGCCATGAAGCTTTTTTTTGAACCATGTGGGAATGTGTTTCGTAAGCGCCAAGCTCCAAGCGCCAAGCTCCAGAGAAACTTCATGCACCAACATCCAAACTCCGTCGGCGAAGATTTACGCCAGTTTTGGAACTTGAAGTTTGGCGCTTCTCCGGAGCTTGGATGTTGGCGCTTGGAGCTTTCCCCACCCTCCAGCCCATGAACCTGATTACTCGCCAGCGGATCAATTCCATTTTGCTGCCCCTGGGCGTCGCCGCAATTTTTCTTCTCGTCTGGCATTTCGGCGTGAGAATATCCGGCAGCGATATTTTCCCCACGCCGCTGGAAGTCGCGCGCGGAATTTTGGAGCTGATCCAAAAAGGATTGCTTTTCAAATACATCGTGGCCTCGTTGTTTCGGGTGACCTGGGGCTTTGGCCTCGCGGTATTGCTCGGCGTGCCGCTGGGACTTCTGCTTGGCTGGTATCGCCCGGCATTCCAGGCGTTCAATCCGATGATCCAAATGTTGCGACCCATTTCCCCCATCGCCTGGATTCCCGTGGCGATTCTATGGTTCAAAGTCACGGACAAAGCGCCGATCTTTCTTATTTTCCTCGCGAGCGTTTTTCCCATTACTGTTTCAGCCATTGCCGCGGTGCAGAATATGCAGCCCGTTTATTTGCGCGCCGCGCAAAACTTCCGACTCACGCAACTCCAGTTGTTCCGCCTCGTCATTTTTCCCGCAACCCTGCCGCAAATCCTCACTGGAATTCGCATCGCCCTCGGCGTGGCGTGGCTGGTGGTCGTCGCCGCCGAAATGATCGCCGTGAATTCCGGCCTCGGCTATCTCATCATAGACGCCCGCAACGCCGGCAAACGCTACGACCTCGTCGTCGCGGGCATGGTGATGATCGGCTTGATCGGCCTCGTGCTCGATCTGCTTGTCCGGCAACTCGAAAAATTCGACGAAGTCCGCTGGGGCTACGCCAACCGTTAATTGACGTCACCGCAAACAACCCCACCATTATGAAAGGGCGCACAATTGACCGTGGCAATCCGTCCGGGTTCGGAGTTCAAGCTTCAGCTTGTCCTTTTGATCACGCACTTAAAGTTCAAACACGAGCGCACGCAGTTTTTCACCACTCCAAAATCCGAAATCCGAAATCCGAAATATGATCCCGCCTGCGGTTATTGTTCGCGATTTGTGGATGAGCTTTCCCGGCAAAGAAGCCGGCGCGCCCATCCATGTGCTGGAACGCATCAACCTCGAGGTCAGGGAAGGCGAATTTGTCTGCCTCGTTGGGCCTTCCGGTTGCGGCAAGTCAACACTGTTGAATATCATCGGCGGCTTTCTCAAATGCACCAAGGGTGATTTGCTGGTCGAAGGCCAGCCGGTCAACGGCCCCGACCCGCGCCGGATTTTCGTCTTCCAGGAAAACGGTGTTTTCCCCTGGCTGACCGTCCAGCAGAATATCGAATTCGGCCTGCTCAAAAAAAGCGCCGCGGAACGCGAACGGATTGTCGCCCATTATATTGACATGGTCGGCTTGCACGGGTTCGAGCGCGCCTATCCGCGCGAACTTTCCGGCGGCATGCGCCAGCGCGTCGAAATCGCCCGCGCCCTCGCCGCCAATCCCGACATTATTTACATGGATGAACCCTTCGGCGCGCTGGATTTCATCACCCGCCTCAAAATGCGCGCCGACCTCGTCCGCATCTGGCAAAGCGAAAAGAAAACCATCCTGTTCGTCACGCACGACATCGAAGAAGCCGTGCAACTCGCCGATCGCGTTTTCGTGATGAGCAGACGCCCGGCGACCATCCAATCCATCGTGCCGATTGATCTGCCGCGCCCGCGCGATTTGGATTCGCCAGGTTATCTCCAACGCCGCGATCAAATCTTCGCCGCCATGGGCATGAGCCTCCGCATCGGCGGTTATGAAAATGAGCCACGCCATACCGAGAAGCCCAAAGAATCGGCGCGAATTCCAGAGACGAAATAGCCTTTTCAAAACTCTCCTGGTAGGAGACGAGGTAACGAGATTCTGACTCTTCCCTCGATTACCCGAAAACGGTGCAGGACAAAATTCTTTGGCCAATGAATTTCAGTTGCCTATTCGTTCAAAAATAGATTTGTTTCATATAGGTTCGATGTTTCCCGGCCTGAAAGTCCACCGGAAATTAGACTGCTACGAAGTGGCTGGCAGGCGCGGGAAAACTCCGTCGCGTCCCGCAAGGGACGCTGGATTCCCCTTGCCCCACGCTTTCCGGTGTCCTTTCAGGACAGGATGGTTTCCTACAACCTCCAGGCACCTTGTGCCTGGCTAATATCCGTGGTCGCTCCGCGACCAGAAAACCCGCACTGCTTCCACCATAATAATTTTATCCTGCAACCTGTCCGAAAACGGACATTCAAGAAGCGTCGCTTGACCTTCTCCTTTTTTGTCTTCCGCTCAACCTGTAGAGTTCTTGACCGAAACCCGCCGCTGGAACATCCTAATGACAATCTTATTATGCCACTTAGCGAAAAAAGCCTTTCTACTCTCCGCCAATTGCTCGGTCGCGAAAACGTGCTTACGGAAAAAGAGGACCTGATCCCCTACTCTTTCGATGGCACCGCCGCGCTGCGCCAGATGCCCGGCTGCGTCGTCTTCACGTCCACCACCGACCAAATCGTGGCCCTGCTCAAATTCGCCAACGATTTCAAACTTCCCGTTGTCACGCGCGGTTCCGGCACGGGCTTGAGCGGCGGCAGCCTGCCCAGCGTGGATTGCATCGTTCTCTGCACGGTGAAAATGGACAAAATCCTCGAACTCGACCGCGCCAATCTCACCATGCTCGTCGAGCCAGGCGTCACCACGCTCCAAATCGCCGATGCCGCCACCGCCGCGAATTTGTTTTATCCGCCCGATCCCGGCTCCATGAAAATCTCCACCATCGGCGGCAACGTGGCCGAAAATTCCGGCGGCTTGCGCGGGTTGAAATATGGCGTCACGCGCAATTACGTCATGGGGATGGAAGTCGTTTTGCCCGATGGCGAGGTGATGTTCCTCGGCAACAAATGCGTCAAGGATGTCGCGGGCTATTCGCTCAAGGATTTGTTCATTGGCTCGGAAGGCACGCTCGGGGTCATCACGAAAGTGCTGTTGCGGTTGATTCCCAAGCCGGTGGCGAAAAAAACCATGGTCGCGACCTTCGCGCAAATGGACCAGGCGGCGGAAGCGGTTTCCGCCATCATCGCCGCGCAAATCATTCCCTGCACGCTGGAGTTTTTGGATCGCATGACCATTCATTGCGTGGAGGATTATGCCAAGATCGGCCTGCCGCTGGATTGCGAAGCCCTGTTGCTCATGGAAACCGACGGCCATCCCGCGGTGGTCGCCGAAGAAGGCGCGCGCATGGAAAAATGCTGTCGCGATTGCGGCTGCCTCGAGTTGCGCGTCGCCAAAGACGAAGCCGAGGCCAACAAACTCGCCAGCGCCCGGCGCTCGGCGTTTTCCGCGCTCGCGCGCGTCGCGCCCACGACGATCCTCGAGGATGCCACCGTTCCGCGCAGCGAGCTCGCGCGGATGATTCGCTTCGTCGCCGCTGTGGCGAAAAGATACGATTTGAAGATCGGCACGTTCGGCCACATGGGCGACGGCAATCTGCACCCCACCTTTCTCACCGATGAGCGCAACGCGCCGGAAATGCACCGCGTCGAAGAAGCCTTCAAGGAAATCTTTGCCGAAGCCGTGCGTTTGGGTGGAACGATCACCGGCGAGCACGGCATCGGCCTCGCCAAAAAATCATTTTTGCCGGGATTCCTGGGCAACGCCCAAATGCGCGTCCTGCGCGAACTCCGCAAAATCCTCGACCCCAACGGCATTCTCAATCCGGGCAAGATGTTTGATTAAAACCGTTCGGTGTCCAGCCTTCAGGCTGTCCCCAGGGACACGCTAAAGCGTGGACACCGAACGAAATCAATTCAAATCAAACAACAAAACGTCGCCCGCCTCTTTGCCTGCAATCGTCAGCGTTTTCTCATCGCTGATCGCCGCGCCATCGCCGGCATCCAGTTCGTGACCGTTCAAGGTGATTTTTCCCGTGGCGACTTGCACCCACGCAAAACGATTCGGCCTCAACGTATATGTCGCCTGGTCGCCCGCGCCGAATTTGCCGATCAGCAAATCCACGTCCTGGTTGATTTTCAGCGAGCCATCGCTGCCGCTCCGGGACGCAACTGTGACGAGCTTCCCCGGCTTGAAACTTTCCGTGAATGACTTTTGGGCGTAGCCGGGCGGCAATGATTTCTTTTCCGGCACAATCCAGATTTGGAGGAGGTGCAGCGGCTCGGTCGGCGAATGATTGAACTCGCTGTGTTTCACGCCCGTGCCGGCGGTCATCACCTGCACTTCGCCCGGCCGCATTTCCGCGCCGTTGCCGAGGCTGTCGCGATGTTCCAGCGCGCCGGAAAGCACATAGGTGATGATTTCCATGTCGCGATGCGGATGCGTGCCGAAGCCGCCGCCGCCGGCAATATGGTCATCATTAATCACCCGCAAGCTGCGAAAACCCATCTGCTCCGGGTCGTAATAATCGGCAAAGGAAAAGGAAAAGTGACTGTCCAGCCAGCCGTGATTGGCGTGGCCACGCTCATCGGATTTTCTGATCTTAATCATAGTCTTTCGCTTTCCGAACGGCCCCATGCCGTCCTTGGCGTTACGTTTCCACAAAAACAAAATTTAGCAAGGTTTAGGCAATATTCATCAGCCGTCCGGCTTGATTGTGGAGTTGCATTTGCCGCCGCAACCGTGAAAATGGCGCGTAGATTGATTCACTGAAACATTATTCATGTCCATGTCCACCACATTGCCCGCGCGGCCAGGGGGCCACTCGCATTTGAAAGACCTCGATTATTCGGTGGTGCAACAGTGCATGCACTGCGGTCTTTGCCTGCCCACCTGCCCCACTTACGACGCCACCAAACTGGAGCGCCACAGCCCGCGCGGGCGCATCTCCCTCATGCGCGCCATCGCCGATGGCCAGCTCGAAACCACCAAGGCGTTCGGCGAGGAAATGTATTTTTGCCTGGGTTGCCTCGCCTGCATGACCGCGTGTCCCGCCGGGGTGAATTACGCGGAATTGTTCGAACACGCCCGCGCCGAAGCCGAGCAAAGCGGCGTGATGAAGAATCCGAAGCGGACTTTGATCCGCGGCTTCACGGTGCGCTGGTTGTTCATGGACCAGCGCCGGTTGCAAATGGTGGGCACGGCCATGCGGCTTTACCAAAAGCTGGGCGTCGAAGCTTTCCTGCGCCGCAGCGGAGTGCTGAAATTGTTGCCGGGGCGATTGCAGGATCTCGAGGCGATGACGCCGCCCATCCAGGCCAAGTTTTCCGCCGAACTCATCAGCCCGGTGACGCCGCCGCTCGGCCCGAAGAAATATCGCGTCGCCGTGATGACCGGCTGCGCGCAGGATTTGATTTTCAGCGATGTCAACCGCGACACCGTGGAGGTGCTCGCGCGCAACGGTTGCGAAGTCGTCACGCCGCCGGAACAGCAGTGTTGCGGCTCGCTCCACGCCCACAACGGCGAATGGGAACTCGCCCAGCAACTCGCCCGCAAACAAATTGACCAGTTTCCCCCGGAACAATTTGACGCCATCATCACCAACGCGGCGGGCTGCGGTTCGCATTTGAAGCATTACGCAAAACTGCTCGCGGGCGATCCGGTTTACGAAAAGCGCGCGCATTTGTGGGACGAGCGGTTGAAGGACGTCCACGAATGGCTCGCGCACATCGGCATCGTTCCGCCCGCCACTCATGGTGGCCCGGAATTCAATGTCACCTATCACGAAGCCTGCCATCTCTGTCACGGGCAGAAAATCACCGCGCAACCCCGGCAAGTGCTGCGGGCGATTCCCAATCTCAAGCTCGTTGAACTCGCCGAGAGCACCTGGTGCTGCGGCAGCGCGGGCATTTATAATTTGATCCAGCCGGAAATGGCCACGGAACTTTTGGATCGCAAGCTGGATCACATTCGCGCCACGCGCGTGAGTGTGGTGGCCACCGCCAATCCGGGTTGCCTCCTGCAAATCATCAATGGCGCGCGCCGCCAGAATTTACCGTTGCGCGTGGTTCATCCCATCACCTTGCTGGCCGAGGCTTATCGCCGGGCGCCTTGAGAATGATGAAAGGACCGCCAGCGCTTGAATTGTTCGGTGTCCAGCCTTTAGGCTGTCCGGAGCGGGGAACACGCTAAAGGTGCTTGCGCACGGCCAAGGACATCGAACGATAGCACCAAATGAATAACCTCACTGAATCAACCGCGCCCAACCTGAACGTCGGCGCGCTTTGCACCATTACGATTCAGGACATCGCGTTCGGCGGCGAAGGCGTGGGACGCATCGGGGACTTTGTGATTTTCGTTCCCTTTGTGCTCGTGGGCGAAGTTGTCTCCGTGGAAATCACCGAGTTGAAAAAGCGCTTTGCGCGCGCGCGTCTCCGGCAGGTCCTGCAAGCCTCGCCCGAGCGCGTTCAACCGCTCTGCCGCTACTTCGGCGATTGCGGAGGGTGCCAGTATCAACATGTGGATTACGCCGCGCAACTCCGGCTCAAGCACAAGCAAATCTGCGATCACTTCGAGCGCATCGGCGGTTTCACCGCGCAGATCATCGCGCCGGTTGTCCCTTGTCCGCAACCATACGGCTATCGCAATCGCATCATGATCCGCAGCCAGTGGGACAAATTCAAACAGGGGCTTAACATCGGGTTCATTCGCGCCGACAACCGCCTCGTGGTGGACATCGAGGAATGCCGCATTGCCGAGCCGGCGTTGAACGAACAAATCCGCCACGTCCGCGCGCATCCGCCGCCCAAGGGCGGGATCAAGGTGGTGCTGCGCGTCGCGCCCGAAGGCTGGGAAGTCCCGCGGGATTCGTTTTTTCAAAATAATTTTTTTCTGCTGCCAAAATTGGTGGAAGTGGTGCGCGAATTTCTAAGGCAGGGCGGCAGCCGTTTTTTGGTGGACGTATATTGCGGCGTGGGTTTCTTCGGCATCGAACTTGGCGACTTGGTGGAAAAATTTGTCGGCGTGGAGCTGGATCAACTCGCGATCAAGGCCGCGCGCCGCAATGCGGAGGCCCGTCACCGCGCGAACGGCGAGTTTCTGGCCGGCCGCGCGGAGGAAATGCTGCCCGGCCTGTTGCGACGTTTTTCGCCCGACGCGACGACGGTTGTGCTCGACCCGCCGCGCACCGGGTGCCTGCCGGAGAGCCTGGCGTTGCTGCGGGAAACGCGGCCAGGGCAGATTATTTACGTCTCGTGCCATCCCGCGACGATGGCGCGGGACTTGAACGTTTTATGCTCGGACGGTGTCTTTGAGTTATTACGCGTGATCCCTTTGGATATGTTCCCGCAGACCGCGCATGTGGAATGCGTGGCGGATTTGCGATTGAAACGCGTGCCGGATTCCCAATAATATGCGGCCTTAACACGATTCTTGGCTTGCCAATTGGGCAGCCATGACTTCAACTCTGGCGGCGATTAAATAATGATAAGCGATACCGAAACTCCGCGGGTAAGAAATTTTGTCACCTCACTATTGCCGTGGCTGCTGGCTGGCGGGATGTTGCTGGTATTTCTGCTGACGCTCAATTATTGGATCACCCCCTCCAGTGTGACGCAACTGGCGGACTTCGCCGGCTGGAGCGATGGCCCCCACATTTTTGGCCCGGTCACTTTTCTGGTGACTTATCCCCTGCGGTGGCTGCCCGTCCGGCTGATCCCGCTGGCGATGAACTTGTTCACCGCCGTCTGCGCGGCGTTGAGCCTGGGCTTGCTCGCGCGGTCGGTCACCCTGTTGCCGCACGACCGGACTTACGATCAACGGCAGCGGGAACAAAGCGAGTCTTCCATTCTGACCGCCAAAACGGCCTGGGCGCCACCGCTCTTCGCGGTCCTGGTCTGCGGCCTGCAATTGACTTTCTGGGAGAATTCCATTGACGCGACCGGTGAAATGTTCGATTTGCTTCTGTTTGCTTATGTCATCCGCTGCCTGCTGGAATACCGGGTTTCCGGACGGGAATCCTGGCTGACGAAGTTCGCGCTGGTTTACGGACTGGGCATGGCCAACAATTGGGCGTTGGTCTGGTTTTTCCCGGGATTTCTGGGCGCGGTGATCTGGATCAAGGGCCTGGGGGCATTCAATCCACGCTTCATGCTGCGCACCCTTGGACTTGGTCTGGCGGGTTTCTCATTGTTTCTGTTGCTCCCCCTGCTGAACACGATCCACCACACTTCATCGCAAAGCTTTTGGGAAATGATTCACTCCTCCCTGTCTCTGGACATTAAAATTTTCCGGAGGTTTCCCCGGATGCCCTTCCTGGTATTGAGTCTGACCTCGTTGCTGCCGGTGTTCGTCATCAGCATACGCTGGGCGTCTTACTTCGGGGACAACAGTCCGCTGGGCATTTTTCTGGCCACCGCCACGTTTCACATCGTCCACGCGGTCTTTTTTGTGCTTTGCATTTGGGTCGCAATGGACGGCCCCATCAGCCCGCGCGGCATGGGATTCGGGGTCCCGTATCTGAATCTGGGATTTAATCTGCCCTTCCTCACCTTCTATTATTTGGGGGCCTTGAGCCTTGGCTATTTCAGCGGTTATTTTCTGCTGGTGTTTGGAACCCCGACGTCCAATTCGCGCCAGACCCTGCACCCGCTTCTGAAAACCGTCAATCTTTGCGTTACCATCTGCACCTGGCTGCTGCTAATGGGTGTGCCGGCGATTTTGTTACGCAAGAATCTGCCGGTGCTGCAGACCGAAAAAATCGCGGCGCGCGGATACGAAAATTATTTCGCCCAGATCGAGCAATCGTTGCCGCCGCAGGGTGCGGTCGTGCTGAGTGACGATCCACTCCGGTATCTTTATCTTAAAGCGGCTTTGAGCCGTCACGGCGCGGATTCCACCCATCTGCTGATCAGCACCGGACCGTTCGCCAAGGATCTTGATTACCTGCCGCTCCTTGCCAAAAGGAATCCGGCCTACCAACTTCCGACCTCCTGGACGAATGCCCCAACCGGCGCGCCTTCGCCTCTCGGCGCCATCAGGCTCATAGATCAGCTTGCCCAGCGCCATGAGATTTATTACGTAAGTCCCAGCTTCGGCTATTACTTTGAACACTTTTACGCGGAACCGATCGGGTTGGTTTACCGGCTGAAAGTTTACCCGGCCAATGTCTGGGACGTGCCGCTTCCAACCGAAACGCAGATTCATGACAATCAGACGTTTTGGAAAACGAACCTAGCGGAGGTCCTGCCGAAGCTTAGCCCGATTATTCACCAGCCGCCTGCGCCCGCCAATCCCGACCTCTGGGAAACATTCAGAAAAAAGGTGAAATTGAAAGCCGAGCCAAGCGTCCTGACACAGGCGTTGGGCGCATACTATTCCCGACCGCTGGATTACTGGGGCGTCGAACTACAACGCGCCAACCTCCTGACGGAAGCCTGGAAATGTTTTGATCAGTCGTCGGAATTAAACCCCGGGAACTTGGCCGCCCTGATCAACAAGGCGTTCAACGAAAACCTCCGCGACCATAAAAAGCAATTCGTCCGGCCTCCCAAGGACCTGGAGGAGAAATTGGGCGCCTGGGTGGACGTGCTCAATGCCGATGGCCCACTGGACGAACCCAATTGCCGCGATGATTTGGCAAACACCTTCGCTCTCGGTGGAAACTTCCGCCAAGCCGTCCAGCAGTTGAACCGGGTCAAGCAAGTGGCGCCGGATGATGTCCTCCCCCCGCTTCAACTGGCCCAACTGATGCTTTACGTGCAAGCCTACAGCAACTCACTCACTCAATTCCTCCCCAACAACCAGGGTTATGCCCTGTCGTTGAGCAACAGTGAGCAAGTATTGAAAATGTTGCCGCCGGAACCCAGGGCTTTGCCCGAGCGCACCTCGGCGCTGTTCCTGAAAAGTGTGGCTTTCATGCAACTCACGGAGTACGACCGGGCCATCGAACCTTTGAACCAGCTCTTGTTATTGCAAACAAATTACGCAGCGCAGTTGAACCGCGCGATCGCGTATTACAAAACGGACAACCTTGACGCCGCCAAGCGCGATTACAAAGCCGTCGGCAAGGTCGCCACCAATGCCTATCAGGTCTTCTACGGTCTGGGCGAAATCGCTTACCGGCAAAATGACCCTCGCACTGCCATCAAGAATTATCAACTTTACCTTACCAATGCTCCTCATGGCACCGACGAGGCGAAATCGGTCGCTGCGCGCCTGAAGGAGCTTGAGTCCAAACCCGCGCCCTGACCGGATGCGTGTCGCGCACGTCATCACCCGGTTGATTGTCGGTGGCGCCCAGGAAAACACGATTGCCTCGGTTCTCGGCCTGCAACAAAAACCCGGTTTGGAAGTGAGTTTAATTTCCGGGGCCAGCGCCGGCCCGGAAGGTTCGCTGGCCGGGGCCTTTGACCAGTCTCCCAATTCGCTCTACCTCCTGCCGGATTTGGTCCGCCCCGTTCATCCCTGGAAGGACCTTCTCGCCTGGCGCGGGCTGGTGCGTATTTTTCGCGCCCAACGGCTGGACATCGTCCACACCCACAGCGGCAAAGCGGGCATTCTTGGACGCCTGGCCGCGCACCGCGCCGGTGTGCCCATAATCATCCACACCATTCATGGCCCATCCTTCGGCCCGTTCCAGGGTCCGCTGGCCAACGCTGTTTTTCGTTCCGCCGAACGGCGCGCCGGAAAGGTGACCACTCATTTTGTCGCGGTCGCCGACGCGATGATCCGGCAATACCTCGCCGCCGGAATCGGCCGGCCCGGACAATATTCCAAAATCTACAGCGGATTTTCGCTGCTGCCATTTTTATCCGCCGCCAACGATCCAACCCTCCGCGCCCGGTTCGGTCTCAGTCCGGAAAATATTGTCGTCGGAAAAATTGCCCGCCTATTCAAATTGAAAGGCCACGAGGATTTGTTTCGCGTCGCGCCTGACCTCATCCGCGATTGTCCGCAAATCCGCTTTTTGCTGGTGGGCGATGGCCCATGGCGCGGGCGGTTTGAACGACAGGCTCGCGCGCTGCATTTGGAAAATCATTTTGTTTTCTCCGGCCTGGTGCCCCCGGCGGAAGTGCCCGGATTGGTCGGCATCATGGACGTCCTCGTCCATTTATCACTTCGCGAAGGCCTGGCCCGCGCCTTGCCGCAAGCCCTCGCCGCCGCCCGGCCCGTAGTCGCCTATGATTGCGACGGCGCCGGCGAAGTCTGCCGTGATAATGAAACCGGCTTCCTGCTGTGTCCGGGGGATTTGTCCGGTTTGCGCGAACGCCTCGCACGGCTCGCCGCCGACGCCGCTTTGCGCGAACGCCTCGGGCGGCAGGGTCGCGAGTTCGTCCGGCAACATTTCGCCGTCGAAACAATGGTGGACGATTTATTCGCGCTTTACTTGAAGCTGGCGAATGCAAGTAGAATGCCGCCATCGTGAGTTTTCCGTTCAACGTCTATCTTGCGTCGCTCGCGGGCGCTTTCCTGGCATCGCTGCTTACGCTGCCATGGTGGCGGCGATTGTGTGGCCGCGCCGGCCTGGTGGACGATCCCGGCCCGCGTAAAATCCACGCCGCGCCCATCCCGCTTGCGGGTGGATTTGCAGTCCTCACCGGCATCGTGGTGCCCTTGTTGATCGGCGCGGCGTTTGTGCGCTGGAACCTTCCGCGCCTTGATCAAGCCCACCGCTTATTGGAACATGGCTGGGACCGTCGCAACCTCGAACTCGGGGCCGTCGTCCTGGGCGCTTTCGGCATCGTCGTCACCGGCGTGTTGGATGATAAATTTGAACTTCGCCCCGCCGTGAAATTTGGCGGCCAATTGCTCGTGGCCGCGCTCGTCGCCGCCGGCGGCGCCAGGATCACCCTTTTCGTCCACAGCATCATTTTCAGTTACGCCATTACCATTCTCTGGATTCTGACAGTGATCAACGCCTTCAATTTCATGGACAACATGAACGGGCTTTGCGCCGGCTTGGGCGTCATCAGCGCCTGGTTCTTCGCGTTGATTGCCGCCATGGACGGTCAATATCTTGTCGCCATTCTTGCGTTACTGACCTGCGGCGCGCTGCTCGGTTTTCTCCCGCACAACTTTCCCCGCGCCAGCGCCTTTCTCGGCGACGCTGGAAGTCATCTGGTCGGCTATCTGTTGGCTGTCATGGCCATTCTCCCGCATTTCTCCACGGCGCAAAATCCGCGTCCTTGGGCGGTTCTGATACCGTTGCTGATTCTCGCCGTTCCGCTGGGCGACCTTGCGTGGGTGGTGGTCTTGCGCTGGCGTATGGGGCGGCCGTTTTATCAGGGAGACAACAATCATCTATCCCACCGCCTCGTGAAAAACGGATCCAGCAAACAAAACGCGGTCCTGATTATCTGGCTGCTCTCCGCCTTGTTCGGCGGGTTGGCTTTGCTCTTAATGCTGGTTGCTCGATAATTCCGCCGGCCCCTTCGTCTGCGTTCCCTTCGCGGCGATGGCCTCGGACAATAATCCCAGCACCTCCGCCCGCACAATCGCGCCCACCAGCCTGTTTTCCGTCCGCGAATTGACCACCGGCACATTGCGCATTTCGCACACCAGCATGACCGGCAGCGTGTCCAGCAACAATTGACTCGGCGTCACCGAGACCGGCGCCGGTCGCATCACATCGTACGCGATCACCGCGCCGAGTTCCGGTCCCGCATTGAGATACTCTTTCAAATCCTGCAACGCCACCACGCCGATCAACCGGAATTTTCCGTCCACCACCGGCAGGAAATTGTTCGAGCTGGTGAGAAACCGTTCGGCAATTTCCTGCAATGCCGCCGTCTCGCGCAGCGGCGGCACCGGCGAACGCATCAGATCGCCGACAGTTTGTTCCGTCGCGGAGCCGGGCCGCAACGATTCGCGATCCGCCATCAATTCCTTGTTGCGCAACGGCTGCGTGTAAATCGAGTCCGCATGCACCCGCCGGGCCACCAGCGTCGAAATCACACACGCCAGCATCAACGGCGGCATGACGGAATAGTTCAACGAAATTTCAAACACCATGATCATCGCCAGCAACGGCGAGCGGGTCGTCGCCGCCATCATGCTGCCCATACCCACCAGCGCGAACGCTCCGGTGGGCAAATCACTTTCCAGTTTCAGTTCGTGCAGTCCCGTTCCCAGAAACGAGCCGAGTGCCGCGCCTAGAAACAGTGTCGGTGTGATCACCCCGCCCACCGCTCCCGAACCGACGGCTGCCGAGGTGGCAAACAATTTGGCAAAATACAAACCTGCGAGAAATAACAGCGGATAAGCGGACGATTCCAGAAATCGTTTCTGCAAAATCTCGTTGGTCAGCCCGTAGCCGTTGCCCCAAACCCCCGGATAGCCCAGCGTGATGATTCCCACGATCAACCCGCCGATCATCAAACGGACATAGATCGGCGCGGGAATTTTTTTGAACAACTCCTGGCTCACCCCCAGCAGCTTGAGAAAAACCGACCCCATCACTCCCGACAAAATGCCCAGCACGAGAAACCAGGGCAGCTTCGTCAAACTTGCAAAATCTATCGGTGGCACCACGTACCAGGGTTGCAGTCCGAAAAAACTCCGTGACACCATCGCGGCGATGACAGATGAAAAAACCAGCGGCGCGAACAAATTCATCGAAAAATTTCCCAGCACGATCAGCGCCGCGAAAACCGCGCCGGTGATCGGCGCGTTGTACGCAGCGGAAATTCCCGAGGCCGCGCCGCAGGCCGTCAGCAGCCGCAGGCGGTAGGGCTGCCAATGCGCGAGTTGTCCCCATTTCGAGGCAAATGTGGCCGAGAGTTCCGTGATCGCGCCTTCCCGGCCGATGGACATGCCGCTGCCGATGCTTATCAGGGACGAGATCCCCTTGACCAGTCCGGTGCGCATGGGCAGTTTGCCATCGCTCGTCGCCACCACTTCCAGGATATTGCTCGAACCCTGTTTGCCCGCGAGACGCAAGCCCCAGAACAGAAAAATTCCCGATACCAGACCGCCGATGGTGGGCACCAGCAAACGCATCGTCGAACCGCTCTGCGCGGCCAAATCCACGGGATCAGCCGTGGGACTGCCGAGGAAAATCCACTGCGTCAAATCAATGGCGCGGTGAAAAATCAAATTGACCAGACCGCCGATCACGCCCACTCCGCCCGCGAGCACGAGATGGAAAGCCTCCTCGCTGAAACGCAGCTTTTCGCGGATCCGCAGCGCGCCCTGCCAGTGTTCCCGGCCGAACGCCCGCGCCCGCGCCATCAACTGCTCTAGTTTGTTCCAACCAGCCTGCACTTTCCCGATGTTACGTGAATCGCGGTCGTTTACGAGCAGGGATTTCTGATTCGCACCTAAAGTGCATTCTTGCAGGAATTGATCAGCAAGCTATGTTGTCGCGCGTTGGGCAAATGCGTTCGTTGGCAGGACGTTTGCCGGCACTAATCACCAATCAAAAACCTGACTATCTAAACCCTTTATGAGCAAAGTCGCCATCATCTACCACACCACTTACGGCCACACCAAACTTCAGGCCGAGGCCGTGTTTCGCGGCGCGCAAACCGTGCCCGAAACCACCGCCAAACTTTACACCACCGAGGCCGCCGCCGCCGCCCTCGACGAACTGGATTCCGCCGACGCCATTATTTTCGGTTGCCCCACTTACATGGGCAGCATGTCCGCCGGGATGAAGACCTTCATTGAAACCGCCGTAAAAAAATGGTCCACGCAGGCGTGGCAGAATAAGATTGCCGGCGCCTTCACCAATTCTTCCTCATTTTCCGGCGACAAACTCAACACTCTGGTCGGCCTCCTGATAAACGCCATGCAGCACGGTATGATCTACGTCAGCCTGGGCATGCACTCATCGCCGAATAAGCCCCAGGACATGATGCAAATCCACGGACCGGCTCCCGACGCGCACAACCGCGTGGGTTCATTCATCGGCCCAATGTCCTCCAGTTTCCATGTCAATCCGCCTGACAGCCCATCGAAGGGTGACCTCGAAACCGCCGAGTTATACGGCAAACGCGTCGCCGAAATAACGCAGCAATTTCTCCGTGGCAAGACCGCTTAGAGTCCGCTTATACGAAAGCAATTCGCTGCGCGATCGCGGCAACCGCGATTTGTTCGGTGTCCACGCTTTAGCGTGTCCCCATTCCCGGACAGCCTAAAGGCTGGGCACCGAGCAAATCACCCCCGCAATCCCTTCCCCGATTCCGCACTCCGCACTCCGCACTTGCAAGATTGCCAACCGGCCATTCGTCGGCCAGACTGGCACCGAATGGATAAGCGTTTTTACATCACGACTGCGATAGATTATGTCAACGGCGAACCGCATCTCGGCCACGCCTACGAAAAAATCATCGCGGATGTCATTGCCCGGTCGCGGCGCAGTCTCGGCCTGGAAGTTTTTTTCCTGACCGGCCTGGATGAGCACGGCCAGAAAGTCCAGCAAGCCGCGGTGGCCCAGGGGAAAACTCCGCAGGCATATTGCGATGAACTGGCCGTCATTTGGAAATCGCTCGCGACCAAGTTGGAATTGACGAACGATGACTTTGTCCGCACCACCGAACCACGCCATAAAGAATTCGTCCAGGCCATTCTTTCCAAGCTCAACGCCGGAGGATTTTTCTACAAAGCTTCGCACAAAGGATTTTATTCGGTCAGGGAGGAAACGTTTCTGACGGAAAAAGACCGCCTGCCTGACGGCGGTTTTCCGCCGCAATACGGCGAAGTCACCGAGCTGGTCGAGGAGAATTATTATTTCAAGCTTCAGGAGCAGCAGGCGTGGCTCATCAATTATATCGAGGCGAATCCCGGCTTTATCCAACCGGACAACCGGCGCAACGAAGTGCTTGGCTTTCTCAAAAACAACACGCTCGAGGATTTGTGCATCACCCGCCCGGCCAATCGCCTGAACTGGGGCATCCCGATTCCGTTCGACGCCAATTTTGTCACCTATGTCTGGTTCGATGCGCTGGTGAATTATATCAGCATTCCCGCCGCCCACGGCGACCCCGCGATCAATTCCATTCTTGACTCCGCACTCCGCACTCCGAATTCCGCACTCATTTGGCCTGCGGACATCCACTTAATCGGCAAAGACATATTGAAATTCCACGCGGTTTACTGGCCGATCATGCTCAAAGCCATGGGCCTGCCGCTGCCGAAACAAATTCTCGCGCATGGCTGGTGGCAGAAGGAAGGGCATAAGTTGAGCAAGAGCACCGGCAACGTCGTTGACCCTGTCGCCGTGATTGACGAGTGGGGGCTGGACGCCTTCCGTTTTTATGTCGTGCGCGAACTCGCCATCGGGCCGGACGGAAACTGGACAGACGCGGGTTTTCAGGCGCGCTACCAGGCCGAGCTGGCCAATGGCCTGGGCAACCTTGTCAACCGTTCGCTTTCGATGCTCAAACGCTATCGCGGCGGAGTCGTGCCGCAGCGCTCCGATGAACTGAGCGCCGAAGCCGCAAAAATTATTGCCGAGACTCGCGCGCTCTTGGAACAAAATCAGCTTCAGGCCGCGCTGGTCAGCATCTGGGCATTGGTCAGCCGCGCCAACCAATATGTTGACCAAACCGCGCCGTTCAAGCTGGCCAAGGATCCCGCCCAGGCCAAACGCCTCGATGAAGTGCTATACAATCTGACCGAGACTTGCCGCATCCTGGCCGTGCTGCTCTGGCCATTCCTGCCCGGCACCTCGGCGAAGATTTACGCCCAACTCGGACTCGCCGGCTCGCCGGACAAATTTTCGGATGCCGCGTGGGGCAGGTTGGAAAGCAGTCACACCATAGGCGAACCCGCCGCTCTATTTCCACGAAAGGATAAACCTGCGCCCTCAAGCAATACGAGCCAAGAATTCGGGACACGCAGTTGAAAGCACTCAAAAAAAGGGGCGCAGCTTAAAATTCGACCTCGTCGAAAACCCGGCGTAAATCCCTGCAATGAAAAAAGAAACAAAAACTTTTGCGCAACCGTTCATTCGTGGACTTTGACTTTTCTTCTTCTTCCCTGCGGGAATTCCAGACCTCGCGACCCCATCCCGGAGAAAACTTGCGCTGGCATTTCAGCCAGGTTTTGACCTATGCTTCCCGGCTTGATAAATTATGGGCGAACCAGTTTTCGCCGGCAGTTTGATTGATTTTTATGACCAGCAGTGACATACGCCAGTCGTTCCTCGATTTCTTCAAATCGAAACAACATACCATTGTGCCGTCGTCGAGCCTGCTGCCGGATTCGCCGAACTTGCTTTTCACGAACGCCGGCATGAACCAGTTCGTGCCCATCTTTCTCGGACAGGTCAAGTGTCCGTACCATCCGCCCCGCGCCGCCGACACCCAGAAGTGCATCCGCGCCGGCGGCAAACACAACGACCTCGACGACGTCGGTCTCGACACCTATCACCACACCTTTTTCGAGATGCTCGGGAACTGGAGTTTCGGTGACTATTTCAAAAAGGAGGCGATTGATTGGGCGTGGGAATTAATCACCGAGGTCTGGAAATTTCCTAAGAACCGGCTGTACGCGACGGTTTATTCGCCGGACAAATCAAAGGGCGACCCGAGTGATTTCGATCAGGACGCATACGATTTTTGGGCCGCAAAATTCACCACTGCGGGTCTCGATCCAAAAGTCCACATCGTCTATGGCAACAAGAAGGATAATTTCTGGATGATGGGCGAGACCGGCCCCTGCGGTCCGTGCTCCGAACTCCACGTGGACCTCACGCCGCAAGGCGACACCAAAGGCGCGCTGGTCAACAAAGGCAGCGCCGAGTGCATCGAAATTTGGAATCTGGTATTCATCCAGTTCAATGCGAATCCCGACGGCACCTTCTCTCCCCTGCCCGCCCGTCATGTGGACACCGGCATGGGTTTCGAGCGCGTGGCCAGCATCATCCAATGCACCAAACATTTCACCGACTTCACCGGCATCATTTCCAACTACGAGACCGACATCTTCCGCCCCATTTTCGACGTCCTCGAAAAAATGAGCGGGAAGAAATATGGCTCAACCTTGCCGGGGCGCGCCAGCGCGCCATCCCTTCCCGGGGAGCACACGCGCCCCCGCGTGTCGCTGACCGCGCCCTCGCGGTCAGCATCCGAAACCCCCGGGACCACGCACACAACTTCACCCGCGACGTCCGCTCCCCTTTCCGGGGAGCACACGCGCCCTCGCGTGTCGCTGACCGCGCCCTCGCGGTCAGCATCCGAAACGTCGGGAGTCACCGAAACCAAATATTCCCGCCGCAACCTCCCGCATTTCGAGCGTCCCTGGGCCAAATACATGGTCACCTTCTCGACCTTCGAGCGCCGCCAACTCACGCCCGCCGAGCGGGACATCGCCATGCGCAGCATTCTTTACTCGCACGAACACCATCAGTATCAGCTTTATGCCGCCTGCGTGATGCCCGACCACGCGCACTTGATTTTTGAACCGCAAGTCAAGGAACAGGACGCAGCGGGCAATCCGGTTTTTTGGCCATTGAGCGAAATTCTCCAAGGCATCAAATCCGCCAGCTCGCATCAGATCAACAAGGCGTCGGGCACGAAAGGCCATGTGTGGGAAAAGGAATCCATGGACCGGATGATTCGCGGGCAAACGGACATGGAGGAAAAGTTTCATTATGTCTGTCGGAATCCTTGGGATGCGGGTGTCGTTGCGGTGGCGGAAGATTATCCATGGGTGTGGACGCCGGACATCGTGAGTTGGAAGGAAGGTGGTTCGGTCGCGGGTAGCGGCCCGATGCCGACTGCGGGGGCGCAGTCGGCTACACGCGAGGGCGCGTGTGCTCCCCAGGAAGCGGCTGCGCCGCTTCCGCAAAGCGAACAGGAAAAGATTGACGTGGCGTTCCGCGTCATTGCCGACCATATACGCACGCTGAGTTTTGCGATTGCCGATGGGATTCAACCGGGGAATAAGGTGCGTAACGCAGTCATTCGTCGAATCCTGCGACGCGCTGGACTGTTTGGAGTTTCACTCGGTTTTCACAGTCCATTTATATACAAACTCGTGGACGTAGTAGCTGATACAATGGGTGGAGTTTTTCCTGAAATTCGAGCCAACCGGCAACATGTCAAAGACGTGATTAAGCAGGAAGAAGAGGCGTTCAATAGGACAATCTTTAAGGGTTTGGCTAATTTTGAATCCGTGTTGCTCTTACGCGAGTATCTCCTTTCCAATTTTGACGAACTCACTGCTACGATTGGAAGATTGGAAGCAGGCATAAATTCCCTTCCGGACAATTATCCAGCCGCGAAGAATCGAATCAAAGAATTAAATCAAGACATCGTGAAATTAGACAAACTGGTTGATGAATTTCCTGGTCCCTCCAGCCTTGTGCTAGCTGCTGAATATGTGGCTCAATTTTCGATTTTGGTTTGGCAATTAATGTTAGATGAAATTTCAGAGCAGAATTATCATAGATTTCTTGGGTATATTCCAAAAATTCTTCAACGCGCAAAGAAGGGCCTCGTAGAGGTGGTATCTTGGAAGAATGCCCAATTTGGAGGACGAGAGGCATTTGTTCTTCATGACACCTATGGTTTTCCCATTGAGGAAACCGAAAGGCTGGCTCGCGAACGCGGCCTAACTTTGGACAAGGAAGGTTATGAAAAGTTAATGGACGAGCAACGCGCTCGCGCTCGCGCCGCGCAAACAAGAGAAGTCATTTCACTTTCTCAGATTGAATCTACCACCCCAACGAAGTTTGTCGGGTTTGAAACGCTGGAGACGAAAGCAAAAGTTCTCGAAGTTGTCAGCGTAAAGGAAAAAACAGCGGTGATTCTCGATGCCTCGGCGGCTTACGCGGAAATGGGCGGTCAGGTAGGCGATACCGGTGAACTTTCGGGCGCAGGGCAATTGTGGCGGGTTGTTAATGCGCAGAAATCGGGCAATACGTTCCTACATTTTCTGGCGGAGCCAGATGCGCCGGCGGTGGGAACTGAGGTCCTGCTTTCAGTGGATGCACCAAGGCGCGGCGCCATTCAACGGCATCACACCGTCACGCATTTGCTCCACTGGGCATTACATGAAGTCGCAAGTCAGGAGGCTTCGCAGAAGGGTTCATTCGTCGGGCCGGACAAGTTGACGTTTGATTTTAATTCGGCGCCGCTTACGCCTGGGCAGATTTCCGATATCGAGAAGTTGGTGAATGAACGGATTTTGGAGAATGCGGGGGTTTCGTGGATTGAGGTGCCGCATAGCGAGGTGAAGCAGCGCAAGGATGTGATGCAGTTTTTCGGCGACAAATACGGCGACGTGGTGCGGGTGGTGCAGATCGGCGGCGAGGCGGGCAAGTTGAACGGTTATTCGATGGAGCTTTGCGGCGGCACGCACACGCGGGCCACGGGCGAGATCGGGTCGTTCCGTATCGTGAGTGAAGCGGCGGTCGCGGCGGGTGTGCGGCGCATCGAGGCGGTCGCGGGTTTGCCCGCTTACCTGGCCACGCGTCACGACTCGGAGTTGATCCGCGCGGTCGCGGGCCGCGTGAACACGCCGGTGCATGAATTGGAAAAGAAAATTGAATCGTTGCTCGCGCAGCAAAAAGAATTGGAAAAGTCCCTGAAAGCGGCCAGCCAAAAGGAAGCGGCGCAAACGGCCAAGGGGCTGATTGCCAAAACAGTCGTGGCGGGAGGCAAGACTGGCGACGCAAGTGTTCAGATGCGCGCCATCGTCGAGAATTTGGGAACGGCGGACGGGGATTATTTGCAGGCGGTCGCGGATGCGTTGAAGGGCGCGTTCAAAGGTGTGGTCGTGCTCGGCGGTTCGGCGAACGGCGCGGTATCGCTCGTGGCGACGGTGTCGGCGGATTTCACGGCGAAGATTCAGGCGGGAAAAATCATCCAGGCAATTGCGCCAATCGTCGGCGGCAAAGGCGGCGGGAAACCGGATAACGCCCGCGGTGGCGGCAAGGACACCGCGAGGCTCGACGAAGCGCTGGCGAAAGCGCGGGAATTGCTGACGGGTTAGGAACTGTTCGGTGTCCACGCTTTAGCGTGCTTCCCTTCCCCTTTCTCGGGGAGCACACGCGCCCTCGCGTGTAGTGGTTGGCGCCCTCGCCAACCACACCGAGCTTGCGGAATAGCCACACTGTCTCAATAACACGCTCAAGTTTCCGACCTTCGAGGGCGCCGTTCAGAAGATGCGCCTCGCATGTGCTCCCCAATTCCTGCGGAATAGTTCAGAATAAAGCTGGGATTTCTTGCGCCATCCTTGGGTCAGTGGTAATTTAACGCGCAGAAAGGGAGTTCGTTCTTGGAGGGAGTTCGTTCTTTGACATCTCCCGCCGTCGCCTAAGAGGCTAGGCGCGACAAGTCCGCCATCGCGTAAGAAGCTATGGCCGGACAAGCAGGTCGTGCCCCTTGAAATTCCAAAAGGCACGCGAGGACTGTTTTTGCGTGGCTGGTCTTTAAATATCAGGGCGATGAGTTCTGTACCCGCATGATTAGGGGAATTTTTCGCCCCAGTCTCCCTCTAGTCAAACCGAGTCAAACCGAGTCAAAGTAGTTTGACGGTTTGACTGTCGTTTTTTGACCAGCCGAACCGGCGGAAAACCGAATTCGTACCGCTTGGTACCGCTTGGTACCGCTTAATTTCGCTTGAGAGAGGGTATTTTCTTTAACAGGGGGTCAACAACTTGGACTACCCCCCAAAACCGAGGTGCGCCGGACAATCGTTTTGAGCGCCGAATGCTGTTGCATCGCGGCCTTGGCTTGATATTTTCTCTCAACTTGTTGTGCGCTTTAATGAAATCCATCGTAAACTGACGACCATGCTTGCTCTGAACGGCCGGGAATTGACACTGCTGGCGCCGTCATGATATGGCTGGAAATCCCCTCCGCCGATTGAACGCATAACGACAGAAGCTTCAGTTTTACATTCTCGAACTTGCTCCCACCAATAGAAAATGAAGAACATCACCGCTCATTATTTCCGATACGCCGGGCTTGTCGGAACATTGATTTTCCTGGGCCGTCTCGATACGACCCGGCTTTTTGCCCAAGCTCAAAATGCCCCTGCCGCCTCGGCGAATGCCGCCATGGAACCGGTACTTGCCAGCGCCGGAACCAACCGTCCGGCCATCCAGCAGGCTTGGGAGCAAATACCCGAAGCCAGGCGCGAAGGGCTGAAATTCCTGCTCGAAAACATGCCCGACCGCGACTTGCAAACGCTTTCGACAGAATTCCTCGTGGATAATATCACTCAGGCTTACGACGCTTTCGAGCAAGCCCCCTGGCATGACCGCGTGCCGAAGGAAATCTTTTTCAATGAAATTCTGCCGTATGCCAATATCACCGAAACTCGCGACGAGTGGCGCAAAATGTTGCGCGAGAAGTGCGCCCCGTTGGTCGCCGATTGCAAAACACCCGGCGAAGCCGCGCTACGCCTCAACGAGAAACTTTACCCGCTGGTAAAGGTCAAATACTCCACCGGACGGAAGCGGGCCGATCAAAGTCCGGCGGAATCAATGGCCAGCGGACTCGCGAGTTGCACGGGATTGTCCATTTTGCTCGTGGATGCCTGCCGCGCCGTCGGCGTGCCTGCGAGGCTTGCGGGCACACCCATGTGGGCGAACCGGAGCGGCAACCACACCTGGGTTGAGATTTGGGATGGCGCCTGGCACTTTACCGGCGCGGCGGAACCGGACCCGAAGGGGCTTGACCACACCTGGTTCGAGCACAATGCCTCGGAGGCCCGCAAGGACGAGCGCGAATTCGCCATCTATGCTACGAGTTATAAAAAGACCGGCCTTTCCTTTCCGCTTGATTGGGCCCCGGGCGTAAACTGGGTGAACGCGGTCAACGTGACGGATCATTACGCCACGAACACAACCGCGCCAGAAGTCGCCAAAGTGCGGCTCATGGTGAAAGTTTTGGATCAGTTCGGTGGCCACCGCACCGCCGCGAAAGTAACTGTCGCTGACATCAGAAATAGCGCGGTCCATTTTGAGAGCGTCAGCAGGGATGAATCCGCCGACATGAATGATGTGTTGCCCTTCAATGTCCCGCAGGGCGCAACCTACGAGATCCGCGCCGAAAAGGATGGTCAAGTGGCCGGACGGCAGTTCACCGCCGGCACCAACGCGCAAGCGATGGTTGTTATTTCGCTCAAGGACAGCACCCTGCCGCCGCCGCCGGCTCAAGTTTGTTACGTCCCGCCGGCAACTGAAATAACGCCTCTCAAAACCGAGGACGAAGCCAAACTAAAGCAAGCGCTAACGGAGTTTTTCATCGCGCCGCCCGACAAACAAGCAGCTTGGAAATTTCCTGGCAGGCTCGAAAAGCTTCTTCGCGAAAACGAACCCGGGGTTCGCTCCATAGCCTGGGAAAGTTATAAATCCGGTCTGCCGCATTCAGCGCTCAGGCAGGATTTCGACGCCAAACAAGTCCAATTTGACAAATACCTCAGCCATTACACGGTTAAGACCGTCGGGACCAAGCCCAAGAACGGCTGGCCGCTTTTTATCGCCATGCACGGCGGCGGCGGCGCGCCCAAGGAAGTGAACGACCAGCAGTGGCAGGTGATGCAGATCTATTACCGGGACCATCCCGAGGCGGGCGGTTATATGTATGCAGCCCTGCGCGCGCCGAACGACACCTGGAATGGTTTCTATGACGATTATGTTTACCCGCTCATCGCCAATCTGCGAGACGAATTCCTGCTGTTTGCCGAGGTCAACCCGGACAAGGTTTTCATCATGGGCTACTCGCACGGCGGCTATGGCGCATTCGCCATCGGCCCGAAGGAACCGGACCTGTTTGCCGCCATTCATGCCAGCGCCGGCGCGCCGACCGATGGCGAAACCACCGGCAAAACTCTTCGCAATACGATCTTCACCGTCATGGTCGGCGAGAACGACACGATGTATGGCCGGTTTGAACGCGACCAGAAATTCAAAGCTTCCATCCAGAAATTTCGCGGCGACCGCACCGATATTTATCCGGTGACCGTGCAGTTCATTCCCGGCAACGGCCACACGGGACTTCCCGACCGCGACAAAATTCTGGAGATGTATCCCGCCGTGCGAAATCCCGCCCCGCGCGAACTCACCTGGCTCATGACGGATAAAGTAATCCGGGATTTCTTCTGGCTGCGCACCGAAGCGCCCGGGAAGGAGCAGGAAATTGACGCCCTCTGCCGTGACAATCATTTGACTGTTACCACCACCACCAACGTGACCGATGCGCGTGTCATGCTGGACAGCAGGTTGATTGATTTCAAGAAACCCGTGACGCTTGATCTCAACGGTAAGTCCTCGAAACATCAAGTAAGCCCAAGCTTGCGGACGCTCTGTGAAACATTGCAAAGGCGCGGCGACCCGCAACTGGCTTTTACCGCTGAACTGGTGCTGCCGCTTGCGACCGCTCCCTCCAAGAAATGAAACCGGTTGCATGAAACTGCACTTGATTTCCGCATGGCTGTCGGTTGCGACTTTGGCATCCGCCCAAGAATCAAAATTCCCCTGTCCGGAATCGGAGATTGCCCATTACACGGCCTATCATATCCACGAGCCGATCAAGATTGATGGACGACTTGACGAGAAGGCATGGCAACTGGCCCCCCGGTCGTCGAGATTTGTGGACATCCTGACCGGGAAACCGACGATCCATGATACGCGCGTCGCCTTGCTTTGGGATGAGGAAAATCTTTATGTGGGCTACCGCGTCGAGGAGCCGTTCGTTCACGCCAAATACACGACCAACAACTCGCCGATTTATTACGATAACGATGTGGAAATGTTCATCGCGGGGCGGGATGCCTATTATGAATTCGAGATCAACGGATTCAACACCACCTACGAGGTGTTCTTCATCTGGGACGACGCTTATGAACGCGGCGGGTTCGCGCAAGCGCCCGAGTTTCAGCGTGAGCGGCTAGTGCCGTTCAACGGCGTGGATTTTACGAATCATCCGCGCGGCGGAAGGTTGGGGAATTTCAACTGGCATTTTCCAGGGATGAAGACCGCCGTGTTCATTGATGGCACCGTGAACAATGACGAAGACCGCGACCGCGGCTGGACGGTGGAGATCGCCCTTCCGTGGAAAGGAATGGCCTGGCTGGAGAAATCCGACAACCGCGCGCTGCCGCCGAAGGATGGCGATGTGTGGCGGATGGATTTTTCGCGTTTCAATTCTTACAAAGAGGCGCCACCCGCGCGTGATTCCGGCGGTTGGGTCTTCAGCCGCCACGGTGTTTGGGATTCGCATATCCCGGAGTGTTTTCCATACATCAAGTTTTCAACCAACGATGTGAGCAGTGCGGGATTATTGGGAACGAAATGATGTGTTCTGAACGCAGACAAAACAACAGGACATTTTTTTTCCGCATTTTGTCTGCGGGATTGGTCGTCGTGATTCTCGCGTTGCCGACTTTGCCGGTTTGCGCCGATTCCGATCCGGCGCACATGGAGCACGACTCGGAAAAACCGCAGCCTTGGCCGGGTGGCGTGATTCCTTATGACTTCTCCAAATTAACGGCGGCGCAACAGTCCCTGGCTCTGCGGGCGATGCGACGATGGACGGACACCGGCGCGAAAATCAAATTTATTCCGCGCACGACGGAAGTGGAATACGTGAATTTCACCGGCAAAACCGACGCCGGCAACAACACCAGCCACGTCGGCTTTAAGAAGGGCGAGCGCACCGACATCAACATCACCGCCTTCTGGTGGGGCGAGCAGGAGTGGATGCCGGTCCACGAACTTGGCCACGTCCTTGGTTTTTTCCACGAACACGAGCGTTGGGATCGCGACCAGTTCGTCACCATCCATTACGAAAACATCAAGCCCGGCCGCGCGTCGGATTATGATTGGATACCGAAAACGAACTGGATTGTCAGCACCCTGCCCTACGATTACCAATCCATCATGCACTACCGCATTTGCTGGGCTTCCAAGAGCGAACAGGAATGCAAGGACGGCGTCGGCAGCAGTCCTTGCGCCGTGATTCAGCCGGTGGATAAAAAATATGACCGCGTCATCGGCCAATGGGGCGATAATGGCATCAGCGCCCTGGATGCGGAACGAGCCAGACTGGCTTACGGAAAGAAATGAACCTCCCTGCGATAGCACGGTAAAATTCCCGCCCGGCTGACTGCGGTGCCGTGACCCTGATACTGGCTGTTGGTCACCGAGAGTTGGTGGCGTTGATCTAGTTTATGAATTTCAGGCTGTCGTTCGCTTGAAACTTATATGAAAGCTGAGGAAGATGCTATAGGCCAAGACATGGCAATCTTGGCTCTGGAAGGAGTCACGGTTAATTTACCACACTGATGAATTGGAAATGAGCGATCATTTGCGCCGAAGCGATTCGGCCATCAACATCGGTGAAATCCAAATAGGCCGCGCTTATTCCTCGGAGGGCTGGAATGTCAAGGATGGTGCTCATTAAGTATTCACTTCAGAAAAAAAGGCCGGGGACTTGCGTCCCCGGCCCATGAAGGAATCGGCGCTCTAGGTACTAGGGAGCGTTTGGATCAATTAGCTGCAATTGGAAGTACGCCATGGCGCTGCCAGGGGTCAATGTTACCTGATTCTTGGTGCCGTCAGCCGAGGTTGTGAACGGGGCCGTGGCTGCGACCGTCCACGGACCGGTGAGACTGCTGCTTTCCAGCAATTGGAACAAGGGACTGACCGAGATCGGCCAAGACACGATCACGCTCCCCGGCGTAGCCCCCTGCGCGATGGATAGAACTGGCGCGGTGGTGTAGTTGAACAGGAAGTTGGAAATGTCCTGCACAGAAGTAATGCCTCCGTCGGAGCCAGTGAAGCCGATGTAGGCGCTGCTGTTGCCCAAGGTGGCGGGCAAGTTGATCGAGACGTTTGTGGTAAATGACGCCAGCGTTGAATCTACCAACGTCACTTTCAGAACGCCATTCAGATAGTAGAGTTGGACGTAGATGGGCGTATTGGCCGTGAACTCGACTGGCGCGGTGTCGTAATAACCATTGGCTTGGACGTCGCTGAACGGAGTTTGCCCATTGGTGCCAACCGTAAAGCCGGGGCCATAGGTGTTGCCATTCGGGCCAAACACGGTGTGCGTGTAGATGTCCATTTCGAAGGCGGCGCTGGGGGTGATTCCAGTATAGGCCAAATCTCCGCCTCCGGTGCCAATTGCATTTGAAGTGGACAGGGAATTCTGCACGCAGAATGTCGCGCCATCGGCCCCGCCGTTATTGGAATAAGAGAAGGAGGCGAAAAAGCCGCCGATGTACTGGGCGACGTCATAGAAGGAAGCCGTGGCTTCGGTGACATTGCC
>Ga0182013_10000376_pt1 | contig 62058 bp, 59 predicted proteins | sample 612S2MmetaG_FD_120487 | JGI IMG/M metagenome (GOLD analysis project Ga0182013, IMG submission 120487) | Permafrost microbial communities from Stordalen Mire, Sweden - 612S2M metaG | ecosystem: Environmental > Terrestrial > Soil > Wetlands > Permafrost | place: Sweden: Stordalen | collected...
CGTGCGCGGGGCGAAGAAACTATCGCCCGTGATCTTGTAGGCGGCGCTCGCCGCCCACTCCGTGCGCGTGCTCGAACGATACAGCTCTTGCAGCTGGATCACGTTCGTGATGTAGGCATCGTAGTCGGTGAGATTCGTTTTGTAGATGTCGGCCGAGAGCAGCGTGACGTAGCGATCGTTGCGCGAGGGCCGGTAGGCGAGGCCGCCGCGGCCTTCCGTATCGTAGATGCCCTGGGTGAACGAACCGGTGTACGCACCGTAGAGCGAAACGGCGGGCGAAATCGGACCCGTCGCGCCGAACTGATACGTGCTGCCGGAGTCGAAGCCCGTGCGCACTTGGACTTGTCCCGTCGTGTGGAACGTCTTGATCGAATAGTCCATCGACGTGCCGACCGTCATGAAGTACGGTGTCGACGTGGGCGCCGCAAACGTCGAGTAGAGCGACGTGCCGAGCTGGAAGAATCCGTCGGCGTTGAAGCGCGGCGTCGAAATGAACTTCGTGCGCGCGCCGATCGCATCGTAGAGATCGGTGCCGCTCGCCGTATGCTCGACCGCGTAGCCGGTTTGGTAGGTGGTCGGTCCGATGCGGTCTTCGATGCCGATGCTGGTCTGGCTCTCGGCGGTCGAAGCGAACGTTGCGCCGGCCTGAGATCCCGCAAACGACTGGCTCGACGCCTGCTGCCAGAGTTGACGGATGAACGCCTTGGCATGATCGCCGACGTCGATGGTCGCTTCGGCCTGCGTCTCGGGCGGATCGTACGGATCGGTCGAATTTCCGAATGGCCGGCTACGCGAAACGCCGATCGAGGCATGCGGTGCGAAGCTCCAATCGAATCCGGCATTCGCCGACATCGTGCTGCCCGAACCGGCATTTTCGTAGATCGACGTAAACGCCGGCAAGAAACTGCCGAGCGAACCAAGGTTCCCCGGCGCCGCAGCTGACTGCGACGGATCGCTGCCGAGCACGAGCGGGTTCGTCACGCCGTTGCTTGTGGCCGACGCGCTGGCGATCCCGATGTGGTATTTCAAACGCGCCGACGGTTTGACGCGCAGCGTCAAACCGGCTTCCGAATCGGTGTTGTTCTCGGCTTGGGAGAACAGCGAGAGCGGCAGATCGTTGTGCGCGTACATATAACTGAGGTCGAGTGCGGCCTTCGGGCTCAGCGCAAACGACGCCGTGCCGTTGAACGATACGAGCCCCGGCGCCGTGTAGTTGCCGTACGGGTTGTCGTAGGCCGCATCGGTGCCTGAAAACGCAAACGCCAGCTTCACGGGACCCGTATGCATGGCGAGCATGGCTTTGTAGGCGTCACCCGTCGTTCCGTACTGCGCGGTCGTAATGGGTAGAAAACCGTTGGAGTGTTCGTGGCTGATCGACCACGTCGCGCCCGGCGTTTTTCCGTCAATCGACTCGCCGAGGAGGGTGAGGTTGCCGCTGCCGATGGCGTTGTTCAGATACCAGGCATCGGCATGCGTGCCCGGTCCGAGTTTGAGATCGGCTTTGCCGCCCATCATCGTCGACGTTGCCCCGGGGCCGCCGTATTCGTACTGCACGACGACGACTTGCGGATCGAACTGATCGTCATACGGCAAAATAATGTTGAGGAACGTGAGCAGTCCGCTCGGATAATCGACGAGGTAGTCGGTTCCGCGGCCGAGGACGCTCTCGGAGACGATCGCGCCGCTGCGGCGGTCGAGATGGACGAGCGTTAGCACGTCGGAGCCGATGACGATGTCGGGGTTGAGCGCTTGGCTCGCAATGGCGAGACCCGTCGGCGTGATGACCGTGCGGGCGAACGCGGTGTTGTTGCGGGCGGTGAAGGCGCCCGCGCTCAGGTTGCTGCTGCCGGCGAGCACTTTCGCGCCGTTCACCAAAATGTTGTAACCGCCGACGGCCGTGCTCGGCGCGGCTTGCGCGTAGAATTGGCCCCACATCGCGCTCGAGCGGCCGTTTTGGACCGCGGCGAAGATGTGGTTGGTCGAGAGCGCGTCGTCGTAGCGGATCGATGCGTCGCCATAGGTCGGGAACGGACGGTCGTTCGGGTTGTCGAGGAACGGATCGGCCGCGATGGTCTGCTCGAGCGTGTTGCTCGAATCGTAGGCGAACGTGCCGCGGGTGTTCTTCGAGATTTCGCCCGTGCCGTAGAGGGTGATCGCGCCGCGGCGGGCGTTCGTGCCGTCGGGGGCGCCGTCTTGCGCTTCGGTCCAGCCCGGAACCGGTCCGATGCCGCCCGTTGCGAACCCGACCACCAGCGGCTTTCGCACATCCGTGGTGAGCGCCAACGTCACATCCGTGCTCGCGTCGCCGGCCGTGAAACGAATGACCAGCGGACCGGCCTGCGTTCCCGGGTAGAGCTGCAGCACGACGTTACTCGTCTCATCGCTGATGAGATCGCTCGAAAGGCCCGAACTCGTCCGCGCATCACCGCGAAGAATAAGTGCACGAATCGGGGTCGCGTTTGCAAACGGCATTCCGTCGGCATCCGTCAGATGAACGCGCACCATGACCGCACCGCGGCCCGACGCATCGATCTCATGAGCTCCGTCGACTTGCGCGTGCAGCACCCGCGATACGGGGTCTGCGTGACCGACCGAGGTCACAAGCGCAAACTCTGCAACGAGGCAGAGCGCCGCTCTCAAGAGCCGATGAGACCACATTCCAGCGCAAATCCTTTGCGTCTGCACAAGCGAATACCGACCCGTCTAAAACGGGTCGGCTCGTCGTGCCCCGACGAGAATAGTCGTAGGCGGAGCCATTCCTTGGCTTCACACCCAATTATGTGATTCGGCTCCGGATGGCCGCTGCATTAGGGAAGCTTGCGCTCGAAGTGTAAAGGCTTTGCGTCACTTTTATTTGCGTTGCTTGCGACACAAAACGGAGCTATTTTTCAGCGCAAAAGCGTTACGAGCGTCTCCACGTGTCCGGTTTGCGGGAACATATCGAACGGTTGGACCGATCCAATTTTATACTCGCGGCCCGCAAGATAGCGCAGATCGCGCGCCAGCGTCGCCGGATTGCACGACAGATACCAAATCGCGGGAACGCGCGCGTCGGCAAGTGCGGCTAGCGTCGCTTCGTCGCTGCCCTTGCGCGGCGGATCGAGGAACACGATCTCCGCCTCGCGCAGCGCTTTGCGCCCTTCTTCATTGGCCAGCGCGCCTTCGACCCGGCCCTGCACGAAACGCACGCGGTCTTCCACTTTATTGAGCCGGGCGTTGCCGCGCGCTTCGGTTACGGCGGACGCATTTTCTTCGATGCCGACGACCGATGCGCCGCGCGAGGCGAAGTAAATTGCAAACGTGCCGGCGCCGCAATAGAGATCGACGATGCGCGGGGTGCCGGCGATGAGCGGCGCGAGCGTGCGGAAAATCGACGCGACCATCGCACCGTTGATTTGAAAGAACGACGCCGGCGAGACGCGGAAGCGCACGTCCTCGATCGTCTCTTCCATCTCGCGCTTGCCCCATACGAAATCCATCCGCCGACCGATCACGGCGTTCGCGTTCGCGGGCTCGTACGAATTGCTGATGCCGCCGACGCCCGGAATGCGTTCCGCGATGTGCGGCGCGGCGCCGGCGATGGCGGACGATTTCGTATCCGTGGTCAGCGAGAGCACGCTGTTGGGCGAGGTGAGGCCCGCGCGCATCACGACGTGATTCACTTCGCGAAAGGCGGCGGCGGTTTCGGGATCGCGCGCCGCTTCGATCAAACCGCCGATCGCCGCATCGAGCGGCTCGAGCACGATCGGACAATGATCGATCGGCACGAGATCGTGCGAACGCGCGCGATAGAAACCGAACACGGGCTCCGGGCCATGTGCGTGCACGACCAGCGCCATCTTGTTGCGGTACCCCCGCGGAACGTCCATGCCGATCGGTTCGCGCACGACGACGTCGCTGAAACCGCCGATGCGCGCGAGCGCGTCGACCACGATGCGGTGCTTCCAGGCGAGTTGCGCCGGGTAAGCCAGATGCTGCACCTGGCAGCCGCCGCACGCACCGAACACCGGGCAGAACGGTTCGGCGCGATCGGGCGATGTCGTCTCACGTTCGAGCAGTTCACCGGTCGCGTACTTCGCCTTGACCTCGGTCAAGCGTATCCGCGCGCGCTCGCCCGGCAGCGGTCCATCGACAAACACGACCATCCCATCGAAGCGCCCGACGGCCTGGCCGTTGGCCAGCAGATCGGAAAACTCGACGACCCCGACGGCGCCCGGCTTGAGGCCGGTCACCATGTTACTTTTTCTCTTCGAGCGTGCGGATCAGGCGGTTCGCTTCGTCGATCAGCGTCTGGATACGCTCGGATGTCTCGTCCGGCGGCCGTTTCTTCCACATCGCGCGAACGATGAAAAACGCGACGGTCGCGGTGGCCGCAGCCCCCAGCGCGACGCCCGTCCAAATCGCGGTGCGCGCGGCTACGTTTGCCCGGCTGCCGGCCGCGGGTTCGGCGGCGGGCGGCGGAGCGCCATTCATCTGCGTCTCGGTCACACCGGCTCTATTCGCCGCGCTCCGCGGCGCCCCCGGTTAACCGAGGCCGCGGTTGCGTAGGTCGACTTGACGACGGTTGATGAAATCGATGATGGCGCGATCGGCTTCCGGCTTGAGCGGATGGAAGGCGAGGCCCACGTTAAACTTCGCGGTGCCCTCGATCTTGTCGACGCGGCGCGCGTCGGCGCGGACGGTCGTCGGCGGCGCATCGCCGGCCAGCGGAATCTTCAGCTCGAGGATGTTCCCGACTTTGATCGTCCGGTCGGTCGTGAGCGACGAGCCGGTGCGGCTGATGTCGCTGAGCACGCCCTTCTGCCATTCGCTCTCGATCTTGCCGGTCGATGAGTAGCGCCACTGCACGGTTACGGTCGTATCGATGCGTACCGTCGTGCGCTTGCGCGTGCCGCCGAATTTCTGAACGGTCTCGATCTTGCCCGGTAACTCGAACGTGGCTTGCTTTGCGTCGACCGCTTTAACGGCGGTACTGAAGCGGTACTTTCCACCCGTGTTCGAGTAGTTGAAACTCACTTGCTGGCCCGCTGACATGCCGGGCAGCACGCTCGTGGCGAACGTCTTCAGCCCGGCGTTTTCGAAGCAAACCGAACCCTTCGGCCCGTTGCGCACGGCGATGTCCACAAAACTGTGCAGCGACGGCATCATCTCCCGCAGCTCTTTGATCGATGGCGCCTTCTTGCCGAAAAAACCGAGGAAACCCATGAGTTTATACTCCGACCGGCTCGATCGAATCATCGGCGGTCGTTGAAATCTGGCCGATCGATTCAACCCGTAGGCCTGGTGCGATCTCGCTGTACGATAGAACGACGAGTGACGGCGCGGCGCGTTCGGTCAGGCGCTTGAGCGCGAGACGCGTTTGCGGGGACGTCAGCACGACCGGCTGAAGACCCGCTTGTTGCGCGTGCTGGATTTGTTTGGTGAGCGAACCGTAAATCTTCGCAACCGTATTTGGATCGAGCAAGGCATAGGCGTCTTCGCCGCGCCGTGCCGCTTCCCCCAATAACGTCTCGAGCCGCGGGTCAACTGTGATGACCGACAACAAGCCGTTTTCGGTGTATTCCGCCGAGATGTGGCGGGCCATCGACGCGCGCACGCGTTCGGTCAGGAAATCCACATCTTTGGATGCGCGAGCGCCGTCGGCGAGGTTTTCAAGGATCAGCAACAAGTTGCGAATCGGAATGCGCTCGCGCAACAGATTCTGCAAGACGCGCTGGATTTCGCCGACCGTGAGCAAGCCCGGTACGAGTTCGTCGACGACGACCGGGTAGTGCTGCTTGACGTTGTCGAGCAGCGCGGAGGTTTCTTGGCGGCCGAGCAGATCCGGCGCGTGCGTCTTGATCAGCTCGGTCAGATGCGTCGCGATGACGCTCGTCGGATCGATGACGGTGTAACCGGCAAGTTCCGCGTCGCCGCGGCCGCTCTCCGGAATCCACAAGGCCGGCAAGTTGAACGCCGGCTCGACGGTCGGAATACCCTCGATGCCGTTGGTCGCCGTCCCGGGATTCATGGCAAGCAAACGGCTCACCATCACTTCGGCGCGCGCAACTTCGAGCCCGTAAATCTTGACGACGTACGTCGACGGCTTGAGCTGCAGGTTGTCGCGCACGCGAATCGGCGGCACGACGATCCCGAGTTCGCGCGCGGCGTGCCGGCGGATCATCGTGATGCGCTCGAGCAGATCGCCGCCCTGGCTGACGTCGACCAGCGGAATGAGGCCGAAGCCGATCTCGAGTTCCATCGGATCGTACGAAAGCAGCGGCACGACCGACTCGGCCGGTTTGACGGCAGGCTGGTTCGTGGCACCGCCGGCGAGCGCGGCGGGCTTCGCGGCGGCCGCGGCGATTTGCCGGCGGCGCCGGAAGAATAGACCCGCGAGGCACGCGGCCATGAAGAACATCGGGATCGGCGGCAGCCCGAACAACCCGAAGAGGACGAGCAAGGCGGCCGCAATGGCGAGCGCGCGGGGTTCTTGCACGAGTTGGCTCGTCAGCTCTTCGCCGAACGACGACTCGGCAGCGGCGCGCGTGACGATGATACCGGTGGCGGTTGAAACCAGCAGCGCCGGAATCTGGGTGACGATACCTTCACCAATCGTCAGCAAGGTGTACGTCTGCAACGCGGCAACGAGCGAGAGCCCTTGCTGCACGATGCCGATGACGAAGCCGCCGATGATGTTGACGAAGACGATGATCAAGGCCGCGATCGCATCGCCGCGCACGAACTTCGATGCACCGTCCATGGCGCCGTAGAAGTCGGCCGAGCGTTGGATGTCTTTGCGCCGCTGGCGCGCTTCGGCTTCGGTGATCAGGCCGGCGTTGAGGTCGGCATCGACGGCCAGCTGCTTACCGGGCATCGCGTCCAAGGTGAAACGAGCCGCGACTTCAGCCACGCGGCCGGCGCCGTTGGTGATGACGACGAACTGAATGACCACGAGGATCGCAAAGATGACGAGACCGACGGCGTAGTTACCGCCGACGACGATGGCGCCGAACTGCTCGATGACTTGGCCCGCATAGCCGTGCAGCAAGATCGAACGCGTCGCGCTGATGTTGAGCGAGAGCCGGAAGAGCGTCACGATCAGGATCAACGTCGGGAAGACGCTGAACGCGAGCGCGTTCTCCGTGTACAGCGAGGTCAGCATGATGACCAGCGCCATCGCGATGTTCAGCGAGAGCAGCACGTCGAGCACCCACGGCGCGACGGGCACGATCATCAGGACAACGAGAATAACCGCCGCACCGGCTACCCAAATCTGGGCGGTCGCGGCGATTCGTTCCCCGATGGTCGGGGTTGGGGCCTTGGGGGCAGGGGACGCTACAGCGGCCATGAGGTCACCGTCACTTCCCTAAAAGTATCGGCAGAACCGCCCTATGCCTATAGCAGGACGTGTCACGCGATCGTGCGGTTTTTGAGCTTGTAGATGAACGCGATGACCTGGGCTACGGCCGCGTAGAGGTTGGGCGGCACCGGCGAGTCGAGCTCGACCTTGTCGTAGAGCGCGCGGGCCAGCGGCGGGTTTTCCATGATCGGCACGTTGTGCTCGCGGGCCAGCTCGCGGATGCGCCGGGCCATCAGGTCGGCGCCCTTGGCCGTAAGGACCGGCGCGTCCATCGTGATCTCGTCCCACTCGAGCGCCACCGCGAAGTGGGTCGGGTTCGTCACGACGACCGTGGCCCGGGGGACGGCCGCCATCATGCGCTTGCGGGCGCTGGCCCGTTGGCGCTGTTTAACCGCCTGCCGCATTTCGGGATTGCCCTCTTGCTGGCGGTGTTCGTCTTTGACCTCGGTCTTGGTCATCTTGAGCGACTGCGCCAGGCGGTAGCGTTCGTAGAAATAGTCGGCCATGCCGACGACGAAGAACAAGACGCCGAAGCGGATCCCGATGCCGTAGGCCATGCCCTCGACGGACATCACGAGGTCGTAGGGCGAGGCGTGCGCGAGCGAATAGAACGTCGGGATCTGGTCGTGCAGCTGCATGAACACGATCACGAAAACGACGGTGATTTTCGCCAGTTGTTTGCCCAGCTGCACCAGCGCCTGCACGGAAAAGAACATGCGCTTGAGGCCCGGTATCGGGTTGAGCACGCCGAACTTCGGCTGGATCTTCTTCGGTGCGAACAGGAAGCCGAACTGGAGTAAGTTCGCGACGATCGCGATCACCACGGCTCCGCCGAACGCGACGCCCATCAGTGCCACGTAGGCGGCAAACGAGCGAGCGAACAGTCCCCAGGTTGAACGGATGTTGACCGGCACGCGGCCGTTTGCGGTCTGGATCGCCACGGCGAACGAGTGCTCGGCCAGCTGGAACGTCGGCACGAACGTGAGATGCAGCGCGATGATGATGGTGAGGAAAATCAGCGAGCCGGCAACGTCGGGCGAGCGCGGAATCTGTCCGCGCTGGCGAGCCTCCCCTTGGCGTTTGGGGGTAGCCTTCTCTGTTTGTTCCGGGCGCGCCATCGTTTAGCCCGGAGTCCGCATCGCACGGAGCACAGCGTCAAGTTCGCGGGGCGTCTCCGAAAATACTTGCGGCAGCACGTTTTCGAGCAGCGGCAGCGAGATGATCATCATGGTCAGGCCGATCATGATCTGCAGCGGAAAACCGACCGCGAACACGTTGAGCTGCGGCGCCACCCGGGCCATCAGGGCCAGGCCCACATTGGTCAGGAACAGGGCGATGCCGATCGGGCCGGCGATCTGAAAGACCATGTAAAATGCATGCGCGAAAAATGTCATGACGTCGGTCTCGAGGAGCGGCTGGATCGTGGCATACGGGAGCGGGACCAGGTTAAACGATCCGGCCAGGCCCTCGAAGAGCATGTGGTGGGCGTTCGAGGCGAGATAGATCAACGAACCGAGCGCCAGCTGAAATTCACCGAGGATGCTGACGTTCTGGCTAGTCAACGGGTTGATCACGTTCACGATCGAGAAGCCGACCTGGAGATCCATCATTTCACCGGCAAACTGAATGCCGACGAACACCAGAAACGCTACGAAGCCGAAGACGAAACCGACCAGAGCCTGCGAAAAAACGGCCGCCGTGAGCGGGCCGAGTCCGTTCAGCGGCGCGATCGGCGGCACGACGTGCCAAACGACGAACGTGATCGCAAGGCCCAGGCCAAAGCGCACGCGCACGTTGACTTCTGCCGACTGGAAGATCGGGATCATGAGCAAGATCACCGACACCCGGACCAGGACGAGCACGAACGTCTCGAATTGCGCCTGGGTCAAACCAAAGAGGTTGACCGCTCCGCTCATTTTACGTAGTCCGGTATATGGCTAAAGACACGTGACATGAAATCCGTGAGCATCGCCAGCATGAACGGTCCGAAGAACAGAATGGCGAGCGCAACGACGACGATTTTCGGAATGAACGTCAGGGTCGGTTCTTGGATCTGCGTGGTCGCCTGAAAGATCGAGATCACGAGACCGGTTACCAGACCCAGAATAAGCGCGGGGCCGCAGACCAGCAGCGCTACGACGATCGCATCGCGTCCGAGCGAAAGCGCTGCTGCGTACGTCACCTTATTTAAAACTCGAGAACAAGGCGCTGACGGTGAGGTTCCAGCCGTCGACGAGTAGGAAGATCAGGATCTTGAACGGCAGCGAGATCAGCACCGGCGGGATCATCATCATGCCCATCGAGAGCAGCACCGAGGCCACGACCATGTCGATGACGATGAACGGAATGTAGATCGCGAAGCCGATCTCGAACGCCGTCTTCAGTTCGCTGATCGTAAAGGCCGGGATCAGCAAGTAGGTCGGAACGTCGTCTTGCTTGGCCGGCCGCGGCTCTTTGGTCATCGCGTAGAACACCGCGATGTCTTTCTCGCGGGTTTGCCGGAACATGAAGGCGCGCAGCGGCTTCTGGGCGCGGTCGATCGCCACCGACTGCGAGATCTTCGCCCCGAGATACGGCTGCAACGCGTTCTTGTTGATGTCCTCGATCACCGGCGACATCACAAAAAACGTCAGAAACATCGCGAGTCCCAACAGCACTTGGTTGGGCGGGTTCGCCTGCGTGCCGAGCGCCGTGCGCACGAACGAGAGCACGACGATGATGCGCGTGAACGACGTCGTGAGCACGAGCAGCGTCGGCGCCAGCGTCAGCACCGTCAGCAGCAAGAGGATCTGTAGCGAGAGCGCGACGTCGGAGGGTTTTGTCGCCGGCGTAATGCCGATATTCACGCGCGGAATCGGAATTGTCGGCGCCGTGGGTCCGGGGATCGTTTGCGCGAGCGCCGGCACGAGCGGCGCGAAGAGCACGAACAGCGCCGCGAGGCCGGCCAGTATCCAGGGTAGATTGCGGCGCGTCATGATTTCCTGAAACGTGAGAACGGCCGCAGCAGCGTCTCGCGCTGCGCGAGTAGCGCGATGCGCTGCGACTCGATGTATGGCTCGATCTCTTCCGCCGCGAGTTCGGAGAGCAGGTTGACGCCGGCCGAACCGCCGCCGACGAGAAAATACTTATCGCCGACGCGCACGACGTGCACCGTGACGTTCTGCGCTAGCGCAGTCGACTCGATCGTCGAAACGAGCCGGCGCCCAAGATTTCCGGAGACGAGGCGGCCGCGCTGCACGGCCCGCCCAACGTAGATCATCCCGACCAGAATCAGCCCGATAAGGGCGAATGCCCAAATGACCTTTAGGACGAACGCGATATCCATCGCGAACGTTTAAATTCGATCGACGACGGGGTTGAGTTCGCTGATCTTCACCGCAAACTTGTCGTCGACTACAACGACTTCACCGCGGGCGATCAAGATGTTATTGACATACAGGTCGATCGGTTCGGTCGAGAGCTTATCGAGCTCGAAAACGCTGCCCGGCACCATCGCGACGACTTCGCGCAGCGAGAGTTCCGTCTGACCGAGCACGGCCGAGATCTCGAGCGGAACGTCGTGAACGAGGTCGAGGTTCGACTGACCGGGCGCCGCGGGGCGAATGCCGGTCGGCTGCATCGGGGCGAACTGCGCTGCTTGGCCCTCAGGCGTCGGGCGCTGACGGTTGGGTGAAACGGTGGCGGACGGCGGTCCGGCCATGGCGGCCGCCATCGCGGCGGCGGCGTCGGCCGAGGCCGACGAACCGGACGACGAGGCCGCGGGGCTCACCTGCGGCTTGATGTCCATCTTAGTGAGCGAGAGCCCGTCGAAATCGATCGTCACCGACGACTGCAGCGAGTCACCGACCGAGATCGGCGCGGTGAACGACGTGAACGGGGGGACCGGGAAACCGGCCGCGTCGTTGACGACTTCGGAATGAACGCCTTCGCTCGATGCGCCGGTCTCGGTAGCCAGCGCCTCACCCATTGCCGTCGCGATCTGGGCCACCGTCTCGGCAACGATCGAGAGCTGCATGGCATCCATCTCGGCGTCGTCGCCGGGAGTGCCGAGCATCATGGCAACGACGTTGCCGATATCGGCCTTGACGAAGCGTGTGACGAAGGACACACCGGTCGAAGGCACGCGCGTGAGCGTGGCCACGACGTCCGGTTCGACCTTGATCGATCCGTCGGCGCTGTCCATCGAAGGGGAACCCGCCGTAGCGGCGATTCCGGCCAGCGTGGAAAACGCACCGGTCGCCGCGGCGAACATCGCCACGGCAAGCGGCTGCAACGAGTCTTTCTGTGCCAAAACTACTCCTCGTCCTCGACGACTGACGCGATCTGCACCGCTACGCGGTCTTTGTTCACGCCCGGATAGACGCGATACTTCTCGCGATCGTTCACGGTCATCAACAACGGCTCGTTCACCGGTTTATCGAAGAGCACCACGTCACCGACCTGAAGCGTAACCAAGTCGCGCAGGGAGACGATGGTCCGTCCCAGCTCGACTTCCATGTTAACGCCCGCGCGCTCGACGTTGCGCGCCAACTGCAGAATATCTTCTTCCGTCATGCCGCGGCCGGCCACCACCGACGGCGACCATTGGTAGTCGGCGAGCTGCGTACCGATCGACTGCAGCACGGAGTAGGGCAGCGCGAAGTTCATGACGCCGGCGATGTCGCCGATCTTCAGCTCGCAGGAGACGAAAGCCACGATCTGATCGAGCGGGATGATGCGCGGGATAAATTGCGGGTTCGAGTCGAGCGCTTCGATCTTCAGCGAGAGCGTCAGCAAGTAGTTCCAGGCTTCGCGGTAGCTATTGAGCATGCGGGCCATGAAGCGCTGCATGAGCGTACGCTCGATGTCGGAGAGGTCGCGCAGCTTGGTCGGATACCAGCCGGGCCCGCCGAGGAGACGATCGAGGATCGAGAACGCGAGGTTGAGGTCGACTTGGACGATGCCCGAGCCGGCCAGCGGATCCATCGAGAAGATCGAGAGGATCGACGGGATGCCGATCGAGGCGATGAAGTCGCCGTAGGAAATCTGCTCGATCGAGACGATCGTGGCCTCGACGCGGGTGCGCAAATACACCGAGAGCGAGTTGTTGAGCAGCCGGGTGAAGTTATCGTGAAGCGTCCGCAGCGTTTGCAGCTGGTTGGACTGGAACTTCTCGAGCCGCTTGTTGAAGCGGAAGTCGAACGACTTGACCTTGCGGCCTTCGAGCGAGGACTGATCGGCGTCCGGCGAAGAGAGCTGATTGACGAGCGCGTCGATCTCTTCTTGGGAGAGCATGGACATCGGTTAGTTTCCCCCGGCCAGGGCTGCGGCTTCGGCAGCGGCTTGCGCGTTGGTGGCTGCATCGGTATCGAGAATCACCACATCGACGCGGCGGTTGGCCGCGCGGTGCGCATCGGTATCGTTCGGAAATTTCGGCCGGTATTCGCCGTAGCCGAGCGCCGAGATGCGGCGCGCGGCCAGGCCGTCGTCTTCGACGAAGTAGCGTGCGACGCCGGTGGCGCGAGCAGCCGAGAGTTCCCAGTTGCTGGGGAATTGGGCGTTCTGGATCGGCACGTTATCGGTGTTTCCCTCGACGCGGACCTCGTTCGGGCGCGTCTTCAACTGCCGGTACACTTCGTTGAGAATTTTCTTGGTGCCGTCTTTAAGATCGGCCTTACCGCTATCGAAGAGCTGCTTGTCGCTCAGGAGCGTGATGACGAGTTCGCGTTTCTTCCCGTCGCGCGTGATCTTCGTCTGAACCTGCTTCTGCAGGTTGTTGCTCTGAACGAACGATTGCAGTTGCGCCTGCATCGCCTGCAGGTCGTCTTTGGTCGCGGACGTCGTCATGCCGTTGGGCGGGTTGTTGATCGCGTCTTGGCTGTTGAAGCCGCCGCCGAGATCGCGCACCAAACGCTGCAGCTTGACTTTGTTGATCGTCGAGATCGAGAACAAGATGATGAACAGCGCGAGCAGCAGCGTGATCATGTCAGCGTAGGTCAGGAGCCAGCGCATCATGCCGGCCGACTCCATGGCCTCCTGTTTACCGCCGCCGAGGCGCCGTGAGAGTGCCAAGGGTTAGGTTCCCGCCATCGAGGGTTCGCCGACCGTGCCGCCCTCTTCGACTTCGGTCTCGCGCTCGTTGGGATCGAGGAAGGCGTGCAGTTTCTCTTCGAGCAGACGCGGGTTGTCGCCGGCCTGAATCGAGAGGATGCCTTCGATCATGATCTCGCGCAGCAGCAAGAGCTGCCCGTTGCGTTCCTTGACTTTCGCACCGAGCGGGAGCCACAGCAAGTTCGCGAGCGAAATGCCGAAGAACGTCGCGACGAACGCTTGCGCCGTTGCGATACCGATCTTACCGGTGACGTTGCCGCCGGCGGTGTCGCCGAGGCCCTTCAACATCGCGATCAGTCCGAGCACGGTTCCGATGATGCCGAGCGTCGGCGAGAAACCGCCCATCGTCATGAGAACCGCTTCCGCTTTCGCGTTACGTTCTTGCACGAAGAGGACTTCGGTTTCCAAAATCTTGCGGATGATGTCAGCGTCGCGGCCGTCGATCACGAGCTGAATGCCCTTGCGCATGAACTCGTCGTCGAGTTCCGCGGCCTCGTTCTCGAGCGCGAGCAAACCCTCGCGGCGCGCCTTCTCAGCGAACGTCACTAAATTTGCGATGATCTCGTGCTCGTGATACTGCGGCTCGGTGAACGCCATCGCGAACCCCGTCCGAAGGCCGCGCACGAACGTCTTCATCGGGAACGAAATCATCGTCGCCGCGATGGTACCGCCGAAGACTAAAATAAACGCTTCATAGCGTTTGAACAGGATCGACACGTCCACGTCCCCGATGTACGCCGAAATGGCAATCGAGAAAAGGGCGAGTACGATACCAATGACGGTCGCTAAATCCAACGGACGGTTCCTCTAACGGGTAACGCGCTACTCACCGTATATCGGCGAACCTAGCCGTCGACATTACGGTAAACAGTGAAGGGCCCGGTTGACTTGTACGCCGTGCTTGTCCTAGACCTCTTTCGGACCATAGATCCGCCGTTTGAAATCGACGATCTTGGCCTGGATTTCTTCCATCGAGTCACGCACCAGCAACTTGTTTCCGGAGGTCAGGGTGACGACTGTGTCCGGGGTCGCTTCCAAACTCTCGATGAGGTCGGCGTTCACCATGATCGCTTGATTGTTAAGACGCCGTAATGAAATCATTCCCACCTCCCGGAGACGGTGATGGTCTGCGGGCCGTCACCGTCGAGCAGTCCGTTCAACTCCGGCATTCCGTATTGCTGCGCGAGCGACGCGACGATCGCTCGGCCCGCTTCCGGCTCGTCGCCCACCGCAACGGCGCGCGCAACAAGCGCCACCGCTTCGTCGCGGCGACCGGCCCGCAGCATTGCCGCGCCGGCTGAGACGAGGAAGGCGCGCGTGTAGTCCGCGCCGAGCACCGGCAGCGCCGTTTCAACCGCGGTCAGGACGATATCCGGCGAGCCGTGCCGGAAGACGAAGTTCACGTATTCGATCGCGGCCGGCTCGTCCCGGAAGCCGTCGAAGACGGCCCGGAAGCCGGCCAGCGCGTCGGCGAGGTCGCCCAGCGACTCGCGGCATTTGGAGCGGTTGAGGATCAAGGTGCGTTCCGCCGGCCGGGTCCGCAGCGCGAGATCGAGCCACTGCTGCGCCTCCGCGAAGCGCCCCTCGCTCATCAGCGTGCCGCCGATCTCGTTGTGAGCCTTCCAGCTGCCGATCTCATCGTCCACGACGAAGTGCTCGAAGGCCGTCTTTGTGCCGAACTCGATCGCTGCGCCCAGGGCTACCCGCGCGTCGTTGTATCGGCCCAAGCCACCCAGCGCGCGGCCGCGCTGAAAGTGGGCATCGGGGAAGGTCGGGACGACCGCGAGGCACTCGTCAGCGACGCGTAGCGCGTCGGCCGGGCGGCCGTCGTCAACGTACACACTCGCCAGCTTGGCCAGCGCCATGGGCCGGAAGCCGCGCGGCGTGCCCTCCGTGAGCACCAAGACGCATTCGAGCTGCTTGCGGGCCACGTCCGTCTGCCCGGCAAGCAGCGCCGACATAGCGTAGTTGTAGACGAGTGCCGGATCGTCCGGCGTCGCCTCATAGGCCGCCCGGCTGACCCGCAGGTTGCGGTCGGCCTTCTTCCGCGCCGTCATCACCTCGTGGGTGTAACCGTGGTGGAAGATCTCGATCGCGGTGCGCTCGGCTTCGAGGCTGCGCTCCGAGTCCACGCGCGCGACGTATTCGTGCAGCGTGCCGCGGTAACGGATTTGCGGATCGTTTGGGAAGATGCGCACGAGCGCGTTCGTCGAGACCACGATCTCGCGCGCGGAATCGCCGTAATTGCGGCAGCGAATCCAGCGCCCCCGGCCGTCGGGCCGTTCGTTGCGCAAGCCGCGGAGCAATTCGCGCGATTCCGGGGCCAGCCGTTCGTCGGCGTCGAGTACGAAAATCCAGGCGCCGGTCGCCATCGCCAGCGCCGCGTTGCGGGCCAGGGCGAAGTCATCGCGCCACGAGACAAAGGTGATGCGGGCACCAAACGATTCGGCGATCGCGACGGTGCCGTCGGTCGAGCCGGTATCGACGATGCAGATTTCATCGACGACGCCCTGCACCGAAGTGAGGGCGTCGCCGAGAAAGCGTTCCTCGTTGCGCACGATCATGCACAGCGAGATCGGATAGACAACGCCGGACGCGCCCTGGGCAGGGTTTGCTTTGCCCGTGGACGCGCGGCGTGTCATCGAGGTCTAGGCTACTGCTTGAGCTGGATCACGGTCTGCAGATTTTGGTCTGCCGTCGTGATGCTCTTCGCGTTGGCTTCGAAGGACCGTTGAGCGAGGATCATTTTGGTGAATTCGCTCGCGATCGAGACGTTGGACTGCTCGAGCGCGCCGGCATCGATGCTTCCCAACTGCCCGTTGTTTGCGAATCCGTACTGGGCGAGTCCCGAGTTCGCCGAAGCGGTGAACTGGTTGCCGCCATCCCGCGTCAGACCGTCTTCGTTCGCGAACGACGCGAGTGCGAGGCGCCCTAACGTGGTGTTCTGACCGTTGGTAAACGCGCCGGTGATCGTACCATCCTGGCCGACCGTAATGTTCGAGAGGATGCCCGATGCATAGCCGTTCTGAGAAACGGTGTTGGCCGTAGCCGCCGTCGCCAGTGAGGTCATGTTCGAGAAATCCAGCCCGATCACGGCGGGATTCGCGGTACCCGTACCGACTTGCGTCGAGTTGTTGGCACCCGCCACCGAGTTCCACTGGGTAACCGTGAAGAGGTCGCCGGTTGTGGTACTCGGAGGTTGGCCTGCAGCATGCAAATCCGCGGGAACGGCATTGGTCGCCGAACTCGTGGTGTTGATGAACTGACCATTTTGATCGAAGAAGATGTATCCGCTGCCGAGCGTGGTGGTTGCCGGCGGATTGGGGCCGAGCGAACCGTCGGTCGATGTCACGGTGTACGCCCATTCCGTTGCGGCCGTTACGGCGGCGCCGGAGGGATTGTTCACGGTGACGGGCGGGCTCAAGGCTGCGCCGTTGATGCCGACCGCGGGTGCCGGAGGGGCCGGCTGATACTGGATCTGGACTTCGTGGGAACCGCCCAGCGAATCATAGATCGTCGTCGTGATCGTCGTCAGCGTGGTGCTGACACCGGCGCTGGAGACGGCCGTGATGTAGTCGGTCTGATTGAGATTTCCGCCGAGCGAGACGTCGAACACCTTGTCGGTCGAAGGACCGCTCTTGGCGCCGAAGCCGGTGCCGACGGCGATCGATTTCAGGCCGAACGGAACTTGGATCGGTTGCGGCGGCGCGACCTGCGAGATCGTGCCGTTCGACTGAACCGGATAGCCCAGCACGGCCTTACCGCTCGTCGGATCGTAGAGATAGCCGCTCTCGTTGAGCGAGAAGTCGCCGTCTCGCGTGTACGAAGCGCTGCCGCTGCCGTCGATGTTGTTGAGCGTGAAGAAGCCGTTGCCGTTGATGGCAAGGTTCGTGTTGATGCCGGTGGTCTGCAGGCCGCCCTGTGTGAAGTCGGTATCGATCGCACCGATCTTGACGCCGTCGCCGACTTGCTGTGCGTTGATGCCGCCCAGCGTTTGAGTCGGAGCCGACGCAAATCCGGTGTTCTGATACAGGAGATCTTGGAACGTGACATCTTGGCCCTTATAGCCAACGGTGCCGACGTTTGCGATGTTGTTCGAAATGACGTCGATCTGGCTTTGGTATGCCGTTAAACCAGAGACGCCGATGAACAACGAATCGAAAGCCATTCGTTACCTCATCTGAGGAGTCGCAGGACGTCAATCTATCGGTCCCGCGTGGAAGCCCCTATCCGTAGGTCCGCTTCCAGAGTGATTTGGGTTAAACTACTACTTAATAATCGCCGCCGAGTCGATGTTGGTGAACACGTTCTCTTTCATCGAGTCGGAATCAACTGCCGTAATCACGACGCGGTTTTTGATGCTGACCACCATCGCGGTATTGCCCATCATGAACAGCGATTGTTTGGACCCTTTAGCAGCGGCTTTATCGGCCATCTGATTCATGCGGTCCAGGTCGTCGGAACTCAGGGTGATGTTGCGCGATTGGAGGCGTTGCGCCGCGTGCGCGGAGATTTTGAGCGGTTGACCGGCTGGCGCAACCTGCTCGCGTAGTACGTCGCGAAACCCCGGACCAACGGTCGGAGGGATTTGTACGGGCGTGCCTTGCGGGCGTACGGGTGCGACCGACGGCGGGATTTGAATGCCGTCGAGTATCGGGTCCACTATTGAATGTTCGTGATCGCGGACGTCGGGAAGAGCAAGGGCGTGCCGTTATTGCTGACGACGTTACCGCTGCTATCTAGAATCGCGATCTCAGGTGCGCCGTTAACAACGGAAACGTACCCGACCGTACCAGTGATGGTCGACGTGTTGCCGGAGCCGTCGGTTGAGTTGACGGTAACGTTCTTACCGACGAGATTGGCCGATTGGAGAACCGCGAAGTTCGACTGGAAGTTGGCAAACGACGTTTGAAGATTGTCGCTGGCCTGCAACGCAGAGAACTGAGCGAGCTGCGATACCGACTGGGTATCGTCCATGGGATTGAGCGGATCCTGATTCGACATCTGCGTTGTAAGCAGTTGAAGAAACGCGCTCGGTCCGAGCTGACTGGTAATCGACGCATCGCTCGATGACGACGATGACGCCGTCGACGTGGTGCCGTTATTGATCAGCTTGCTGATTGGTAGCGAGGATGAAACTCCTGATGTACCCGCCATGGGGTGTACTCCTAAACGAGATAGTTGAGAGCGCTCCAACTCGTGCCCGCCAAAACCGGCGGACCAAAATTGGGAGCGGCAACGAGCGCCTCATCGGACTCGGGCGTATCGACTCCGCCGAGTAAGGTGCGTCCATTGGACTGGCCTTGTTGCGATGTTTGCTGTTGCTGCTGTTGTTGGAAACTAGCGAATCCGCCGGCGAGACTGACGTTGAAGCTGGTGAGCTTCAGGCCATTATCGGCGAGGGAACGCTCGAGCTGGGCTTGTCCCGCGACGAGCGCATCGTGTGCGGCCGGCGTCTGCGCCATAACTTGCGCGGAAACCGAGCTGCCTTCGATGGTGAGCTTGACGCTGACATCGCCGAGTTCTTCCGGAACGAGTCGCAAACGCACGGTTGACGTTGAGCCGACCGTGTTCAGGAACGCGCCGCGGAGGATTTGATCGACGACTTGGTTCGGATCGGCCGTCGTAGGCGACGACAGTTCGACCGGGGATTGCGCACCGTTGGACGAGACGGCGTCGTTCTGCACTGCCGCTTGCACGGGCGCGAACGCGCCGATGGTCGGGGCTTGTGCGGACGAGACGTCCGTTTGAAGGAGCGTTCCCGGAACGGCGTCATTCGCGATCTTGGCGGTCGCCGGTGCGCTCGTGGATGCGAGTGCGTCGGTGAACGATTTGACGAATGCGAGGACGGCCGGATTGAGCGGCGCCGGTTCTTCGGTCGAGAGCGCGGGCGCGGACGAACCGGAGTTCGTTGCGTCAGCGAGCTCGGCGTCGGCGACGACGCGTTGGGCCGCGGCCGATGAGGTCGCGACCGGGGTAGCCTGAGCGCTGCCAAGCGATTCCGCTGCTGCGGCAAGAGCTTGTAGTGCTAGGAGTGACGGTCCCGTTTGGACCGCCTGTGCTTGGGCGGCCGGCGTTTGCTGCGTAGGCGCGGGTTGCGACTGCGCTGCGCGCGCGAGAATACGGCCGAGCAGGGTGTCCCCGTTCGAACCGACTGCCGGTGCGCCGTTGGCTGCGACGGTTTTGCCGTCGCCTTGAGATGCGGTGAGAGATGCGAGTAACGCCGAGGCGTCAGCCGCGATCGAATCGGCCGGGGTCGGGGTGGTTGTCGTGGTTGGGGCCGGTTGCACTCCCGCGGTGGTTGCCGCGTCCGAGATACTTCCTGCGAATAGTCGATTCGATTGCCCCGTCTCACCTAGCACCCCCGCCGCCAGATCGGCAACTTGCCGAAACCGTTGTGCGAGGGCCGATGCAAGATCGGTGTTCGAAAGCGGCGGTCCTGTCCCAGGTGGGGCAAGCGCCGATACGAAGGCCGTTTGCAGTTGGTTTTGGATTTGCGTCGGGTCGCCGCCGAATTGCTGCGCAAGCGATGTTGCGAGCGATGCAGCGAGCTGCTGGACGATCTCCGTAACCGATTCCCCCTGTTGCAACAGGTCGGCGATCTTCTTTTGAAGTGCCTCCGCTAGCGTGTCGGCTAACGCCGCAGATTGCACCGTTGATCCGGCGGTCGTGGCTTGCGCCGCGGTGGTCGTCGTAGCATTGGTACCTTGCGTGCTAGATCCGGCAGCACTCTGAAGCGCCGCGACGGCTTGATCGAACTGCGATTTGAATTGCGCGGCCGATGAAGCATCCGCGGACGACGGCGTCTGCGACTGCGTCGAACTGGTCGACGGAGCCGAGCTTCCGGCGGGGGATGGGGCATTGAGTAGGGCTGCTAAGATTGGATTCATTCTTCACCTCCTTTCGTCTATGGAGAGTCCGGCGTAGGGAACGGCAAAAGGCCGTGCGAGGCCGGCTATCCTGTTTATCGGCCCGGTTGAGCCGAAATCTGAGGGTTCGTGCCGCTTTCGACGATCAGGGCCGCGACCTTCGAGGGCAGGGCGTCCATGATCGGACCGACCGAGTCGGGCGACATCTGGGCGAAAACGGTCGAAACGTAGCCCGTCGGGAGCTTTTGGACGAGCGAGGCGGCCTTTTCGGGGTCCATGGCCGACCATTGCTGGGCCGCGCGATGGATCGCCTCGGAGGCCGGCGCGGGCGCGGGAGCGCCGGCCGTGCCGGCGGCGGCGCCGGGCTGCTGGCCGTTGAGCGGAACGGCCGGGGCCGGAGTGGCGGCCTCGGGTTCGTTGCCGATCGCGGCGATCTGCTTCTGCAGCTGGGTGACCTGCGCGTCCTTGTCGGCCTGGGCCTTGCGGTCGGCCTCGAGCTTATCGTTGAGATCCTTGATCTGCGTGTTACGGTCGGTGATCTGCTGCTGCTGGTAGGCGAAGCTCAGCGGCTTGGATACCGTCCCCCAGATCCCGTCGAACACCGTGGCGACCGGCTTGAGCGGGCCGTTCGTGATGAAGTTCCGGGACGGCGGCCAGGTCAGCGCGATCGCCAGCATGGCGATCGCGGCAATCGGCAGCAGAATCGGCAGCGAGCTTTGTTTTTTCTTTCGCTGGCGTGTGACGATCATGACGAAATCTCCCCGATGGTGGTGACGCGATCGTAGAAGCGCGAGTTGATCTCGTCGCTCTCACGTTGTTCGGTGGCCGCAGCCTCCGATTCGAAGATTTCGCGGCGACGCTCTTTGAGCACCGCGAGAATCTTCTTGTCTTTCGTTTTCACGACGAGCTTGGCCCGTTCTTGGTCGGCCTTCGCGCGCGCCTGATCGACGACGAGCTGCTGGGCCACAATCGAACGATCGAGAAAGTCGCAGTGCGCGTACGTCGCGCGCAGCTCGATGCCGTCCATCTGGTTGTGATGCAAGTGCAGCCGCTCGCGCATGGCCGCGCGTCGCACGATGTAGTCGTCGCGTTGCGCTTCCGCCGAGCGTTGGGCGGAAGCGGCGGCGGCAAAAATGACCTGCTGTTCGTCTTCGAGCCGCTGCCGGTAGTCGAGGACGGGATCGAGGCGAAACGCAAACTTCGGCATCGCTTACATCACCCGAGCGCCAGCACGGCTTTTTGGGCCTCGGCCAGGGTGGATACTTCGTAGATCCCTTGTTTCATAAACGAGCGGATCGTCTCGTTGCGCGCGATCGCGAGGTCGACGCGCGGATTGGAACCCGCCACGTACGCGCCGATGTTGATCAGATCTTCGGCTTCGCGATAGGTGGCCATTAAATCGCGCACTTTTGAGGCCGCAGCGAAGTGCGCTTCGGAGACGACGTCGGGCATCACGCGGCTCACGCTCGCCAGCACGTCAACTGCCGGAAATTGATTCGCCGAGGCGAGTTTGCGCGAGAGCACGATGTGGCCGTCGAGAATCGCGCGGACCGCATCGGCGACGGGTTCGTTCAGATCGTCGCCATCGACGAGCACGGTGTAGAGCGCGGTGATCGTCCCGGTTTCCGACGTGCCGGCGCGTTCCAGCAATTTCGGCAGCGCGGCGAACACCGACGGCGTGTAACCGCGCGTGGTCGTCGGCTCGCCGATCGCAAGGCCGACTTCGCGCTGCGCCATCGCAAAGCGCGTGACGCTGTCCATCATCAGCATCACATCGAGACCGGCGTCGCGGAAAAACTCGGCGATGCGCGTAGCGACGTAGGCCGCCTTGATGCGGACGAGGGCCGGCTGGTCGCTCGTGGCAACGATCACGACCGAGCGCTTCAGGCCGGCTTCGCCGAGGTCGCGCTCGATGAAATCGCGGACTTCCTTGCCGCGTTCGCCGACGAGCGCGATCACGTTAACGTCGGCCGTCGTGTTGCGCGCGATCATCCCGAGCATCGTCGATTTGCCGACGCCGCTGCCGGAGAAAATACCGACGCGCTGGCCCTTGCCGCACGTCAGCAAACCGTCGACGGCGCGGACGCCGAGGCCGAGCGCTTCGGTGACGCGCCGGCGGCGCAAGGCATTGGGCGGTTCGCCCGTGATTTCGGCCGGCGTCGCATCTTCGATCCGCCCGAGTCCGTCGATCGGGCGGCCGAGGCCGTCGAGTACGCGCCCGAGCAGCGCCGACGTCAGCCCGATCTGCAGCGGATGTCCGAGCGCGACGACGTCGGAGCCGGCCGCGATGCCGCCCAGCTCGCCGAGCGGCATCAGCAGCACTTTGGAATCGCGGAAGCCGACGGCTTCGGCCAGTACCGGTTCGGCCGAGCGGCGGTAGATGATCTGCGCCGTCTCACCGATCGACATCGGCGGTCCGTTCGACTCGACGACGGTGCCGATGACTTGGCGCACCTTGCCGTTGGTGCGCAGCAAATCCGCGGCCCGCAGGGTGCTGAGATAACGATCCGCGTCGAACGGCTTGGTGCCGGTAACGACGTCTTCGGTTTGCACGATGGAAGCTACGACGCGCGAGCGGCGCGCAAGCTCGATTCGCGGGCGTCTGCCGGCGAGACGATCACTTCGTCCTCGATGTGCAACACGCGTTTAGCCTCGTTGACCTGCGTCGAGATGCGCGCATCGATCGTGCCGCCGTCGGTTTCGACCACCACGCCGCCGCGGTCGACGCGCTGATCTTCGACCACGCGGAAGTTCTTGATTTCGCCGCTCGCGAGCAACTCGTCGCGGTGCTCGCGCATCCGTTCGAGATCGCCCGGATTGACGCGCACCGTGACCGACTCTTTTTCGACCAGGCGCGCGATCGCGACTTTGGCCATCTCGACGACGACGCCGCGGTCGAGCGCGATCTGCTGGTGCAGCACGCGTTCGGCGATGCCGACCGCGAGACGCACGAGTTCGGGCTCGGCGCTCTCCATGAGTTTGTGGCGTTCGACGCGCGCCATGTCGACGAGATTGCGCATCGTCGCCATCATGTCGCTCATCTCGCGATCGGCCGCGGCGGAGCCTTCGGCGTGACCGGCGGCCTTCGCTTCGGCTTGCACGGTTTCGACCAGCGCGTCGCCGCGTTCGCCGGCTTCGGCCAGCAATTGCGATGCACGCTCGAACGCGTTCTGCAGCAGCGCCTTGGCGTGCTGCTCCGCGCTATCGATCAATTCGCGGGCTTGTTTCGCGATTGCATCGACGTCGATCGGCGGCGATTGCGGGGAGGGCAGCTCCATGAGCTCTTCGGGCGCATGCTGCGGAGCGTAATCGAGTTCGTCGTCGGCGCCGGTCTGCGACCGCTCGACGTGGGGAACGGAAACTTGGTAGCGCTGCGCATTTACGCGCGCGTTCTTGACGACGCGGCCCATGGCTAGACGGTGCTCGCGGTCGCCATGCTAGACGAGTCGCTCTTCTTTGCCGCCGCGCGAGATGATGATCTGTCCGTTCTCTTCGAGCGTGCGGATCACATCGACGATGTTCTGCTGCGCCTTGCCGACTTCGCGCATGCGTACCGGTCCGAGCACTTCGATATCTTCGCGAAGCGTGGAGGCGGCGCGCGTCGACATGTTCTTGTAGACGCGCTGCAGCAGTTCGTCGTTCGCGGTCTTGAGCGCGAGCGCGAGATCTTTGCCTTCGACTTCCTTGAGGATGCGCTGGATGGCGCGATCGTCGAGGTTGATGATGTCTTCGAAAACGAAGAGCAGGTTTTTGACTTCTTCGGCGATTTCGGGATCGCGTTTGGCGAGGCCGTCGAGGATGTTCTTTTCCGTTTCGCGGTCGACGAAGCCCATGAGCTGCGCGAGCGATTGGACGCCGCCGGCTTTGGTGAAGTCGGCACCGGTGACCAGCAGCCGGCGGCCGAGCAACTCGTCGAGCTGTTCGAGCACTTCGGGAGCGGTCTTCTGCAGGATCGCGATGCGCATCGCAACGTCGGCTTGCAGCTCGGGCTCGAGCTGCGAGAGCACGATACCGGCTTGTTCCGGCGCCATGTAGACGAGGATGAGGGCGATGGTCTGCGGATGTTCTTCGCGGATGAACTCGAGCAGCTGTCCCGGCTCGGTCTTCTTGACGAGTTCGAGCGGATTGCCGTGCTTGAGGGCGGCGAAGAGCCGGTTCGTCATGTCGTCGGCTTGGCCGGCGCCGAACGACCGTTCGAGAATTTCCTTGGCGTACTCGATGCCGCCCTCGTTGATGTACTTGAGGGCGATCGCGCGCTGGTAGGCTTCGGTGATGACCGCGTCGCGTTTGTCGATCGGGACGGTCGAGATCTTGGCGATCTCGAGGACGATCGTTTCGACTTCGTCTTGACGCAAGAACTTGAAGATCGTCGATGAGATCTCCAAGCCCAAGGTGATCATGAGGATCGCGGCCTTCTCAGGCCCCGTCATCTCGGGAACAGCCGGATTTTCGAACTGATAGGTCGGTTTCGCGGGGGATGCCCCCGCGCCAACGGCCCCGATAATCGGCTTGTCTGTGATCACAGGCTTATTCCGCCAGCCATAGCTTCACGAGTTTGGCCAGACTGTCGGGGTTTTCTTGCGCGACGGTCGTCACGTATTCGATCATCTGCTCGCGCGTCAGATCGGCTGCGGAACGAATCGGGGCGGCCACGACCGGCGAGCCTTCGAGCATCGGGTGCTCTTCGAAGGACGGCAGTTCGTCGGCGAGCGCCGAGTCGAACGAGGGCAGGTCGACCGTCGTCGCCAGCACCGCGCGGCGGCGGAGCGAGAGGGCGACGGCGCCGGCGCCGACCAGCAAGAGCACCACGGCGATTGCGATGAGTGCCGGGACCGGGATACCGAGGATCGTCGTGGTAACGACTTGACCACCGGCGTTGGCCGGCGGCGCGAACGGAATCGCTTCGACCGAGACGACATCGCCGCGGGTCGGATCGATGCCGGCGGCGGCCGCGACGACGTTGCGGATCTTTTGCACGTCGGCGTTGGAAACGGTGTAGGTCGCCGGCGTAATGGCGACCGCAGGGCCACCGGCAACCGGAGCGACCGTGGCCGGATTCGGCACGTTCACCAGAACGGCCACCGACAGACGCGTCACCTTGCCGGGCGCATCGATGTGCTTCGAGGTCGACTTGGTGATCTCGTAGTTCGTCGTCGTCTTCGACTTCGTGTAACGGCTGTTGCCCTGATTTTGGGTCACGCCCTGGTAGGTCGGAACCGTGTTGGTCGTCGTGCCGGGAACGCCGATGGGCGGTTGACGCGCGCCGCCGGTGCCTTGGAACGACTCACGTTCGTTTTGCGACGAACGGACCGTGCCGTTGGGTGAATACGATTCGGTCTCGGTTTGACCGGCGTCGAAATTCATGTCGGTTGCGACGCGCACGGCGGATTTCTTCACGCCGATCGCTGCATCGAGCAACCCTTGAATGTTTTCTTGCAGGTTCGTCTCGTAGCGCTGCTTGGCCACGAGTTGATCCGCCGTCATCTTCAATGCATCGGCGGTCTGCTGGCCGTCGGGACCAACGCCCGACGGTGAGGGAACGAGTACGGTGCCGTCTTGATTGACGATCGTGACGCTATCGGGCTTGAGGCCTTCGACCGCGCCCGAAACGAGCTGCGTGATGCCGCGAACTTCTTGCGGCGAAAGCGTCGCACCGGGTTTCGTGCGGATCGCGACGGATGCCGTCGTGGGTTCTTGCGTCGTCGAGTACAGCGTTGCATCGGGAACCGCGAGGTGAACGCGCGCCGATTCGACCGGCGTTAAGCCCGAAATCGTACGCTGCAGCTCGCCCTCGGTGGCGCGGATCTTGGCGATCTTCTCTTGCGTGTCGGTCATGCCGAGGTTCGTGCGATCGAACAATTCGAAACCGGTGCCGCCGCCCTTGACCGTACCGTCGCCGGCGAGCGCGACGCGTTCGTCGGCGACAACGTCGGCCGGAACGTAGACGGTCGTACCGTCGGAGGAAAGCTTGTGCGGGATCTTTTGCGCGTCGAGTTTGTTTACGACGGCGCTGGCATCGTCGGGAGCGAGATTGGAAAATAGCGTCGCGTATGCAACGGGCCGAAAGCGGGTAAAGCCAAAAAACACGATGCCTAGGACGATCACAACGCCGAGTGCACCGATAATCATCCGGTTCACGGGGCCTTGCGTTGACCAAACGTCGCGAATCCGGCCGTTAAACGAACCGAATGACGAGCCTATACGATCCAATTGCCACCTTCGGGACTCTGCCGAATCTCGTTTGCGTGCCGGCCATGGCAGGTTGAGAGACCAGACATCCATGCCCGGCCGTCGATCCTACGGTTACTATCGGTCTCGATGTGCACGGGCTTTACGTTAAGTGCTCCCCAAGAGAAGCGTGCGCACCCCCGCTCACGCCGCAAATGCGGTGCGCTCAGGTCCTACAGAGACCAAAGCGACCGGTACTCCGGTTACATTTGCCAAGCGGTCCAGGTATGCCCGCGCATCCCTAGGTAAATTTTTGACATGGCGGACCTCCCGGAGACTTTCACTCCACCCGGGATGGTATTCGATCTCGGGCTTCAGCCCCGGCTCGCCCATAGCTTCGACGCCGGCAGGCGATCCGTCGGCCCGGCGATAGCCGGTCACGATCCCCACGCGCTCGAAGCCGCTGAGCACGTCGAGCTTGGTGACGATCAGTCGATCCAGCCCATTGACTCGGTTAGCATACCGGGCGGCCACCGCGTCGAACCAGCCGCAGCGGCGCGGCCGTCCGGTCACGACGCCGAACTCGCGGCCGGCTTCTCGCAAGCGGGCGGCCTCGTCGTCCGGGAGTTCCGAGGGGAATGGCCCGCCGCCCACCCGCGTGCAGTATGCCTTGACGACCCCGGTTACCGAACGCACGGCGCCCGGACCGATCCCGAGGCCAGTGCAGGCGCCGCCCGCAATCGTCGATGAGCTCGTGACGTAGGGATACGATCCGTATGTTACGTCCAGCAAGGTCCCTTGCGCACCTTCGGCAAGGACATCGTCCCCTCGCTCGAGCGCTTCATTGATATAGGCGACTCCATCGACGACGTGCGGCAAGAGCCGCTCGGCGGCGGCGCGGGTTTGCGCGACGACATCGTCTTCGCCCGGCACCTCGCCGGCGGCGGCAAACAGCGGCGCCTTGGCCAGCAGCGAGAGGCGGATCCGCTCGGCCAGGATCGCCGGCGTGCGCAAGTCTCCGAAGGTCACGCCGGCCCGGCCGACCCGGTCGACGTAGGCCGGACCGATGCCGCGGCCGGTGGTGCCGATCGCCGCGCCGCCGCGGGCGCGCTCGGCCGCCTGGTCGAGCGCGGCATGAAACGGAAAGACGATTTGCGCGCGGTCGGAGATCGTGATGCGTGAGATGTCGACCCCGATCGCCGCGAGGGCGTCGAGCTCGGTGATCAGGCCGTTCAGCGAGACGACGGTGCCGGCGCCGATGTGAAGCTTGGTGCTCGGCACGAGGGCGCCGGAGGGGACGATCCGCAAGGCGAGTTTCTGATCCCCCACCTGGATCGAGTGGCCGGCATTGTCGCCGCCGCCGAAGCGCGCGACGATCGCGTAATCGCCGGCCAGCAGATCGATGACGCGGCCTTTGCCCTCGTCGCCCCACTGAATGCCCAGGACGATGTCGACCGAACCGGCCCGCCGGTGCTCGACCGGCGGCAACAGCGCGTTACTGCTCGCCACGGAAATCCAAATCGGCGGTGGAGCCCACCGGCAGCGGCGGCACGCCGTCAAAATTGGTCATCACGTATTCGCTGAAGAGCGCGTTCGGCCAGCCGAAGTCGACGCGCGAGTACTTCGCGGGATCGTCGGGATTGAACGACTCGTGCAAGAGATGATCTCCCGGGTCGGAGTTGAGCAGTTGGTTGAGCACGTCGGTCCGTTCGGCATCGGTCGTTGCGGTGAAGCCTTGCATGAGGATCGCCAGCGGCCACACCCAACCGTCGTTGGTGTGGGGCGAGCCGATCCCGTGCGCGAGCTTTCCGCTATAGTATGTCGGGTTGTCTTTGGAAAGCAAAAACTTCCGCGTGTTGGCGTAGATGAAGCTCGTCGGCTTCGTGTAGCCGATATACGGCGCCGAGAGCAAACTTGGGATGTTGGCGTCGTCCATGAGGTTGGCGTGGTTGAGTCCGTCGACTTCGTAGGCGTATACGTAACCGTAGTTCGGCGTGAAGACGACGCCGTAGGTTTGGATCCCCGTCTGCACTTCGTCGCGCAGCGCGGAGGCCCGGTGCGACTTGAGCAAGTTGTGATACACGTCGCGCTCGATCTCGTCGAGTTCGCCCAGCGCAACGACCGCCATCATCTCCGAGGGGATCAGGTAGTTGTAGGTGCAGGCGTCGTCGGAGGGCCGAAAGCCGCTCCAGATCATGCCTGTATAGTGAACGGGGTTACCCTTGCCGCCTTGCGGAATTTCTTTGTGCGTGTAGGTGGAATTCTTGGCGTGATCTTGCTCGCGTTCCATCGTCTCGAGCGCCTTGTCGAAACCCGCCGACAAGTCGCCGGTGAAGATCGACGCGTCGCCCGTTTCTTTCCAGTACGTCCACGCCAGCGTGATCGGATACGCGAGCGAATCGAGTTCGAACTTCTGCTCCCAGACGCGATAGTCGAGCGTGAACGCGTTGGCGTAGGGGTCGATCTGCAGATACTTGCCCATGCGCGCGATAATCGCGCGCAACAGCTGCGCCACTTGCGGATCGCTCTTGGCATAGAACAAATACGGCCGCACCTGCGCGCTCGCATCGCGCAGCCATTCGGCCGGAATGTCGCCCGTTTTTACGTATGCGGTTCCGTCGCTGGCGATCGTGGCCTGGCGGCTCGTGTTGAGCAGCGCCGCGCGGTACATGGCTTGCAGCTTCGCGTCGGGGTTGGTGAAGCTCGCAGCGGCCTTCGCGATCGAACTGAGTTCCAGCGCCGACGCGCTCTGCGCGATCATCGTTGCGGCAAATATGACGGCCGCAACAAATCGCGCGATTCGAAAACGCATCGAGTTCCCGCCTTTAGCGGGAGACGAAACGACTCCTCGGCCCTAAGCGTCGCTTGACTCGGTACCCGGCCAGGAACCGAGATCGCCGGCAGCGTGCGCACGGAGCACGGCATAGATCAAGCTCGATGGGAAACCGAGCCGCTCGAGCTTGCGAGCAATCGACGGATAACTCAGTTGCGGCCCGATGCGCCGGATCTTCGCATACGCGGCCTCGATGCGCCCATTCTGATCGACCTCGGCATCGGCGACTACGATGAGCGCGGCCTCACGATCGATCCCGCGCTTGACGAGGTCGGCACACAACCGCGCGTCGCCGACCGCCTTGCGCGCGCCCTCAACGTAGAGGGCGGCGTAGAGCCGGTCATCGACGTAGCCGTTGGCTTTGCACGAGGCAATCGCGCCGGCGATCTCCTCGTGCTCGTAGCCGCGGGCCTCGAGCTTCTTCCACAATTGCGACTCGGTGAGGCGACGTCGCGCAAGCATTGCAAGCGCCGCCACCCGAGCCGTTCTGGTGCTAGTCCTCGTCGTCGTTGTCGGCAACGGCCACGGCTCCGACCGGTTTCGCCGAACCATTCGGGGACCCTGAGGCTTTGAGCGCCTCGCGGATCTTCAGTTCGAGTTCGGAGGCCACGTCGGTGTGCTCTTCGAGGTAGGCCTTGGCGTTTTCGCGGCCTTGACCGATGCGCGACTCACCGTAGGTGTACCACGAGCCGCTCTTACCGACGAAGTTGCGTTCGAGTGCAACGTCGAGGATCGAACCCATCTTCGAGATACCGCGACCGTAGGTGATGTCGAACTCGGCTTGCCTAAACGGGGGCGCGACCTTGTTCTTCACCACTTTGGCGCGGGTGCGCGAACCGACCACGTCGGTGCCGATCTTGATCTGTTCGAGCTTGCGGATGTCGATGCGGATCGAGGCATAGAACTTCAGCGCGCGGCCGCCCGAGGTGGTTTCGGGGCTGCCGAACATCACGCCGATCTTCTCGCGCAGCTGGTTGATGAAGATCATCACGCACTTGGAGCGCGAGATCGCCGAGGTCAATTTACGCAGCGCCTGCGACATCAGCCGGGCTTGGAGACCGACGTGCGTATCGCCCATGTCGCCTTCGAGTTCGGCCTTGGTGACGAGCGCGGCGACCGAGTCGAGCACGACGACGTCGACCGCGTTCGAGCGGACGAGCATCTCGGCGATGTCGAGGGCCTGTTCGCCGGCATCGGGCTGCGAGACGAGCAGGTTATCGAGATCGATGCCCAGGTTCTGAGCGTAGGCCGGATCGAGCGCGTGCTCGACGTCGATGAAAGCCGCCGTGCCGCCGTTCTTCTGCGCTTCGGCGATGACGTGTAAGGCCAGGGTCGTTTTACCACTGGATTCCGGCCCGTAGATTTCGATGATACGGCCGCGGGGAAACCCGCCGACGCCGAGGGCGAGGTCGAGGGCGATCGATCCCGACGAGATAACGTCGAACGCCATCCGCTCTTGGATCTCGCCCATCTTCATGATGGACCCCTTGCCGAATTGCCGCTCGATCTGGGCGAGGGCGTTGCTGAGGGCGACTGCTTTTTCGTCGGCCATGATGCTCCGTTTCAGTTGTGTCGGTATGTAACTATCCGACAGTATCGCGTCTGAGTGCCATCTGCGTGGCACACGGATTTCGGCTTGAACCGTCATCGACGCGTCGTTCATTCACCCCGTTCGCCCTGGCCGGCAATCGAACCTGTGTTCGATTAAGCGTATTCAAAAGACTTTACTTATTTAAGCATCCACTATAACATAGCACAATGGATGCCTTCGCAGCCTTAGCCGATCCAACGCGCCGGCGCATCGTCGAAATGCTGGCCGAGCGAGAACTCGCCGCCGGCGATATCGCGCGCCGTTTCGACATGACGCCGCCGGCCGTGTCGCAGCATCTCAAGATTCTGCGCAATGCCGAACTCGTGCGCGTGCGCAACGACGCGCAGCGGCGCATGTACGCGCTCGAACCGCGCGGCCTCGCCGGCCTCGATGAATGGATCGCGCGTTACCGGCACTTCTGGAATGAACGCCTCTAGCGCGTGTGGTAGAAGATTCCATCATGCTACATCGCCTCGCGGCTCTCGCTTTCGTCCTTGCTCTCGTGCCGCTGCATCCCGCCGGTGCGGACACCTGGCCGACGAGCGCATCGATGGAAGCCGCCGCGCGCGACGCCGACAACTGGATCATGCCCGCGAAAACGCTCGACTATAATCGATTTACCACGTTGCGGAGCATCACGCGCGACAACGTCGCGGGACTCAAGCCGCTGTGGACGTTCAAGATCGAGGACAACGGCGAACAGGAAGCCGCGCCGATCGTTTGGCACGGCATGATGTATATCTCGACGCCGCACGATCACATCATCGCGCTCGATGCGAAGACCGGTGCGAAGAAATGGGAGCTCGAGCATCACGTTTCGCACAGCGTCGGCGTGATCACGAACCGCGGCGTGGCGCTCGTCGACGGGAAGATCATCATGGGCACGATGGAAGGCCACGTGATGGCCGTGGACGCCACGAACGGTAACGTCCTGTGGGACGTGAACGGCGTGGACGATCCGTCGAACACCGCCATCTCGATGGCTCCGTACATCTATCGCGGCCTCGCGATCATCGGCACCGCCGGCGGCGACTTCGGCAACATCGGGCAAGTCACGGCGTTCCGCATCGCCGACGGCAGCAAAGCATGGGTGTGGCACACGATTCCCGGACCGGGCGAAGCCGGACACGACACGTGGCCCGGCGATTCGTGGCTTCATGGCGGGGCCGACGTGTGGGGCGGGCTCTCGATCGATCCGGCGACCAGCACGCTGTACGTCGGCGCCGGCAATCCGGGTCCCGATCTCATCGACACGTATCGCAAAGGCAAGAATCTCTACAGCGATTCAGTGGTCGCGCTCGACATCTCCGGCCCGCAGCCGACGGTGAAATGGTATACGCAGCTCGTCGCAGACGATACGCACGACGAGGACATCGCGATGCCGCCCCAGCTCTTCACCGGCACGATCAACGGCAAGCGCATGCCGCTCATCATGGCGACCGATAAGGGTGGCGACTACGCGATCCTCGATCGCGCAACCGGCAACGTTCTCGCCAAAGGCATGCTCGTGCAAAACCAGGGCATGGACACGGCGCCGACGCTCAGCGGGCAAGTCGGTTGTCCCAATCACGGCGGCGGCGTCGAGTGGAACGGCGGCGCATACGATCCCGGCACGAACCTGTTCGTCATTCCGGCGACCGACGAATGCGGCATCTGGACGTCGCTCGGCGACGTGACCTACAGCGCCGGCCACCCGTTCTCCGGCGGCGTCTTGCCGGCGCGCGGCGGCGGTAACGGCGTGATCAGCGCGATCGACGTCTCAACCGGCAAAGTCGCGTGGACGAAAGACGTGCCGTTCGCGGCCGAGGGCGGCGCACTCATGACGATCACCGGCCTCACGTTCACGAGCGCGCTCGACGGACACTTCTACGCACTCGACACGCAGACGGGCAAAGAACTCTGGACCGTATCGACGGGTTCGGCGATCGTTTCTCCGCCGGTGGCCTACACCGCCGGCGGCAAGGAAATCATCGCGGTGATCAGCGGCGAGGGCGGCAATCAGGCCACGCGCGATCTCGCCAGAGCCAACGGCAGCTTCATCAGCGCCTACGCGTTGCCCTAACCCGCGCTAGCGCGAAGCGGGCCACGCGAAGGCGCGATCGTCCGCGTTCGCGGCCGCGACTTCGACCAAGCCGAGACGTCGCGCGACGGCGACCGATGCTTCGTTGCGGCGGTCCATGTCGGCGACGATGCGCCGGATCGCGTGCGCTTCGCGCAAATGCGCGCACACCGCGGTCATCGCTTCCACCGCGTAGCCGCGGCGCCAATGATCGGGAAACACGATGTAGCCGATCGTGGCCGAACCGGCGTGCATGATCGTGGCTTGGAACGTGCCGACGATGCTGCGCGTCGCGCGCTCGAAGCCGACCCAATTTTCGAACCCGAGCGCTTCCGGCATCTCCGGCGGCGGGGGCGCGAGCCAGCGCGCAAGGCGGGTGCGCACCGCTTCGCGATTTGCCGGGCGCAAGTGGGGCAAATACGTCCACACCCGATCGTCCATGAACGGCTCGACCAGCAGTTCCGCATGCGCCGAGCGCAGCGGTTCTAAATCGAGCCTGACCGTTGCGAGCGGTTGCGTCAAGCCGCCGGTGCGAATAGGGCTTTGGTGAATTCGTCGGGGTCGAACGGCTGCAGTGCGTCGGCGGATTCGCCGAGACCGATATACTTGATCGGCACGGTCAGCTGATCGACGATGCCGACGAGCACGCCGCCCTTCGAGGTCGAGTCGAGTTTCGTTACGATGACGCCCGTTAGCTGCGTCGCCTCGTTGAAGAGCTTCGCTTGCGAGAGCGCGTTCTGGCCGGTCGTGCCGTCGAGCACCAGCAGCGTTTCGGCCGGCGGCGCACCGGTCTCGCGTTCGATCACGCGGCGCATCTTCTTCAACTCTTCCATCAAGTTCGTTTTAGTTTGCAAGCGGCCGGCCGTATCGACGAGCACGACGTCGGCGCCGCGCGATTTCGCCGCGACCATGCCGTCGAAGACGACCGATGACGGATCGGCGCCTTCGTTGCCGCGCACGATCTCGACGCCGGCGCGTTCGGCCCAGATCGTCAGCTGCTCGGCCGCTGCCGCGCGGAACGTATCCGCGGCAACGAGCAGCACCTTGCGGCGATTGCGCTTCAGCGCGGTCGCGAGCTTGCCGATCGTCGTCGTCTTGCCGCTGCCATTTACACCGACGACGAGAATCACGGCCGGTTTCCGTTCGAGCTGCAAGCCCATGTCGGGCAGCGTGAGGAAATTCTTCACGTCGCGCTTGAATCGCGCGATCACTTGATCGCTCGTTTGATAGCGATCCTGTTTCGCCACGCCGACCAGCGCCGCAACGATCTTCTCCGTTGTCGGAACGCCGAAATCTGCGCCGATGAGGATCTCTTCGAATTCATCCCAAAAATCGCTATCGAGCGGGCGCCGCGCGAGCGCCATCGTTTCCAACCCGAGCAAGGCGTCGCGCGATCGCGTGACGCTTGCTTTAATTTTATCAAACCATGCCATGACTGGAGCGCAAGTTCGCCGTTAGCGGGTTGCGGCCTCGGCGTCGACGGAATAGACGAACGCCAAGACTTCGGCGACGACGGCGTAGAGTTCACGCGGGATCACGGTGCCGATATCGAGCATGGCAAGCGCTTCAACCAGGCCCGGGTCTTGGTGGATCGGTACGCCGTGTTCGAGTGCAACGGCGACGAGTTCTTCGGCCATGAGCCCGCGGCCGGTGGCGACGATCTCCGGCGGTTCGGGTTTGGTCGGATCGTAGATCAGCGCTGCCGCGGCCGGACGATCCGGTGCATTGCGGCGCGAACGGAAATACGCGCTGTTCTCGTTCATGCGCGCACGTTCACCTCGGACGGAATGTCGCCGTCGTCTTCGGGTGCGGCCGCCACGGGCACGGCGGCGCCCGTCAGGGCTTCCGGCGAACCGCGCGGTGCGACGGTTGCTTCAGCGGAGTTGACGCGATAGCGCAGCGTCTGGAGCCGGTCGGTCAGTCGTGAGATCGCCTCGCCGAAGCGCTTTGCCGTGCCTTCGCTTTCGGCTTTAACCGCCAGCGAAAACGCGCGGCCAACGGTTTGCAAATCGACCGTTACGGTGCCGAGGTGTTTCGTGTCGAGTACGAACGCGATGTGAAAGTTGTCGCCGTCGAGGCTGCGGTGGGCGTTGGGTTCCGGCGCATCGCGATCGATGGCAATACGCGCTTGCGCGTAACCCGAGCCGAGCCACATCGGCAGCGTAAACGCCATCGTCTGCGGGGAAATGTTCATCGCTTGCGCGGCATTCACTTGAACGGCGGTAATTGCGGTCAGCGCCGACGATGCCGCCGGCAAGAGCGCCTCGGCGTTCTCTGCGCCGGCCGGCGGCGCGTTGATCAGCGCCAGTAACTGCGTTTTCAGATCGACGCTCATCGCGGCGCCGCGTTCGGCGATCTGCGCGAGCGCAACGACCGCAATGGTCGGCAGGGGCGCGGCCGGCGCAGTACCGGCCGGCGTTTCGCCGGCTTGGCCGGGCACCGCTGCGGCTGCTTGGGCCGGCTCGTCGGCGACGAGTTGCGCGGCCAACAACGCGCTGAGCTTCGGTTCGTTGCCGGTGACGACGTTGTCGACGAAGGCCGAGATTTGCGATGCCAGTTGCGGCGAACTCGGTTCCATCCGCCCGATGAACGCCGTCAGCGTGCGCAGCGTCGCAACGCGCGGATCGTCGAGTTGCGGCAAGGCGCTCTCGAGTGTTGCCAGGGCCGCCGGCAAACGCTGGGGCGTGGCGATCGCGAGCCGCGCGGCCGCAATGTTGGTCGGCGTCACCGGCAAGTTGAGCGCGCGCACCAAAGCCGTGGGATCGCGGTAGGCCGCGAGACCCGTCGGCGCGGGCGCCGCAGTGTCCGAGGCCGGTGCCGCGCCGGCTGCCGGTGCTTCGGCGAATCGGGTCGACGGCGTGATCGTCGGCGCGAGCACGAACCGGCCCGGAGCCATCGCCGGCGGCGCGGCGATGCCGCTCGCCGGAGTCGCGGACGCGGACGGCAGCGCCGGCGCCGTGTTCGGCGTGTTCGGCATGTTCGGCGTCGTGGACGTTACCGGCGGGGGCACGTTGGCGGGGGCGCCCGGTGACGGCGCCGCCGTGGGCACGTTGACGCCGATCGAACCGGCGCGGGCGGCGGCGAGGCGCGCCTCGATATCGGCCAGCACGGTGGGGGGCGCCGCAATTGCTTGCGATGACGGCGTGGAGACGGGCGGCGCGGCCGAACCGCCGGCGCTCGGCGCGGCCGGTCGGACCGAGGCCGCAACGAAGACGGCCGGCGGCGGCGCCAAGCTCGGCGCGACGCCCTCGGGCAGCAGCGGGCGCGTCGCGGCGGCGGCGAGCGCGCTCAGCGGCTCGTCGGGCAACGGCACCGTGCCGGGCGCCGGCGCCTCCACAAGTTGTCCGGGTTCCGGCGTGCCGAGAATCTGCAGCAAAATTTGCGGCCCGTTGAAGCCGGTCACTTGCGCGGTGAACAGATCGCCCACTTGCAACGTCGGCGGCAGCGCTGCGGCGACGCGGTTGCCCAAGATATTGATGAGATCGGTCAGGCCGTTTGAGGGCAGTACTTGCGCCGTGACGACCTGGCCGGTCGTGACTTGCGATGCCAGGGCCTCCGCATCCGCGGTGAGCGCGGCGAGTTCGGCCGCAATGAGCTGCTCGACGGGGACATTCGCGCCGGCGGCGCTAGCGGCGACGACCGGGTTGACGGACATCAGCTCGACACGGGTCGTCTACGCGGAATAGTCGATCAAGTGGGGCGTCCCGTCCGAAAGACCCGCGGCCTCTTCGACGACTTCATCAAATGGATCGCCGGGCTTGCGCTCGCGCTTTTTGCCTTTGCCGCCCGGTTGATCTTGCGGGCGGTCGCCGACTTCGATGCGATTGCCCTTGGCATCGCCGGTTTCGGCAACGCGTTCGTTGCGCTCGTCGGTCTTGGAAATGAATGCTGCTTGCGCGGCTCCCTGCGCCAAACCCGGCGCCGCCTCGGCCCGTTGGGCAGTGGGGGGAGCTTGGGTGGAAACGATAAGCGCGCTTTGCAGATCGGCCGGCCGGATCGCCATGAACCCCTGTCCTTTCGGCTAGGCGGGTTGTGGTTTCCGGGTATACTTCTGCTTCACGTTCGGATCGCCCTCACGATATCCCAGATCCGACGTGAGATTCCGCAGCTTGGAGCGCAGATGGATCACCGCCTGGGCGTGGATCTGCGAGACGCGCGATTCGGACACGTTGAGGACGCCCTTGATCTCTTTGAGCGTCAGACCTTCGAAGTAGTAGAGCGAGATCACCGTGCGCTCTTGCATCGGCAAGGCGTCGACCGCCCGCACGAGGGCCGCCTTGATTTCGCGGGCTTCGACGGCGCTCGAGACTTCGTTGCCGTCGTCCTTGAGCGTGTCGAGCAGCGGGATCTCGTAGCCGCGTTCGTTGGGCAGAAATTCTTCAAGCGAGAGCACCGAGGTGCCGCGGATCTTTTGCATCAGGACGTCGAGCTCTTTAACCGTCATCCCCATGCGCGTCGCGACCTCTTCTTCGGTCGCGGCCCGGCCGAACTCGATCTCCAGTTCCTGGTAGATGCGCTCGAGTTCGCGGGCGCGCTGGCGCACGGCTCGCGGCACCCAATCGAGCGCTCGGAGCGCGTCGAGGATGGCGCCGCTGATGCGCGTGATCGCGTACGTCTCGAACTTCACGCCGCGGGCGTCGTCGTATTTTTCGATCGCATCGATGAGACCCAAAATGCCGTCGTTGATCAAGTCGTTGATCTCGACATTCGGGGGCAAATTGATCGAGATGCGACCGGCCACGTACTTCACAAGATGAAGATACTTGTGGACGATTTCTTCCCGGCTGAGTTCTGCGCCGGCGATAATGTATCGCCGGTTTTCGCGAGTAGCTTTCACACGGGTCTCCGACGACGAGTTCGGACCTGGTGTCCTGCCTTCGTTTTTCCCAGGCAGTTCCCCCGTTCGGGAGACCTTAGATTGTCGTGATATGGTTAACGTTTCTCGCGAATTTGGTTAGAATCGGCGCTCAGCCGGCGTAGCGAATGCGCGGATTGGCCAGGGCGTAGAGCACATCGACGACCGTATTGACCACCACGAAGACGGTCGCGAACAGCAAGACGCAGCCGTTGATCACGGGCATATCGCGATTCGAAATGGCGTCGAACGCCAGGCGCCCGACCCCGGGCCACGCGAAAACGCTCTCGGTTAGTACGGCCCCGCCAAGCAAGAGACCGGTCTGCAACCCAAGCACGGTGATGATCGGCACCAGCGCGTTGCGCAGTGCGTGCCCGACGATCACCCGCCGCTCGCTCAACCCCTTCGCCCGGGCCGTCCGGACATAGTCGCTCGCCAATACGTCGAGCATGGAACCGCGCGTTATCTTGGCGACAATGGCCAGCGGAATCGTTCCCAGCGTTATCGCCGGGAGCACCAAGTGCCAGAGCGCGTCGAGCGCGGCGCGCCCGTTGCCGGCTAAAAGCGCGTCGATCACGATCAGGTGTGTGTGCGGCGGAATCGCGTAGGCTAGCGAAATGCGGCCGGAGATCGGAAACAGATCGAGCCCCGCGCGCGCCGGCAACACGGCCAGCAGATACACCAGCATCCAGCCGAGCCAAAAGACTGGGATCGACACGCCCAGCAGCACTGCGCTCATCGTGAACGCGTCGGCAAACGAGCGCCGGCGTACGGCCGCATACACGCCGACCGGAATGCCGACGACGACGGCGACGAGCATCGCGCCGCACGTCAACTCGACCGTCGCCGGAAAATACGTCGCGAGCTTTTCCGCGACCGGCTGCGTATCGGCGATCGACGTGCCCAGGTCGCCGTGCAGCAGCGCGCCGAGATACTTCACCAGTTGTACCCACCACGGCTGATCGAGACCGTACTCGTGGGTGAGGAAGGCGATCTGCTGCGCGTTCGCATGCTGACCCAAACGGATCGCGATCGGGTCTCCCGGGATCAAGTGCAAAAATAAGAAGCTGACGACGGTGATGGCCAGCAGCACCAGCACGAGCCGCACGCAGCGCTCGATGACGAACGTGATCATCGGGTCAAACGAACGCGGCGCGCAAGCCGAAACGCGCGGCCTGGGCGTAGAGATAGAGCCACTGCGGCGCCGTAAAATCGTTGCGGTCGTGCTGCAAGAGTTCGGCCATGCGCGGCGTGCGTTCGAGTTGACGGAAGAGCACGTCGAAACGGGCGGGCTTGCGCTCGAGGAACGACATCAGCTTCTGGCGGTGGCGCAAGCGCGCATAGAACGCGTGTTTCGTCGAACGATCGTAGGCCGGCGCGGGATCGCGGGCGTCGCGCTTTGCCGCGCTAACGGCGGCGGCCGCGTATCGTCCGGTCATTGCCGCTTCGTAGATGCCCTCGCCGGTCGTCGCATCGACGAGCCCCGCGGCGGTGCCGCCCACCATCACCCGATCGCTCGCAATGCCGGGCCGCGGCTTACCGCCGTAAAGCAAGTTGCCTTCTTCACGAACCGTATACGCGATGCCGGGAAAAAGCCGGGCTTGGACGCGCGGCAGAAACCAATCCAGCTCCGCCCGCAGCGCGGCGCCGTTCACTTTGGGTCCCATGCCGAGGCCAATCGAGAGGTGGTCGCGTTTGGGAAACATCCAGGCGATGATCGTCTCGCCCGAAAGCGGACTGCGATAGTAGTGCATCTCGAGCGTGTCGTACGCGGCGTCGATGGCCGGCCGTACCGGATACACGCGGTATTGTATGCAGGTGATGATGCCGTCGCGCCATTCGGGATAGCGGAACGCCGGATCGACGTCATCGAGCCGCGCGCTCGATCCTTGCGCGAGGAAGACCGATTGCGCGCGGATCTTCTTGCGCGTGCCGGCCTTCGTGTCGGCGTATTCCACCACGACGCCGTCGCGGTCGCGCTCGAGCGAGCGGAACAGCATCCTCGTGCGAATTTCCGCGCCTTCGTCTTGCGCGAGGCCGGCGATGGCGCCATCGAGTTCCTCGCGCGTCGTCGTGTGCGCCGGCCCCAGCGTGAAGGCGTACGTCTTGCGAATTGTCGAGAGCGTCAGCTTCGGCGGATCGAGGTGCACGATCGACCGCGGCAGATCGAAGGTCTCGCAAAAACCGGGCCGCAGCCCGGCCGCGCAGACACGCTTTGCTCCGACCACCGTATCGCGCTCCAGCACGACGGTCGCGACGCCGGAGCGGGCGGCTTCGCGGGCAGCCGTGGCGCCGGCGGGGCCGCATCCGACGACCAGAAACTCCGTCGACTCCATCGCGCGCTGGTTTGGCTCGCCCCGCCCCAGCCTCCTACAGATGAAGGGTCGCCCGAACAGGACCGTGCCGGAAGCGCGCCAAACGCGGCCTCCTAAGTGCTCGACACGATCGAGCCTTTCTTTGTGTAATCGACCGCCCGGCCACCGGCTGGGCCCGTTGTAAAGGACCCGTATGTCAGCAACCTTCGGGATCGAACTCGGCCTCGCGGCCGGGATTCTCGCGATCCTCTACGGCTTGTACTTGATCTCGTGGATACTGCGCCAACCGGCCGGTAACGAGAAAATGCAAGCGATCGCCGCGGCCATCCAAGAGGGCGCCATGGCGTTCCTCAAACGTCAATACATGACGGTGGCCATCGTCGCCGTCGTCCTCTTCATCGTCATCGGATTCGCGCCGCAGCCCCTGGGCTGGGAAGCCGCGATCGGGTTCGCGATCGGGGCGATTCTCTCGGGCGCAGCCGGATTTATCGGCATGATCGTTTCCGTGCGGGCCAACGTGCGCACCGCGGAAGCGGCGCGCGGAGGCCTCGGACCAGCGCTCAACCTCGCCTTCAAGGGCGGCGCGATCACCGGTCTGCTCGTGGTCGGCCTCGGACTGCTCGCGGTCAGCGGCTACTACTGGATCATGCTTCAGGTCAACAACGGCGACGAGACGAAGTCGATTGCGGCCCTCATCGGCCTTGCCTTCGGCTGCTCGCTGATCTCCGTGTTTGCCCGTCTGGGCGGCGGTATCTTCACCAAAGCCGCCGACGTCGGCGCCGACCTCGTCGGCAAAGTCGAAGCGGGTATCCCCGAAGACGATCCGCGCAACCCGGCCGTGATCGCGGACAACGTCGGCGACAACGTCGGCGATTGCGCCGGCATGGCGGCCGACTTGTTCGAGACCTATGTCGTCACGACGACCGCGGCGATGCTGCTCGGGCACTTGCTGCTCGGCGCGATCTTGCCCTCGGCAACGACCTTCCCGCTCATCATGGGCGCGCTCTCGATCATCACGTCGATCATCGGAACGATGTTCGTCGGCAGCGGCGCGGTCAAGAAAGAGGGCATCATGAATGCCCTCTACAGCGGCATGATCATTGCCGGCGTGCTCTCCGCGATCGGCTTCTACTTCCTCGCGCAGCAAGAGTTCAGCGCGGGCATAACGGTCGCGACGAAGACGATTTCGGCGCTGGACATCTTCATCTGCTCGCTCGTCGGGCTCTTCGTTACCGGGCTGATCACCTACATCACCGAGTACTATACCGGCACGACGTTCCCGCCGGTGAAGAACATCGCGGCAGCGTCGGTCACCGGTCACGCGACGAACATCATCGCGGGCCTCGCGGTGTCGATGCAAGCAACGGCGCTGCCCGGCATCGTCATCGTGGTCGGCATCTTGGTCGCGAACGGCTTCGCCGGCTTGTACGGCGTGGCGATTGCGGTCATGTCGATGCTCTCGATGGCCGGCATCGTGGTCGCGATCGACTCGTTCGGTCCGATCACCGACAACGCGGGCGGCATCGCCGAAATGGCCGAGATGCCCGAGGACGTGCGTAACGTGACCGATCCGCTCGATGCGGTCGGAAACACCACGAAAGCGGTCACCAAAGGCTACGCGATCGGTTCGGCCGGTCTCGCAGCGGTCGTGCTCTTCGCCTCATTCGTGCAAGAGCTCAGCGACCGGTGCAAGGCCGATACCACGCTCGCATGCTCGACGAACGCGATCACGTTCGGCCTGCAAGATCCGTACGTGCTATGCGGTCTGCTCGTCGGCGGTTTGCTGCCCTACCTGTTCGCTTCGCTCTCGATGGAGTCGGTTGGACGGGCGGCGGGTTCCGTCGTCGAAGAAGTCCGGCGCCAGTTCCGTGAGATGCCCGGCATCATGGACGGAACGCAGAAGCCGGACTACGGCACGACGGTCGACATCGTCACGAAGGCGGCACTCAAAGAGATGGTGCTGCCGGCCCTCATTCCGATCGGCGTGCCGATCATCGTCGTGCTGCTCGGCTTCATTCTGCCGAACAACGGCGGCGCCAAAATGATGGGCGGCCTCCTGCTCGGCGCGATCGTCACCGGCCTGTTCCTCGCCTTGTCGATGACCAGCGGCGGCGGCGCTTGGGACAACGCCAAGAAGTACATCGAAGACGGCCACTACGGCGGTAAGGGTTCGCCCGCGCACGCCGCAGCCGTTACCGGCGACACCGTCGGCGATCCGTACAAAGACACGGCCGGCCCGGCAATCAACCCGATGATCAAGGTCCTCAACATCGTCGCGTTGCTGCTCGTGGGCTACCTGGTCCACTAGAACCGGGGAGGCGGCGACCTTTTCATCTGCCGAAGTATGCGGTAGATGGAGGCCGCCGCCACGCCCGCGTTACTGGTGCTCATCGTCGTCGCTATCGTAGCGGCGGTCGTTTGGACACGGCGTGCGACCGCACCGGCGCTCGCCCCCCAGGCACGTCCCACCGTACCGTTACTGCAGAGCGCGCTCTTACCGTCGCTGCCGCCGGTGGTCGACGGCCTGCGTATCTCCTGGTCGTACGTCGCTGCCTCGGACCCCGACGCCGGCGGCGGCGATTTCTACGATGCCTTCTACTTAGACGATAGCAGCGTGGCCGTCGTCATCGGCGATGCGGACGGTGCGGGTCTCACCTCAATCGTCACGATGAACGTCGTGCGCCAAGCGATTCGCAGCGCGCTGATCGACGGCGCGCGTCCGGCCGACGCTCTGCGCCGTGCGAACCGCGTGCTGTTGCGCAGCGAACACCCCGGGATCGTCACGGCGATCGTCGGCATCATCGATCCCGCGACGCTGCAGTTCCGCTATGCGGTGGCCGGCCATCCGCCGCCGCTCCTGGCCACGGCCGATGAAACGTGCGCGCCGTTACCCGAAGAGGGATCGGGCATCGCACTCGGCGTCGTGCCGCATCACGTGACCTCAGAGCACACCGTTTCGATCCCCGTCGACGGCGTGCTGGCGCTCTACACCGACGGCCTCGCCGTGGCCGGCACGCAGATACTCGCCGAAGCACTCGTCGAAGCGCGGCTGCTCGCGCCAAGCAAACCGGCCATTGCGATCGATCGCGCGATCTTCGGTCAGCGCGAACGCCCCGACGATGCAGCGATCATGACGATTTCGCCCGAGCCGCTGCTCGCGCACCTCGACGTACGCCTGCCGGCCGAATTGACCAGCGCGGCGCTGGCGCGCACCGCCTTGCGCCGTTTTCTGGCTACGACGCCGCTCGGCGAGCGGCGCAGCTTCGATGCCGTCGTCGCTGCCGGCGAAGCGGTTGCCAACGCAATCGAGCACGCCTACGACCGGCGTCCGAACCAAACGTTCGTGCTGCGCGCGGTGTGGGAACACGAGACGTGTACGATTCTGGTCGAAGACGGCGGCGCGTGGAACGATATCCAGCCACCGATGACGCGCGGACGCGGCATCGCGATGATGCGCGAACTCTGCGACACGCTCGAGATCGATCGCACGCCGAACGGTACCAGCGTCGCACTCGGTTTCCAAGTTGCAAAAAACCTCGCGGACGTCTCGCTCGTCCTGACCTAACCCGCCACGGCTTGTCCGTCGAGCAGCCGCGAAATCGCCGCGGCGCTCATCGGCCGGTAGAAGTGGAAACCCTGCGCGTAGCGGCAATCGAGCGCGTGCAGTGCGGCGGCTTGCGCGGCGGTTTCCACGCCTTCGGCCACGACGTCGAGTGCATAGGCTTCACCGAGCTGGATCAGCATTCGCACGATCGGCGCGCTGCCGAGCGAGCCGTCCGCGCTCTCGACAAACGAACGATCGATCTTGATACCGTCGACCGAGAAGTCTCGCACGTAGCGCAGCGACGAGTAACCGGTGCCGAAATCGTCGATGCACAGCGGAATACCGCGCGAGCGCAACTGCGCCAAGCGGCCGAAGGCCAGCGCGTTGCCGCGCATCACCGCGGTCTCGGTCATCTCGATCGTCAGCGCATCGGCCGGCAGTTCGTGGCGCTGCAGCTGACCGAGGATGTATGCCTCGAGATCGGGCTCGAGCAACTCTTGCACCGAGAGGTTCACGTGCATGCGCAAGCCGCGCTGCCCGGTTTGCTTTTGCCACCTGCGCACCGCGCGCGCCGCCTCCGCAATGACGAACCGTCCGATCGGCACGATCAAGCCAACCTCTTCGGCGAGCGGGATGAATTCCGCCGGATACACTTCGCCGCTCGGCTTGCGCCAGCGCACGAGCGCTTCGAACCCGGCGATCGCACCGTCGGCAAGGCGCACGATCGGCTGGTAATCGACGCTGAACTGATCGGTCTCCACCGCCGATCGCAAGTCGCTCGAGAGCGCGAGCCGGCGCGTCGTCTCGTTGAGCATGTACTGCTCGAAGTAGGCGTAGCGCGCGTGACCCAGGCCTTTCGCGTGATACATCGCAGCATCGGCGCGGCTCAGCACGTCCTCGATGCGCTCGTCGCCTTCCTCGAGCAGCGTGATGCCGACGCTGGCGGTAATGTACACGATGCGCCCATCGATCGTTGCGGGCGCCACGAGCGTCTCTTGGATCCGTGCGACCGTCGCGTCGACCGCCGCCGCGTCGGCGCGATCGTTGAGCAGCACCCCGAACTCGTCACCGCCGATGCGGCCGACGACGTCGCTCGCGCGGACCGAATGCTGCAGCCGGTCGGCGACGACCCGCAGCATCGCATCCCCGGCCAGATGCCCGAGCGTATCGTTGATTTCTTTGAAGTCATCGAGATCGAAGAACAGGACCGCGCTAGCGCGGTCGGGCGCGGTGCGCGTGTGCTCGAGCGCCAGTTCCAGCTGTTCTTGAAAGAACGAGCGGTTTGCCAAACCGGTGAGCGCATCGTGGGTCGCTTCGTGACGCAGCCGCTCTTGCGCCCGCGCTTTCGCCAGCGCCAGCCCAATCAGGTTGACGAAGAGTTCCATCGCGTGAATCTCACCCGGGTCCGGAATGCAACCGTCGAGCGGCGCATCCGGGCTCAAGTAGCCGATCATCGTGCCGCTCTCGTCGCGCAGCACGAGGCACAGCGAATCCCGCTCGTGCCACGATTCCGGCGTTGCGCGCGGCGCATCGCGCGGCAGCGTGCCGGTATAGATCGAGCGTTCCCAGTCGGCCTCGGCTTCGGCCGGCAAGTAAAAGCAGTTCTCGGCACTCTCGAATCGCTTGTCGAGGAGCGCGAGCATATCGGCCCGCGAGACTTCTTCATTTTTGCGTTCGAAAATCGTCTCGGGCGCGAAGCCGTGCATCACGCGGCGCAGCATCACGTCGCTGTCGTCCTCGGCGATCACGATCGTCACGAACTTGAACCCAAAGACCTCCGCCACGCCGCGCGCGATCGATTCGAGCGCAAAATCCAAATCCGGCGCGCGCAGGATGTCGCGCGTGATTTCAAGGACGCTTTCGAGACGGCGCTCTCCGACGCGACCAGTGCGTACGGCCATTGGCTCCTCGTCTTATGGCAAGCGAGCGGCGCGACCCTTGCCCGATGGCGCGCGCTCCGACGATTTTTCGCAATATCGTCCTCCGCGCGCAGCTGCGCTATCGCGAGCCGCGCACCCGGGTAGACGGGTCGTTGCTGTGAGCCACCCTGCCTGTTTCCGCCGCCGTCTCGCACAGGCGATCGCCCTATCCGCGTTCGGCGTTTCCCTCGCCGGCTGCGCCGCATCGCACCCGGCGGCGGTCGCGCAAGTACCCGTCGTAGAAACGGCAATTGCAGGCAGCGGTGAGATCGTGCCGGGCGAACAACTTGCCGGCGTCATCGCTCCCTACCAGAACGTCGCGATCGCCTCGACGCTCGCCGAGCCGGCTGACGCGGTGAACGTCCACGAGGGCGACGTCGTGCATAGCGGCGAGGTCCTCGCACGGCTCGATACCGCCGACCTCGAAGCCGCGCTGCAGTCGGACGTCGCCCTAGCGCAAAGCGACAAAGCCTCAACGACGCACAACGTCTTTGCCGGAACCCTCTCCATCGCGCAGGGCGTCGACTTGCTGCAGTCCGCTGAGACGGCGGTGCAGCAAGCGCAGGCCAACCTCACGCGCGACCAAACCGACTTGCATCGCTACCAGCAGCTTCTCATAAACGGCTACATCGCAGAACAGCAGGTTGCCCAGCAGCAGACGACCGTCAACGACGACGCGCAGACGCTGCGGGCCGACATCGCCGCCGCCGCGAGCGCGCGTTCGAACGTCAGCGCGAACGGCGCCAACCTGACGGCACCGGGCCTCCAATCGTCCACCGTGCAGGCCTCGCAGGCGACCGAACAAGTCGCGCTCGCAAATGCAAATCAAGAACGCGTGCAAATCGCCAAAGCCACGATCACCTCGCCAATCGATGGCGTGGTCGTCAACCGCAATCTCAATCCGGGCGAGTATCCCGGTACGCGTCAGATCTTCACGCTGCAACAGGTCAATCCGATCTATGCGATCTTGCACGGCTCTGGTACGCAGATCGCGCAAATCGCCAACGGCGCAGCGGCAACAATCGTAAGCACCGACGCGAAACGTTCGCAACGGACCGGGACCGTAACCGGCGTCCTCAACCAAATCGTACCGGGGTCCACCGACTTCCAAGTGAAAGTGGTGCTGCAGAACCCGAACGGGTCGCTGCGTCCGGGCATGGTGGTATCGGGTAGCGTGCGGCTCCCCGGCGTTCACGGGATTCGCGTGCCCGCAACGGCCTTTACCGACGACAACCACGATGCGGTGATGATCGTGCAAAACGGCCTCGTGAAGACGCTCCACGTCGTGGAGGTCGCAACCGACGGCCAGAATTCGATCGTGACCGGCATCGGCGCCGGGACGCGAGTGGTCGAGGACGGCCAAACGAGCGTCGGCGACGGCGAGAAAGTTGCCGTCCGTTGAACCTCACCCGCCTCTTCGTCTCCCGGCCGACCCTCGTTTTCGTTCTCATCGCGATCATGTCGCTGGCCGGCGTAATCTCGCTCGTGACGATCGTCAAACAGCTCTTCCCGAACGTCGATCAGCCGACGGTGACGATCTCCGTGCAATACAACGGCGCATCGGTCACCGAAATGCGCGACAACATCGTCGCACCGATCGAGCAGTATCTGGCCGGAACGACCGACTTGCAGACGTTCAGTTCCGTCGTACAGCAAGGCCAAGCGACGATCACCGCCACCTTCGCGATCACCTCCGACATCGCGACCGACCTCGCACTCGTCGACAAAGACATTCAGTCGGCCGAAAAGGTCTTGCCGACGAACATCACACCGCCGACCGTTTCGATCCGCGATCCCAGCGAATCGACGGTCGTCACGATGGCGCTCTATTCGCAGAAGCTCTCGCCGGGCGACCTCTCGCTCTACGCGCAGAACGTCATCGCCCCAAAGCTCGAGCAACTCCCCGGCATCTCATATGCAAACGTGGGCGGCCTCGTAACGCCCGCCTACGAGATCGACGTCGATCCGGCAAAGCTCGCAGCATCCGGGTTGACGCTCGACGACGTTATCGCGACGGTCGGCGCCGACAACGCGCGCGTTCCCGGCGGCACGGTGTACGAAGCGAACCGGCAGACGACGGTCGACATCCGCGGCGACATCCAGAACATCGGCACCGTCGCGTCGCTGCCGATCCAAACCTCATCCGGCGGATCGGCCGCGTCGACGAGCGGCGCCAGCGGTACGACCGGCGCAACGTCGACCTACGAAGACGGGCTGGCCGGGCTGCCCGGCACGGTCGATACCTGGACGGCGAGCAACGCCGTGCTGCGCATCGAGGACGTCGCGAAGGTGATCGCCGGGTATGAACCGCGTCAGCAATACGCACAGATCTCCGGCAGACCGGGACTCTTCCTCCAGATTCAAAAGGCCTCCAACGCGAGCGAGATCGACGCGTCGAACGCGGTCTTGGCGGCGCTGCCCCAGATCGAGCAGCAGTTCCCCGCCATTGAATTCAAAGTCATCAACATCCAATCGAGGTTCACCGGACAGCAGATCGCTCTGGTAACGCGCACGCTGATGGAAGCGGTATTGCTGACCGCGATTGCGATGGTCTTCTTCCTCCGCTCGTGGCGCAACGCGTTGGTCGTCTGCGTCTCGATCCCGACGTCCCTTGCAATCGCGCTCTCAGCGATGAAGCTGCTGGGCTTTACGCTCGACACGATCTCGCTCTTGGGAATGTCGCTCGTCATCGGCATCCTCGTCGACGACTCCACCGTCGTTCTCGAGAACATCGAACGGCACTTCACGGAGCTCCACCAGACACCGGAGAACGCTGCGGTCGAAGGCCGCGCCGAGATCGGTGCGGCGGCCGTCGTGATCACGTTCGTGGATGTTGTGGTCTTCTTTCCGATCGCGTTCATCGGCGGTCAAGTCGGCCGGCAACTCGTCGAGTTTGCGATCGTCGTCGTGATCTCGACACTGACGTCACTCTTCGTGTCCTTCACCGTCACGCCGACGCTCGCCGGGCTGTGGGCTTTGCACTCGCACTGGAAGCCGCCGATCTTCATCGACTGGTTTTCGAGCGGCTTCGACCGCCTCCGCAATTGGTACGCGCACGGGGTACTGCCTTGGGGCTTGCGCAACGGCGTGCTCGTTGCGGCCGCCTGCGCGGTGATGTTCGGCACGGCCATCGCGATGGTGCCCCTGGGTGTCGTCGGCGAGGAATACATCCCGTCGACCGATCGCGGACAGATCTTCATGCAGCTCACCTATCCGATCGGCTCACCACTGACGCAAGTACGCGACGGTGCGTCCAAGCTCGAGCACGCCGTCGACCAACAGAGCGACGTCGATGCGGAAGCGACGACGGCCGGCGCCTATTCCGCGGCCTTCGGTGGCTACGTTGCGCAAAGCAACGTCGCGCAGCTCACCATATTTCTCAAGGACGACCGCAAGGCCAGTACCGCCGAGTGGGTGCGGCGCTTCGCGCAGCTCGCGCAGCGCACGATCCCAAACGTCACCGCCGTCGTCGTGCCGTCGACCGGACAAACCGGCGGCAACAGGCAACCCATCGATTTCATCGTTTCCGATATCACCGGCGGCGACCCGACGGCGGCGGCCGAACGCGTCCTCGCCCTGCTCAGGAGCATCCCGGGCGCAACCAGCGTGAACAGTTCCGGCACGGCACTCGCGCCCGAGGTTTCGGTCGAATTCAATCGCGCAAAAATGCAAGCGCTCGACGTCAGTCTCGGCAGCGCGGCGCAGGCGGCCGGTGCGGCGTTCGGCGGCGACGTGGCAACCCAGTTCGAAACGCCCGCGGGACTCGAACAGGTTCAGGTGATCTATCCGCTGAGCGACCAGACCGAACTGCAGTCGCTCGGTGCGGTGCCGATCCGCTCGCAGAACGGCTCGATCGTTCATCTCAGCGATTTCGCGATCTTTCGCTCGACTCCGACATCACCGCTGATCACGCGCACGGACCGGCTCAACGTCATCCATGTGGACGCGAACTTCGCCGCGAGTTCGTCCCTCTCGAACGTCCAGAGTGCGTTCGTGCGCGCGCTGCCCTCGTTGCATCTGCCGCCGAACATCACGGTAACCCCGGCGCCGCTCGGACAGCAAGATTTCATGAACCAGACGCTCCGCGGACTCGGCTCGTCGCTCGTCCTCTCGGTCCTGCTCGTGTTCTTGCTGATGGTCGCGCTCTACAACAGCTATCGCGACCCGTTCATCATCATCTTGTCGGTTCCGGTCGCAGCCGTCGGCGCGATCACGGCACTCATCCTCACGCATCAGACACTCAACCTCTTCTCGCTCATCGGAACCATTCTGCTCGTCGGCATCGCAGCCAAGAACGGCATCCTGATCGTCGACTACGCGAACACGCTGCGCGGTCGCGGACTGGACAAACTCGAGGCCATAAAGCAAAGTGCCTTCACGCGTTTCCGTCCGATCGTGATGACGAGCTTCTCGGTCATCTTCGGCAACGTGCCGCTCGCGCTCGCCCTCGATCCCGGCTCCGGCTCGCGTTCGAGTCTCGGCATCGTGATCATCGGCGGCGTCCTGAGTTCGCTCGTGCTGACGCTCGTGCTCATTCCGAACATGTACATGTGGCTCGCACCGAAAGAGCTCCCGGTCTCGCACCTGAAGCCCGAAGCGCATCGGAACGGCAAAACGCCCCAGACGGCCGAACTGCCACAGCCCGCGGGCTAAGCAGCCAGAATCTCACTCAGCGGGGCGGAAAGCGCGCGATCAGGTCTGCCCCGCCGTTCACCGACCGCAATCCGCGAATGCCGAGGCCGCCGTCGGCGTTAATAACCGCACCCGTGATCATCGACGCGTCCGCGGCGGACGCGAGCAAGACGTACGCTCCGGTGTAGTCTTCGGTCCTCGGCACCACGCCCAACGGGCTTCCGATGGGTGCTCCGGCCGGCGGAAAGAGCGACGCTACCGACGACTGCTCCTGGTCAAGTGCACGCGGGCCGCGCAAATCCGTTGGAATGATGCCGGGCGCCACCGCGTTGACGCGAACGCGCGGCGCCAGCTCGAAGGCGAGTTGGCGCACGAGCCCGTGCGCGGCGTGCTTCGCGGCCGTGTAGATCGGGCCGCCGCCGCCGGGATAGAACGCCGCGTTCGAGAGCGTGAACACGATAGAGCCGCCGGATCGAACCAACTCCGGCGCCGCGGCTTTCGCGCCCAGCAGATAGCCTTTCACATTGATACTGAAGACTTCTTCGAAGGCGGCGTCGACGCGATCGTCGGGCAGATCCAATAGCGACGCGTTGAAATCCCAGATTCCGGCGTTACCGATAAACGAATGCAACGCGCCGAAGCGCGCGACCGCCGCAGCGACGGCTCGCCGGTTATCGGCGAGGCTGCGCACGTCGCCGGCGACCGTCTCGACGCGCTCACCGAAACGCTCCTCGAGCGCGCCCAGCCGATGCTCGTTGCGATCCAGCACCGTAACCAACGCACCTTCGGCGAGAAAGCGCTCCGCGATGGCGAGGCCAAGACCCGACGCGCCGCCGGTTACGAGCGAGCTTTGTCCGTTCAGCTGCATGCGGTGATCCGTCCGCCTTCCTACTCCGGTTGCCGGTCGGCCGTCGTCAAACCGTGTCGAGCGAGGATGCGCGCCGTGCGCCGCACGTGTTCGGAGATCAGTAGTGCGGCACGGTCGGCGTCCCGATCCAACGCCGCATTCATCAACTCGCGATGCTCGCCGTCGATGTCGCGACCGTCGTCGTTGTGGTTCGTGGCTAAGCGCCGGTACCGGTCGGAGTGCTCCTGCAAGGTCTTGCGGAAGCGCTTCATCCATTCCGAGCGGCACGGCTCGACGAGCAAGTCGTGGAACGCTTGATGCTCGGAGGCGTACGCGGCGCTCCGCTTCGGCAGCCGCACCAACTTGTGGAACGCCGCAAGCAACCGCGATTCCCACTCCACGTCACCGTTGGCGATGGCATCCCGAATCGTGAACTCTTCGAGCTCGGCGCGGCTACGCGTGACGTCCTCGAGATCGACCGCCGAAACCGGAGCGACGCGAAAGCCTCGCTGCTCTTCAGCGAGCACGAGTCCACGGGATGCGAGTTGGCAGAGCGCTTCCCGGACTACGCTCGCGCTCACGCCGAAGCGCGACTGCAGGTCCTTGATCCTCAGCAGGTTGCCCGGCTCGAGGCGCCCCTCGAGAATCTCAATCCGCAGTGCGTCATGGATGGCAGCGCGCAGCGAGGGGTGCCCGGTCCTATCCAAACCACTCGGCGAGGGCACAACGCTCATCCCCGCACGGTTCTCACGCGTCCTTGACATTCCTGTACAATATCGATTAGCGTTATCAAAATCGTTTTTCGGAGAAAAGCCGTGTCAATCCGAGCTCTGGGCTACATCGGCCTCGGCGTCAGTGACCTCGAGCGTTGGGAACGGTTCGCGACTCACATTTTGGGCCTGGTGGTTGAGCCGCACGCCCCCGGTGACACGCTGTTCTGCCGCGTCGACGAGCGCCACCATCGCATCGCCGTTCATCCGGACGGACGCGACGATCTGCTCTATGCCGGTTGGGAAGTCGCCGACGCCACGGAACTCGCCGGCGTTGCCGAGCGCCTGCGCGTTGCCGGAATCCCGCACTCGGTAGCGGAGCCGCAGTTGCTGCGCGACCGGCGCGTCAGCGGTTTGGTGCAGTGTTCCGATCCCGACGGGATCGCGACCGAGATTTTTTGGGGCCCGCTCGTAGAAGAGCGCGCACCGTTTGTGTCGCCACGAGCCCTCAGCGGATTCGTCACCGGCGACGGCGGCCTCGGCCACATCGTCCTAACCGTGGCCGATGCCGACGCATCGATGCACTTCTACCGCGATGTCCTGGGCCTGCGCATCAGCGATTTCATCGAATTCGAGCGCCTGCCCGGCACGCTCGTCAACATGGCATTTCTGCATTGCAACAGCCGCCACCACAGCTTGGCATTCATGCAGCTGCAGGCCCCGAAGCGTCTCTCGCACCTCATGCTCGAAGCACGTGAGATCGACGACGTCGGGCGCACCTATTCACTGTGCGAGGCCGAGCACATCCCGATCACGATGACGCTCGGCCGGCACACGAACGACGAGATGCTCTCGTTTTACATGGCCACGCCGTCCGGATTCAATCTCGAATTCGGGTGGGGCGGAAAAACCGTCGACGATGCCGTCTGGCAAGTCGAACGCTACCACGCGGTGAGCGTCTGGGGCCACCGCCGCCAACCCGTTGTCCAACCGCTCCCTATCATTCAAACCGAAAGGGTTCCTCGATGAATTCGATCTTGCTCGATCTGCTCGGCGCTCAGGTCCGCTACCGTGGCCGCGAGTTCCGGACACGGACCATCGAGGTCGGCGAGCAGAATGCATCCAAGCTGATTCTCATTCACGGCGTCGGCGGTCACGCCGAAGCATACTCGCGCAACGTTCAAACGCTCGGGCAGAGCTATCACGCCATCGCGATCGATCTGCTGTGGCACGGCCTTTCCTCGAAACCCGACTTCACGCCCGACATGGTGCCGACGTACGCCCGCCAGATCATCGACATCCTCGACGACCTCGGCGTGCAGAAGGCGTCGATTGAAGGCGAATCGCTCGGCGGCTGGGTCGCTATGTTCATGGCGTTGAACCATCCCGATCGCGTCGACAAGATCATTCTAAACACCACGGCCGGCGTGAGCTGGAATCGCGACGCGGTGAACATCGACGATGCCGCCGGTGCCAATCTGTTGCGCGAACGGTCGGTTGCCGCCATCGCGAATCCCACGCGCGAAACGATTCAAAAGCGTCTAGAGTGGCTGATGGCCTACCCCGACCGCGTGACCGAGGAACTCATCGATCTGCGCTACGCGATCTATACGATGCCCGACACCAATGCGGCGTTGGCAAAGGTCTTCGCGAACAGCTTCCGGCGGGGCGCCGACGTGCGGAGCGGCATCAACGAGAGCGATCTCGCGCGTATTTCCGTGCCGACACTCGCACTCTGGTCCGACAAGAATCCCGGCGCCGGAGCCGACGTCGGCGAACGGCTTGCCGCGCTCGTGCCGGGCGCGCGCCACTACTGCATCAACGACGCCGGTCACTGGCCGCAATGGGAAAAGCCGAAGGAGCACGACCGGGTCGTCTTGGCGTTTCTCGACGGCAGGCCGCTGCCGGAGATGGCGATCGCGATTGGAAGCGCGTCATGACCGGCGCTCCGAACAATGCGGCGGACGAAGCCGCGGCCGGGCTCGATCTTCGTCGGGGTCTCGTTCCGCGCTCGATCTTCGCAGATCCGAGCGTCTACGACCTCGAACAGCAGCAGATCTTTCGGCGCTGCTGGCTCTTTCTCGGCCACGAGGGACAGATACCGAACACCGGCGACTACCTCACGACGCGCATGGCCGATACCAACATCATCGTTTGCCGCGACGTCGACGGGCACGTCCGCGCGCTGGTGAACAGTTGTCGCCACCGGGGCAACGCCGTTTGCCGGACCGACGGCGGCAATTCCCGCACGTTCACGTGTCCATACCATGGCTGGGCGTACGATCTCCAGGGTAAACGCGTCGAGAGCGGCGGACTCATCAACGTTCCCGGCATGAAGCCGTACTACAACGATAAACTCGATCTGAACGAATGGGGCCTCGTTCCGGTGGCTAAGGTCGAATCGTATCGGGGCCTTATCTTCGGAACGTTCGACCCCGAAGCGCCGACGCTCGAGGAATTCCTCGGCGAGATGCGTTGGGCGATCGACATGATTTTGGATCGCGGCGATCTGCGGCCCACGCCGGGCGTCGTGCGCTGGCGCTCGGATGCGAACTGGAAATTCGCCGCGGACAACGGCGGCGACAACGCGCACGTACAGATCACGCACCGCTCGGCGTTCCTCGCATTCAGTAAGCTCAACGGTGCGCCCGTTCCAAAAGTCGGCACGGCCAATCCCGGCTTCACGATCCTCACCAAGTACGGCCACATGGGGAACTTTCAAACCGGCCTCGGCAATCACAAGCCGGACTTGTCGAAGGGCTTTCAATTCGCGAGCAACACCGGCATGGAATACTGGCGGAACCGGCCGGAAACGATCGCCAAGCTGGGACCGCTGAAAACGTCGGTGATGCGCTACAACATCAACATTTTCCCGAACCTCTTCATCATAGACCGCCTGTTCATCGTACGTCATCCGGTGGCGCCGTCCGAAATGGAACAACGCTTCACCGCGCTCTACGATGCGAGCACGCCCGAACACGTCCAAGCCGAAGAGCTGCGCACGACGTACCGGCGACTCGGTCCGACTGGATTTCTCGAACAGGAAGACGGCGAGAATTTCATCGAGTCGACGCGGGGGACTTCCTACTCGACCGTCATGGATCGCGACCTCAACTACGCGATGGGCATCGACGAGCAAGAAATCGTCGACGACGGACAGAGCCCGCCGCGCATCACCACGATGCTCAACGAACACGGTCAGCTATGGTTCTACCGCAATTGGGCCGCGGCGGTGTCGGGACGCCCGTGGCCGCTACCCCATCCTGAGGCCAAGGTTGAGGCCGTCCGATGACGCAAACGACAGCCGTTTCCGCTGCCGACGCGGTGGCCGCGTATCTGCGCTTGAACGAGATCCAGGAAATGCTGATCGCGGAAGCTGCGATCTTGGACCAGCGCGAGTATCGGCAGTGGCTCGCGTTTCTCACCGCGGACGTTCGGTATTGGATGCCGATCCGCAGCACCCGCGCGGCGAACGATGTCCAGCACGAGTTCACGAAGCTCGGCGAGCCGGCATTTTACGACGAGACCTATCGTGATTTGGAATCACGCGTAGTCAAACTGGAGTCCGGATGGTCGTGGGCCGAAGATCCGCCGTCGCGAACGCGCCATTTCGTGACGAACGTCCGCATCTTGGAAACGCGTTCCGAGACCGATGTAACGGTTGAATCCAACATCTTGTTGTACCGCGCGCGGCTCGACAATGCCGGGGACGTCTGGTCGGCGCGGCGGGTCGACGAGTTGCGCCGCGTCGAGGGCGGCTGGAAGATCGCCGGGCGCTCCATCTACCTCGATCACACGGTCTTCAACACGAATAACCTCGGCGTTTTTTTCTAGTTTTCGCCCTTTCTTCGAAAGAGAGTCTTTGATGATTTCACTGATTCGACGCGTCGTCGCGGCCGTCGGCGTGTTCGCACTCGCCACCGGGGCCGTCAGCGCAGATACCGCGAACGGATCGCCGATTGAGGTCTATGCGATCCTCTCGACGACTGGTGCTGCCGCCTTCATCGGGAACATCGAGGCCCGCGCGCTCCAAGTGATCGAGAGCGAGACGAACGCGAACGGCGGCATTCACGGCCGGCCGGTGCATTTCACCGTGCTCGACGACGAGTCGAATCCGCAAACCGATGTCGAACACGCCAACGAGTTGGTCGCGAAAGGTGTGGCGCTGTTCCTAGGTCCGAACACGCCGGCCGGTTGTGCCGCGGTCGGGCCGATCATCGAAAAAACCGGGCCGTTGAGCCTGTGTCTGAATCCGTTCGTGCATCCCATGCCGGGCGGCTACCAGTTCGCGCCGTTTCCCGACAGCTTCGACATCGCGGCGGCCAACGTGCGCTTCTTTCGCGAGCGCGGCCTCACGCGAATCGCAATGATCAACGCCACCGACGGCGGCGGTCGCGATTCCGATCTCGCCTTTGCTGCGGCGTTCAAGTTACCCGAAAACCGCAAGGTCACGCTGGTCGCGCAGGAACACTACGGCGCGGCCGACGTCAGCGTTGCGGCGCAACTCGCGCGCATTAAAGCCGCAAACCCGCAAGCCATCATCTCATACAGTACCGGCACGCCGTTCGGAACCGTGCTGCATGGCTTGTTCGACACCGGATTAAACCTGCCGGTGGCGACGAGCGGCGGCAACTCGAATCTCCGTCAGATCAACGAATATACGCGCTTCCTGCCGAGCGAGTTGGACTTCGGTGCGATCGTCGCGTTCGCGCCGGGAGATTCCGATGTTCCGGCGATACGCGCGCAACAACTGCACATGGTCGATGCGCTCAAGAAGAACGGGCTACGCCCCGAAGCCGGCTATGCGAGCATCTGGGACTCGGCATTGCTAGCGGTCGAGACGCTCCGGCACATCCCGCTCGGCGGCACTCGCGAGAACGCGATTGCCTACCTTTCCACCTTGAAGGGCTGGAGCGGAACCGACGGGAGCTACGACTTCGTCCGCCATCCGCAGCGCGGCGTCGGCACCGACTCGGTGTTGATGGTGCGTTGGGATGCCGCCAGCGGCAGCCTCGTGCCCGCAAGTCGCGGTGGCGGAGCCAAGCGTTAGACAAACGCCGAGCTGAGCAAAGCCCCGGTATGCCACACAGTTGGCACTCCGGGGCCGCATGATGCGACCATGGAAGATACGTACCTGTGCCCCGACTGCCGGGCCGAACACGCCGATCCGCAGGACGCGGTCCTCGGCCACATCGCCCGCTGCCTCACGTGCGTGCTGCTGCTCGAGGCGCTCACCGAGGAACAGGCCCTCCACGCTGAGATCCTCGAGATCCGCGTAGCGGCCTGATCCGGGTTCAGGGCTCCAACAGCTCGAGCACGCTGCCGGCAATCTGCAATTGCTCGACCGTGCATTGGCTGGCCGGCTTGTCCGTGCGCCAGCGTAAGGGTGTCGTTCCGTGACGGATGCGGCCTCCCGTTACCTGATCGAAGGCGACTTCCAGCACGAGATCCGGCCGCAGGGCAACGTATGAGCGGTCGCGATCCGCGCCGCGACTCCAGCGCGAAGGCGCCTCGGCCGGCGCCCCGCCGGTGAAGCCGGATCCGCCGGCGTACGGACGAAGGCGCTCGACGAGCGACCGCCGCTCGCCCGTGGGAAACGCGCTGCAGAAGCCAATGTAGTCGAGCAGCCCGGCGTCATCGTAGAGACCGAGCAGCAAACTGCCGACGCGATCCTTACTTGCGGCCGCGTAGCGGAACCCGCCGATCACGCAATCCGCGGTCCGCATTTTCTTGATCTTGACGGCCGCATCGGTTTTACCGCTCGCGTACGCCCGATCGGCGCGTTTGACGATGACGCCGTCGAGCGCGCCGCCGACGCTGGCGAACCAAGCATCGACCACGACGCGATCCGTCGTCACCGGGCTCAACCGCAACGTTTCGCCGGCCGGAAACGCGCGCGCAAAGCGTTCCAGATGCACGCGCCGTTCGCGCAGCATGTGACCGACGATGTCGATGCCGCTCTCACGCAGCATATCGAAGACGAGATAGAATGCCGGCGTCGAGCGCGCGAGCGTCGCCACGCGGCTGGCCGCCGGATGAATTCGCTGTTGCAGCGCATCGAACGACAACACGCCGGCGAACGGAACGACCAATTCACCGTCGAGCGAAAAATGTTCGGCCGGCAATGCGGCGAGCGCCGCGACGATCTCCGGAAAATAGCGCCCCAGCGGCTGACCGTTCTTCGACATCAGCACGATGTCGTCACCGTCGCGATGCGCGATCGCGCGAAAGCCGTCCCACAACTCCGGAGTATTTATTTCTCTCAATAGTTACAGGCCGCCGCGCCGATGTGATCGTACGCATGGCTGAGAGAGAGCATAGCATAGCGCCGCTCCTACGGCGCGGCTGGATCGCGTACGTGCGCCGCGATGCCAACATAGTATGTGTTCGCCTTGTCAATCGAGGCGTACAACGTGAGGACAGCGTCCCAACGCGCACCGCTGGAATCGGCGATCGTGAAGGTTTCAATCGCTCCGCGTTTTCCGACCGTCTTGTCCACCGTTCTCCACTTTGCCGCCAGAAGCTGAGCTTCGAAGGCATCAACGATTGCAGAAAGCGATACGCTCCCGAACAAGGTCGCGCCAGTCTCAGTGGAGCGCTGGGCGAAAGCAATGGTCATATCCGTACCTGAGGGCGCGGTAAGTCGTGGCACCGGATTCGGGGGTTGTGCGGCGAGATCGACGACGTTTCCGCATTGCCCAACGGCGCTCGTTCGCTGTATCGTGATATCCAAGTTGTCGCCACTACCGGAAATAAGACGGCTGACGTTGATCGACGGTCGGCCTGTCGCGCAGAACGTCTTGCCGTAATCGCCGACGAAACCAGTCGTCGGTCGTCCCAGAAGACGTTGCTCGTTCCAGCCGGCATCAAGAAGCCGCTTCTCGTAGGCATCGACCGCATGTACGACATTCGCCTCTTTGATCTCATAGAAGAGCCAGAATGATTGGCCGAACGTGTAGGTTCTTTGTATGCTTCCTAGCAGCGAAGTTCCAAGCGGTAGCGGAACCTCGGTAGGCAAGCCATCGGGCAATTTCGCGAAGTATAGTCGGCCGCCGAATCCTTGCCCAGTCGAAGTAGCGCGTTCGATGAAACGCATGACCTCGGGGCTCGTACCGGGGAGTGGCGGTTGCCCTACGATCGTGCTCTGCTCAGCGGATACGGGCCAGCTTGCGCCGACGAGAAGCGCGCCGACTGTAGTGATTACGGCTGCAATGTAGCGACGAATCGCACGCTCGATCATCACGATTTTCCTTACTGATTCCGACATTCCGACATTAGCCCGCGCTTTCGGAGTCTTCGAAAGTGGCGATCAAACAATGAAGACATTCGCCCACTCGACAATTAGCCGGTCCCGTTCATCGAGGACTTCGAGAATTTGCTTTTGTTCATCGGGCGTAAAGAATCGCGGCAGGCGGCGGTCCGTAGGTACAGTTGGGAGCAGAACGGGCCTGCTGGTCAGCGTTTTCTCACCGCCGCGTGCAGACAACCGTTGCCGTTCAGACATCACGGTCCTTGAGCTGAAGGGCAGAGTTTGAATGTGGCCGCGCTGATGAGCCCACTCCAGGAAGCGGCAAATGAAGGCCATCACGCGTCGGATCCGGGGCCGGCCGAGCTTGCGTTTTTCGAGAGCATTGCGGTAATGCGTCAACTGTTCTTCAGTCACACGCCGCCAGTCAACGTTCTTGTCAGCCAACGAGTCGAGGAACGGTAAAACGATGTGGGCCTGCGCGTACCGAGTGTGTGCGGACCGTGCCTTTCCAACGACCGCTGCCTGGTAGATCAAAAATTCGGTCGGCACGTACTCTATCCGCATCGTCTCGGAGTCGACGATCAGAGGTAGGCCAGGCCAGGAGTCTCCGTCTATCGTGAACTCACACGGAGTCCAGTATAGCGAGAGGTCGCTCATTGCTCGCAATTTTAAGCGAGTAAGCGAGATATCGCAAGGGAGTCGCGAGATTATGCGAGGGCTATTGCCTTAATCCGGAGTTTCCCACTTCGGCTCGTACATCCATTCGGGTCCGCTCGGAATCGACTCGATGGACCGCATCTCCATCGGCGCAAAATCAGGCGTCATCGCTCGGCGTTCTTCGGCGTAGGATCGAGCAATGGGCGCAGGTCAAAGCGGCCCCGTTTCGCTTTCATCGGTGCCCACAGGTCGCCGACTTCGGCGAAGCGTTCGCGGACGTTGTCGAGGCGGAAGTGGTCGAGTTCGATGCCGGCTTCGACTTCTTCCCACGTCACCGGCGTTGAGACGGTCGCCTGCGGTTTCGCACGCACGGAGTAGACGGACGCAAGCGTTTTCCCCCAGGCGTTCTGATTGTAGTCCACCAGCACGCGCCCGGCTGGGCGTTTCGCGATGCGGTATTCGGCCGTAATGATCTCGGGGAACATCCGTTCGAGCGTTTGTGCGAACGCTTTCGCGAACGTCCAGACTTCTTTTTGCAGCGGGTCGCGCGCAATTGCCACGTAGACGTGCATACCCGAGGAGCCGGTCGTTTTCACGAGCGGCTTCATTCCCAAGCCCTCGAGGCCGTCGCGCACGCGCAACGCAACTTCGCGCACGGTCGCGAACGTCGAGCCCTCGACCGGGTCGAGGTCGAAGTGCAGATAGTCCGGCCGGTTGGTGTCGTCGCAGCGCGAGTACCACTCGTTGAGATCGATGCAGCCGAGGTTGATCACCCAGAGCAAACCGGCCACGTCGTCGACGATCGGAAAATCGATCACGCTGCCGGAGCCGTGCTCGATCGAGCATTTGCGCAACCACTCCGGCGCGTTGTTCGGCGTGCGCTTCATGTAAAAGAAGTCCTCGGCGATGCCACCCGGATAACGCTTGAGCACCAGTGCCCGGCCGGTGAGATACGGTACCAGCAACGGCGCGACGTCGGCATAATACTGTAAGAGGTCGCCCTTGGTGATCCCGGCCTCGGGAAAGTACACCTTACCGAAGTTCGTGAGCTGCACGCTGTGGCCGGGCACCGGCGTCACGACGGCGTTCGGCGCGTCACGCGGAATGAGAAACCGTTTCACCGGGAAAGCTCTTTAGCGTGTTCCGCATCATCACAGCAAATCTCAACGGTATCCGCGCGGCCGCCCGCAAGGGCTTCTTCCGCTGGATGCACGAGCAGCAGCCCGACATCGTCTGCCTGCAAGAAACCAAGGCGCAAGAGCATCAACTCCCTCCCGAGGCGCTCGATTGCCCCGAGTTCAGTACCGCCTTCGTCGATGCGGAGAAAAAAGGCTACAGCGGCGTCGCGATCTATTCGCGACGCAAGCCGGACCGCATCGTGCGCGGCCTCGGCATGCCCGAGTACGACGTCGAGGGGCGCTTCGTGCGCATGGACTTCGGCGACGACTTCTCGGTCGCGTCGCTCTACGTTCCGTCGGGCACGAGCGGGCCCGCGCGCCAAGCCGTCAAGGAAGCGTTCCTCGATCGTTTCATCGCACAGCTCGTCCAGTTGAAGAACGAAGGCCGGAGGTTCGTCATCTGCGGCGACTACAATATCGCGCACCGCGACATCGACGTGTTCGACCCGAAGGGCTGTTCCCGCACGACCGGTTTCTTGCCGCAGGAGCGGGCATGGTTCGACGACGTGACCGACCGCGTGGGTTGGGTCGACGCGTTTCGCGTCGTCAACAAAGAGCCGCGGCAATACTCGTGGTGGTCGAACTTTCCCGCGGCTTGGACGCGCAATCTGGGCTGGCGCATCGACTATCAGCTCATCACCCCCGATCTCGCGCCCGCCGTACGCGCCGCGTCGATCTACAAAGAGGAGCGGTTCTCCGACCACTCGCCGGTGACGATCGACTACGACCTCTAGTCTGCGGTCTTCTTCTTGGGCTTGGGCACTTTCTTTCCGGCGCGGCGCGCCTCCGAGAGTCCGATTGCAATCGCCTGTTTGCGGCTGGTGACTTTCTTGCCCGAACCTCCGGAACGCAGCTTGCCGGCCTTCATCGCGTCCATTTCTTTGCGCACGCTCTCGCCCGCCGCTTTGCTGTACTTGCGGGTCGACTTTTTCTTCGCGGTTGCTTTCTTCTTCGCGGTCGTCTTCTTCTTCGCGGTCGTCTTCTTCGCGGTCGTCTTTTTACGGGTAGCGGCCATGAAAGGCTCCTTTCCGGGCTGGGGACGTTACCCGGGTTTTGCCCAGGTTCGGCCCGAATAATGCATGATGACCGAACGCCCGTCCGACGACCCGCATTCGCATACCCACACCCATGCCGACGGAGTCGAACACCGGCACGCCCACGGGCACGTCGATCACGATCACCGGCACGAACACGATGAAA
>Ga0182013_10000379_pt1 | contig 61718 bp, 49 predicted proteins | sample 612S2MmetaG_FD_120487 | JGI IMG/M metagenome (GOLD analysis project Ga0182013, IMG submission 120487) | Permafrost microbial communities from Stordalen Mire, Sweden - 612S2M metaG | ecosystem: Environmental > Terrestrial > Soil > Wetlands > Permafrost | place: Sweden: Stordalen | collected...
CTCAAATGCAGGCCGTGGGCGCCTCCTTTGTAAGGCGCGCCCCAGGAACGGACAAATTTTCCCTCAGCATCAAAAACCACGACGGCATCGTCAACGGTCGCGCCCTTGCCGACGGTGTGTTTGATATGGACTTCGCCTTGCGCGTCCACGGCCACGCCGTGCGTGTTGCCATAAACGTGCCCGGCAGGGAGTTCGCCCCAGTCGTGGATGACCTGATATTGATGCTCGCCCTCGCCAACGATGGGCAGCCGACTTCCGGTTTTGTCATCCGCCAGAATGTAGGGCGCGACGGCGCCGATCATGGCGACGGCCCCGGTTTGTTTCAGGAATTTTCTGCGGTTCAAGTTCCGGGTATTCATGGGTCGGATTTTGATTTCAGGCGATCAATTGGTCAACCACCTTTGCGGGCACCACGCCCGTGAGCCGCTGGTCGAGACCCTGATAGCGATAAGTAAAGCGCAGATGGTCGAAGCCGAGCAGCTTCAGCGCCGTGGCGTGAAAGTCATGCACATGCACCGGGTCTTTGACGATATTATAGGAAAAATCATCCGTTTCGCCGTAAACCAGACCGGGCTTCGCGCCGCCGCCGGCCATCCACATGGTGTAGCAACGAGGATGATGGTCTCGCCCGTAATTTTCCTTGGTCAACTCGCCTTGCGAATAAATCGTGCGCCCGAATTCTCCGCCCCAGATGACCAGCGTGTCGTCAAGCATGCCGCGCTGCTTCAAATCCTGAATCAAGCCGTAACACGCCTGGTCCACATCCTTGCATTGCGAGGGCAGGCGACCGCTGACATTCAGGTGGGTGTCCCAGTTATTGTGATAAATCTGCACGAACCGCACGCCTCGCTCCACGAGCCGCCGCGCGAGCAGGGCGGTGTTCGCAAAGGTGCCGGGCTTTCTTGCGTCCTCGCCATAGAGCGCGTAAGTCGCCTCCGGTTCGCGCGCGACTTCGGTCAGTTCCGGCACGCTTGCCTGCATGCGAAAGGCCAGCTCGTATTGCTGAAGGCGCGTGTGCGTTTCGGGATCGCCGAGGATGCGGAAATTGATTTCATTCAGCGCCTTCAAACCGTCGAGCGTTTTGCGGCGGACTTTGTCGTCCACGCCGTCGGGATTGTTGATGAACAAAATCGGATCGCCAGCCGTGCGGAAGCTGACGCCCGCGTGCTCGCCCGGCAAATAGCCGGCGGACCATAGACGCGTGCCTATCGCCTGTAGTTGTTCGGTGTTGGAGGATTTGGCGATGAGCACCACGAAGGTCGGCAGATTTTCATTGAGCGAACCGAGACCGTAGGAAACCCACGAACCGAGGCAAGGCTTGCCGGTGATTTGGTTGCCCGTCTGCATCAAGGTGATGGCGGGCTCGTGATTGATCGCGTCCGTGTTCATCGAACGGATGAAGCACAAGTCGTCCGCCATTTTTGCCGTCCACGGTAGCAACTCGCTGATCCACATGCCATTTTTCCCGTACTGCGCGAATTTGTATTTCGAGGGCGCGACGGGAAATCGCTTCTGGCCGCTGGTCATGGTCGTGATGCGCTGGCCCATGCGCACGGAATCCGGCAAATCCTTGTCGAAGAAATCGCCCATCTTCGGCTTATAATCGAACAAATCCATCTGGGAAGGTCCGCCGACCATGTGCAGATAAATCACGCGCTTCGTCTTCGGCGGAAAGTGGGGGCCAATGGCGGCAATGGCCTTGTGCGCGTCGCCGGCGGCCGCGGCTTTTTTATCAGCGCCAAAAAGAGCATTGGGTGCCAGCGCCGCCAGCGCCGCCGTGCCCAGCAAACTGGCGCCGCGCTTGAAAAACTGGCGCCGCGTTTCGTAGCGCACGTAATCCTCCAACACCGGATGCGGCCTGAATTCAGGAATGAGGCTCATAAATCATTTGTTCAGGGTTTCGTCGAGGTTCATCAATTCATTCGCCACCATCGTGTAAGCGGCGAGCGTGGGCGCGTCCAGTTTCGCATCCGGCTTGGATTCGCCAACCGCAAGCAGTTTGGCGGCGTCCGGCGGCGAATGCTGGTAATGCGCGAGCAAATCTTTGAGCACGGATTCGACGATTTTTTTCTCTTCCGCGCGCAGCGGACGCGCCAGCAATCGTTCCGATATGAAATCAATCCGCTCCACGGCATTTAATTCCTTTTGTTCCAAGGCCAGTTGCGCCAGATGCCGCGCCGCTTCCACAAATTGCGGGTCGTTGAGCATCACGAGGGCCTGCAACGGCGTGTCGGTGCGGTCGCGGCGGACGGTGCAAACCTCGCGCGAGGGCGCGTTAAAAATTTCCATCGAAGCGGGCGCGGCCTGGCGTTTCCAAAAAGTATAAACGCTCCGGCGGTACAAATTGTCGCCCGTGTCCTGTTTGTAATTGCGCGTGTTACCCTCGGGCAGGCCGACCTGGTCCCAGATGCCGGGCGGTTGATACGGCCTCACGCTCGGGCCGCCGATTTTTTCCACCAGCAGACCGCTGCCGGCCAGGGCGGTGTCCCGGATCATTTCGGCATCCATGCGGAAACGCGGCCCGCGCGCCAGTAAACGGTTTTGCGGGTCCTTTTCCAATTTCTCCGGGCTTAATTTGGCGGACTGCCGGTACGCCGCCGACATGACCATCAATTTATACATGTGTTTCACATCCCAGCCGGACTCGCGGAATTCCACCGCCAGCCAGTCGAGCAGTTCGGGATGCGACGGCTGTTCGCCGGAGACGCCGAAATCGCCGGCGGTTTTCACCAGGCCGATGCCGAACAGTTCCTGCCAAAAACGGTTCACCGTCACCCGCGCCGTCAATGGATTCTCCGGGCGCATCAACCATTGCGCGAAACCGAGCCGGTTGCTCGGCGTGCCCGGCGGGGGCAACGGCAACGCCGACGGCGTGGCGGGTGTGACGCGTTCGCGGCGCTGATCGTACTGCCCACGAAAAAGCACGAAAGCTTCCGGTTCGTTGGTGCGGTCCTGCATGATGAGCGCCACCGGGCTGCGCTCGCGGAGGGCGGCGATTTCATTTTGAAGTTGCGCCTTTTTCTGCGTCGCTTCGCGGTAGGGCGCATCCAGCCGGTCGAGCCACAATCCATACAATTCATCCGCCTCATCCTGCTTGCGGGCCGACGACTGCTTCCCGGCCAACCATTGCATGCGCGGTACTTGCGCCAGAGCTTCCGCTTCCACGGGAGTCAATTCCCGCGCATAAATCCGCAAGTCCTGCAGGCCGACTTCCAATTGCGAACTCGTGTCGCGCTGCCCAATCTTAAACGGCGCCGCCGTGCGGATGCTTTGCATGAGGGAATCCTTGTCAACGGCCACTTCCTGAAGTTCGCCGTTCAGATAAATTTTCACGCCGGCCGCCTTCGAGGAACCGTCGTAAGTGATACAAACGTGGTTCCATCGGTCGCGCGGCATTTCTTTTCTGCCGATCACTTTAATGACATTGTCCGGCCAGTTGTGCAGGATGTGAATCGTCGGCTTGCGGTTCTCGAGCCACAAATCCCAGCCGCGATATGTGTTGTCACTGTCCTGCATCCGGGCGAAGACCGAACCATTTTTGCCATCGCCCTCCACCCTGACCCAGGCGGCATAACTGAAAGCCTCGTCGCGCGCAAAATCCCCGACATTCGCGAATGGCGGAACCGGCGTTTTCCCGGTCGTAAACGCCTGTGCGGCGATGGCGCCATCCTGCCATGCCGCATTGGTGGCGAAAGACAATTCCTGCTTTGCGCCGCCGATAAAAATCGTTGCGCTGTTGCTGCGTCCATCGTCCAGCGGCGCGTGAAATGCCGGCGATCCGAACGGCAAATTCGTGGTCAGTGCGGCAAAATCCGGCCGCGCAAGCCAATTGGTAAATTCCGGGCGTCCGGCTTCCTTCAAGGAGACGATTTTCCTTTCCGTGGCCGGCTCCTCTTCCGACAGCTCGTTCCAGTGCTTATCATCTTCCGGCTTGGGAATCACTAGCATCGGCGGGGTGTCCTTGACATTTCCGTCAGGCGCTTTCTGTGTGGTGTTGTTGAAATACGCGGAAAGCGAATAAAAATCCTTTTGCGGGAAAGGATCATATTTATGGTCGTGGCAGACCGCGCAGCCAGCGGTAAGGCCGAGCCATACTTGAGCAGTCGTCTCGGTGCGGTCGCGGGCGTACAGCACCAGATATTCCTCGTCAATCAGACCGCCCTCGTTGCTGGTGACGTTGCAGCGGTTGAACCCGCTGGCGATTTTTTGATCGCGGGTCGCGTTCGGCACCAGATCGCCCGCCAATTGATCGAGGGTGAATTGATCAAACCGCATGTTCGCATTGAACGCGTTGATGACCCAGTCGCGGTATTTCCACATTTCGCGGTAATTGTCAAAATGGATGCCGTGCGTGTCGCCGTAGCGCGCCGCATCGAGCCAGTAGCGAGCGCGATGCTCGCCCCATTGCGGCGAGGCCAGCAGGCGATCCACCGCCTTCTCGTAAGCGCGCGGCGACTCGTCCTTGAGGAATGCGGCGACCTCGCTCGGAGACGGCGGCAGGCCGGTCAAATCGAGGCTCACGCGGCGTATCAATGTCCGTTTGTCCGCTTCGGAATTAGGCTTGAGTCTTTCCTTTTCCAACCGCGCCATGATGAAATCGTCAATCGGATTATGCGCCCAATCCGGATCTCGCAACTTGGGCAGTGGCGCTTTCACCGGCGCAATGAAGGACCAATGCGGCTGATATTGCGCGCCGGCGGCAATCCATTTTTGCAGCAACTCCTTCTGTCCCGGTTTCAATATTTTGTTCACCTTCGCCGGCGGCATGTGGTCATCGTCGTTCGCCAAAATCCGTCGCACCAGTTCACTTTGGTCCGGATGGCCGGGAACAATGGCCACGGCGCCGTCGTCGAGTTTGTTAGTCGCTTCGGTGAAACGGTCCAGGCGCAGATTCGCCTTTCGGGACGCGGAATCGGTGCCGTGGCAGGAGAAGCAATTTTCTGATAGTATGGGTTGGATGTCGCGATTATAGGAGATCGAACTGTCGGCGGGCTTGCCGGAGACTGCGATCAAAGAAACTAGCAGCGCGGCACTGCAACAGGCATGCCATTCGCACAGCAATCGTATTGTTATGGGTCTTTTGCCGATCATCATGAGTTGTTCGTACCTAAACGCAATTATCTTGAATCCCGGCAGCCACGCGAGGCGCTATCGCCCTGAATAAATGGCCAGCTCGCGTCATGGCAATCATATCCAGTTGCGGTCAGAAAATGTCAGGTCTGGGTTCTGCCGCGCATTTTATTTGGACGCGCCCGATCCCGATTGATTCAAAACAATTTGCGGTTTTTTCCGCCATCTGGCCAGAAATAAGGGCGGATATTTTCTGATTTCGCTGGGCATGCCTGCCCGCCGGATCAGCTTTTGTTTGGTGGCAAAGCGCCCGGATCGCCGTTGGGGTTTGGAGATGGTTTGGGCGCGGTATTGATGGGACTTTCCGCTTCGGCCGCAGTCATCGGCGAATTCGCCGAAAGCGCTTTTGAACTGATCCAGGCGCGGTTCCAGCCAGGATCCAAATCATCGGTGGTCTCGAGGGAAGCATAAACATTGCTCGCCAGATCCTGGCTTGCTCCCGTCAATTCCATATACAGGGCCACCCATTTCTCCTCGCTTCGGGCCTCCTGGGCCGGGCTTGCGGACGGATTTTGATTTTGATCCTTGTCTTCCATAAACTTTGATAATGAGACGCTGCGGTTGATTCTTAGGACAGATCAGTTTGCGGGGTGCTCGGTCGGCTGGACTGAGACAAGGTTGAATTCCATGCGAACCACAGGATCTCCCAAGGGATGAACGCGCCGGAAACCCAGTTTTTCGCAGATGTGCAGCATGGACCGGTTGTCGGGTAAAATGTAACCCACCAGCATTAACTGTCCTTCATCGCGGGCAATGCGTATCACCCGGCGCAATAACTCGGTTCCCAACCCCGAACCCTGGTGGCGATCGCCAACCACGAGCGCGAACTCGGCTTCACGCGCGTCGTCAGCCTTGATCAAGCGTCCCACGCCCAGAATTTCGGATTCGCCGTTGTGGGGATATTTTCTTTCCGCGACCAGCGCCAGTTCGGATTCCTGATGATCGAGGCAAACCCGCATCAACCGCTGATGGGCGATGCGCTGGCTGAGTTTCAACTGGCCGAGATAGCGGAAATAGACGCTTTGTTCGGAGAGTGTCCGGTGAAATTTAATCATCAATGGCTCATCCGCGGGACATATCGGACGGATGGTGATTTCAAGACCGTGCTTCAGCCGGTATTTCGTCACATAGCTGGCGGGACTCGCGCTTGAGGGCGATGCGCCCGGCGCGTCGCCAGGTTCCACTGGTTTTAAAACCACTTGATGACTCGCGCGCATAATGGACTGGCTGTTCGCCGTGAAGTGGCCGCTCAGGTCAAACCACAGTAAGGCCCGATTAATAACTAGCCCGGACAGCGGCGCGCGGCATTACGAACTTTGGCGAGAACCAACCTTTTTTTGCGCGGATTTGGAGGCGAATAACTGCCATTATGGAAACCACGCCGCCGGAAGCAATCAATCCACCAGCGATTCCACCATGATCAATTTTGCCAGCATCGCGTTCAAAGCCAGCCGCGCGTTGCATACCTGGCAGATAATATTCGAGTGACAGGCAATCAACCGGATGATTTGCCCTTCATGCAGGCCGATTTCGCGGAGGCGGCACGAAACCTCCGGCGAGCCGCATATTTCCCGGATGCGCACAGTTCTGCCTGCCTTGATCTGATGCAAGGGCAAAAGCGAAACCTGTGGAAGTCCGCTTACTGTCTCCGGGCCTAAATCACTACACGTATTCATTTCAACTATTGAAACCATAACCGACGAGGAATTTTTGGCTAAACATCCATTGCCCAAGGCTCGCCAATTTTTGCATCTGTTACACACCCTACGGAATTTCTGCGAAGCACTCAGTGGTACTGAGGAAGTTCTTTGTCCCAGCAATTCCCGCAAAGCAAACGGCAAGAAGTGGTGAGCCGGTTCGGACCCATTTGCCGACAGTCATTCTGTCATTGCCGGTCACAATGCAAAATCTGACAACAACAGTTTCCGCCTACCCTGTGGGAGCGGAGTTTGATGGCGCGGTCCCGCCTGGCGGGCATGCTGCCCATGACTCCGCGCCTGAATCCGTGGTGGCGGGTGATTGCTTCCATTGCGGCACGCCGTTGCGGGGCGCGGTGTTTGCCTCGCAACAAAAGGCCTTCTGCTGCCGGGGTTGCCTGACGGTTTATGAATTGCTCGCCGAGACCGGCCTGACGGATTTTTACAAGCTCAGCAAATCGGCCGGAGTGCGAACCAAGGATATTCCCAAGCCGGCGGAATTCGCGTACCTGGACGATCCTACAGTAAGGGAGCGGTTGGTTGATTTTGCGGACGAGAGGGTGACCCAGGCCACATTTCGGGTTCCGACGGTGCATTGCATCGCCTGCGTCTGGCTGCTGGAAAATCTGTTCCGGCTCAATCCGGGAATCGGCCATTCGCAGGTGAATTTTCCGCACAAGGAAATCTTCATCACGCTGGACAATTCCCGGATCAAGCTCAGTGAAGCGGTCGCCTTGCTGGCGTCGCTGGGTTATGCGCCGGAACTGAAATTCTCGGATTTGGAAACCCGCGCACGGACGCCCAGGTCGCGGCGGCTCTGGCTCCAGCTTGGTGTCGCGGGATTTGCGTTCGGCAACATCATGTTGTTGAGCATTTCCTCCTACCTGGGGCTGGATGGTTTTAGCGGGCCGGGATTGAAGAAGATGTTCGGCTTCATCAGCCTGGCGCTGGCGTTGCCCGTGCTGGTTTACAGCGCGGCGGATTATTGGCGCGCGGCCTGGCGGGCTTGCTCGCGGCGGATATTGACCATTGAAGTGCCGATCGCGGTGGGAATCGCCGCGCTGGCTGCCTGGAGCACCCGCGAAGTGTTTGCGGGGCGTGGCATTGGGTATTTCGATTCGCTGGCCGGGCTGCTGTTCTTTCTGCTTTGCGGAAAATTATTTCAACAAAAAACCTACGACCGGCTGGCATTCGACCGCGATTACAAATCATTTTTTCCATTGTCCATCATGCGGAAATCCGGTGGACAGGAGGAGCGCGTGTCGCTTTCTCAATTGCACGTCGGAGACCGGCTCGTCATTCGCAACGGTGAATTGATCCCGGCGGACGCGCGGCTGGTGGACGGCCCGGCGGTGATTGATTACAGCTTTGTGACCGGCGAATCGGAGCCAGTGGCGAAAAAGAACGGGGACCATCTTTACGCGGGTGGCCGGCAAGTGGGCGGAGCCATCGAAATCGAGACCGTGAAAGCGGTTTCGCAAAGCTACCTCACCTCGCTTTGGAACCAGCCGGCATTTCAGAAAGAAAAGGGTCCCGGACTGGATACGCTCACCAATCGCTACAGCCGGCGTTTCACGAAAATTGTTTTTCTTGTAGCCATTGGCGCGGCAGTCCTCTGGTGGTTTAAAGACCCCGCGCGCTCGTTGGTGTCCTTTACATCGGTCTTGATCGTCGCCTGTCCCTGCGCGCTGGCATTGGCGGCGCCGTTCACGCTTGGCACCGCGCAACGCGTCCTGGCCCGTCGGAAAATTTTTGTCAAGAACCCCGCGGTGATCGAGACCCTCGCGCGGGTGAACGCCGTTGTCTTCGACAAGACCGGAACGCTCACCGCTTCGGGCGCCGGCAACGCGGCCTTTCACGGCGAACCACTCGGTGAAGCAGAGGAATGCCGGATTTATTCCGTGGCGCAACATTCCACACATCCTTATTCCGCAAGCATCAGCCAGGCTATCGCGGGAAAACATTCCGCTCAACCGGTGCGTTCCTTTTCTGAAACCGCCGGCTCCGGCATCGAGGGGATTGTTGCGGGTCACGAAATCTGGCTGGGTTCGGCGGCCTGGCTGGCAGCGCGGAAAGTAACGGTTCCAGCTTCGCTTGCAGTTTCGGGCAGCGTGGTCCACGTGGCTATCAATGGAAATTATCGCGGTTGCTTCCATCTCGCGAATTCACTCCGACCACGGACGGACAAGCTCATCAGCAAACTATCCGCGAATTACGAACTGGCGTTGCTCAGTGGTGACAACGAAAAAGAGCGTGGGCGATTTTGCGGATTGTTCGGCACGGTGAAGCAATTGCATTTCAATCAAAGTCCGCTTAACAAACTGGGATTCATCCGCGAGCTGCAGCAGCCCGGCAAAACCGTGATGATGGTCGGCGACGGCCTGAATGACGCCGGGGCGCTCAGGCAAAGCGACGTCGGCGTGGCCGTGGTGGAAAGCATCGGCGCGTTCTCGCCGGCGAGCGATGTGATCATGTCGGCGAACATGGTGCCGCAATTGCATGAAGTGCTGCGGTTCTCCCAGGCTTCGGTCCGCGTGGTGCGCCTGAGCTTTTTGATTTCCAGCATTTACAATGTGGTGGGCATCACCCTGGCGGCGCGCGGGATATTGTCGCCGGTGATTTGCGCCATCCTGATGCCGCTGAGTTCGGTCACCGTGGTGGCGTTCGCGTGCGGCCTCACCACCTGGCTGGGGCGTCGGCTGGGTCTGGAGCAAAGCGCAAAATCGGGAGTGGAAACATGAGCGTTATTTTTCTGCTCATCCCTTTAAGCATCGTGACCGCCGCGGTTTTCCTGGGCGGATTCATCTGGGCCGTGCGATCGGGACAATATGAAGACACCTGCACGCCCGCCATGCGATTGCTGTCTGACGATTCAGACACGACCAAGACCGGAGTCGAAAAAAGGGCAGGGGAAACCAGTGTCAAAACTCGCGTTTCCGGAAACAGCAGCGAAACGGAGGGAAAGCAAGAATTGAAAAGCGAATGACAAGATAAGTGGGGCAAGGATTAGCCGCCTTGCCGCAAGTTAAGCAAATATGAACAAAATCAATAAAGTTAATCATATGAAATCCAACCTCAACGGAAGCCTGCTGCTGGCGGCGACCGCGGCCGCCCTGCTGACGGTTTGCCGGGCGCAAGATCAATCGGCTGACACCGATTGGAAGGCGCACACCATCTCCCCGGTGGCGAACCCCATGTATTTTGAAGACCCAATGATTGACAGCGAAGTGCGGCCGATATTTATGGATCACCGGCTGCCGGACACGTTCCATTTTGCGGGCGGGACGGCGCCACTGGGCGGCGACATCAAGGTTTATGCCGCGCAATTGCGCTATGCGTTGACGGACAACCTGGCCTTGATCGCCACGAAGGACGGCTATATTGCCGCGACTCCCGACAATACGCTCTCCCACACTTACGGTTGGGCCAATATCTCTGCCGGGCTTAAATACAAACTCGTGGACATTACAAATGACCAGTTTGTCCTCACGCCCGGTTTCACGGTGGAAGTTCCCGCGGGCAACAAGGCCGTTTTTCAGGGCCAGGGCGCGGGTTTGTGGAATATTTTCGCCTCCGCTGAAAAGGGCTGGCGGGACTTCCACGTCACCGGCAACGCAGGCTTTCTCATCCCGGATGATTTCAGCAAGCAAACCGCCGAGGCCCACTACAGCCTGCAACTCGACTATTATGTCTGCCAGTATTTTATCCCGTTCGTCGTCGGCAATGGCTACACAGTTTTGTCTGACGCCAATAACCAACTGCTCCCAGGGGTTAATTTGAGCACCGAGTTCAATGATCTGAGCGATTTCGGCAGCACCAAAGCGGAGGGCAGGACCCAGTTGATTGCCGGCGGGGGTTTCCGTTCGCGTTTGCTCAAAAACCTGGACCTCGGTTTCGCCTACGAATACGGCGTCAGCAGTCCCCAGGGAATTTTCAAAGACCGCTTCACGGCGGATTTAATCTGGCGCTTCTAAGCTGCGGAGAGCGCCCGCGATACATGCCATTTAACACAGAAAAATAATGAACGAAGCGACCCAGACGCGGGATGTTCCGCCAGCGAACATCGAAACCTTCAAGTATGACAACCGCATTGTCCGCGCTTTCGCGATTGCCACGGTGATCTGGGGTATCGTCGGCATGAGCGCCGGATTGCTGTGCGCGGTGCAGCTCTTTTTCCCGGGCGCGAACCTGGACCTCCAGTTCGTGACCTTCGGGCGGCTGCGGCCCGTTCACACCAACGCCGTGATCTTCGCGTTCGTGGGCAACGGCATGTTCATGGGCATCTACTATTCGTTGCAGCGCTTGTGCAAGGCCCGGATGTTCAGCGACAAATTAAGCTGGCTCAACTTCTGGGGCTGGAACGCCATCATCGTGGCGGCGGCCATCACGCTCCCGCTCGGTTTAACGACGAGCAAGGAATACGCCGAACTTGAATGGCCGATTAAAATTGCCATCGCGGTCATCTGGGTGGCGTTCACCATCAATCTGCTGGGCACCGTGGTCAAACGCCGCGAGAAGCATATATATGTGGCGATTTGGTTCTACATCGCCACGGCCCTCACCGTCGCGATTCTGCACATCGTCAATGGCCTCGAAGTCCCGGTCACCATGTGGAAAGGCTATTCGATTTACGCCGGGGTGCAGGACGCGCTGGTGCAATGGTGGTACGGCCACAACGCCGTGGCCTTCTTTCTCACCACCCCTTACCTCGGCATGATGTATTATTTCCTGCCCAAGGCCGCGAATCGTCCGGTGTTTTCGTACCGCCTTTCCATTATCCATTTTTGGGCGCTGATTTTCATCTATATCTGGGCCGGCCCGCATCATCTGCTTTACACTGCGTTGCCGGATTGGGCGCAATCCCTCGGCATGGTTTTTTCGATCATGCTGGTGGCGCCGTCCTGGGGCGGCATGTTGAACGGACTGCTGACCCTGCGCGGCGCCTGGGACAAAGTGCGCCAGGATCCGATGCTGAAATTCATGGTGGTGGCTGTGACGGCTTATGGCATGGCAACCATTGAAGGGCCGACGCTCGCCATCAAGAGCATTAATTCACTTTCGCATTACACGGATTGGACCATCGCTCATGTGCATACCGGAGCGCTGGGTTGGAACGGATTTTTAAGCTTCAGCGTGCTCTATTATTTGTTCCCTCGTCTTTACAATACCAAACTCTGGTCCACGAAGCTGGCCAATTACCATTTCTGGATCGCGTTGCTCGGAATGATGTTTTATATCGTGCCGATGTATTGGGCGGGCATCACCGAGGGCCTGATGTGGAAACAATTCACCAAGGACGGTTTCCTGCAATACCCGAACTTCCTGGAAACCGTGGTGCAAATCATCCCGATGTACGAGCTGCGCGCCGTTGGCGGCACGCTCTATATCATCGGCGTCTGGATCATGGCGTTCAATTTGTGGAAGACCGCCCGCAGCGGCGTGTTTGAACCAGACACGGTGGCGCACGCTGCCCCGTTGAGTGCGCAAGCCCACACCGCAGAAGGCAAAAATCCGTGGGGCCATCGCGTGCTCGAAGGCAAACCGATGTTGTTGGCCGCGCTCGCGCTTGTCGCCGTTTTGATCGGCGGTCTCATCGAAATCATCCCCATGTTTGTCATCAAGGCAAATGTTCCGACCATCTCCAGCGTGAAGCCCTATTCACCGCTCGAACTTCTGGGCCGGGATATTTACATCCGTGAAGGTTGCCTGGGCTGCCACTCGCAAATGATCCGGCCCTTCCGCTCGGAGACCGAACGTTACGGCGAATATTCCAAGGCTGGCGAATTTGTTTACGACCATCCATTTTTGTGGGGTTCGAAACGCATCGGGCCGGACCTGCACCGCGTCGGCGGCAAATATCCCGATGCCTGGCATTACAATCACCTGGACGACCCGCGCTCGACTTCGCCCGGTTCCATCATGCCGCGTTATTCGTGGCTGCTGTCCCAGACGCTGGACACGACCTCGCTCCCGGCGCGCATCAGTGCGCTGCGCCGCGTGGGTGTGCCTTATCCTGCCGGCTACGAGCAAATCGCGCTCGGGGAGCTGAAGCTCCAGGCGGCGAAGGTTTGCACCAATCTCCAAACCGGCCTGATTAAGGCCAACAGCGACAAGGAAATCATCGCTGTGATCGCCTATCTGCAACGCTTGGGCACGGACATCAAGGCTGCGCCAGTCGCGCCGATTGCGCCGGTTGCACCCGAGGCTCCGACACCAGTCCAAAAAACGGCGCAATTGAACACCCCAAACCAACCCTGAACCATTTATGATACAACATTTAGTCAGTGCCATCGGCGGGATCGCGATGCTCGGAGTCATTTCGGTTTGCCTGTTTTTCGTTGTGTTTGGCGTAGCGGTTCTGTGGGCATTTTGCCTCAAGAAACCATTTTTGACCTCAATGAGTTCGCTGCCATTGGAAGACGAAACCGGCGCGGACACGAAAGGAGCAAATCACCATGGCTGACATAAATCGAGACGATGATCCTTTGTTGATGGACCACGATGCCGACGGCATCCGGGAACTGGACAACAATCTGCCGCGCTGGTGGGTGTGGTTGTTCTATCTGACCATTATTTTTGCCTTTTGTTATATGGGCTACTATCACGTCCTCCACGCGGGCGACCTCCAAATCGCAGCCTACGAGAAGGACTGGAAACGTGGCGAGGCGATTAAGGTCGCGGCGCTCACACAGTTCGAGGCTTCGCTGGCAACCTTGGAACCTTCCAAAGACCCCGTGGTGCTCGCGAAGGGCGACCATATCTTTCACACCCTTTGCGCGCCCTGCCATCGCGCCGATGGCGGAGGATTGGTGGGGCCTAATTTGTGCGACGATTATTGGATCCACGGCTCCAATTTCGTGGACAACCTGCGGACGATCATGAACGGCGTGCCGGACAAGGGCATGTTGACCTGGAAGGGTGTGCTCAAGCCCTCCGAGATTCACGCCGTGGGCAGTTACATCTATACCTTGCGCGGCACCCATCCGCTGAATCCCAAGCCGCCCGAGAACCAGCAGCAACCGGCCAAGCCGAGCATTTACGAGTAATGTCACGGCGAAGACGGAAATGAAAACGCATGACCCCTTGTCCGAATAAAGCAGCCGAACCTCATGGAAATGATGCGAAATCCGTCGCGCAGGAAATTGATTGGACCGATTTCCGCGACCATATCGCGACTGCGGACAAGGATGGAAACCGCCGCTGGCTTTATCCGAAAAAGGTAGAGGGCCGTTTTTTCAAGGCGCGGACTTATGTAAGCTGGCTCCTGCTTGCGATCATGTTCACCGGGCCATTCGTGCGCATCAATGGCAATCCGCTGCTCATGATTAACATTCTGGAGCGGCGCTTTTCCATTTTGGGCCAGATTTTTTGGCCGCAGGATGTCGCGATCTTTGCCATCGCCATGCTGCTGTTTCTCACCGGCATCCTGATTTTCACCACCGCCTTTGGGCGATTGTGGTGCGGCTGGACCTGCCCGCAGACGTTGCTCATGGAAATGGTTTTCCGAAAAATCGAGTACGCCATCGAAGGGGACGCCCCCGCCCAGCGGGCGCTCGCGGTTGCGCCGTGGACCGTGAAAAAGATTTTCAAGAAAGGCTTCAAACAAGCGGTTTTCTTCGGCCTGTCATTTGTGATTGGCAACACGCTGCTGAGTTACATCATCGGCAGCGATCAACTCATTCAAATCGTCACGGACAATCCGTCGAATCACCTCACGGGGCTGGCGTTGATGGTTATTTTCACGCTGGTTTTTTACGCGATCTTCGCGCGGTTCCGGGAACAGGCCTGCACCTTCATCTGCCCTTATGGCCGGTTCCAATCCACTTTGCTCGATGAGAATACGATGGTAGTAGCCTACGACTACAAACGCGGCGAAAAGCGCTGGCGCTGGGAGAAGCTACCGACAGGCGCCAGCCGCAAAGCCCAGGGATTTGGCGACTGCGTGAGCTGCCAGCAATGCGTGAGCGTCTGTCCAACGGGGATAGATATTCGCAACGGCACGCAAATGGAATGCGTGAATTGCACCGCGTGCATTGACGCCTGCGACGCCGTCATGGACAAAATCAAACGCCCTCGCGGGTTGATCCGCTACGCCTCGCTAAACAGCATCGAGCGCGGGGAAAAATTCAAGTTCACCGGGCGCATGTTCGGCTACGGCGTGGTGCTGGTCGCCCTGATTTCGCTGTTTGTGTTCCTGGTGTTCACGCGCTCCGCCGTGGAAACCACGCTGCTCCGGGCGCCGGGCGCGCTTTACCAGCAGACTCCCGAAGGCGGGATCGAGAATCTATACACGCTCAAGCTGGTCAACAAAACTTCGCGCGACATCCCGATTGACCTCAAATTGGAAAACACGGTTGGCAAACTCACCCTCATGGATGGGCGGGCGATGATCGTGCCCAAGGAGCAACTGGCCGCGACCTCGGTGCTGATCGAACTCCCACCTGGCGCAATGACGGGCCATAGCACGCGCTTAAAAATCGGCGTCTATTCCCAGGGAAAACTGCTCGATACCGTAAAAACCGTTTTCATCGGCCCGCGCGAGGGCAGCGACGCGTTCGCAAAATAATATGAGCACCAACAAGACTCCGCGCAATCCCTGGCCCATCGCCATCATTGCCTATTTCATTCTTTTCATCTCCTTCACCGTGGTCCTTGTCGTTTATATCTCCCACCAAAAAATGGATTTGGTGCGCGGCGATTATTACGATGATGAAATCCGTTATCAGGAGCAATTGGACCGGATGAACCGCACCCAGCCGTTCAACGCCCAAGTGGCGATTGCGTATGATTCCACGCTGCAATCCATCCGGATTGCGCTGCCATCCGCCCACGCCCAATCCCAGGCGTCCGGCCGCATCCGCTTGTATCGGCCCTCGGACGAGGGCCTGGACCAGGATTTAAAACTCGCTCTGGGGGCCGACGGCGTCCAGCAGGTGGACGCGAAAAAACTCAAGACCGGATTATGGAAGGTGCGCGTTTACTGGACGGTGGATGGCCGGGATTATTTCTTCGGCAAAACCGTCGTCATCCGGCCCGCCCAATCCTGAGGCAGCATCATGTTGGAACTTTGGCCGGCATTTATTCTCGGGTTGATCGGCAGCCTGCACTGCGCGGGGATGTGCGGTCCGCTGGCGCTGGCGCTGCCCGCGACAGGTAATACCCGGCTGTCTTTCGGCGCGGGCCGCGCGGCTTACAATGTGGGCCGCGTGGCAACCTACGGTTTGCTCGGCGCATTATTCGGACTCATAGGCATGAGCTTCGCCCTGGCTGGTTTTCAGCGATGGGCTTCCATCAGCGCCGGACTCGCCATCCTGATCGGGCTGCTGGCTTCTTCGCGGTATGCCGTCAATACACCCATGTCCAAAGGCGTTGCGCGGCTCCGGTCAAGCCTGGGCAGGCTATTGCATCGGCGGACCTTGGGTTCGATTTTCTTGCTGGGCGTGTTGAACGGTTTTCTGCCGTGCGGCCTGGTCTATGTGGCTTGCGCCGGGGCCATCGCGATGGGAGGGTTCATTTCCGGCGTGGAATATATGCTGGTGTTTGGGTTGGGAACCGTGCCCATGATGCTATCCATCGGTCTTTTCGGACGCCTGATTCAACTCGGCATCCGCCTGAAGTTTCAAAGACTGATTCCCTATTGTCTGCTCATGCTGGGCACGCTGTTGATTCTACGCGGCATGTCGCTCGGAATTCCTTATGTCAGTCCCGTGCTGACCGGACAAGGTGTTCATTGCCCCGCCTGCCATTAAAGCGTTGCCACGAATTCTTTCAATGTTCTACAGGCGGGGTGCATTTCTCTAGGCGCAGATCAGTATTCGGCAGCCCCAGCGGGGCGAAATAATATATCCCAGGGCAAGCGCAGCGCCGCCCTGGGATAAGGGCCAGGAAAGGCAAAGCCCTGAAAGGGCGACATAACCGTGCCTAAATTCGTGCGACAGACTATGGCGCCCTTTCAGGGCTTACAGCGGTTTCCGTTTAAACCCAGGGCGGCGCTGCGCTTGCCCTGGGCTATCATATAACGGCCTTTCAGGCCTTCCAGATTGGGTAATGAGGATACTGTGGAAAATGAGCGTCGCCGTACTAGGTATCCAGAGGTCAAAAACCGTAGGACTTCCGGCAAGAAGAGGTTGGCGAAACAGTGCCTTGGAGAACTAATTTGAAGTAGGATAATTTATGAATACGCACACGATTAATGAGTCGGACAAGGATAACACCGCCGAAGCCGCCGTCAGCGCATTGCCTGAATTTCTCCGGGATAAAGGCGCCTTCTGGGTGCGGCGTTTTGAATTGATCGCCCGGCAGCCCTTCTTCCAGGGACTGAATGCCCGGCAGCTTGAAATGCTCACCGATGACGCCCTGGAAATGCAATTTTTTCCCGACAAACAGATTTTCTGCGAAGGCAGCGACGCCAACCGGTTTTTTCTGATTTTGGAAGGTCATGTGGTGTTGGAATCCGAGACGCAAGATGGCGCGACGATTCCCATTCAGACGCTCGGGCCGGGCGATGATTTGGGCTGGTCCTGGCTGTTCCCGCCCTACAGTTTGCAATTCAGCGCGCGCGCGACCGAACCGACCAAGGCGATTTTCTTTTACGGCACCCGTCTGCGGGCGCGCTGCGAGGCCGACCATGATTTGGGATTCGCCTTGATGAAACGCGTCGCCGAGGTCATGGTGAAGCGCCTGCAAGCCACACGGCAACAGTTGGTGGGACACGCGGGCGCTTGATTCAGGCGCAGCGCGGTTTTCTAAATCTGAAACTCCGTTCCGAACTTGGCGAAGACACGTGTTCGCCAGGCGACGGATCATCCAAGTCCTGGCGCAAACTGATTGAAAAAGACCGGCTCAAGCCGGTTGATTTTTCTCATCCGACTTCGACCAATCCAAAATCATTGTCTGCCTGCGACATTCGACGGACAATAATAGGTAGATGACCGATCCGTCCGACCATGATCTGCTTGCCTCGTTCGCCCGAACCGTTGATGAGAAGGCATTTGCCACCCTGGTCGCCCGTTATATCAATGCCGATTGAAATGGTCATGGTTGAGAAGGTGAAATAAATTGTCCGCCGCCGGTCGCCGGCGGAGCGGGTTGGAATAGCCGGCGTTCATGTTCATTAAATTTGAAACATTTTGCCGGGATAGCCGTCCAATCGTGATTGGGAAAAGAAATGAAGTCCAAAGCACATGGCCGTGCACGGGGGCGGAGGCGGGGCAGCCCGGCATTCACCCTCATCGAACTGCTGGTGGTCATCGCCATCATTGCGATTCTGGCGGCGCTGCTGCTCCCGGCGCTGTCGGCGGCCAAACTCAAGGCATATTCGGCGCAGTGCGTGAGCAATCTCAGGCAGTTGAGCGTCACCGGCCTCATTTATGTCAACGACTCGGGTGCGTTCCCTATTTACAACAACCCCAACGCGCCCGGCGCGCTGTGGATGGGTGTCCTGGGTACGCAGGCCAGCGCCGCCAAAATCCGGCTTTGTCCCGCGACCCGCGTGCCGAATTCTCCTCCGCTGATGCAGCGGGACTCTGGCGCCGCTGACGTGACCTGGTATTGGGGGTCCGCCAGCGGCAGTTATGTCGGCAGCTACGCTCTCAATAGCTGGCTCTATGATTCGAACAATTTCGGCTACAGCGGCGGCGCGGCCGACCATCCCGAATTTTTCATGAACAAGGAATCCTATATCCAAAAGTCCGCGCAGACTCCGATGTTTGCCGATGCCAATTTTGTGGATGTCGCCCCTTTGGAAACCGATCCGCCCAGCAGCGATCTTTACAACGGTTCCGACGTGGCCAACCGCATTACCCAGACCGAGATGGGCCGCTGCACCATTGCCCGGCACGGCGGTTGCAACCCCGCCAGCGCTCCCCGGGATTTTGACACCAGCCAAAGAATGCCCGGCGCCATCAATATCGCGTTTAACGACGGCCATGTGGAGTTGGTAAAACTCGAAAATCTCTGGAATTATTCCTGGCACCTGAACTGGAATCCATCCGCCACCCGCCCGCAGTGAACCCTATCTGCCAGTTATGATGGAAAACACCATCGCCAAGACTCGTTTTCAAATTCGATTTTCATTAGCTCGATCCTCATTTTGACATGCAGTTGGGCGATATTGCTGGATTTAGCCTTCCAAACGGCCCCGGCGCGCTCAAGGGTGGACACCGAACGAATGTTCTCCTACACGCAATATTAACCGCCCAACCTGTCGTCTTTACGACTGATGAACACCGCTGGAGATGGCGCGCATGTATTGAGCGCGCTCGAAGGCGCTGGGATCAGCGCAATTTTTCTGGCTCAAACTGCCGCGGAGTTGCCCGACGGAATCGTAATTGTGCTCCTCCAACCAGAGCTTCAAATGAGATTCCAGCAGGCCGATATAAGGAATGCCGTGCCGCAACAAGGCGGAACAAATCATGGTGACATCCGCGCCGGCCATGAGCATTTTGACCGCGTCCGTCGCCCGATGAATGCCGCCAGTGGCGGCCAGGTCGGCGCGGGTTTGGCCGTAGAGCAGCGCAATCCAACGCAAGGGCAGGCGCATCGCCATCGGTGTGCTGAGGAGGAGATTGGGTTTGATTTCCAAAGTCTCCACGTCAATATCCGGCTGATAAAAGCGATTGAAGAGCACCAAACCGTCGGCGCCGGCGTCGGCAAGTTGCGCGGCCATGTTGGCAAAATTGGTGAAAAACGGGCTGAGCTTCACGGCCACGGGAATGGTCACTTCCTTCTTCACCGCCCGCACGATGTCCAGATAGACTTTCTCCACATCGGCGGCGCTGGCCCGCACGTCGGTTGGGATCCAATAAATATTGAGTTCCACCGCATCAGCGCCCGCTTCTTGCATTAATTTCGCGTATTGCGTCCAATTGCCCATGGTTGAACCATTGAGACTGGCGATGATCGGTATATCAACCGCCTTCTTGGCGTTGTGGATGTGTTCCAGATAATTCTCCGGCCCGATATGAAACTCCTCCGGCTCCGGGAAATAAGTCTGCGCCTCCGGGTTGCTCTCGGTCCCAAAGGAAAGATGGTCCAGCAGCTCGTTGCGCTCCAGCCGGATCTGCTCCTCAAACAAGGAATGTAAGACGACCGCAGACGCGCCGGAATCCTCCATCTTTTTGATGTTATCAAGGCTCTCCGACAGGGGCGAAGCCGCCGGCACGAAAGGCGTGCGCAGTTTCAAGCCCAAATACTCTGTGTTCAAATCCATAATGTTTCCTTTCTTACCCGGCTGGCGGAATCAGGCGGTTTCCGCAAGGACGGGCGCGGCGACCGGTTTGTCAACCGGCTTGGCAGCCGGCATGACCACGGCTCTGGCGGCGGGTTCAGCGGGTTTGTAATCACGCGCGGCCATATATTGGTAAAGTTGCCGGCGGATGCCGACGTCTTCCTGCGCCTGTTCCATTAATTTTTTGGCTTCGGCCGGTTTGCTTTTCGTCAGCATGTTGAACCGGTTTTCCATGTGCATGAACTCGGAGACTTTGAGCCGCGGAGTTGGCGAATCGAGTTGCAAAGGATTTTCGCCCCGGGTCGCGCGGTCGGGATCAAAACGGTAGAGCAACCATTGGCCTGAATTCACGGCGGCCTTTTGATTTTGCAATCCGGTGGTCATGTTGATGCCATGCGCGATGCAATGGCTGTAGGCGATGATAAGCGCGGGGCCGTCGTAGGCTTCCGCCTCCATGAAGGCTTTCAAAGTATGCTCGTCCTTGGCGCCCATGGCCACGGAGGCCACATAGACATTGCCGTAAGTCATCGCGATCAAACCGAGGTCCTTCTTGCGCGCGGCTTTTCCGCCGGAAGCATATTTCGCCACGGCGGCGCGCGGCGTGGATTTGGAACATTGCCCGCCGGTGTTGGAATAAACCTCGGTGTCCAGCACCAAAACTTTTACGTTGCGTCCGCTGGCCAAAACGTGGTCCAACCCGCCGAAGCCGATGTCATAGGCCCAGCCGTCGCCACCGATGATCCAGACGCTCTTCCTCACCAGGGAATCTGCGAGAACGAAGAGGCGGGTCGCCAGACCTTGTGCGCCCGCCTCCGGTCGTTCCTCCTTGATGATTGTTTGTAATTTGCCTTTCAGGGTCGCGACTGCCTCGCGTTGTTCCTGAATGCCGGCCTCGTCTTTTTGATCCGCGCCGAGGATGCTTTCGGCCAGCTCCTCACCCACCTCAGGCGCCAATTTTTTGAGCAGTTCGGCGGCAAACTCCCGCTGCTTGTCCAAGGAACAGCGAAAGCCCAGCCCGAATTCCGCGTTGTCTTCGAAAAGTGAATTCGCCCAGGCCGGGCCGCGGCCCGCCGCATTTTTTGCCCACGGCGTGGTTGGCAGGTTGCCCCCGTAAATCGAAGAGCAGCCGGTCGCGTTGGCCACGGTGAGGCGGTCGCCGAATAATTGCGAAAGCAGTTTCACATACGGCGTCTCGCCGCAACCGGCGCAGGCGCCGGAGAATTCGAACAACGGCTCGCGCATTTGCATGTTGCGCACACTCGACAGCGGATTGGCCTGGCGGTCATCATTGGGGAGAGTGAGGAAGAAATCCCAGTTGGCGCGCTCGGTTTCGCGCAACGGCGCCTGCGGGCGCATGTTGATGGCGCGCAGTTTCGTCTCGGATTTGTTGCGCGCCGGGCAGACATCCACGCAGATGCCGCAACCGGTGCAATCCTCGGGCGCAATTTGCAGCGAATATTTAAGCCCCTTCCACTCCGGCAGCCGCGCGGCGGTGGATTTGAAGGTTGCGGGCGCGTCATCGAGCGCGGCGGGATCATAAGCTTTGCTGCGAATCACGGCGTGCGGGCAGACGAAAACACATTTGCCGCACTGGATGCAAACGCTTGAGTCCCAGACGGGAATTTCCACCGCGAGATTTCTTTTCTCCCAACGCGCCGTGGCCGTGGGATAAGTTCCATCCACGGGCATCGCGCTGACCGGCAGTTCATCGCCGTGGCCGGCGAGGATTTTGCCCAGCACATTGCGCACAAATTCCGGCGCTTTCGCTGAAACCGTGGCCGGCAATTCCTGGCCGTCCGCCAGCTTGTCCGGAAGTTTGACCGGGTGAAGATGCGTCAGGGTATTGTCCACGGTCTTGAGGTTGATCTGGACGATTTCATCACCCTTTTTGCCGTAGGTTTTGCGAATGGCATTTTTGATCGCGGCGATGGCTTCGTCCTGCGGCAGAACACCCGAAAGCGAGAAGAAGCAGACCTGCATGATGACGTTGATGCGGTTGCCCATGCCGCAATCGCGCGCAACTTTCAGGGCATCTACCACAAAAACCTTCGCCTGCTTTTCGAGAAGCTGGCGTTGCGTGGGCTTTGGCAAATGGTCCCAGACTTCATCGGGTGCCCAGGGAGCGTTCAGCAGCAGAGTTCCGCCAAACGCCAGGTTCTCCGCCACGTCCATGCGATCCAGAAATACCGGCTGATGGCAACCGACGAAGTTGGCTTCCGATACCAGATAGGTCGAGCGGATCGGATGCGGTCCGAAGCGCAGGTGCGAAACCGTGACCGCCCCGGACTTCTTGGAATCATAAACAAAATATCCTTGCGCGTAATGGCTGGTATTCTCGCCGATGACCTTGATGGAATCCTTGTTCGCGCCCACCGTGCCGTCGGAACCGAGACCATAAAACAACGCGCGGAAAACCGTTTTTGGCTCGATGGAGAAACCTTGTTCGTAATCGAGGCTCGTGCCGGTGACATCGTCATGGATGCCGACGGTGAAATGGTTCTTCGGCTCGGGCGCGCCCAAATTGTCAAAAACGGCCTTGATCATGGAGGGCGTGAATTCCTTGGAGGAAAGTCCGTAACGACCGCCGAACACCCGGGGCATCGCTGGGAATTTCGCCCAACCCGCGCCCATCCCCTCGGCCAGCGCCGCGATGCAATCCAGATAAAGTGGTTCTCCCATGCTGCCGGGTTCCTTCGTGCGATCCAGCACGGCCAGGGATTTGAGCGTCGTCGGCAACGCGTGAACAAACCGCCGCGCATCGAACGGACGATAGAGCCGCACCTTGAGCACGCCGACGTTTTCGTCGCGGCCATTCAAATAATCCACGGTTTCATGCGCGGCTTCGCAAGCCGAACCCATCAATACCACCACGCGCTCGGCGGTGGGCGAGCCGTAATATTGGAAAGCCTGATATTGCCGTCCCGTGAGGTTGGCGAATTTGTCCATGGCCGCCTGAACCTTGTCCGGGCACGCATTATAGTAACTATTGACGGTCTCGCGGCCCTGGAAATAGACATCCGGATTTTGCGCTGTGCCGCGCAATACCGGGTGATCCGGCGTGAGCGCCCGTCCGCGATGCTCGGCGATGAACCGCTCGTCAATCATCGCGCGGAGGGTTTCGTCCGGCAGCACTTCGATCTTTTGAATCTCGTGCGAGGTGCGGAAACCATCGAAGAAATGGATGAACGGAATGCGCGATTCCAACGAGACGGCCTGCGACAGCAACGCGAAATCCTGCGCTTCCTGCACCGACGAGGCGCAGAGCATCGCATAGCCCGTCGCGCGCGCGGCCATCACGTCACTGTGGTCGCCGAAAATGGAAAGGCCCTGCGCGGCCAGCGCTCGCGCGGCCACATGCAAAACCATCGGCGTGAGTTCGCCGGCGATTTTGTACATATTGGGAATCATCAGCAGCAATCCCTGCGACGCGGTGAAAGTGGTGGCCAGCGCCCCGGTTTGCAACGCGCCGTGAATCGCGCCCGCCGCTCCGCCTTCACTCTGCATCTCGATGATCGAAGGCACCGTGCCCCAAAGGTTGGGCTTGCCGGCGGAGGCCCAGGCATCCGCGGATTCGCCCATCGCCGAACTCGGCGTGATGGGGTAAAGGGCGATGACTTCATTGAGGCGATAAGCGACACTGGCGACGGCCTCGTTGGCATCAAGCGTTTTAAATTTGGAGCTGCTCATAAAATTATTTTCAATAGAAGACTGTCGCGCTTTGAATCACTTTTAGTATTGCGAATGCGACCATCATTCATGACATGAACATCGGAGATCCGGCGGCGATACGCCCCACTTCCTTTGCCCAAAGCACACCCTCTTTTGTAAGCACAACGAAAATCCGCTCATGCGTCACAAGATTAGGCCATAATCAGGCAATACCATTTTACCGTAGCGTCGCCGAGACGCAGAGAAATGCGATTTGGGATTCGGGATGCAAGATGCGGGACACACGAACACCATCGCGCATCTTGCATCTTGCATCTTGAATCGCGCATCCTCCGAAGCGGCTGAACGATTAGCAAGAAATGGCGGGTCTTGACCAAGATACCCGTAGCCACGGTCAGGACAATAAATGATGTTATCTCAACCCTGACCCAACACCCAATCAGGCATGAGTGAAATAACGATAACAGCATTATGAAATTAATTATTCTGATCCTGACCCTGGCCACCCTGACCGCCTTCGTGGCGACCGCGGACGATGCCAAGGCATTGTATGAAAAAAACTGCTCGAAGTGCCACGGCCTCGACGGCAAGGGCAACACCAAGATGGGCAAGAAACTCGACGCGAAAGATTACACCGATCCCGCCGTCCAGGCGGCGTTGAAAGATGACGCCGCGATCAAAGCCACTAAGGAAGGGCTGAAAGGCAAGGACGGCAAGGAATTGATGAAACCAGCCGATGGGCTTTCGGATGACGAAATCAAGGCCGTGGTGGCCTATATGCGGACTTTCAAGCGCTGAAGTGCGGTTGCCGGGCGTTTCGGAGAAGTGCCCCGCCATTGGCCGTAAGAATTGAATTCAACCACGGATGCACACGGATGAACACGGATTCAGAAGGACATTTTGGCAATTGCAAAACGGCTTATCATATGGCGCGGATCGAGGAAAATCGGGAAAATCGTTTTTCCCTTTTCTATCCGTGTTTATCCGTGTGCATCCGCGGTTAATTTTACATCTAACAGGCAGCATTATGTGTTTTAAGCATGTTCTCCGGTTGGCGGGGTTAATCTCCCTGTTGATGGTTTCTGCGTCCGCGCGGGCGGAGGATCCCATCCGCAACAAGGAGTGCATGGATTGCCATTCGGACCACACGCTCGTCAAAACCAACTCGGCGAACAAAGAGATCAGCCTGTTCGTGGACGAGGCAAAATTGGCGGGTTCAGTGCATAAAAAAACCACCTGCGCCGAGTGCCACGCCGACCTGACTCGCAAACATCCCGACGATGATGTGGCGGCGCAGCCGGTAAATTGCGGTAAATGTCACGAGAAGGAATCGGAAAGTTACGGCGCGAGCGCCCACGGCCTGGCGCGCGCCAAGGGAGATATGGGCGCGGCCACTTGCAGTGATTGCCATGATGGCCACACCATGCCGCCGCCGGATTCGCCGGAATCGCCGCTGAATTATTCCCGGCTCGCGGAAACCTGCGGGGCCTGCCATGACCAGGAGGCCAAGGACGTGGCCGAGAGCACGCACGGGCGCGCCCTCGCGGCGGGTCATCGCGAAGCGCCCACCTGCACCGATTGCCACGCGGAGCATAAAATAGAGGGCTTGAAAAACAGCTCGCCCTTGAAAATTTCCCTGGACGTTTGCAGCCGCTGCCATGCCTCCGAGCGGATGAACACGAAATTCAACCTGCCGAACGACCGGGTGAAAACATTTTTTGACAGCTACCACGGCCTGGCGGCGCAATACGGCTCCACGCTGGCGGCGAATTGCGCGAGCTGCCACGGCGTGCATAAAATCCTGCCCGCGAGCGATCCGCGTTCGACCATCAATGCCGCCCATCTCGTCGAGACTTGCGGCAAATGCCATCCGGGCGCGGGCGAAAAATTTGCCATGGGCAAGGTGCATGTGGACGCCTCGGCGAACTCCGGCGGCGCGATTGGCGAGCGCATCAACTGGTGGATTCGCCGGCTTTATCTCGGGTTGATCGTGGTGGTGATCGGCGGAATGCTGCTGCACAACGGATTGCTGATGGCGAAGCGGCTGGCCGCGATCAGTCGCACGCGCGAGAAGGCTGTTCTGCGCATGAACCGTCATCAACGCGCGCAACACGGGTTGCTGGCGTTGAGTTTCATCGCGCTGGCCATCACCGGTTTTGCGTTGAAATTCCCGGACTCATGGATTGGCCGGATGCTGGGCTGGAGCGAACCGTTCCGGCGCTGGAGCCACCGCGTGGCGGGCGTGGCGTTGCTGGTGGTGGGGGCTTATCACATTTTGTATGTGCTCTTCACCAAGGAGGGCAGGCAACTCGCGAAGGATTTCTTCCCGCGCTGGCAGGATTGCAAGGATGTGTCCGGCAGCGTGGGTTACCTGGTCGGGCTGCGCCGGCAGAAGCCGCGCATCGGGCGGTTTGGTTATGCGGAGAAGATGGAATATTGGGCCGTGATCTGGGGCACGATCATCATGGGCGTGACCGGCCTGATGATCTGGTTCAAGCTGGACATGACGCGATTCCTGCCGCGCTGGGCGGTGGACGTGGCGTTGAACATCCATTATTACGAAGCGGTGCTGGCCTGCCTGGCCATCGTGGTCTGGCATTTCTATCATGTGATATTCGCGCCCGAGGTTTACCCGCTGAACTGGGCCTGCTGGGACGGCTGGGTTTCGAAACACTGGCAGGAAGAAGAGCATCCGCTGGAAAAAACCGGCGCGGCAGCAACCGCCCCGACCGCGGCAAAATTGCCGAGTCCGACGAAAATTGCGGAGAAGTGAGCTCACCATTATTTTTTAACGGACGAATTGAATTCCTCGTGGCTCCTAAAAATTGAATCTACTAAACGAGTGCAACCTGATGTCACGCGCGCTAAAACACGAATTTGCTCTTTACAGGCAAGGCTTTTGCTTGGTGTCGGATAATCAATCGTGTGAGCGACTTCGCCCCAAAGTTCTTCAGCTAATGTCCTGACTTGAATTTCTGCTGTGTATCGAGTCCTTGAATTAGAATCGATGACATAACCCGCGTTTGTGGATTGCCCCCAATACCGCTTGCGAAATGGCTTGGCCGTGATATATTCCATTTGATTGGAGGAGCGGTCTTTGACATCCGGGCGGATGCAAACTGCGCCATTTGGAATTTCAAATGCGCGCCAAGCGGGTTTTGTCACAACTGGCATAAAATGCCGGGGCGATGTGTTATATACATGCCCAAAATCTCAACGCGTTACTGGTTTCAGGAAGGAGTCAAAGTAAGTCGCACCAAATCCAAGTAGTTTGATGGTTTGACTGTCGCTTTTTGACCGGCAAACCGGGCATTTTCAAGAACCGTACCGCTTGGTACCGGTTAATTTCGCTTAATACCCGCTTGAGCAGGGAATTTTTTTGTGGCGCAGAGGGATTGTTCCGCGCCAGCGAGCCTATTTTACGAACGCTCCGGTGTGGCAGTTGTTGCAGGAGAAATCGTTCATCTCGGCGTCAATGTGGAAGAAGTTATAGCCTTTCGGGTTCAACTTATCCAGGTCCGCGCCGCTGCCCTGGGCCACGATGATGTGACAGGCATTGCAGGTCGAGGCTTCGATTTTCCGCTGGCCGTCCGCCGTCTTGTGAAGGCCGTCGTGGCAGCGGAAGCAGCCCGTCCAATTCTTGTGGCCGAGATTGTTGGGATACTGCCGCCAATCGGATTTCATCTCGGGGAAGAAGTTGCGCTTGTAAATGCTCTGCGCGGCTGAAACCAGCGTGTCCACCTTGCTGTAGTTCGGATAGTTGGCCCGCAAGGTCGTGGAGATTTTTTGCAGCGCGTCATTTTCAGTGGGGTAAGTCTGGATCAACGCGGCGACGACATTCGACTTGGCCCACGGCAGGGATGAATCAATCGTGCCGAGCGTCATGGCGAGATCAACAGCGTCGTTGGGCGTGCTGAAATCGTGCGCCGGCCGGTTGTGGCAATCCATGCAATCCATCTTGCGGACGGTATGTTTGGCGGGATCGTCGGTGAAGCTTTTGGTTTTGAACTCGGTCACGGTGCCGTCCTTCGAGGTGATGCGCACCCAGGGAATGACCTGCCGTTGATCATCGGTGGCGATGTATTCGACCTTGTTGGCCACGCTCATGTGCCAATGGATGCCGCCGACCGGGCCGTGGGAAAGGTCCGCGCCGCCGACCTTCAGCAGAAGGCGGACGGTGAAAGGGGTGTTGGTTTCGTCGGAGAGGAAATGGGAATAGGTGCGGTCCAGGTTGCCGACGAACTTTTGCGGCCAGTGGCATTGCTCGCAGGTCTCCTGCGCGGGACGCATGTTCTTGATGGGCGTTTTGACAGGACGATGGTAGGTGTCCGTGGCCACGCAGTACAACTGGTGGACGCCGTTGATCTTTGACTTGATGTAGGATTGGGCGCCCGGCCCCACGTGGCATTCGGTGCAGGCCACGCGCGCGTGCGAGGAGTTCAGGTAAGCGGTGAATTCCGGCTTCATGGGGACGTGGCAGGCCTCGCCGCAGAAATTCACCGACTCCGTGTAATGATAGGTGTTATAGCTGCCCATGGCGCTGGCGAGCAGAAAGCCCACCGCGCCGATAACGAATGCCAGCGCGATCCGCTTGTCCCGCCTGCGCGACAAATCAATGGTGAACGCGTGCGGCAACAACCCCCGACGCGTGCGCCGGCGATGAATCCACGCGCCCAGCGTGAATAATATGAGACCCAGAAAGAAGAACGACGGCGCAACGACGTACGCCAGAATGCCCATATACGGGTTCCGCCCGTGGGCGAACACGTCAATGGCGAACAGGAGCAGGAACGAGAACAGACTTCCAGTTCCCACCACCGCTCCGGAGAGACTGACCCAGTTGCGGTATTGTTCACCACGTACCGGCGCGGGTTTGGAGGGATCTGGCATATCGTGTTTCTATTCTGCTTTGTCAGTGGCCAAAAATGAACGACCCTCCCTCTCGGCAAAGGAAAGGGTTTGGGTGTTCAAGAGTAAGTTTGAATTTTGCCGAAACGCTCATCAGCTCAGGCGACTATTTTTTGAAGCCGCGGAGATAGGCGACCAGACCTTTGATTTGATCGTCGGTCAACAACTCGCCATAGGGTTTCATCCGTTCCTTGCCTTTGTCATCCTTCACGCCTTCCTTGATGGTTTTGACGGCCTTATCGTCGGTGAAGGCGTCCTGGACCTTGGCGTCGGTGTAATCCTTGACGTCCACTTTCTTTCCCATTTTGGTGTCGCCCTTGCCATCCTTGCCGTGGCAGGAGGCGCAGGTCTTTTCCCACAACGCCTTGGAGGCGTCGTCGGCGCGCACGATTCCGCCCAGCGCGACGGCCAGGCAGGTTGCAATCAATGAGGTTTTGATGATTAATTTTGTGTTCATGGTTTATTGTTTTGCTTATGTTTTATCGGCTGAGGAGTCCGGGTCAGAGGTGATGGTAGGGACGTTAGGCCGGCCCGTCAATGACCTCTCGCAATTTCCAGAGGCGCTCTGGCTGGGGAGCCATCGGACGGCGAACGCGAACGCGAACGCCAAACCAGACCTGCCAGTCGTTTGACTATCCCAAATTGTCATAACACCGCAGTAGTTAAGCTTATCTCGAAGAAGCCGCTCCACATTCATTGTCATTTTTCGAGCATAATTTGTGGAGTCCACTGGGTTTTCGGCATGGTTATATATTGCTCATGGCCCGCAAGGGAACGGCTACAGACTTTTGTGGTCTATGTCAATGATGTGGTTTGGAGCAATCATTCAGCGTCTACTCTCGCCTCAAACATCCAAGAATCAATCTCGATACTATTTTTCCCCCGGCGTTTCCAGAAGCTTTCGCCGCGTGGCTTCCAGTCGTTGCACCAGTACCTGGCCGACGCGTTTCATCAGCTCATAGCCCAGGTCGTGATCCATTTCGCATTTCTGCCGCAAACGGGTCCCGTAAAAGAAAAGGACCCTGGTTGGTTGGATCGCGCGCGCGCTGAAGTGCAAATAATAGGGGAGAAACAGCCAGGACCAGCCGAGGTCGTCGCCCGGCCCGAGCGTCTGGATGGGAATCGTCGTGCCGTCCGCGCCTTCTGATTCGAGCGCCACGTTGCCTTCCAAAATAAGGTAGAAGCGGTTGGCCAGTTCGCCCTCGCGGAAAATGTGCTGGCCGGTTTCAAACTGCATTTGAATGGCGTCCTCGGTCAATCGTTCCAACTGGCGCGGGCTTAATCCCTTCAGGAAAGGTTGTTGCTCGATCAAGGCGTAGAGCGTTTGCGGCACCGCGCCGGCGTTGACTGCGGCTGACGTGGGGTCGTGCTCGAAGTGCTCGGAGTTTTCCATCCGCGTGGACGGGCTGTTTTCGGCTTCGTTCATAATGGTTAGGGTTGGCTGCAACCTGACACTGCTCATTTCGCGGCCAGCACGCGCTCGCCGATTTGTTCCTCGCAATATTCGCCGGTGAATCCGGCGACGAGTTTTTTCAGAAACGCCAGCCAGAGCGGATGGGTGTTGAGGCAGGGAATCAAGGTGAATTCTTGGCCGCCCGCCGCTAGAAAAGTTTCCCGTCCGCGCAGTCCCATTTCCTCGAGGGTCTCGAGGCAATCCGTCACGAACGCCGGGCAGATGACCACCAATTTCTTCACGCCACTCTCCGCCAGCCGGATGAGTTCCTGGTCGGTGTAAGGTTGCAACCACGGATCGCGACCCAGGCGCGATTGGAACGCCACCGAGGATTTGCCCTCGGGAATGGCCGCCCGCGCCGCAAACGCCTTGACGGTCTGAAAACATTGAGCGCGGTAACATGTCGCGTGGGCCGGGCTTGGCGTTTCGCAGCAATTTCTGGCCTTGAGGCAATGGCAGCCGGTGGTGTCGGATTTCCGCAAGTGCCGCTCCGGGAGGCCGTGAAAACTGAACAGCAGATGGTCATAATCCTGTTCCAGGTATTCGGAGGTGCTGGCCGTCAGCGCCGCGATATAATCCGGGTCCGCATAGTACGGCGGCGTGACTTGCAAGGAAATCTGCGGCGCCATCGCCAGAAGCAATTCCTTCACCCGCTCGACTGCCGTTTCGTAACTGGACATCGCATAATGCGGAAACAACGAGATCAACAGCACTTCCTGCACTCCCTGATCAATCAAATTTTGCAACGCGCTTTCAATCGAGGGATTCTGGTAGCGCATCGCCAGTTCAACTGGAACAGAAACTTGTTCCTGCAATTGCCGCCGAACCTCCTGGCTGGTCACAATGAGCGGCGAGCCTTCGGGCAGCCACACTTTATGGTAGGCTTCCGCCGACTGCCGGGGGCGAAAGGGGAGAATGCAGCCGTGGACAACGGCGAAACGAACGGGATAAGGCGCGTCCATTACCCGGCCATCCATCAGGAACTCGCGCAGGTATCGGCGCACATCCGAGGTCTTTGGCGAATCTGGTGAGCCGAGATTGACGAGCAGAACGCCTTGTTTCTTCATGCGGTGGTTTCCCTTTGCGGCGCAGTTTTCGGCGCGGGGTTTGGATCGGCTTCGACGTAGGACTGAATACGACCGGCCACATCATGGCCGGACACGAGCGAATCTCCGAGCGAGATGCCATCGCGGAAATGGCCCGCCAGAAACAAGCCCGGGCAACTGGCTTCCGCCTCCGTCATGCGTTTCTTGAACCAGCCATAGCCGACCTCATATTGAGGAATGGCTTTGGCGAAAACGAACTGATGGACAAAGGTCGGCTCGCCGGTGACTCCCAATAAGCGGCGTAGGTCGGACAGGGCGAGAGTGGTCAAGGTGTCCGGGTCCTTCTGCGCATGTTCCGGATTGCGCGCGCCGCCCAGGTAACAAGTCAGCAAAACCTGCCCGATGGGGGCGCGGTTGGGAAACAAGGTTGAGGAGAAAATGGCCCCCAGGGTCTGGCACTTTTCCACCTGCGGAATGAGCATGCCAAAGCCGTTCAACGGGTGCGCCACATCCTCGCGGCGGAAGCCCAGCACCACACTCGCCACCGGTGGATAATAAATTTCCGACAGTGAACTCAGCTCCGGCGCGCCGGGCGCGAGTATTCTCAATTTCGAAAGGCCATGCGCCGTTCCGGCGAACAACACCGCGTCGAAAGGACCCGACGGTTCTGGTACGCCCTGGCCCACATTGACCACCCAGCCTCCGGAGTTTCTTCTCAAGGACGTTACCGGGGAATTCAATTCCACGTTCGGGCCGAGTCGCGCGCGCAATTCATCCGTGAGCACTTGCAACCCCTCATCAAAGGAGAGTTTGGCGGCGTTCTGTTTGGAGACTTCGGCGCGTTTCTTGCGCGCGCGCGCGCCCAGAATCTGGCCCTTGATCAGCGACCCGTATGTATGTTCGAGCGCGTGGAGCTTGGGAAAAGCTTCCTTGACCGACAGTTTTGCCGGGTCACCCGCATAAACTCCGCCTACCAGCGGGTTGATGGCGTAATCCAGGAATTCCCTGCCCAGCCGGCGCAACACAAACTCCTCGACGCTTTCCTCACTCTCCGCCGCGGCCCGGCCAATGAACGGCTCGGCCAGCAAACGCAGTTTGGCTCTCTTGGAGAACAAGGGTGTGTGTAGAAACCCCAAAATGCTGCTCGGCAGCGCCACCGGCTTGCCATTGCGCACCAGGAAACGATTGGACGCCGTCGGGCTGGAATACATCCGGCGGGATTCCAGGCCCAGGTCATGGACGAGCGAGGTGATTTTTGGCGATGTTTCCAGGATGGTATTCGGACCGCATTCGGCAAGGAAACCATCCTGGCGGACGCTTTGAATGACGCCGCCGACGCGGCTGCCGCCTTCGAAAAGAGTCACGGTCACTCCTGCTTGCTGGAGTCGAAACGCCGCGGTCAGCCCTGTGATGCCGCCGCCAATGATTGCCACTGATTTCATATCGTTCTGGAAAACCTCCGTTCAGTTGTTGTTTTTTGGTAAGCGTCGAAACGCATGGCGATGTTGCGGATGAGCAACCGCCCCAAATCAGTCACGAGCAAGCCGCGCGGATTCCGTTCGATCAGGCCGTCCGCCTCGAGGTCGTCCAGCGAAGCCAGTTCCTCCGCAAAGTAGGCCTTGAAATCCAGTTCCAAATATTGCGACATCAGCGGGTAATAGAGGCTCATGTCGCACATCAGGCGCATGATGGTTTGCCGGCGAATCCTGTCGTCCTCGCTCAGGAGATAGCCTTTGGCCAGCGGAATTTCGCCGGCGTCCAGCGCCGCGTAATAGGCCGGCAATTCTTTTTGGTTTTGCCAATAAATTCCATCCGCCTGCGAGATGGACGACATGCCGAAGGAATAAATGTCCGCGCCGCCGTGGGTGCTGTAGCCTTGGAAATTCCGTTGCAGCGTCCCTTGCCGCTGGGCTATCGCCAGTTCATCATCCGCGCGGGCAAAATGGTCCATGCCGATATAGACAAAACCAGCCGAGGCCAGTTTCTCGATGGTGAGCTTGAGCAATTGCAATTTCACCTCGGCCGTGGGCAGCGCTTCATTTGCAAAAATGCGCTGCGCCGGTTTGATCCAGGGCACATGCGCATAGCTGAAAACCGCGAACCGATCCGGCCGGAGTTCCAGGACCTCGTCAATCGTCCTGGCAAACGATTCCACCGTCTGATGAGGCAGGCCGTAAATCAGGTCAATATTCAACGACTTGAATCCTGTCTCGCGAATCCAATCCACCGCCATCTTGGTTTGCGCGTAGGGCTGGATGCGATGAACCGCCTCTTGGACTTTTGCGTCGTGATCCTGCACGCCAACCGAAGCGCGCGTGAACCCGGTCTCGCGCAAGGCGACGAGATGGTCGCGGGTGAGCCGGCGCGGGTCAATTTCCACGCCCGCCTCCACATCCTCCGCGATCTGGAAATTTTCATGGATCATTTTTCCAAGGGAACGGAGTTCCTCCGGGGTGAGAAAAGTTGGCGTGCCGCCGCCGTAGTGAAGCTGGACAGCCTTCCGGTCCGGATTCAGGTGTTTGGCCATCAGTTCCATTTCCTTGCGGAGATAGTTTAGGTAAATCGCGCTCTGAGACTGGCGGGTGGTGATTACCGTGGTGCAGCCGCAGTACCAGCAAAGTGTTTGGCAAAACGGCAGATGAAAATAGAGGGAAAGATCGCGAGGGGTCTGATTGTTCGAGTGGATTTTTTCGCGGAGTTGCTCGTGAGTGACTTTATCGTTGAAATTTGTGGCGGGCGGGTAGGAAGTGTACCGCGGGCCGGGAACATTGTATTTCTTGATCAATTCAAAATCGAACGGGAGTGTGCTCATTTGAAATTCCTCACGGTGGTGATGAGACTTTCGATGTTTTCGAGTTTGGCGTCGGGCGGAACGCCGTGGCCCAGGTTGAAAATGTGCCCGTTGAATCCCTGCATCTCGCGCAAGATCCGGTTGGTTTCCCCCGCCACGATCGCGGGCGTGGTGGTGAGCAATAGCGGATCGAGGTTGCCCTGCACCGCCATGGTGGTGGGCAACAGCCCTTTCACGCGGCCCAAACGAAGCGTCCAGTCAATGCCGAGCACCTGCGCGCCCGTGCGTTGCAAAGCGTCCCTTGCCGTGCGTGCCCTTGGAGAAAACAATCACCGGCACTTGCCCGCGCAGGGCGGTAATGATTTTTTCCATCCACCGGCCGGAAGCTGTCTCGAACAGATTGCCGGAAAGATTGCCGCCCAGGCTGTCGAAGATTTGGATGGCATCCACGCCCGCGTCAATTTGCATTTGCAGAAACTCCGTGACAGCGCCGGTCAGCTTGTCCATGAGCAAGGTGAACAGCCAAGGGTCGGAGTAAAACAGCGCTTTGGCCTTGGAATATTCCTTGGCGTTGCCGCCCTCGATCATGAAATTGGCCAGCGTCCAGGGCGAGCCGGCAAATCCAAGCAGGGCCGTCTGGCCGCCCAGCGCTTTTTTGATCATCGGCAGGGCTTTCGCGACGTATTGCAACCGCTCGCAAACCGCGCCGGTCTCCAGCCGCTCGACATCCTTGGCGGAATTCAAAACAAAATTCATTTCGATCCCGCCCTGGTCGCGGAAATGATAGCCCTGGCCCAGGGCCTCGGAAACCACCAGAATGTCGCTGAAGAGAATGGCCGCATCAAACCCGAAGCGCCGGACCGGCTGCAGCGTCACTTCCGTGGCCAGCTCCGGGGTTTGCACGAGTTTGAGAAAGGAATATTTCTCCTTCAGCGCCCGGTATTCCGGCAGCGCGCGACCCGCCTGCCGCATCAACCAAACGGGGGGGCGATCCACGGGCCGGCATTCGCAGGCGTTCAAAAACCGCTGCCGATTGCTTAACGGGGCGGAGTCGGTTTTTTCCCGGCGGAGTGCCAGGGTTTCAGCACCGGCCAATTCCAATTCGTCAACTGTATTCGTGCTCATGATGTGGTTACGACGTTCGTGCTACGACTTTCGCAAATACACTTCGCAGGAACTCGCCCGAAACTCTCTCCCTCTATTGTTCAACCCTCCACCGATTTTGCTCCGGCGCGGCGATTGGACCCTCCGGTATTGCCGTCGAACCTAATCGCTTGAAAAGCTCCAAATCTCAAGCTCCAAGCTCCAGAGAAGCCCCAAATTGCAAGCTCCAATCGGGTTCTTTCCGCGGTTCGTTCGGCGGGACGGGAATTTTCCGAACCGACAGAAAAGCCAGACTCAAGGTTGCGATTGGTTCTTGGTGCTGGGGAATTCTCAGGCGTTTGACGCTTGGGCTTTGGAGCTTTCATGGGCATCGTCAAATGTTGTTTGAAGTTTGGCAATAAACGGTGAGCGATTCCGAGACTGCTTTTGTAGTGTGCTAACTTGTGAAGTAGATTACTTATGAAGCAGGGCTGGCAATTTGACGGCCCACATCCGATTTACATGAAAAATTCGTATCCCATACTTAAAGCCGCCGAGGCGGTCGAACAGATTCAAAATGAACAAACTGTGGCGTTCAGCGGTTTCACCCCGGCGGGCGCGCCCAAGGTGGTGCCCAAAGCCATTGCCGCCAAAGCATTGGCCTTGCACCCTCAAGGGAAGCCCTTTCGCATTGGTGTCATCACCGGCGCATCCACCGGCCAGTCGCTCGACGGCGCCCTGGCACAAGCCGATGCGGTGCTTTTCCGCACGCCTTACCAAAGCAACTCCGACCTGCGCAAAAGCATCAACGAGGGGCGCACCAAGTTTTTCGACATGCACCTTTCCATGCTGCCGCAAGCGGTTCGCTATGGCTTCCTTGGCCCGGTGAATTGGGCGATCATTGAAGCATCCGATGTCAATGCCGCGGGGGAAATCACTCTCACCTCGTCTGTGGGTGCCGCGCCGACTTTCTGCCGCGTTGCGGACAAGATCATCATCGAGTTGAACCGGTTTCACTCCAAGGCGCTGCATGGCTTCCATGATATTTATGAGCCAGCGGACCCACCTTTCCGCCAGCCGCTTCCCGTCTGCCGCCCGGCCGACCGCATTGGCGCGCCGGTAATCAAGGTGGATCCTAAAAAAATCTTCGGCATTGTCGAAACCGACGCGCCCGACGAAGTGGGCGGTTTCAGCCCCATTGGCGAGACCACGGCGCGGATCGGGGAGAATGTCGCGGAATTCCTCGCGGCGGAACTGCGGCGCGGACTCATTCCAAAGAGTTTTCTGCCCATCCAATCGGGCGTCGGCGACACGGCCAACGCGGTGCTCAAATCCATGGGCGAGAATCAGGAAATTCCGGTGTTTGACATGTACACCGAGGTGATTCAGGACGCCGTCCTGGCTCTGATCAAACAGGGGAAAGTTCGTTTTGCGAGCGGTTGCTCGCTCACGGTGACCAATCCCGTCCTGCGCGACATCTACGCGAACATTGAATTCTTCCGGTCCAAACTTTTGTTGCGTCCGCAGGAAATCACCAACAGCCCGGAAATCATCCGCCGCCTCGGCATCATTTCAATTAATACGGCCATTGAAATTGACATCACCGGCAATGTGAACAGCACGCATGTGCTGGGCCGCAGCATAATGAACGGCATCGGCGGTTCGGGCGATTTTGCGCGCAACGCCTTCCTCTCCATCTTCACCTGTCCCTCCACCGCGAAGGATGGCAAGATCAGCACCATCGTCCCGCTGGTCAGCCACCTGGACAGCAGCGAACATTCGGTGATGGTCGTCATCACGGAGCAGGGCATCGCCGATTTGCGCGGCAAATGTCCCAGCGACCGCGCCGCCACGATCATCGAAAATTGCGCGCACCCGGATTATCGCGGGCTGTTGCGCGATTACGTGGCGCTGGCCGGGCATTCGCACTCGCCGCAAACCCTCAAGGCCGCGTTCGGCCTGCACCAGAGTTTTTCCAAAAACGGAGACATGCGCTCGACCAATTGGGCGGATTTCAAATGACGCCGATTCTCTAAGCTCCAAAATCCAAGCGCCAACCTCCAGAGAACCCCCAAATCCCAAGCTCCAACAGGCGCATCCCGGCGGCGGTACATGCTGTAATCGGCGGTAAGGTGTCCGATCCATTAGTTCTGTTAATGTTAGCCTGGGTCAAGGGTCAAACCTGAACAAACTGGTTTGACCAGTTTGGACTAACTTTGACCCGCGGCCAAAACCGGCAAACTTGACCGGCTGGAAGCGTGTACGCGGTTCAACGCCCGGCACTTCAACCTCGCGGCGCAAATATAATGTATATTTGTTAGCCGAGAATAAGTGAGAATAGCTGAGTACTTCTGAGGATAGTTGAAAAGCCTTGTCCGATGGCTGGCCATTTAATTTCGAGCGCATTTTTCGGCTACATTCGGCGCCAAATGGCGCTTAATTTTTATGTTCGCCGTAACGTAAACACGCGACGACGAATCACACCCGCCCGGCTCGTCACGCCATAGCATTTCAGCGACGGCGGAGATGTCAAAGAACCAACCTCCTCTTTCGATTTGAAACATAGCACATAAATTTCATCGCGCAACGAATACCGCGCTAAATTTTTGCAGCAAGCCGCGTCCACTTTGTGCCAATTTCGGTAAACGTTTCGATCAACGTTTCCGCTTGCGTTCCGGTCTTTGAAAGCTAAAACTTCACCCAACGAAATTCGCGGGGGTGAATATCACCTGCGAACAAGAAAGTTCGGGAACCGGAAATGAAAGTCAGCTTGTGAAAGGATTTGGCAGAGGGGCGGGGATGGTCGCAGCAATATATCTGGCGTTCGTGCTGGCACTGGCGTTGCGCGCGCAGGACACGGCGGCCACGATGCCCTTGACCGTGGCGGATTTGCAGTCGTTGCCCTCACTGTCCTCCGCGCAATTGTCCGCGCTGATGAACAAATTGCAAGCCGTGCCGATAATTTCGGCGGATGCCGTCCCAATGGGTTCAAGCTACTACTCCTTGAAAGCGCCGACCTTTCCGCCGCTCCCGTGTAATCTAAGCGGCTGCCCGGTTTGGAATCTGGGTTCCGGCCAATACCTGGTGAACGACCTGAATTACATCGCGCCCGCGCAGCCAATGGCCTTGGGCGCTGGTGCCGGAATGCGCGCGATGGATGCGTCCGGCCCACCCGGTTTCGGCGTGGGCGGCGACGGCGCCAATGACAGCGGCTACGTCACAAACTATTACACGCCATTCGTGATTCCAACCAACGGAGCACTTTGGCTTCAAATCTCTAATACAGATTTGGTAAATGCGTATCTCACGCTCAATAATTCCACTGATTCCGTATACGAAATACTCACGAAATGGGACCTGAACGCCACGAATTGGAATATCGAAGAGGAAGTCTGGCCTACCAACGCCACTATGTCGTTCGTCATCCCTCAATTGGGCCGGACGAATCTGTTCGTCTGGGCGCAGGACTGGACGGGCGTGACGGAGGGCACAAATATCGTTCCGGACTGGTGGTACTGGCAAAATTTTGGCTCCGCCATCTTTCCCTACGGCAACGGCTCGCTGACCTTGTCCGACACCAATCTGGACAGTTACGGCAATACGCTGCTCTCTGACTACCAGAACGGCACAGACCCAAATATCCTGCAATTCTCCATCGAAGTCACGAACAATTATGTGAACAACCTGAGCGCTCCGGTGCAGTTGAATGTTTTTGCCGGTGTGCCAAGTTATTATGCGGTGTCGGTGGATGACACAAATTATATCGCGGATGCCAGTTGGCAACCCTACACCGGAACCAATCTCTCCGTGAACCTCGGCTCAACCCAAGGCTGGCATGTGGTCTGGATTGGCCTGCGAGGCAATGCGGATGCGACGAATCAGGCAGCCTGGCAATACAAACGGCTGAAACTCAATGCCACGCCGCCGGTGCTGGTCATCACCAACCCGACGGTCAGCACGCTCTCCGTGCCGTTGGTTCAAATCAACGGGTATTCTCCGCAAGCACTGGCGAACGTCACTTACGACCTCAGCAATGCAGTTGGAGTGGTCACCGGCCAGAGCGGTTGGATTACCGGCAAGTATTACGACACGAACACCTGGGATTTTACGACGAACTATTTTGCGGCGGTGGACGTGCCTTTGGCGCCCGGGTTAAACGTCATCTCCCTCCACGCCACTGATCTGGCGGGCAACAACACGACCACGAATCTTAATTTGACCCTGGATTATTCGAGCCGCACGAATCCGCCCGCGTTTCAACTGTTCTGGCCGCAGAACGGTGAACAAATCAGCGGCAGCAACTTCACCTGGCGCGGATGGGTGGACGATCCGTCGGCAACGGTTTCCGCGCAAATGATCGGCGCAGATGGAACCACCAACTCGCTCAGCGGTCTGGTGGAGCGCAATGGAAATTTTTGGGTGGAAAACTTGCCGATGCCCACCGGCACAAACAGCCTGACGCTTACGGTGACAGATTCAGCCGGAAACATTGCGACTACCAACATCAGCGTTTCCACGAGTCCATTGACGGTGACAATGACGCCGATCCCAAACAGTCAACTTTGGTATAAAATCGTAACGGCCACCGGCAGCATCAGCGATTCCACATATTCGCTCTGGATTAATGGAGTAAAGGCGGGTGTCACGAATGGGGTATGGACGGCAACACAAGTGCCGATGACACCCGGCGGCGTGGCGAGCTTCAAAGTCACCTGTTACGCACCGGGCGAGACGCAACCCGACGGGTCAACCGGCAACTAAAAAGAGTTACCATGAAAATATTTTCAATTCTTTTTTGCCTGCTGGCTGCGGTTGCGACAGCTTGGTCCACAATCAACCCAATTTATCCGGTCCAGGACAAGCCGATGCGTCTCTACGTTGAAAGCTATGAATTGACCGCGACCGGCAATGACCATTGGTCGGAATACGATTACGCCCAACAAAACGGTCCCACGGGTTACTTCTATGTGGATGACCGCCGTGGTGAAACCAGCGAATCCTGGTATGACGGCACTGGCGGCAACGGCGAGTGGCTTTGGCATGAACAAATCAGTGCTCCTGGCGGCGGCCAGATCAATGATTCCCATTCGGGCACCGTCTGGCCTCCGAGTTCGTATCCCAATGTGGCCGACGGCACCGTGACCATGACCGGTTACGGCAGCGATGATTACGAGACCAATGCCGGCTCGCCGATCATTTGGGAACATTGCGACCTCGGCGTGCCGCTGGTGGATATGAGCGACACTTACACGGAACATGACTTTTGGAACAATTATTCATACAGCTATTTTACCTACCAGGACCATGAAACCCGTCAGGCGCAAGCCGTAATCAAATTGCAGACCGGCGGCAAGGCGGCGTCGCAGCGGCAAAATCTGTTTGTGTTCAACGGTTCCGCCAACAGAACCGTTCCGGTCAGAGACCCATCCTGGCACAACCCATTGCTACCGGTGCTACAGATTTCAATCCCGTTCCAAAACATAACTGTGGCAGGCAAAGCCTTGGGGAATGACGGCAACCTATACCTGGGTTTGCCTGACAACCAGGATGTGGACGTGACGCCGACCGTTTCCGGCATAGACTATTACACCTTCAACCTGCCGACGCCGCAGGAATGTACGCCCACCATCATCGCCAACGGCAACGATTTGTCGGTCACCAATCCTACATTTTGCGTGGGCCAGCAAATTCCGTTTTCCCTAAGCTGGTCTTCTGCGCCGCCAAATGTTGCGGATACGATTCAGCAATGGACCTTGCCCGGGGAATACGTGAACGAACGCTGGCAGAATTACTACGCTAATCCGGAAGGCCCCTTGCAGTATTATGGTTCGGTTAATTATCGGATAGATTCAACTCTTCTTGCCAATGCCGTGATCACGAATTGCTGGTACATTAATACGCCGGGCGGCACGGTAACGATGTGGCAGAACCTCCATTTCACGAACGGCCAGTATGCCAGCATTGCGGTGGACGGAGATATTACGGTTTATAAACCGCAAGTCACCTTCCCATTTTTACCAGCAAATATACCAAATATAATCCCGAGGCTCACGGCTACATGGTTGGAGCTTGGTGATAGAAATGCAATCCCGACCGGCACTGCTGAATTCGGTGCTCTAATTTTATCCGAGCCGCCATTTACTGGCGCTGTAAATTGGACACAACTCATTCGGCGCAGCGTAACCTATCCCTATTCTGGCACTGGTGGAGCTTATGCATTGGACAATTCACAGTTTTACAATAATGCCAACACATCAATTAACGTGATTGGTAGAAGCCCAAACCCAAGAGGAGTCGTTTCGTTTTTCGATAATCCCGGTGTGGCTGATTGGTCCTGGTATCCGTGGAGCATTACAATAAAAGACGATTTCCAGACTTATCTGATGTTTCAGCCGGTCGGAGATGGAAGTATTTGGGTGCCATTGGGGTTTGTCACTTGGGGCTGGGGCGCAACCGAAAGCAATGCGACTCTCACCTCACCCTCAACCATTCAGCCTTCGTATCAAAGTAGCGACCAGTTTCCAACTTGGATGGCGACATCAGTAAATAGCAGATATCAACCGCCAGGTAATTAAATATCAACCACGCCATTATGAAGGTATATTGTTTATTTGTTTTATGGGCGGCCTTGCTGCCCGTATCGGTATTATCACAGAATACAAATCTGAATCCCGTTTATTTATTTGCGACTACAAACGCAGATAATCCGACATTAGAAGCAACAAATATGCTTGCGCTTGGTCCGTATTATCCAGCGTTTATAACCAAGGAGATGCTAAGGACTAATTCATTTGAGTGCCATATACAGGTCTCCGATCAAGTTCCCACGTCAGGCAATAAAGCAATGCTTGCTCCGCCAGTGTGTTGGATTTATACCTACAATTTTACCACTAATTATATCGCTTGCTTGCGGGTTCCTATCCAAACTATATGTCAAGTCGCGTTATTAGATAAGGATGGGAAACAGGTGCAAAAGACACATTCGGGAGAAAAGTTTGGGCGCGCCTTCTCGGAAGATGAGGTGCGACACTGGTTTAAGAACTGGAACAATTCACATGAAAGTATGTTTATCAGCATTATTCCTAATGGGAGTCCGCCGTATGGGACTCCTCCATATGATATTCCGACAGAAATCGGCTTTTTCGCTCTGAAGGATATTTTTGACCTTAAAGAGAATGGCGAATATGAGCTCCATGTGCAATTAATTCTAACGCAAGCCGGAAAAGACAGTGCGGGAAAACTGCATTTTCCAAGAGTTGCGTTGCCTGAAACTATCGCAAAAGTCCGCATTATCGTTGCTAAGTAGTCACAATAAACTTAAGCAAATAAATCCACAGATTATGAAACTCAAGCTTATATCTGTAGCTAGAATGGTTTGTGGCTCAATTGCTATACTGTTGCTTTTTTTTGTCAACCGCGTCTCCGCTGACGTTGATTTGGGATGGGAAACTAATTTTACTGGTCCAGAAACGTTCTGGGGCGCGGAAACCAATGGCATTAAGGTCGCGATGCTTGTTGATCCGCTAGTCAGCTCAAATAATGTTCCTATTCTATGCACGCCAGTCATCAAGTCCGTCATCAAAGGCTCAAATATCAGGACCAATGTCTATTTTCTGCCGCCGGAAAGTGGCTATCAGATGACATTGAAAGATGATAAAGGGAATTTGGTTTCCAAGACCGCCAAGGGTAAATCCCTGGGACAGCCCATTACTCAACCATTGATGGTTAAAATTGGTGGTCTCAATATGCGAGCGGGATTCAAAATGCGTCCGCTTATCCAAAATCATTCGGAGGTGTTGTCGGATTTCTCCTTTAATTTGCAAGACTACTTTGTAGTAACAAATTCCGGTAAATACCAACTGACATATGAAATGCGCGTCGTGTTGCCCCACAAAGTCGGAGGAACTTATATGGAGCTTTATACCACAAACTTCCCAATATTAACCCTACCGCCAGTGGTCGCTGCAATTGAAATAGTAAACAGGCTTGATGGAGCGAACAAATAATCTCCACGCGGCAAGACAGTGATCAATTGCCACAATGGACTACCCAGCGTTCGGAATAAGAATTATGACAATTTTCAGGAAGATTAATGGGCGTCTTTTGTTTGGTTTAGTATGCTCGGTTCTAATGAACAGCAGCGCAGGACAAATCACTAATGACGTCACCATAACACCTTTAATGACTTTCTCTCTTCGGAAGCATTTCGGCTCTGCCGCTTCCGAGTTTAAGGCCGATGAATTGATGGATTACGCGCTCACTGTGCAGGGAACGAACTATTTTTTTTGTCGGTTGATGTCCTCCGATGAAAGATTTGACTTTCATTTATTCGATAGCGAAAGCCGTGAGGTAAAAAAAACAGACACTGGCATGGCCAACAGCCATGCTCCCGATGTTCCTATTTCAGATTCTTACTCGAGCAATCGGTTTAAGCCACATCTATATTATCTAGAGGATGCCCATGCGTGGTTTCGACCGAATGATCTATTTTCCATCAAAAAGCCGGGGATTTATGAATTGGAGGTGCGTTATCGTGTTCTAGTTCCTATGACGAATGGTGTCCCGGATTTGGCCACAGTTACAAACGGTCAAAACTTCGCGGCCTCACGTGTTTTTGGTGTCATCACATCTAATCCAATTCGTGTGAAGGTGAATTTGGAGCCAACACGCCAACCAAAGTGATTAAAAGGGGGCAGGTGGGATAATAAAGGGGTCATAAAGGGGTGAATAATGGCATGTTATTCTTTGAAGCGCACCGCGTTGGCCGCGCTGCGGCAATGGCCCATGTGGGGGTTATCCAACGCCAGCCCATCGGCTGAATAATTGAACTCGACAATTGCGACGGCATGGAGGATTTCGACGATCTGCTGGCCGCGCTCACCCAATCATAAGCGATTTACAAATCAAAGCGTTTGCTGATAACTTTTCCCAGCTTTGGTCTGGCGATTATCAGCCAGCGGAGCAAGGCAAAAAAAGGACTGACGTGAATCGTCTTTCCGAATCTCATTCCCTGGCATATAAATCCCGGAACAAAATAAAATTCTGTGAGCGAATCAACGACTGCTGCCAACCCGCCAAATCCACCACCGCCGCGACCGCCCATTTCCGAAACCTCCTCGGCGCCGCCGCCGCGACGCCGTTTCCGGCCCGGCGTGGTCATCTTTGTTTTGATCATGCTGGTCGTGCTCATTGCCGTCACGATTTTTTACTACGTCAAATTCGTCGGGCCTTACGAAGACACGGATGACGCTTTCATCGAAGGTTACGTCACCTTTGTCAGCCCGCGCGTTTCGGGGCCGGTGATCAAGTTGCTGGTGACCGACAATCAACTCGTCAAGGCGGGCGATGTGCTGGTGGAAATTGACCCGCGCGATTACCAGACGATTGTGGATCAGGCCGCCGCTGATCTCGTCACGGCCAAAAGCCGCGTCCAACAGGCCGAGGCGCAAGTGGTCGTGGACCAAGCGAAGGCTGAACAACAAAAAGCCGCAGTCCTCGCCGCCGAAGCCACTGCCAAACAAGCCGAAGCGGATCGCGCCCGTTACGAATCCGTGCAGAGCCGGGCCGTCTCCGCCACGCAAATTGATCTTTCCAAAAATCAGGCCACCTCCAGCGCCGCCAATGTGGAAGTCGCGCGCGGCCAGGCCAAGGCTGCCGCCGCCCTGGTTGATTTCGACCGCGCCGAGGTCGAGACTGCGCGCGCGCAAGTCCAACAATCGCAGACTCGCTTGGAGCAGGCGCAATTGAATCTTTCCTACACGCAAGTCGTCGCGCCGCGCGATGGCCGCGTGACCCGCCGAACGGTGGAGCAGGGGGCCTATCTGCAAACCGGACAAGCGCTGCTGGCCGTGGTGCCGGACGAAATCTGGGTCGTGGCCAATTTCAAGGAAACGCAACTGGAAAATATGCGTCCCGGACAGCCCGTAAGCATTCATGTGGATGCCTATCCGAGTCGCGAATTCAAGGGCAAGGTGGACAGTCTCCAAGCCGGCTCCGGGGCGCGCTTCAGCCTGTTGCCGCCGGAAAACGCCGTGGGCAATTACGTGAAAGTCGTGCAACGCGTGCCGGTGAAAATTGTTTTTGACGAACCGATTGACTCGACGAACTTCGACCTCGCGCCAGGCTTGTCGGTTGAACCAAAGGTCAGGGTGAAATGAGCGATCACGAGCAGTGGCGTCCCCGCGTCAACCCGTGGTTTATCGCGGCGGCGGTGATGCTGCCGACGTTCATGGAAGTGCTGGATACTTCCATTGCGTCGGTCGCGCTGCCGTACATCGGCGGGAATCTGGGCGCGACGCCTTCCGAGGCAACCTGGGTGCTCACGAGCTATCTCGTTTCCAATGCGATTGTGCTTCCGGCCAGTGGCTGGCTTTCGAGGTATTTCGGGAGGAAACGGCTCTTGATTACGTGCATCATTATTTTTTCCGTGGCTTCCTTCCTGTGCGGCGCCGCCACCACGCTGCCGATGCTGATTATCGCGCGCGTGATTCAGGGCGCGGGCGGCGGCGCGCTCCAGCCGTTGTCGCAATCCATCATGCTGGAAAGTTTTGCCCCGGCGAGACGGGGCACAGCCACCGCAGTCTATGGTTTGGGGGTCATTTGCGCGCCGATTCTCGGGCCGACGCTGGGCGGCTGGCTGACCGATACCTGGTCCTGGCGCTGGGCTTTTTACATCAATGTTCCGATCAGCATTCTGGCCGTGATCATGATTTCCATGTTCGTGGAAGATCCGCCCTGGATTCGCGGTTCCAAGTCCGGACGCATTGACACTATCGGCCTGGGCTTCATGACGCTCGGGTTGGCGAGCCTCCAGATCATGCTGGATAAAGGCCAGGAACTGGACTGGTTCGGCAATCTTTGGATTCGCTGGCTCGCGGTGACTTCCTTCTGCTCGCTGGTGTTTTTCGTTTTTTGGGAATTGTGGGTTCCGGAGCCGGTGGTCAATTTGCGCATCCTCAAAAACCGCAATTTTGCGGTGGCATGCGGATTGTTTTTCCTCTTTGGCGCGGCCCTTTATGGACTGATCACGCTGCAACCGCTCTTTCTGCAAACGCTGCTGGGCTACACGGCGCTGAACGCCGGATTAACGGTCTCGCCGCGGGGTCTCGGCGCCTTTGTCGCGTTGTTTGTGGTGGGAGCGTTGATGTCCAAGGTGGGCGGGCGCAGGCTGGCGGCTTTTGGATTCGCGGTTTTTGCCCTGAGCGCGCTTCTCTTCAGCCGGCTGTCACTGGATATGTCCCGGGGCACAATCATTTGGCCCAACCTCGTTAGCGGGTTTGGCACCGGGTTCATTTTTGTGCCCCTGACGAACGTCGGGCTGGGAACGCTGCGCAATGACCAAATCGGCAACGCCGCCGGCATCCAGAATCTCGTGCGCAACATTGGCGGCAGCGTCGGCATCTCCTTTGTCTCGACCATGCTCGAACGGTTTGCCCAGGCGCACCAGCCGTTTCTCGTCGCCGGCGTTTCAGAATTAAGCCCGATATACCGGCAAAGACTCGGGCTGGCACAAGTTGTATTCCAATCTCATTTTGGCGCGGTGGATGCGCGGACGCGGGCGGAAGCCTTCATTTATAATACGGTCCATCAGCAAGCCAGCTATTGGGCGTTCATCGAGCTTTTTTATTGGTTCATGTGGCTTGGCCTGGCCTGCGCGGTCGGAGTCTGGCTGCTTAAAGAAGTCAAATTAAAAGGCGCGGGGATTGCCGCGCATTGATATAGTTATCCATGAAACGCATCATCGTCATTGAGCGGGAATTCGGCGCCGGCGCCGGCACCATTGCGGACAAACTCGCGCATCGGCTGGGCTGGAAACTGCTCGATCACGCGTTGACCGAGGAAATTGCCAAACTCGCCAAGACCAGCCCGGAGGCGTGCAAGGAATGCGAGGAACGCGTTGACCCGTGGCTGTATCGCCTGGCAAAAGTTTTCTGGCGCGGCAGCCACGAACGCAGCGTCACCCTGCCCGATGCCGATGTGGTGGACGCCGATTGTCTCGTCTGTCTCACGCAGGAAGTCATCAATAAGGCGGCTGCGGAGGGCCAATGTGTGATTGTTGGCCGGGCCGCCGCTTACTTCCTCCGCGAGCGTCCCGATACTTTTTGCGTCTTCCTCTACGCGCCGCGCGAAGTGAAATACCAGCGTGTGCTGGCTGAGGTGAAAAATGAGGCCGAGGCCAAACATCTGATTGACACCGTGGATGAGGAGCGCCGGGCCTTCATCCGGCATTATTACGACACAGACTGGCCGGCGCGACATCTTTACCACGCCATGCTGAACACGGCTGGGGGTGAGGACAACACGGTGGACACCATTATCGGCCTGATTGAGGAGGCCAACCGCCGCGAGGGCGAAACCAAATGAATTCATTCTCCCCCCATGCAGGCTGTTCTGTTCGGTGTCCTTGGCCGTGCGCAAGCACCTTTAGCGTGTCGGGGGGCGCGGACAGCCTGAAGGCTGGACACCGAACGGGGATCGTCAAAAAAACTCTCGCGCTGTTGTCGTTCGCGGGCTTGCTTGCCGGTTGCGCCGTCGGGCCGGACTATCATCCGCCCAAAGCCGACGCGCCGGCCCAGTGGGTGTCGCCCCAAGCCCGGGGAGCCACCAATCTGCCGACCACCGACGCCGCCTGGTGGAAATCGTTTCACGACGCGGAACTGGATTCGCTTATTGTTCGCGCCGCGCGGTCCAATCTCAATCTCCGCGTCGCTGTGGGCCGCATCCGCGAAGCCCGCGCCGCTGTCCGCGTGATCGCCGCGGACTACGGGCCGACGGTTGATGCCGCCGGTTCGTACGCGCGCGATCGTTACAGCGCCAATGGATTTCCTCCCTTCCCGCCCGGTGTGCCGTTGGACGCGAATGTTTATCAAGCCGGCTTCGATTCCACTTGGGAACTGGATGTCTTCGGCGGCACGCGTCGCGCTGTCGAAGCCGCCCGGGCCGATGTGGCCGCCGCTGAATTTGGCCGTCGCGATTTATTAATCACCATTTATGGCGAAGTGGCCCGCAATTATGTCGAAGCCCGCGCGTTCCAGCGGCGTCTGGATGTGGCCAACTCGAACATCAACGCCCAGGCGGAAATTCTCGATTTGACGCGCGACCGTTTCGCCAAGGGGTTGATCGGTGATTTGGACGTGCAGCAAGCGGACGCGCTCCTGTTCGCCACCAAGGCGCAAGTGCCCGTTTTTGAAAGCGGATTCAGGAACGCGGTTTATCAATTGAGTCTGCTGCTTGGCCAGCCTCCCGGCGCGTTGCTCGATGAACTTACCAACGCCGCGCCGATACCCGCCGCGCCTCCCGCCGTGCCGCTCGGACTGCCTTCGGAACTCATGCAACGGCGTCCTGATGTGCAACAGGCCGAACGGCAATTGGCCTCCGCCACGGCGCGCGTTGGGGTTGCGGTATCCGACTTTTATCCGAAATTCTCGCTGACCGGGGACGTGGGACTGCAAACCATTAATGCGGGTGATTGGTTCACCGCCGGCAGCCGGTTCTGGTCGGTCGGACCCACGGCGCAATGGCGGCTTTTCGATTATGGCCGCATTCGCGCCAATGTTCGCGTGCAAAATGCGCGCGTGGACCAGGCTCTGGCCGCGTACGAGCAATCCATGCTGGCCGCGTTCACCGATGTGGAAACGGCCCTCACGTCCTACGCCAAGGAACAAACCCGACGCCAATCACTCGAACACGCCGCGCAGGCCAATGCCCAGGCCGTGGATCTCGCGGTGGATCTTTATCGGCACGGACTGGCCGATTTTTTGCGCGTGCTGGAATCTCAACGCTCGCTTTACCAGAGCCAGGACGCGTTGATCGAAAGCGAACGCGCCGTGTCGTCGGATTTGATTTCCCTTTACAAGGCCCTCGGCGGCGGTTGGGAGGCTGAAGCAACTGCCAGAACCGCCGCCCGGTGAATGGGTGATGGGCGCATTTCCCGGGGCGAGGAAGAACTGCTCAGGGCCACAACTTTTCCGGATAATTTCCGCTGCTGATTAGCCGGCGAATGCCTTCGGTCACGAGGGGACGGTCTTCGCGATAGGTGATGCCAAACCATGACGAGCGGGTGCGCAACATCCGCACGCGTTCCGCTCCGGCGAGGACCAGCGTATTCACGACTTTGGGAATATAAAATTCCGCCTTTTCCTCCCGGCCGCTGGTTTCCAGAAATTGCGCAAATTGTTTTTGCAAATGGCCGAAAATGGTCGGGTTGAACCCCCACATGTTCATGGACACCATTTCGTCGCCCGTCAGCGGATGCGCCACGCCAGCCTCGTCATAATATCTGGCTCCCGCGCCGTCCTTTTCAATTTTGGTAAGTTCCAGCACACTCTTCAATAGTCCGTCCGGGGACAACTGGCACACCCCGCGCGCAACACTCCCAAACTCGGAGAGCGTGTTGCGCAGAATAAATCCCGCCATCGCGTACTCCGTATTTTCCGGCCGCAAATGCGCAGCCAGCAGGCGGAAAGAGTCTTCACCGTAGAAATCATCGCCATTGATGACGGCGAATGGCTCGCGGATCGCGTCTGCCGCCAGCAGAATCGCCTGGCCGGTGCCCCAGGGCTTCTTGCGATTTGGCGGCACCGTGTGACCCGCGGGCAGCGCGTCCAGCTCTTGAAAAACATATTGCACCGCAACGCGGTTTTCGAACCGGCGGCCGATGCTTTCACGGAACGCCGCCTCGATGTCGTGGCGAATGACGAACACCACTTGGTCAAAGCCCGAGCGCATCGCGTCGTAAACCGAGTAATCAATAATGGTTTCGCCATTCGGCCCCATCGGGTCAATCTGCTTGAGGCCGCCATAACGACTGCCCATGCCTGCCGCTAACACCAATAATGTTCGTTGCATAAATTCAATTTACAAAATCGCTTCCTGAAATTCCTGCTCGGTGTCCCCGACCGCTGACAGCCTAAAGGCTGGACACCGAACGACGGCCTTTAATGCGTTCGATTCACCGACGACATGATTCATTTAATCGAGTTGGGTTGTGAAATCACGCGCAATTATTTTGGCGCATCCAAATGGCGGTAATTTTCGTTTTGTTCGTCCAATCTTTTGAGTTCAATTGGCAGTCGCGCCATGAAATTTTCCCAATTGCGCGACTCCTTGGATGACCAGCCCACTTCAGCCAGAGCGCACAAGCGCGGAAACATCATATATTCAACGTGCCTGAAGCTGCATATATACTCGGTCCACAAATTTCCCTGCGGACCAAGAATATGAGTGTGGAATTTTGGATCCAAATTGGCGGGGATCGGATCGAAGGAATAAACCAGTTCCAATGGCAGAGCTGCGAGAGGGATCGCCCGGGGTTCCACGGCGCGATTGGTGGATTGGTAATGATCCAGGTAACAATATTTTTCCGGCGTCATCACCGCGTCATGCCCCTTGCTCGCGGCCTGGCTGCCGCCGCCGATCCAATCCATCACGACGGCGTTTTGCGCGAGGCCGCCTTGCAGGATTTCGCTCCAGCCAATCAACGTGCGCCCGTGCGCGTTCACGAATTTCTCCATCCGGCGGATGAAATAGCTTTGCAATTCCTCGTCGCTTTTCAGTCCCTCGGCTTTCATCCTCGCCTGGCACTTGGCGCAATTATTCCAATTGGTTTTGCTCACCTCGTCCCCGCCGATGTGAATATACTTGCCGGGGAACAATTGAAAAACCTCGCTCAGGACGCCTTGCAAAAACTCGAAGCTTCCGTCATTGCCCGCGCAGTAAACTCCGTCCCGCCGGCCGGTTCGCGGCTCGGTGCTGTAAGGCCCGCCGGTGCAACTGAACTCGGGATACGCCGCCAGGGCCGCCGACGAATGGCCGGGCATTTCGATCTCCGGCACGATGGTGATGTGCCGCGCCGCGGCATAGGCGACCACTTCGCGGATGTCCTTCTGCGTGTAGAAACCACCGTAGCGCCCATCCGGTCCGTAAGCGGTGCTGGACATGGGATTGAGGCCCCAGCCGATGTTCGTGCGCCACGCGCCAACCCGCGTCAGCCGGGGATATTTTTTGATCTCAATCCGCCAGCCCTGGTCATCCACCAGGTGCCAGTGGAACGTGTTCAATTTTTCCTGCGCCATCAAATCAACCACCTGTTCAACCTCGGTTTTATTGTAGAAATGGCGGCTCACATCCAGCATGAAACCGCGCCATTGGAAACGGGGCCAATCCTCGATTTGCGCGCAGGGCATCTGCCAGTCCACATTGGTCAGATGGTTGGTCACAAAAATCTCCGGAGGCAGCAATTCCAGCAGGGTTTGCGAACCATAGAACAAACCCGCCGCTCCTGGCGCGCGAATGACCACTGAATTGGTGGCTACGGCGAGTTCATAGCCTTCTGCCCCCAGATGCGCTTTCGCCTGGTTCGTTGTCAACAGAATGCCGCCATTGATTGCGTTCGTTGCGCGGGATTTGCTGCGGATTTTGAAATTGTAACCCGTGGCCTGGCGCAACCTTGCCGCGAGCCATTCTCCCGTTGACCGCGACGCGGAGTCAACGTAAATGCGGGTATCCGGCCCGAGTTTGAAAACGCCTTCCCCGAGCGTCATTTTTTGCGGCACGGGCAGCAGGCCCGGCGAATTCGTTTCCGCAGCCAAGCCCGCCGTGGCCGAGAGGAGAACACACATCCGCAAAATGCAGAAATTCAATCTCATGCCTGAGTTAAACGCATCCCTGCGGCTCCGTGCCAGATATTTTTCGCGGTTTAAAATTTTTTGCGACTTTGGGGCTTGTTTGATGGCTGGAACTGGCGAGAATAGCAAACAGGTCTTGAACTGATTCTGTGACTTGATATTTTCCGGCAAAAATGAAATCACCCTTTAATCGCCGCAATTTTCTAAAGGCCCTCGGACTGGCTGGCGCGGGACTCACCGCCGCGCGGACCGCTATATCCACCGGCCGCGCGGAATCAGCGGTAGTCGCGACCGTGGCGCCCGAGCGCCAGCGCCCGGCGGGAGCGAAATACATGGGCGGATTTGCCGCGCCGAAACTGGAAACGGTCCGTTGGGGCGCGATCGGTGTGGGCGCGCGCGGCAGCGGGCACGTCGAGCAACTTGCCCAAATTGAAGGCGGCGAAATCGTCGCCATCAGCGATCTGTATGAGGACTGGGCGAAACGCGCCGCTGCATCCGTCGAGAAATCGGGGAAGAAAAGCCCTGAACTTTATTACGGTTCGCCAGCCAAATATCACGAAATGCTCGCGCGAAAGGATATTAACGCCGTCGTAATCGCCACGCCTTGGGAAGACCACGCGCACATGGCGATTGAAGCGATGGAGGCGGGCAAACACGCGTTCGTCGAAGTGCCGCAGGCGTTGACCATCGAGGAATTATGGAAAGTGGTGGATGCCTCGGAACGCACCGGAAAACATTGCATGATGATGGAGAACTGCAATTACGGCCGCGAAGAATTGTTGTTCCTCCATTTGTGCCGCCTGGGCGTGCTCGGTGAACTGCTGCACGGCGAGGCCGCTTATTTGCATCCGTTGCGCGAGCAAATGAACGAAGTGGATCGCGGCACCGGCAGTTGGCGCACGAAATATTACGCCCCGGCCAATGGCGGCAATCTCTACCCCACGCACGGACTGGGGCCCGTCGCGCAATACATGGGCCTCGCGCGCACGGAGGACATGTTCGAGCGGTTGGTGTCCTTCGCCAGCCCCGCACGCGGTCGCGGCGAATATGCGAAGGCGCATTTTCCGCCGGACCACAAATGGAACCAGATGAAATTTGAATGCGGAGATTTCAGCACCCAGATCCTCAAGACCAGTCTCGGACGCACGATCATGGTGCAATGGGACGAAACCAACCCGCGCCCTTATAGCCGCCACGATTTGATCACGGGGACAAAAGGCACCGTGGCCGGTTACCCGCCGCGCGCGGCGATCGAAGGTCGCGGCGATACTGAAAACTGGTCGGAGAACGCCGAGTTCGAGAAACTTTACGCCGAATTCGACCATCCGCTGTGGAAACGGATGGGCGAAGCCGCGTTGAAAATGGGCGGACACGGCGGCATGGATTTCATCATGCGCAGCCGCATGGTGGAATGCCTGCGGCGCGGCGAGCCGCTGGACCAGAATGTGTATGAAGGAGCCTTGTGGAGTTCGGTGCGTCCGCTGAGTTCCAAATCGGAGGCGGAAGGCGGGATGCCGCAACAGTTCGTGGACTTCACGCGCGGCGACTGGAAGACGACGGCGCAATTGGGGATTGTAGGTTGACATCGGAGCTCAGAGCATTGCTCTGCGCGAAAATAACCGGGGACATGCGAAGCGATGCTCCGCGCTCCTTTATCGGTTCACTTTTTTCTTTTTCGGTGGATCGTTGAAATGCGCTTCCAACGCGGCCACCTTCGCCAGCCGCCGCACATGGCGTTTTTCCTGGGTGAACTTCGCGCCGAGAAATAACTGCACCAAATCCTGCGCCAACGCGACGCCGATCACCCGCGAACCCAGCACGAGCACATTCATCTCGTCGTGCTCCACTCCTTGGTGCGCGGAATAACCGTCGTGGCAAAGTCCGGCGCGGATGCCCTTGATTTTGTTCGCGGCCACGGACGCTCCCACGCCGCTGCCGCAAATGAGAATGCCGCGGTAAGCCTTTCCGCTGAGAATCGACTCGGCGACTTTCGCGGCGTAATCCGGATAATCCACCGGGGCTTCGCTGTAGGTGCCCACGTCAATGATTCGATGGCTGCCGCCCGCCAAAACTTTTTTCAGCGATTCTTTCAACGGGAAACCCGCATGATCCGAGCCGATGACAATCGCTTTCATTTGGCGGCCTTTTTCACCTGTTCCTCGGCCTGTGCCACGACATTTTCCACGGTGAAGCCGAATTTCTTTTGCAAGTCCTTCAACGGAGCGGACGCGCCGTAGGTGCGCATGCCGATGCTGTATCCGCGCATCCCGACGTAGCGTTCCCAGCCAAACGTGGAAGCCTGCTCCACGGAAACCCGGGGCACGACTTGTGAGGGAATCACGGACTCGCGATAAGCCGCATCCTGCCGCTCGAACAATTCCCACGACGGCATGCTCACCACGCGCGCATTGATGCCTTTGGATTTCAAAACTTCCTGCGCGCCCACGCAAAAACCAACTTCGCTGCCGGTGCCGATCAGCAGCACGTCCGGCTTTCCGCCGGGCGCTTCCGACAATACATACGCGCCGCGCGCAAGTCCCGAGGCAGGGGCGTATTTGGCGCGGTCCAAGGTGGGCATGGCTTGACGGCTGAGGATGAGCACCACCGGCTCGTGTTTGAGGCCGATGATAAAACGCCAGGCTTCGGAAACTTCGTTGGCATCGCCCGGACGCAGGACGATCAGGCCGGGTATGCAACGCAGCGAAGGCAATTGTTCGATCGGTTGATGCGTGGGGCCGTCCTCGCCCACGCCGATGGAGTCGTGGGTAAAAACATAAATGACAGGAATCTCCATGATCGCCGCGAGCCGCAACGGGTTTCGTCCGTAATCGCTGAAAATGAGAAACCCCGAACCGAACGCGCGCAATTTCGAGAGCGACAGCCCGTTGAGAATGGCGCCCATGGCGTGTTCGCGCACGCCGAAATGCAGATTGCGTCCGCCATATTGGCCGGCCTCGAAATCGCCCGCGCCGTCAAACGTCAGCCGCGTCTTTGTCGAAGGCGCCAGATCCGCCGCGCCGCCAATGAGCCAGGGAAGATTCTTGGCGACAGCGTTGAGGACTTTGCCGGAGGAGTCGCGACCGCCCATGCCTTTGGGATCGGTCGGGAACACTGGAATGTCCTTGTCCCAGCCGGCCGGATTTTCCCGGTGCTGCATTTGCAAGGATTGCGCGGCCAGCGCGGGTTCGGCCTTTTGATAATTGGCAAACAAATCCATCCATGCCGAGCGAAGCTTCGCGCCGCGCGCGCCGATGCCTTTGCGGAAATTTTCCGTGACGCTTTCCGGCACGAGAAACTTGGCGTCCTCGGGCCAGCCGTAAGCGCGTTTGGCGGCGCGGATTTCCTCCTCGCCGAGCGGTTCGCCGTGGGCCGCGCTGGTGTCCTGCTTGGTCGGCGCGCCGTAGCCGATGTGGCTGTCCACAATAATGAGCGTGGGACGGTCGGCTGTGGCTTGCGCGGTTTTCAAGGCGTTGCGCAAACGGTCCAGGTCATTGGCATCACCGACGCGCAGCACGTTCCAGCCGTAACCGAGAAAGCGCGTGGCGACATCCTCCGAAAAGGCGAGCGAAGTATTGCCCTCGATGGTGATGTGGTTGTTGTCGTAAATCCAACAGAGATTCGAGAGCTTGAGATGGCCGGCGAGCGAGGCGGCTTCGTGCGAGATGCCTTCCATCATGCAACCGTCCCCGGCGAGCGCATAAACCCGGTAATCGAACATCGGAAACGCGGGCTGGTTGAAATGCGCGGCTTGCCAGCGTCCGGCAATGGCCATGCCCACGCTGGTGGCGACTCCCTGGCCCAACGGCCCGGTGGTCGTCTCCACGCCGGAAGTCCAGCGATACTCGGGATGACCGGGGCATTTGCTATCGAGCTGGCGGAAGCGCTTCAAATCCTCGAGCTTCACCGAGAGTTCGCCGATTTGCTCATATTTGTGATTGACCGCTTTGACGCCGGTGAGATGCAGCATCGAGTAAAGGAGCGTGGAGGCATGACCCGCGGAAAGAACGAAGCGGTCGCGGTTCGGCCAGATGGGGTCTTCGGGATCATAACGGAGAAATTCCTGCCACAAAACATACATGACGGGCGCCATGCCCATTGGTGTGCCGGGATGGCCCGAATTGGCCTGCTGCACGGCGTCCATGCACAACGTGCGGATGGTATTGGTCGAAAGATGGTCAAGCTCGGTCTGGTTCATGGGAGTGCGCGGTTGGTGTCGGATTCAACGGCGATGGATCACGCGATCCGCGCCGGAAAAAATTCATGACGCGACGGGTTGAAGATTGGGCGATGCGGAACCGGCGCCTGGCGGCGAAGCCAGGATTCCACGACGCGACCCCAAACGGCGGGCAAGTTGTGTCGGTCTGTAAACGCCATGCTGGCGATAATCCGACAAAATTCCCGGCCCGGCAACCGGAAAATTGCCATGTTAGCCGAGACGTGCGTATCTCTACACTGTTACGGGTAGGGATGGCGCGCTGCGCCATCCGCGCCGCGTGCAGCAGCGGCGCAATTCTTCGGCTTGCGCGTATCGCAGCGCCATCGTTCCGTCGCCTGACGCTGCGCTCGGCGACGGGGAAATCGCAGCGCGATTTCCCTACCAAAATCAAGAACCGTGTCGAGCTGCGCACACCCCATCCCTCTCCCCTCCGAGGGGCGAGGGAGAAGAATAGCGTCGGACAAATCTACCGATAGTTATTGCGAACTGGTATTAGAAGCGCGTCCTTCCTCGGCGGACGGTTCACGGCGGCGCGTTGAGATAACTCTGGAGCGCGACCACGTCGTTCGGCCCGGCAAGGAGATAAACCTCATTGCCCTCAGACCAACTGGCGGTCATGAGTTTGCCGACGCGGGCGAATTCCACCTTGGTCGGAACGGGAACGCTGTGGAAGGCGTTGCGCCGGATGAGAAACAAAAACAAATTCGTGTTGCCGCCCGCGTCCAAACCGATCAGGGACACCGGCTGGTTGTGCCAGGTGAATACGGCGCCCCCTTTGGCGGGCATTTGTTCCAGGGTTCGCGACAGGGCGAAATCATACAGCCCGGCGTTCGCGTGGAAATATTCCCGGATTTCGGCCTGGTCGGTCGCGGTGATTTTCATCGGGTAGGAGCGCTGCACTGAGCGGGCCATCCGATCTCGGTAGTTGGCGTAGGTGTTATCGAGGGGCGGAGTGTAAAGGGACCTCAGCGCGGCGATGATTAACACGAGGATGGTAGTCGCAATCATGATGAGCGCGAGTTTGTTGAGCGGGATCACATGCTCGCGGTCGTCTGCCGACTGGGTTGGAAACGGAGCGGGGATGAACCCTGCTGGAGGGAATTTAGTGTCGCCCGGAACCGGCATGTGCGCCGCGCAATGTTTGCCAAACCAGGCGCGCAATTCCGGGTCGCGCTGGGCCATGGATAGGGCCTCCGCAAGCAGAGTGTCGCCGGAATTTGAATCGCCGGGGCGGTATCGGGACAGAACTTCTTTGGCCTGGCGGCTATCCATGAAATCGCGCTTGGGAAATCCCCGCCATCTGCGGGGGAGAGTTGAGCATCTTTGCTGCTGGGTGGCCCATGCGGGCAAGTTGCCCCAAGCACCGGCGAAAGGCGAGCAAAAACCTGCCCGGAACATATTCGCCGCCCATCCGTCTTACTTTCAGAAACATGGAAAGAAAAAATGTAACCAACCGGGATGTTCCCGCGTCACTACCCTCCATGAATGGCGAGCCTGCAAAATCCACGACGATCCAGGTGTGCCTCTGGGGGGAGCGGGATTTTGCCGTCGTTCCGCGCGTCAAACGGAGGCGGGCAAGGGACCGCGTGATTTGCCGGCGGAATGGCGCCGCCCGTCCGGCGCCAAAAGATTTTACCATGCTGGCGCGCTAGAGATTATAGCGGTACGCTGGCCGCGCATGGGTTTAATTCTGCTCTTGGTGGCAGTGTTTCCGGCCAATATTTATATGCTAATGCAAAGCATGAGTTCCCATGGGTGGTCGCCCGGCACGGCGCTGCTCACGTTGCGATTGCCTTTACAATTCGTTTTCATCGGCTGGGTGAAATAGGTAATGTGACGGTCGTGCATATTGAAAATCTTGAAAGCCTGACGCGCGTGCTCCAGGCGAGCATCTCGCCGGTGGCGCTCGTTTCCGGCGTGGGCTTGCTCATTCTGTCCCAAACCAACCGTTTCAGCCGCGTCACCGACCGCCTCCGCGACCTGGCCATCGAACGCGAAGGCGCCTCGGCAAAACATCCCGGCCTCGACCGCCAGATTGAAATTTTCCTGAAACGCGCGCGATTGCTGAGGCTGGCCGTTGGCGCGGCGCTGTTATGCGCGCTGTTCGCGAGTGTGATGGTGCTGGTGGTGTTTGTCATTGCGGTATTCGATATTGCCGCGCAGGCGCTGGTACTGCTGCTTTTCGCGGTTAGTCTGGTTTCCCTGATATGTTCCGTGCTGTTGTTTCTTTGGGACATGCACCTATCGTTGCAAGCGGTGGAAGAATCTTTGGAAAAGTAAATGCTCGGATTCGACGTGTCCATCCCAGCCAAAATTACCTTGCTACCGGAAGCCGCACCACCACGCGCAAGCCGCGCGGTTGGCGGTTTTCGCAACGCACCGTTCCGCCGCAGGATTCGACGCAGGTTTTCACGATCGAAAGCCCCAGCCCGACTCCGCCCGTTTCCCGATCCCTTGATGCGTCAACGCGATAAAACGGGTCGAATACCTGCGGCAATGACGCCTCTGGAATCCCCGGGCCGCAATCCTCGATGCTCAATTCCACCTTTGTACCCTCCCGAGCCGCGTTAATCCTGATCGGACCCGCCGCCGCCGCGTAACGCATCGCGTTGCGCAGGATGTTGCCGACGGCCCGCAGCAACAGCTCCAGTTCGGCCATCACCCGCAAATCCTCCGGCAATTCAATTTTCATTTCCGCGCCGGCGCATTCGCGGGCGACCGCTTTTTCCACCACCGTTCGCAGGGAAACCGGTTGCAGCTTCAGCGCGGCGCCGCCCAGCGAAGCCTTGGAAAATGAAAGCAATTCGTTAACGAGGTTCGTCATCTGCTCGACTTCCTCCCGCAAATCTTTCAGATAAACTTTTTGTTTTTCGTCGGCGCGTTGTTCCAGAATGCCGAGCGCGACTTGAATCCGCGCGATCGGCGAGCAAAGTTCGTGCGCGATGTCGCCCAGGAATCTTTTCTGCCCGGCGACGAATCCGGAGAGCCTTACCGCCATCCGGTCAATGGCTTCACTGAGCGAGCCGAGTTCATCCTGGCGTTGCACCTGCGTGCGCACCTCAAACCGGCCCTCGGCGATCTGCTCCGTGGCGCGCGTCATGCGGGAAATCGCCCGCGTGATACCGCGCACCAGCGGAAACCAGAACAGAACCGAGATCAACACCACGGCCGCGCCGGCAACCACCCAGTTCGTCAGATCAAAGAACAAACCACCGCCGCTGAGGCTCTCGGAAACCGCCACCAGCGCCAGCATCGCGGGGCGTGGCCCATGTTCGGGGTCGGGAACCAAGATATGCGTAATCACCCAGTACCGGCTGGGGAAAGACGTATGCACCATGAATTTCCGACCCTCCATTGGCATGGGCGGGTGACCATTTTCGCGGGGCGGTCCCGTTTCTCCGGCTGGTGGCGCGTTGTCTGGCGAGTGTTCCATGTCCTGCAGTCGCGGGGGCGGACCCAAGCCGCGATGCTCGGTCATTCGATCACGAACCGGCTCCGGCAGGCTCACGGTGGCGCCGGCGAGTTGGTCCGAGTTGCGAAACAAATAAAACTGCACGTTATAGGCGTCGCTGAATCGTTTAAGAATGGCATTCCATTCAGTTGGCGGTTGTTCGCTCAACTCATCGCTCATCAATTGCGCCACGGTCTGCAAGCGTTGGCCCGCCGGGCCAGAAATGAGCACATCCAGTCCAAAATGAAATTGCGCGCGGGCCACGATTAAAAAAACCGCGCCCAAAAAAATCACGTTCAGAAAAAACCAGAACAGGATTTTTGCATACAACGGAAATTTAATTTTCATTGACCGGGTTTTATGAAAGTTTGGTTCGAGGTGGCGACTTCGGGCGTAAAGAGGAATCATTTAACCACGGATGGACACGGATCCACACGGATGGGATACGAATAAAAAAGCATTGGGCTTTCTCCAAGCCCAACATGCGGCCTTTCATGTCAGAATCCGTGTTCATCTGTGTCCATCCGTGGTTGAATTACATCGTTTCTGCGTACGATTCATAATCTCCTTCAAAAATCGCTTTCCGGGTCAATCAACAGGTAGCCCGCCACCCGCAGCGTTTTGATGAAGCGCGGGTTCTTTGGATCGTCGCCCAGCTTTTTGCGCAAGGCCGAGATATGCACGTCTATGGAGCGGTCAAACACGTCGAAGTTCCGGTCGCTGATGGAATCCAGCAATTGCTCGCGGGTTTTCACGCGGCCCTTCGCCTGCGCCAGGCAGGCGAGCAAATCAAATTCCACCGGTGTCAACACCAACGGTTGGTCGGCCAGCAGCGCCACGCGCGAAGCCGGACGGACTCGCAGCATCCCGACTACAATTTCCTCGACCGCCTCGGCGCCCGGAGCGGGTTTGCGCACGGCGCGGCGCGTCACCGCGCGCAGGCGCGCCAGCAATTCGCGCGTCGAGAAAGTCTTTGGCAAGTAATCGTCCGCGCCAATTTCCAGTCCCACGATGCGGTCCGGTTCCTCGCCGCGCCCGGTGAGCATCAAAACCGGCACATCCGAGGTGTGGCGCAGTTTTTTCAAAACCTCGAAGCCGTCCATCCCCGGCAGCATCAGGTCGAGGATCACCGCGTGAAAATGTTCGCCCTGCGCCCGCGACAACCCTTCCGGGCCGGAGTGGCACATCTCGATTTCGTAACCCATCGGTTCCAGATAATCGCGGATCAACCGGCAAAGCTTCCGGTCATCGTCAATAATCAGCACCCGCGAGCGGCCCGGCGCAACGCCGTTCGGAACATTATCTGGGGCTGGATTTGTCATCATCTGCTGTCGTGGAAACCAATTCAAATTCGTTTAACCAAGTCAGAATAAGGGATTTCCCGGAAAATACTGCCACTTTTACATTTCCTTTACAACTTTCCCGGTCCGGCCACACACAATCTTAACCTCGCCACAGTCTATTAACTATGTAACGGTTGGTTCCTGACTGTGGCAATGACTGCGGCAGCGGGCACTGGCAAAACAAAACAGTAATTATGAGAATGAAAAAACTTATCATCATCGCCCTGGCGCTCAGCCTCCCGGTCGGGAGTCTGTTCGCCCAAAATGACGGACCGCCGCCCGGCGGTTCCACGAACGGCCCCGCCGGCGGACATCGGCATCGTCCGCCGCCGATGCCGCTGATCGAAGCGTTCGACACAAACCACGACGGCATCATTTCCGCCGCGGAAATCGCCAATGCGCCCGCCGCGCTAAAGACGCTGGACAAAAATGGCGACGGCCAGTTGACGCCGGATGAATATATGCCGCCGCGTCCGCCAGGCGGTCCTGGCGGTCCCGGTGGTCCGCCGGATGGTGCGCCTCCCGGCGGCGGTTCGCAATCATCCGGCCAGGGCAAGCATCATCGGCCCGTGCCGCCGATTGTCGCCGCATTGGACACCAACGGCGATGGCATCATTTCGGCAGACGAAATCGCCAATGCGTCCGCGTCCTTGTTGAAGCTGGACAAAAACGGCGACGGCCAGTTGACGCCCGACGAATATATGCCGCCGCGTCCGCCAGGCGGTCCCGGTGGTCCGCAGGATGGGCCTCCGGGTGACGCCCAGCGCCCTCCGCCGCCAGATATGGATGGACAGGACGATCCAGGCCCTCCGCCTCCCGGCCCGGATGACAACTAACAGCCAGAGCGACGCCGTTGGGAAACAAAAGCCCAACGGCGCTAAATTTTTCATTTTTCGCTCGAAAGCCTGAAGCATTAACCTTAAGCCTGAACCACGCAATCTAAACCACGGATAAACCAGCAATTCTCATTTTAGCTGAATGCGGCAGGAAGCGGAGCGGGCCGATCGTGGAAAGCGCGGGTAATGCCTGACGGGGCCCGGCGGACGTTTGCGCCGGTGGAGGGAACTGGTACAGGCGA
>Ga0182013_10000380_pt1 | contig 61637 bp, 46 predicted proteins | sample 612S2MmetaG_FD_120487 | JGI IMG/M metagenome (GOLD analysis project Ga0182013, IMG submission 120487) | Permafrost microbial communities from Stordalen Mire, Sweden - 612S2M metaG | ecosystem: Environmental > Terrestrial > Soil > Wetlands > Permafrost | place: Sweden: Stordalen | collected...
GCAGGGCGAGCCGTACTACTTTCCAGACTGCTCCAGCTCCACATGTGTATTTCCAAATGCCACAATTCCAAAATCTGCATGGTCGAGTCCCGCGCAGAATCTCATCCAGTACATCCCGTCTCCCAACCAGGGCGTTGACGAGTTTTCGACAACCGCGCAGGCCATGACCCTGCATGACGACAAAGCGGCCATGCGTATGGACGGCAACACGCGCTACGGAACCATGTCCGCATATTATTTCGTTGACAATTGGTCAATGGACAATCCATATCCGATCGAGCAGGGCGGCGCAAACGTCCCGGGGTTCGACGCCGCGAATGTTGGGCTGACTCAAATGTTCACATTCGGCGACGTGAAAACCTTTGGTACAAGGTCGGCAAACGATCTGCGGCTTTCTTTTGTTCGCGACGTCAATACGCTCGGCACGCCAGCCGGCCACGCTGGAATATCGCCCGCATCGCAGGGGTTCGTTACTGCAAGCGGAGCACCGAGCATCCTGCCGCAGGATTCGGGCGCTGAGGGCGTTGAGAATGTCATCTTCAACAGCTTTACCATCGGCAGTACAGTTACCGGCTTGAACCAGGTTGACAATTCCTCCGAGATTCGCGATGGGTTCTCCCGGGCTTTCGGCACACATACCCTGAAGTTCGGCGGCGAGGGAATCTACAGCCAGGTGAACGTGGCTGCCGATGTTCAGTCGAATGGCACATTCCTTTTTACCGGATCGGAAACCGGAATTGATTTCGCTGACTTCCTCCTGGGAATCCCGAGCCAATACACGCAGGGCCAGGCGCGGCCAACCAGTAATCGCAACAGGTATGGCGCGATGTTCATCCAGGATAGCTGGCACGTGAGACCGCGCCTGGAATTCAACTACGGCCTTCGCTGGGATGCGATCATGCCATGGTACGAAAGATCTAATCAGATTCAAAGCCTCGTGCTTGGCGAGCAATCCGTTGTCTATCCCGGCGCGCCTAAAGGGATCGTCTTTCCGGGCGATCCGGGAATTCCGCGATCGCTCGCTTCTGCACGCTGGAACAACTTTTCTCCGCGACTCGGACTGGCGTGGGCGCCGGCAGCACGCAGCGGCTTGATCGGAAAACTCTTCGGACAGGATCAAACCAGCATCCGCCTGGGATTTGGACGCTTCTTCTCCGCGGTTGAGGGTGTATCTATTGGCGTGATGGCCGGCGATCCTCCCTATGGCAGCACCTACACCAGCCCGACGCCGCCGCTGTTCGCCGACCCCTTTGTCAACGCCACTGACGGCGCTGATAACGGCCAGCGATTCCCTCTGCAACTCCCGCCGCTCGGCGCATCACCCGGTAAACCGGACTCAAACGTTAACTGGGCACAATTTGAACCGATCTCCGGAATGCCGGCATTCGATCCTCGAAACCTAAGCCCCTACACGGAACAGTACAACCTTTCAATTGAGCGTCAGTTGGACCGCAGCACTTTGTTGACCGTTGGCTACGTGGGGAGTCAGGCGCATCGCTTGCTGGTGATGCAGCCCGCAAATCCCGGCATTGCATCGCGCTGTCTCGCCATATCCGGGTGTGGTCCGTTTGATGAGGACCTCTACCAGACGCGGGGCCCTTTCAACGCAGATTTCAGCGACGTGACCTGGATGAGCACGATCGGCAGCTCCAACTACAATGCGCTCGAGCTCAACCTGCGCCATGAGAGCAAAACATGGGAGCTCATGGCGGGATACACCTACAGTAAGTCGCTCGATAATGCCTCCAGTATCTCGGAGCAATTGAATCCCTTCGATCATCGTTGGGGCTATGGTCTTTCAGCGTTCGATCTCAAACACAATTTCGTAACCAGCTTCGATTACGCGATTCCGTCCCGCCGGCTTTTCCGCACCTCCAACGTGCTCTCGGATGGCTGGAGCGTTTCAGGAATCGCCCATGTTTCCGGCGGTTTTCCCGTCACCATGCGTAACGATAGCGACCGATCCTTGACTGGCCTGCAACGCAACGGTGTCAACAACACTTGGGGCCTGGACACTCCTGACGTCCTTCCCGGGGCGCTTAAACTGAATGGCAATCCCCACAGCGGGTCTTATTTTGATACTTCCCTGTTCAGCTTCCAGCCGCTGGGCGGAGTGGGCTCTTCAAAACCCCGCTTTTTCTATGGGCCCGGCATGATCAATGCGGATCTGACTGTCCAAAAGAAACTGGACCTCGCGGAAAACAAGTCCCTCGATTTCCGTATCGATGCATTCAATGTCTTCAACCATCCGCAATACTTCGGGCCGAATTCTGTTGACGGGGATATCAGCAGCGGCACCTTTGGTCAGATTATCAACGCTCAGAACCCGAGGTTGATGCAGGCAGCCTTGAAGCTCCACTTTTGAACGATGTTGTAGGATGTTCCGGCTGTCATGCAACAGTCGAGCGGGGCTCGGCCCAGTTCTGGCTCTATTGAAACGACAGTACGTCCTGGAAGGGCAATAGATCGCCCGTTGGACAATGCGGGCCTTCACAGCCCGGAGAAGAAAAGACTATGCCGAAGCAGCCAATCCGCGATGCCCAAGTCTCAGCCAAGCTGCTTTGGCTGCCGATTCTGCTGGCGTTCGTGCTTTGCCTCTTCGCCTTCGCACTCCGCACGCGGTCGGCGCCGATTCTCCCCTTCTCGATTATCGGCGCAGCAGCCGCGCTTCTGGCTTACGCTGCCGTCGTCAGGCAGCGGACAATTGATGCCGGCCGCGCTCTGACGCTTGAGTTCGCTCCCAAGACCGCACATTGGGTGCAGCTCATCATGCATAGCTGCATTTACGGCTACTGGGGCTGGTATTGGCCCCAGGTCTTTGAAGAAATCCCGCTGATTCTTGCCCAGATCGTTTTTGTTTATGCGCTTGACATGCTCGTCTGCTGGTCGCGGCGCGACAAGTGGCTGCTTGGTTTCGGCCCAATTCCAATCATCCTCAGCACTAACCTGTTCTTATGGTTCCGCGATGACTGGTTTGTTCTGCAGTTTGTGATGATCTCAATCGGGGTTGTCGCAAAAGAGTACGTGCAATGGAAACGGGAAGGCCGCAGCACGCATATCTTTAATCCTTCCGCCGTGGGGCTATTTCTCTTTTCCGTTATCCTTATCGCCAGCCACGGCACGCACATCACCTGGGGCGAAGACATTGCGCTCAACCTTCACCTGCCGCCTAATATTTATCTGGAAATCTTTCTGCTCGGCCTGGTTGTACAAGCCTTGTTCTCCGTGACCCTGGTGACGCTCTCAGCGGCGTCCGTACTGGTCATTGCCAATCTTATTTACACGCGAGTGACCGGCGTTTACATGTTTATCGATTCGAATATCCCGGTGTCGGTATTCATTGGCCTCCACCTCCTGGTGACGGACCCCGCAACCTCGCCCCGAAGTAAAAGCGGCAAGATGATCTTCGGCGGATTGTACGGCGCCTCCGTCTTCGGGCTTTACGGCTTTCTATCCTTGATCGGCGCCCCGCGGTTCTACGACAAGCTCTTGCCCGTTCCGCCTCTCAATCTCCTCGTCCGGGTATTCGATAAGGTGGGTTACAAATTGGATCAGTCCGTGGCTCATCTATTCCAGAGCATCCGTGCACCGCGGTTGATCTGGTCGGCCTCGCCCCGACTGATGAATCTGGCCTTCATGTCCTTCTGGGTTGTACTGTTCGGATGGATGATGACCTCCGGCTTCGTGACGACCGACGTCGTGGGAATCCCGCACCCGGGAAAGGATCCGGCATTCTGGGAGCAGGCCTGCGATGCCCATCGCCACAAGGCATGCACGGTCTACGTAGGTGTTTTGAACGTGGAGTGCGAGAAGGGGTCGGCGGATGCATGCCTGTCGATGGGAACCATCACCAACCTTGGCGTGCTGGTTCCTCGCGAGCCGGCCGCTGCGGGTCGCGGCTTCGGCCGCGCCTGTGATTTGGGAGACCCGAAGGCATGTGGCTTGTTCGTCGATTTCGTAAGGGACGGCGGAGACCGGATACTTCAGGCATCATGCGACAAGGGAGATGCCTACAGCTGTTTTTATCTGGCGACAGCGCTGCATGCTGGCAGGGGCGTAGGCCAGGATGATTTCCGAGGACTCTCGCTGTTCGAGCGTTCGTGCAAGAACGGCTACGTTCGCGGTTGCGGTGTCGCAGGAGAAATGGTTCTGAACGGCCAGGGCAGCGCAACAGATATTGCGAACGCTCTTGAGAATCTTGAAAAATCATGCGCCGGAGGCTGGGCACAGAGTTGTATGGAAGCGGCAACGGCCTATCGCCGTGAGTCGGCCGGACCGCAGAACGAAGAGCTTGCCGAACAGCGATTGCTGCAAGGCTGCAATCTCGGCGATCAGGAAGCCTGTAGGATGATAGCGAATCCCGCGCTGCTCGATCGGCCCCATCAATAGCCGACTGCATGTCAGAAGACAGGACTTCGCTCCGGAATTCATTTTCCATGCCGATACACGCTCGCGGCTATGATCTGCCGCGTCAGGCACCGGGAGCTGTATAACGATAGCGGCTCGACGCCGGAGCAACGGTGACAAGACCGCGAATCGTGGCGATAGACTGGAGATGCCGGAGAGCGAATACCGCATGCCAAGTCAACCCGCCAGCCCCGCGTCAGCGAAGAACGGGCCTGCACCCGCTGCCCACGCCGGCATCGCGTCCCACCCTGCGACATTCTTTTCACATCGAAACGCGCTGTTGATGGCCCTCGTGATGGTCTCCATTATCATCTTCTGGACGCCCTTGAGCATCGTCCTCCACTACCCAATATGGACGAATGATGCCTATGACAAGTACTGCTACACCGTCATAGTTCCCTTCCTGAGCGTGTCGCTTCTGTATTTCGATAGGCGCAGCATCTTCTTGAACGCTCGCTACGGCTTGCGTGCGGGCACGCTTCTTTTGCTCACGGGCTTGCTGTCACGGCTCATTGCTGGACAGTTTCCCAGTCGAATCGGAGTTGGCAACTCTCTTTCCATCGAGTTCCTGGGGTTGGTTGCCTTCTGGATCGGCGCATTCATCCTGTGCTATGGAACCAGCACGTTTCGTGCCGGAGCATTCCCGCTTCTGTTGCTATTCCTCACCGTGCCGGTGCCGGATTTCCTCTTGGATAAGTTGATCGTTACCGCACAATACGGATCCGCCGAAGTTAGCTCACTCATCTTCGGCCTTTCCAGAGTCCCTGTCCTGCGCAATGGATTGGTATTTTATCTTCCCGATATCTCGATCCGCGTAGAAAAAGAATGCAGCGGGATCCACTCGACCATGGCCATCCTCCTGGTGAGTCTCATCGCCGCTCACCTCTTTCTTGCCTCCAGGTGGAAAAAGATACTTCTGGTCCTATTGGCGATACCCATTGTCTGCGTTACCAACGGCCTGCGCATTGCAGTTTTGACCCTCCTCGCGCAATACGTCAATCGAAGCTTCCTGTTCGGCAGGCTTCACCACCAAGGCGGAGTGGTTTTTTTCTCGCTTGCGCTGCTGCTCCTATACGCCACTCTCCGGCTAATGAGGATAAGGACGCCACAGCCGCAGTCCCATGCCGTTGTGCTACCGCAAAAGCCAACGTGATTGTGTATCTCAGCGCTATGGATTGGTAGTTATACGTCGCCGATGGAAGCCAGAGCGAAAACCGCCGCGAATATCCCGGCGTTAAATCAATCTAAATCGGGCGCTCAGCGGAACGATGACACTGGCCCGCACCAGGCGGTCCGTTTTGGCCGGGGTTAACTAACAGGTTCGCCGGCTGCCTAAAATCTTCGCCATTATTTCGCTAACCGTGCTATAGTCTCCCTGTGATTAAGCGCAGTAAAAGCCGCCATCTCTTCGCATGCGCTCCGGGGCGGCACGGTGCAATCGTCCCTCCGTTTCAAATCGATCCCCGCAGAAAATCCAAGAACCTGGAAAGGGGTAGCGAAGAGTATTCGCTATAGTGCGCCCATGGCTGTGACTCGCAGGCAAAAAGAGATTCTCGATTTCCTCGAAACCTTTGTGACACGCAACGGCTACTCTCCCTCGTTTGAGGAGATCGCGCGAGGCATGGGCCTGAAGAGCCTGGCCACCGTCCACAAGCACATCACAAACCTTGAAAACAAGGGCCTGCTCGACCGCGTCCACAATCGCAGCCGCTCCATCGACCTGTTGCCGCCCGGCTCCAGAACTCGATCGAGCGCCAAGCTGCCCCTGGCCGGCCGCATCGCCGCCGGCCAACCCGTCGAGATGATGGAGACGCCGGAGACCATCTCCCTTCACGACGTGGTCGGCAACCGCGATGTCTTCGCCCTGGAGGTCCGCGGCGACTCCATGCGCGACGAACACATCATCAACGGCGACTACGTCCTGGTGGAACGCACCCGCACCGCGCGCCAGGGAGAAATCGTGGTAGCCCTGGTCGGCGGCTCTGAGACCACCCTGAAGCGATTCTTCCACGAGGGCAACGTGGTGCGCCTGCAGCCGGCCAATGTCGAGATGGACCCGATCTACGTTCCCGCCGCCCAGGTGGCCATTCAGGGCCGCGTGCTCGGCGTACTGCGCAAGTACAGATAAATCCTCGCACCGGCGTTGCAGACCCACGGGAATTGAACTTCGGGTGCCCCATCCTCGCCACGTTCTTGTTTTTGTGGCTAGGGTGGGGTCGTGAAGTTATCTTTTTTGTTGAGCTTACATTCGTGTTTCTCTTCAGGCGGGCTCTTCCTCTACCTGGACTCCGCCAACCTCTGTGCTCGCCACAGCGCGCCTTCCAGCGCAACCACAGCTTCCGCCCCTACCGGCATCTCTGGAGCCGCAGTCTTCAGCCCGGCGAAAAATGCCTCGCGAACCATGCGGCTCTTTTCAATGGTGCCGCCAGTCCACGCCACCGGCACCTCGCCGGCAATGTTGTGTTTCCGGCGCAGTTTGCCGCGTACCAGCAACACAAACCCAACCAGGTCGGCTGCGGCCTGTTTCAGCACGCCGATCGCCACCGCGTCACCCGCCTCGGCCAGAGCGCTGATGGCCGGCGCCAAAGCGGCGAAATCGGGGCCCGGCGTGCTGTCTCCCAGGTTCACCAGAGCCTCAAGAGTCGGCGTGCCCCAGATCTCGCCCACCTTTTTCAAGATCTCTGTCGGCTCTTCGCGATCGTAGGCATTCAGCGCCCGCCGCACCGCGTGCAGCCCGATCCAATAGCCCGAGCCCTCATCGCCCAGCCGCGAACTCCAGCCGCCGGCGCATTCGCGGCTGCCATCCGGCGCGCGCCCTATGGTGTTGGTGCCCGTTCCTGCAATCTGCAAAATCCCCGGACCACCTTGAAAAGCCGCATCGAGCGCGATCACCTCGTCGCCCACAACTTCGCAGCGCTCCACCGAATAATCCTTGATCACCTCGGTGATCCATTCCACAATCCCGGGCATGGTGGCGCTGGCCACTCCGCAGCAGGCCGCGTCGAGGCGCTTGACTCCCGCCTGGCTCACAACCTCGCTCAGCAGCGCGCGCAGATTCTGTTCCGCAACCGCAGCGCCCACACGCAATCGCTTGATCGACGCGCTCTCGGCAAACGCCAACACCCGTCCGCCATCGACGATGGAAGCTCGCGTGCGAGTCCCTCCGCCGTCTATTCCCAGCACTACGCTCATTGATCTCCGCCCCTCTTTATTTTTCAGCCTCCGCGCCGCCATCGCGCAGGGTTCCCGACAGCACATTCAGACTGCCGTCGTTCTTGGGCGCCGCAAGACCCAGCATGTGCGCCATCCATGGATATAGATTCACATTCTCAAAGGTCGCCAGGGTTTTACCTTCCAATATATCGGGGCCGGCTGCGAAAAAGCTGGCCTTCATCTCCGGCACTTTGCGGGGATCGTAGCCGTGCATCCCGACCGGCGCGGGGTAGTCGGGCTTGCCCTCGCTCGGCGTCCGGGCGCGAATGTTGTAAGGCCCCGTGGCCACCACCACCGGGTCCCCTTCGCGCGCATTCTGGTTGAAATTCAGCTCTGCCGGAACATTCTTCAACCGGTAAGCGACAAACTGCGAAGAAGCTTTCTTGAGCTGGTTGTACACTCGCACCCGGTCTTCTTCCGAGGCCCCATAGAGCAGCGGGCCGTCGGTCTCAAATCCACTCAAATCCGCGAATTGATCCAGATTCACCCAGCCGCCCTCTGTCTTCACCATTCCGTGATCGCTCACCACCACCAGGTCAATGGGCAGATGGGTCCGATCGAGCGCTGCCTTGAGCTTGCCCACCAGCCCATCCACTTTCAGTTCCGCAGCCCGGGTTTCAGCGGCATCCGGCCCGTACTCGTGTCCCTCATGGTCCGGCTCCGAGTAATAAATGGTGATGAAGTGCGGCCGCTCCGCCGCCGGAAGCGCCAGCAGCGCAACGGCATCGTCAATGCGCGCCTGCTGGGCCTCGGGACTGCCCTGGGTCTTCGAGTCGAAGGTGGCGTACCACGTGGGACGAAACCCCGCAATCTCCGCTTCCGACCCGGGCCACAACAGGCACGCGCTGCGCATGCCATGGCTCTCCGCCAGGCTCCACAAGGGAGTTCCGCTGTACCAGGAACCGTCCTTCACCGCTTGCTGGTCGGCAATTCCGTATCGCGCCTTGCGTGCCGGATCGTAAAAGCTGTTGGCCACCAGCCCGTGGTGCTCAGGATAAAGTCCGGTCACGATGGTGAAGTGGTTGGGAAAAGTGAGCGACGGATAACTGGGCAGCATTCCCTCCGGAGCCCAGACGCCCTGTTTACCCAGCGCCAGCAGGTGCGCGGCATGATCGCGCATCGCATAATCCCAGCGAAACCCGTCCAGCGAAACCAGCACCACGTAATGCTGCTGCTCGGCCCAGGCGGAGTTCGCGCCGTGCTCGACATGAGTGAGCGGGAGAGCCGGATTGAATTGAGTTCCCTGCCCTGACAGCGCAGCCGAACCCGCGGCCAGGCCCAAAGCCGCCAGAACCAACCCAAGCGCCAGGCGTCTCAACTCGCGCAATCTCATCGCACTAACTCCCGGCTTCAGCTTATCGCACGTTCGCGGGCACAGATCGATCCCATCTCCCGGTTGCTAGAGGCGCCCAAACAACGCCAACGCTTACAATATATTCGGTTCCCAATCCATGCGAGTCAATCCGGCCAGTCGTACTGCGGCCGAGGAGCGGGCGAAGATTGGGCATCAAGAACGATATGAGGAGTCGTATGGATCGCCGCGTTTTCTTAAAGACCACAGGAACGTTGATTGCCACTGCCGCGGTTGCCCCCGGCGTTGCCGGCTATGCCACAGAGAGCGCCCCGGCCGGCCGCATCGTGCTGCCAATCAACCGCCGCTGGACCTACAATCCCAAAGCGACTCCCGAAGCCCGCGAGCGCATCTTTGACGACAGCAAATTCGAGCGCGTAACCGTCCCGCACACCAACATCCGCCTTCCCTGGCACAGTTTTGACGACAAGTCCTACGAGTTCATTTCCATCTACCGGCGCCGCTTCCGTCTGCCTGCCGAGACTCAGGGCCGCCGCGTCTTCGTGGATTTTGAAGGCGTCATGACCGCCTCCACGGTCTGGCTCAACGGCATGCGCCTCGGCGAGTACAGGGGCGGCTACACTCCCTTCTCCTTCGAACTAACGCCGCACGTAGATTGGGAGGGCGAGAACGTGCTCGCCGTCGAGGTCGATTCGACCGAGCGCGCCGACATCCCTCCCTTCGGCGGCGAAATCGACTACCTCACCTTCGGCGGAATCTATCGCGAAGTCTCTTTGCGCCTCGTCTCTCCCACCCATATTGGGAATGTCTTTGCCCAGCCGAAAGATGTGCTCTCCCTCTCGCCATCCCTCGAGGTGCAGTGCTTCCTGGTCGGCAAAGACAAAACACTCGAAGACGGCCTGAGCCTCGAGACCGCACTCTACGACGGCGACAAACTCCTTGCCTCGACATCCATCCCACTCTCGTCGGGCGAAGACGAAGGCAATGTTTCGCGCACCCTGCGCCTCGACAACCTCAACGCAATCGAACTATGGGACCTCAAGTCGCCCAAGCTCTATCGCATTGAAGTAAAACTGCTCGAAAACGGGCGCGTGATCGACAACCAGACCTGCCGCATCGGCTTTCGCCAGGCGAAATTCACGCCGCAAGGCTTTTCGCTCAACGGCAACATCATCAAGCTGCGCGGCCTCGACCGCCACCAGACATTCCCCTGGGTAGGACAAGCCATGCCCGGTCGCGTTCAGCGCCGCGATGCCCTCATCCTGCGCAAAGAGCTCAAGTGCAATATCGTTCGCACCTCGCATTACCCGCAGTCCCGCCACTTCCTCGATGCCTGCGACGAAGTGGGTCTGCTGGTGCTCGAAGAGATCCCCGGCTGGCAGCACATCGGCGACCAGTCCTGGCAGGATATTGCCGTCGACAACGTTGGCCGCATGGTCCGCCGCGACTGGAATCATCCCTCCATCATCCTCTGGGGCGTGCGCATCAACGAGTCGCGCGACAACCACGACTTCTACACCCGCACCAACGCCCTGGCTCACCAGCTCGATCCATCCAGGCAGACCGGCGGCATTCGCTACTTCCAGGAATCGGAGTTCCTTGAAGATGTCTTCACCATGAACGACTTCGGCTTCCCGCTAAAGACGCCTAATTATCCCCTCTACCTGAACACCGAATTCGTCGGCCACACCTATCCCACCAAGACCATCGACAATATCGAGCGGCTCCGTGAACACACCGTTCGTCACGCGCGGGTTCACGACCAGCTTGCTTCCGACCCGCAATACGCCGGCGGCATCGGCTGGTGCGCCTTCGACTACAACACCCACTCCAACTTTGGCTCCGGAGACCGCATCTGTTATCACGGCGTCTCCGATATCTGGCGCCTGCCCAAGCCCGCGGCAGGCTTCTACCGCTCCCAATGCGACCCCGAAGAAGAAATCGTGCTCGAGCCTTCGTTCCATTGGGCGCGCGGCGACGAGAGTGTGGGATTCACCCTCGCCCTGGTCTGCTCCAACTGCGATCACCTCAAGTTTTACGTCAACGGCAAGCTCATGACGGAGGCCGATCCCGATCGTACTCAGTTTCCGCACCTGAAATTCGCGCCGTTCTCCGCGAACTGGGGCCTGGTCCGCGGAGACTGGGGCGACCTCCGCATCGACGGCTACATCGCCGGCAACCAAGTCATCTCCCGCACCTTCTCCGGCAGCGGCGTCGACAGCAAATTTTCCGCACTCGCCGACGACACTACTCTGCTCGCCGACGGAGTCGACACCACCCGCGTGGTCCTGCGCGTAACCGATGAATTCGGCGCAGTCCGCCCGTTTGCTGCCGACGCAATCCGATTCGAACTTACCGGGCCCGCAGAGATCATCGGAGACAATCCCTTCGCGCTGGTCGGAGGCGCCGGCGCCATCTGGATTCGCGCCAAAGAAACGCCGGGCAAGGTGCGTTTAACCGCCCATCATCCCGTTCTCGGCGCTCAGCATGTCGACTTGGTCATCGCTCCCGCGCCGCCTGAAATCGCGTGATGAAGCGCAGCAGCGATTGATCGGAGTTCCGAGCTTCTACTGCTTAACAGGGCACACACAAGAGCGATACGCGCCTTCCGTATGGTTCAAGACCGCGCAGACATACTGCGGCCAAAAAAAACGGAGCTCGAAGCTGCGATCCTTCACGAAATAGTTGCGAAGGTAGGCCTCGCTTTCCGTCGAGTCGGCCTGAGGATCGGCCTTGAATCCCGCCGTCAACTTCTCGAGTGACGAGGAAGACAATGACGGCTCGTGATACGTCTCCGCATAGTCATATTCTTCAGCCCACCTGGTGTCCATGCCGGTTCCGTCTGAAGCTGCAATGACGCGATAATCAGCCAGATCAGCCGATGCCGGATCCACCCGCGCCACCGTAAACGAAGGGTTATTCCCGTCGATCGGCGAGATCGACGCAACCATCTTGACAGCCACCGGCCCATGCGCCTGGCTCGGTTTCACGGGCTCCAGCAGGCGCATCTCGTCCATATGAGTGTGCGCAAAGATACCCAACCGGATCACGTCTCCAAACTCGGCCATCGTATCCGCCAGGCTCTCTGAGGATAAAAACATCTGCGGCTCCGCGCCCGCGCAGATGTCTTTTCCGCTGGTCGCCGTCGAGTACGGGTCCACTCCCGGAGGAATGTGCGCCATCACCCAGACTTTCTCCTTCTTCAGGCGCGCCTCCTCAAGCTGTTGCTTCAGCCATGAAATCTCCGCCGCGGCGGCCGCATCATCCGGCTTGCCCGAACAGGTGGAGTACTTCCTCGCCATGAACAGGTCGTCGAGCACCAGCAGGCGCGCATCGCGAATGGGCGCAGGCAGACGCACGCTGAAGTATCCGCCCGCGGCAAAGTCCTTCTCAGCCTCATCGCGTTCGCTCGGCGGCAGATCGGCCGCAATCGTCTTGCCCACAGAGGCAAGAAACTTGCTGTTCGCATCCAGCTTGTAGTCGGCGCAATCCGTATCGTTATTCCCCAGCGCCGCGTACACCGGCACCCCCTTGAACGTCTCGCGCAGCGACCCCACCACAAACTCCACCGTCTTTTCGACAAATGCACTGTAGTCGGCGGGACCGGCCTTGGGAAAAACCGTCCTGAACTTGCAGTCGAATGAATGGGAGATCAAATCCCCGCTCACGGTGACAAATTTGATCCCGTCCGCGTTCGTCCGCATCGCCTCCAGGCTCGAAGCCAGCAGCGGATACGAGGTGTCCGCGCCACGCGCATGGCAGGCCTGCGCAAGATCGGCAAACCGCTGCTCCCGGTCCGGCGAAGCGGGTGCAGCCAGTATCGCCTTCCACTTCGCCGCCGGCGCAGCCACCAGTTCCGCCGCCTTCCCCGGATCCCAGAACGGCTCAAAATGGATGTCGCTCGTCATAAGAACAGGAACCGCAGCCTCCGCCGCAGGCCGGCCGAACGAGGAAACGCTCGTGGCAAGACAGAGAAGAATGTAACCTAGCACGCAGGGGTCCAGGCGTGCGCGCAGCGTGTAGACACGATCATTTGCTCTCATGACAATTCCTCTGTTTCAGGATGCCGGCAGCTTGTTCCAGCGTGATCATCATAAACCGCAATCTCATCCGACACGGTTCCGGCCTGGACGGGAGCCTCGAGTAACAGCGACCAGGCACCCGCTGCCGTGGTATACGTTTTCACATGGCTCATTTCAAGTTTTTCTCTGCCGCGATCCTTGCGGTTACTTGCTTTGCTTCTACCGCTGATCATGCCCAGACGCTTGCGCCCGTGCCTCCCATGGGCTGGAATAGCTGGGACGCCTATGGTTTGACCATCGACGAGGACCAATTCAAGGCCAACGCCACGGTCCTCTCCTCGGTCGAGCAATATGGATGGCAATATGTGGTCATCGACGAAGGGTGGTACATGGCCAACCCCAACGGCACATCCGTTCAGGAGAAAAACTACCTCTGGAACGGAGACGGCCTGCTCATTCCCGCTCCCAGCCGCTTCCCCTCCGCGGAAAATGGCGCCGGGTTCAAGCCTTTGGCCGACTGGGTCCACGCGCAGGGACTCAAATTCGGAATTCATATTGTCCGCGGAATCCCCCGCCAGGTGGTCGAAGCGAACCTGCCCATCGCCGGAACCAGGTTCACCGCCGCGGACGCCGCCGATCGCACCAGCCCTTGTCCCTGGGACGAGGGCAACTGGGGCGTCAAAGACAATGCCGCTGGCCAGGCTTATTACGACTCAATGATTGGTCTCTACGCTCGCTGGGGTCTGGACTTCATCAAGGTCGACTGCATCAGCGATCGCCCTTGGCGGCCGACCGAGATCCGTCAGATAGCCGCCGCCATCCGAAAAACCGGTCGGCCCATCGTTCTGAGCCTCTCACCCGGCCCGACCGCCCTCGAACATGCCGCCGAGGTTCAGAAGTACGCCCAGATGTGGCGCATCAGCGACGACCACTGGGACGGCTGGACACTTCCGCATACACCCGATAAAGGCGAATTCCCGTTTGGAATCCGAGATGCCTTCGACCGCCTGGAGAAGTGGTTTGCGTACACCGGCCCCGGCAGTTGGCCCGACGAGGACATGCTGCCCTTCGGCTACCTGGGCCCTCATCCCGGCTGGGGCGATGCGCGGCCGTCACGCGAGACTCCGGACGAAGAACGCACCGAGTTCGCCCTTTGGGCCATCGCCCGTTCGCCTCTGATTCTGGGAGCGAATCTGACCCGGCTCGACGAAACGACCCGCTCGCTGATGTCGAACCAGGCACTGCTCTTCCTGAATCAGAACGCAACCTACAGCCGGCCGGTGGATCGGGCCACGCTGGGACCCGGTTTTGAGAATGCCAGGGTGTGGCGGGCTTCTATCAACGAGCCGGGCGCAAGAGGTTACACCGAGTATTTCGGCTTTTTCAACCTGGACGACAAGCCAGTCACATTGCGTACTACCTGGAAGCGATTAGGCCTGGACGAAGGCAAGCATTCGAGCCAGAGCGCATGGGACGATTCCACCAGCAAAGACTCGAAGAACATCAGCGTCACCCTGCCTCCCCACGGAAGCGCCGTATACCAGGTCCGTTAGGAGTCCACCTTCGAAGCCGACCGACAGGGAACGAAACCGTACCCCATCCATTGGACGTCTTTGTTTCTGTCCGATGGGTGGGAGTCCGTAATCGCAGCAACCTCCTCCATGAGCGGCACACGATGCGAAAGCCGTGAGATGGTGTGAGAACATCCCTGCCCCGCGCCATGACTCCGGCCGCAACGAAATCTGCCGCGATCCCGCTTTTGGCCGCACATTGTGCGAAACTGGAGGGTTCGTGAGAATCACGCCATCCCCGGCCCAGTCTCCGGCAGAGGCCCGAAATGCCCGTCGTTCGTTCAGTCTTTCTTGCTCTCTCACAAAATCGCACCCTGCGCCGCTTCTGTGAACGATCTTCGCTGGGAGCGCGCTTGAGCTCTCGCTTCATCGCCGGGTTGAACGTCCCGGATGCGTTGCGCGCCGCCGAAGCAGTCAACAGCCAGGGGATGGCCGTAACCCTCGACTCGCTGGGCGAAAGTGTCACTTCCGAGCCGATCGCATATAAGGCGGCCGACGTCTATCACCAGCTCCTTGACCTCATCCAGGCCCGCAAGCTAAACGCCAACATCAGCGTCAAGCTCACCCAGATGGGCCTTGAACTATCCCCGGCCTTGGCTGAAGAAATCGCCGCCGGCCTCGCGCAACACGCCGCTCAAACCGGCAACTTCCTCAGAATCGACATGGAAGACTCGACTCTTACGCAGATCACCTTGGATATCGTCCGCAGATTGCATCGGCGCTCCGGGATCCGCGGCTCCATCGGTGTGGTGATTCAGTCGTATCTCTATCGCTCCCAATCCGACGTCGAGCAGCTGATCACCGACGGAATCAGGGTGCGGCTGTGCAAGGGAGCATATAACGAGCCCGCCGAAGTGGCGTTTCCAAGCAAAAGCGACGTTGACACCAGTTACATCCGGCTGAGCAAAATGCTGCTGGAAAGCCCGGTTTACCATGCCCTCGCCACGCACGACGAAGCCATGATTACGGCGGCCAGGGAGTTTGCCAGGCAGCGCGGCATCGATCCCGGGCGATTTGAATTCCAAATGCTTTATGGGGTTCGGCGCGACCTGCAGCGGCAACTGGTCAAAGATGGATACAAGGTGAGAGTCTATGTCCCATTCGGGAGCGAATGGTATCCGTATTTTATGAGAAGACTCGCCGAGCGCCCCGCCAATGTGCTGTTCCTGGCCCGGAACTTCTTCCGGTCCTGATCCTTAACATAGCGGTCGAAGCCTATTTCTCCACGTATTGCTCAGGCGGGGATTTTCTGCGATTGCGCTTGTGGAACATAAAGTTCGCTTTGCATTGAGGACATTGCCAGGGAAAATATCCGAACATTGGATAGATCATTTTGCGTAAGAAACCGCTTCGTTCCACCCGCCTGCAGCGGGAACAACCGCATTGTGGACAAGGTACAGTCGCCCTGGCCATGGATCTTCTTACGGATCCTTCAGAAGCTTGTGATTCCCTTGAATAGGGCAATTCCTTCTCCTCGAAATTCAAAATCCTTCTAGACGGTCGTCGCCCCGGCTTGAAGTAAAGGCGCAAACCTTGGAGTACATCTCGGAGCGCTATCAGACGGCGAACAAGGAAGTGAACAATTAATTTTAACCGAGGTTTTCGCAGGAAGAGAAAAAGTCGATCGCGACAGGTGCCTCGGTGATGACGAGGGCACTCAAAAGCAGCAGACGAAAAGAATCTTCAACAAGTTACGAGACGGAGAGAAAGCTGGGCGTCCTTAGATTTCGAGTCTTTTCAGGCCTTGTTCTGCCAATTCGGCAACTGCCTTGGCCAGCAGGATGGAAGCATTGAGAGATTCGGGTCGCTCAAGTCTAAGACCCAGTTTAGCAGCGTATTCACGAAAGAGAAGATCCACGTCGAACAAGATTTCCACATGATCGCATAGAAACCCGATGGGCTGAAGAATGAGCGTTTTGACCCCGGAAGCGGCGATGGAGTCGAGCGTCGCTTCAACGCTCGGTCCAATCCACGGCCCCCCGCTGGCGCCCTGGCTCTGGAAGGCAAACCACCACTGCGAGATCTCCGGCACCTTCGATGCCACCAGGATCGCTGTACCCTTGGCCTCCTCCGCGTAAGGGTCGGCTCCCTCGCCGGGCCAGTGCTTCGGCTGGCTCTGGCTGGCGGCGGGAGACTGGATCGTCCTGCATGGGACGCTGTGAGCGGTAAACAGCACGGGGACCGGGGCTCCAACTTCTGCGCTCAAATCGCTGAGCGCCGGGCGAAGCCGCTCGGCGAAAGCCTCGATGAGCAGGGGATGGGAGGCCCAGCCGGCGGTGAAATCGATGCGCATGCCCGCGGCTTCAGCCTCGGCGGCCCGGCGGTAAAGTCCGACGCTGGTGCGGGAGTTCTGGGGCGCCATGCAGATCACCGCTGCCTCTTCCACTCCGTCGGCCCGCATCTGGCGGACGACGTCAGGAATGTAGGGACGCCAGTTTCTCATTCCCACGTAGACCCTCGCCGGACGCCCGGCCTCAGCCAGCGCCGTTTCTACCATCCGAGCTTGTTCCATGGTGATTTCGGTCAGCGGACTGTGGCCGATGAGCGAGTATCGGTGCTGAATCTCCTCTACCACCGTGGGCGGAAGGGGCCGACCGCTGGTCACGTTGCGCAGGTATTCGGGAATCTGCTCGACCGTCTCGGGGGTCCCGTGAGCCAGTAAAAGAACTCCCTGCTTAGGCATGCGCAGCCTCCAGGCGAAAGTCACGCACCATCTTGACGACGGCCTGAACGTTTTCAACCGGAGTTCCGGGAACGATGCCATGACCGAGGTTGAAGATGTGGCCTGGGCGTCCGTTGGCGGCGCGCAGGATCTCTCTAACCCGCAGTTCAAGAATCTCGATCGGCGCGAACAGGGTGATGGGATCGAGATTGCCCTGAACGGCGTGACAGTGTCCGACGGCGCGCCAGCCTTCATCGAGGGGTTGGCGCCAGTCCAGTCCGATCACATCGGCCCCGGTGGAAGCCATGGCCCCCAGCAGGCCCGCCGTTTCAACGCCAAAGTAAATGACCGGAACGCCCATGGCCTGTACCAGGCGAACCAGCCTCTGTGAAGCCTCAAACGCGTACTCGTTGTAGTCGGCAAGCGAGAGCGACCCCACCCAACTGTCGAAGATCTGGATGACGTCGGCCCCGGCCTGCACCTGGAGACGGCAGTATTCGGTCAGGACGGTTACCAGCTTATCTAGAAGCAGGCGCCACGCAATGGTGTCCCGGTACATCATCTGCTTGGTGAATATATAGTTTCGCGAGCCGCCGCCTTCGATCATGTAACTGGCCAGAGTAAAGGGCGCGCCGCAAAAGCCGATGATGCCCAACCGGTCGCGGAAGTGGGAGACGACCTTCTCGATTGCGCGGGCCACATAGGCCAGGTCCCCGGCCCGGTCTGTCCGCAGTGCCAGCACCGATTCGGCGGTGCGGATGGGATGATGCACCACCGGCCCCTCGCCGGCCTGGAACTCGAATGGCAGGCCCATCGGTTCCAGTGGAAGCAACAGATCGGCAAAGATAATGGCGGCATCAACGCCCAGTTTTTCAGCGGCCGTGATGGTGACTTCGGCGGCAATGTCCGGTTGTTTGCAGATCTCCACCAGAGTATGGTGCTTGCGAATGTCGCGGTATTCCTGCATATAGCGGCCAGCCTGGCGCAGAAACCATACCGGGGTGCGGTCAACCGGGCGGCGAAGACAGGCGCGGACGAAGCGGCCTCCATCGAGGAGATTCCCGACAAGTGCAGGGTCTTCGATCTTCAGAACCATATTGACTGATTTTAGAGGGTCCCGGGGCGGTTACCCAATCCGGACCGCGACACGCGTGACTTTTGTCGAAGAAACGCACCGTTTTGCCGCGGTGAATCAAAATTTCCCCCGCGAACGCCCGAACCTGTGACGCAAAGCCACGACTCGCCCGCCCGACGGGCAGGAACAGACTGGCGGCTTCAGATAATAACAATCCTGAAGCGTCCCCGACGCTTGCCGACGTCACCCGGACGCGGCAGACACTCATGCGCAGCCGATCGTAGATCGATCTGCAAAACTAAGCTATAGAACCAGGTTGAGAAAGGCCCGCTCGGCTTTCTCTATTTGTTCGTACATAAGACCTTGATTATGAAGCTTTTGAGCGTAGTTCTTTTGAACGCAGCTCCTGCTCCGCGCGGAACCAGTCCTGTTCGTGGTATCCATGCTGATGGCCGCGTTCCGCCCAGTATTTGTGGGCAAGTGCAGCAACCTGCTCCTGGGAAGGGCCGATCGAGGTTACTTTTGAGGGAGTTCCGGCTGCCGAGGGAACTGCTGCCACGCCGCTGACTTTTGCCTCTGATTTGCGTGGTTTTGCCGGAGCTTTGGTTTTAGCGGTTGTCTTTTTGACGGTCTCTGTCATTCGAATATCCTCCTAGGGTTAGGGCGGAATCAGAATCGGCAAGCCGTCGAAGGGTCTTGAAGAGGGGTCTCCTTGTCGGAAGAAAACCCGAAAGCAGGTCTCTTCTTCGGACCAGTCTAGTCTGATTACGCTTTTGGGGGCCAACGAGCGGGCCGTCATCTCTATGATACCTAATCCGGGGGGAAGATACGAACCCCCGTGTCCGGGGGACGAATCATCGTCGTAAACGAACGGGTCTTTTGGGACCCTGATTTTGGATGCAAACGGCGCCCCACGCGGAGCCGTTAGTTGTTTGAACGACATTATCGTTGTTGCAGATCGGTATCCCTCAAGTGCTTCAAAAATAAAGTGAAATCCGCTCATCTCCAACGGAAGATGCGCAGCGAGACGGCGAAAGGAACGATGAACCAGGCCATCAGGATCGCGACCTGGCCGGGCATCTGGGCCAGGTCGGTGCCCTGCAGCATGTTCCCGCGCATGGCCTCGATGGCCGCGGTAAGGGGCAGGGCGCGCACCAAGGGCTGAATCACGGCCGGGAAGCGCGAGGCGGAGAAGAAGACCCCGGACAGGATCCACATGGGAAGCATCACCAGGTTCATAAGGCCCGAGACGGCTTCCATGGTCTGGGCGCGGGAAGCCACCAGCAGACCCAATGCCGAGAAGACCAGCGACGTAAGAACGCAAACCAGCGCCAGTTCCCAGACCGGACCGCGGAACGGTACGCCGAAGGCAAGGCGCGCGAAGCCCAGGAAAAATGCGACTTCGATCACCAGCATGGTGAGCCGGGAGAGCAGGAACGCGGTAAGGTACTGCCATTTGCGCATGGGCGAGGCCACCATCCGCTTCAGCAGCTTTTTCTGCCGGCCTTCGACGATGGAAAAGCCCAGCCCCCACATGGCGCTGCCCATCAGGTTCATCCCCAGAAGGCCGGGAACGACGAAGTCGATGTAGCGTGAGCCGGTCTCGTGGACCAGCTGATTTTGTGCAGCGACAGCAGGTTGCTGACCGGCTGCGGCTTGTACGTCGCGGTCGGCGATGAGGCGGGCGGTGCGAGCGTCGGGATTGGTGTCGTCATAGCGGTAGTCGACTGCGCCGGGCCGCTGAATGGCCAGCAGCAGTATCGCGCCGGTGGAGAGAGCATGAGCGCCTGTCGCCTCATCCATTTGGCTTGCGCGTAGCCCCTTGTCGGCGGCCAGAGCCTGCGTCAGCCGGGGCGTGGTGGCCCCGACCGGAAGCACGTCGGCCGGCCGGTTGCGGAAGGCGATTCCCAGGCCCACGGCCAGCAGGATGGGAAAGATGAAGATCCAGAAGACGGCCTCGGGCTCGCGCAGCACAAGGCGGAAGCGAACGGCAGTGAGCTGGTAGAGGCTGCTGAGACGGAGCTTATTCATCGCGCAGGTTCCTTCCAGTAAGGCTGACAAACACGTCTTCGAGCGTCGCCGAGTGAGTGCGGAACTCGCTCAGGTGGAGTCCCTGGGCGGCCAGCGCGGCAAAGATGCGCGGGACGGCGGTGTGCAGCTCGGAGACGCTGAGCTGGTGCAGGTCGGCGTCCACCCGGTGCGACTGCACGCCAGAGATCGAAGTCAGTTGAGCCGGCTCCAGCACGGCGCGGGAGTGCTGTTGCGTAGCGGGATCAATGCGCGTCACGGCAAACTCGACAATATCTTCGCCGCCGATCGAGGCGATCAGCTCTTTGGGAGTGCCCAGGGCGATCACCCGGCCGTGGTCCATAATGGCCACGCGGTCGCATAGCCGCTCCGCCTCGTCCATGTAGTGGGTGGTCAGGATGATGGTTCTCCCGGCCTGCTTGAGCGCGTCAACCAGGTCCCACAAATGGCGCCGGGCCTGGGGATCGAGCCCGGTCGTGGGCTCGTCGAGAAACAGCAGTTCGGGGTCGCCGACCAGCGCGCAAGCCATGGCCAGCCGCTGCTTCTGCCCGCCCGAGAGGCCGCCGATGCGGGATCGCCGCTTTTCTTCAAGCTGCGCCGTGCGAATGGACTCGTCCACTGAAATGCCGCGCCGGAAAAAACTGCGGAACAGGGCCAGTGCTTCTTCCACGGTCAGCTTGTCCGGGAACTGGGTCTCCTGGAGCTGAATGCCGATGCGTTGGCGGAGCTCCTTTTGACCGCTGCGCCAGTTGAGGCCGAGAAGCTCGACCGAGCCCTGGTCCGGCTCCGTGAGCCCCTCGCAGATTTCTATGGTCGTCGTCTTCCCTGCCCCGTTCGGTCCCAGCAGGCCAAAACATTCGCCGGGGAAAACCTCCAGGTCCAGCCCATCCACCGCCTGCACATCCGCAAACGCCTTCTTCAGTCCCCGAATCAGCAGCGAAGGGCCGCGGCCAGGCGCAGCCTTTTCCAGATTGAATGGGACGTCTGTCATCGCTCCAGCTTACCGTAATTCCCGCGCTGCTCAGGTCAACCGCCGGAAAAATCCCGGGCGCTACATTGCGCCCGCTGAAGGCAGGGGCGCAGCGCGTACGAATAAGTCCGTGCTGCGTAGCACGCCGATCGCTCTCCGCCGTATTCCAAATTTATAAACACAGAAAGTCGCACAGGCATTACCATGTCTGCATCAGGTGCGTGAATGACCAACGAAGAATACCAGCGACAGGCAGCCGAGCGATCCCGTCAGGTCGACGAGGCGCGGCGCCGCCAGTCTCTGGAAGACTTCAATCGTCATGAACGCGACCGCGCAGCGCGAAACGCCCAGGCTCAAAAAGAGAATTACTCTCGCAGCCTTGGATCGCGAGGCATCACTCCGCCGCTTCTCGGCCCCGGCGTCGATCGCGCCGCCTACAATCGCGCGCGGCAAGCGTATGACGCTAACCAGCGGTCACTGCAACAGTTCAAGCAGGGATTCTCATCCGGCGGCTCCGGCTCGTATTCGGGTTCATACGGCGGTTCCAGCTCGTATAGCGGGTCATCCGGAGGCTCAGGCAAAGCAAAATCCGCCGGCGCGGGGCTTGTGGTCCTGTTGATCGTCATCGCCGTCATCGCCTATTCCGGCTCCGGTGGAAGGTCAACGAATTCGCAAAATACCGACAACACCAGCTCTTCGGCAGCCCCACAATCAGACTCCGGCGCCGCCCAATCGTCCCCAGAAATTCCCAAACCGAGCCCTGACAACCAGGACCAGAACCGAGACCAGTACCAGAATCCGCAGCAGCCTCCGCCGACGCAGCAGTCCGAGCCTCAATCCGCCACAACTACCGCACCGGGAAGCAACGGCACGGTCCCTGAGTCCGCGCCGACCGGTGCGAATGCGCCTGGTGCGCCGCCTCCTCCCGTAAGCATGACCAGGACGGCCAATCGCGACGGCATCAATAACGGCTGCAAGGGCGGCCAACTAATCGTAGATCCTTCGACAATCACCTTCACCTGCCCCTCGGACCCTTCCAAGAACGTCGACGTTAGCTCCGGACAGGTGATCGAAGTGGACAAAAACGGGATTGTCGTATATCCCAAGCTGAAATATCACTTCGACATCGACGGCATGAATAAGCAGGAGGTCCACGACCTATTCGCGCAATGGCTCGAGAGCGCACGCAAGGCCTCCGCGCCGTCCGTAAATTGATCTTGATTCGCGCTGCGGGCCGCGGATGCGCAGGGATGGCGCTCACAGCAGCCGGCTCGCTCGTAGATCGATTGTTCTTCAGCTCGTTTGTCTCGTCTGGGGTACGTATTCTCGACCAGGTTGCACAACTCGGCCTGAGAGTTCGCGGAAACGTACCCGAAACCACGGTGAGACATCCTGAAAAGCTTCCCCCAACACCTCCTCTTTTCGTGCCTCGTCAACTGCCGTTGCGTACTTTTACCTCCCCGGCGCGCACACTGGAAGTGGGAGAATCTCATGTCCAATTCCATCTGTCAGCATGTAACCGGTCCGTACCCCTACGCCCCCCCACCCCCCTCCACCCGCTAACGAGCACTTTTCGGGGCCGGCATCCGATTCAAGTACCTATAAATAAACAACTTAGCCTAGACTGCCTGGTTACCATGCGGTAAACAGAACCCCGTATTTCGGTTCATTTGTGGCCCCTTCATGTCGATTTTTGACGCAAAACAGGGCTCAAACGGGCTCACTTCGAGGGATTTTCTGAGGGCTTTAAGCCTCATTGAACGGATAAAGTGTGAGAATTGCAGTCTGAAGCCAGGCGGAATCCTTTCCAGTTGAATCCCCGTGGCCGAATCCCGCACGCTTCAAGGCTCCACATTCCGATTCAACCAATGAGCTGGAGACTTACGATGCGCCGTCGTACTTTTATCAAGACCCTACCAATGGCCGCCGCGGCCGGCGCGTTGCGCGTCGAAAGCGCCGCAGCCGCTGACTTGAGTGAAAACGAGCCGGCAACCGAGTTGCCCGGCTTCCAGCCCGCCGGAGCGGAGCGCTTCATCCGGCCGGATGTCCACGCAGGCGATCGTCCTTCAGGAGCCAGCTTCGCCTCACGGTCGCCGGCGCTGGGCCTCTCCGGCGCTGCAGGCACGGCGCATCCGCTGGCTACTCAGACGGCCATCGAGATGCTCAAGCGCGGCGGCTCGGCCATCGACGCCGCCGTGGCCGCCAACGCCGTGCTCGGATTCGTGGAACCCGTCAGCTCAGGCCTGGGCGGCGACTGCTTCGCCTTCGTCTGGGACCCGAAGCTGGGTAAGCTGGCTGGCATGGCCAGCTCCGGCCGGTCGCCGAAGAGTCTCACGCTCGACACGGTGCGGTCCCGCGCGGTCAACGGCCATCTGCCGGCGCTGGGAGCAGTCTCGGCCTCCACACCCGGCGCGCTCGACGGCTGGTGGACGCTACATCAGCGCTACGGGAAGCTCAAATGGTCCCAGCTTTTCGAGTCCGCAATTCACGCCTGCGAGGCGGGAGATCCGACCCCGCAGATCATCGCCCCGGCCATCCGGCGCAATATGGCCGCGTTTCTGCGCCCCAACGCCGGTGTCGAGGAAACAGCCAATGCCGTGCATACCTTCATGCCCAACGGTGCCGCGCCGCGCGAATACGAAGTGCGCCGCAACCCCGACCTCGCCCGCACCTACCGCACCATCGCCGAAGGCGGCCGCGATGTCTTCTACGATGGCCACATCGCCAAGACCATCGACGCCTATTTCAAGCGTATCGGCGGCTGGCTCTCTGCCGACGATCTGCGCGAACACCACGCCGAGTGGGTTGAGCCGCTGGTTACGGACTATCGCGGCGTCAGCGTCTACGGGATGCCGGCCAACACGCAAGGTCTTGCAACGCTCCAGATGCTGAACATCATCGAGCAATTCGATCTGCGCGGATTCGGGTTCCAATCCCCGCGCTCCCTTCAGGTGGAGATCGAGGCCAAGCGCCTGGCCTTTGAAGACCGTGCGCGCTACTACGCCGATCCTCACTTTGCGAAGATCCCCATCGACTGGCTGATCTCGAAGGAATACGCCAGGCAGCGTGCAGCGCTGATCCGGCTCGACCGCATTCTCGATCCCGTGTATCCGGGCCAGGTGCCCGGCCACGGAGACACGACCTACTTCACCACCGCCGACAAGGACGGCATGATGGTGTCGATGATCCAGTCGAATTTTCGCGGCATGGGCTCGGGGCTGGTGGCCGATGGCCTGGGCTTCATGTTCCAGGACCGCGGGCAGTTGTTCTCGCTCAAGGATGGCCACCCCAACATTTATGCGCCCGGCAAGCGCCCCTTCCAGACCATAATTCCCGGCTTCGCGGCCAGGGATGGCGCGCCATGGTTCGCCTTTGGAGTGATGGGCGGCGACATGCAGCCGCAGGGGCAGGCGCAGATCATGGTCAATCGCGTCGATTACGGCCTCGACGTGCAGTCCGCCGCCGACAGCCCCCGCTGGTACCACGAGGGCTCATCGCAATCGATGGGCGAAGACGTGCCCAATCTGGGCCCGCGGGGAATGTTGTGGCTCGAGTCCGGGGTTCCGGTGGATACGCGCCGGGCCCTGGTGGCGATTGGATGGCAGTTGGGTTCCGGCCCGGGCGGTTTCTACGGCAGATACGAAGCCATCGAGCGCCGTATGCAAGGCAATGACCGGGTATACGCCGCAGGCAGCGAAATGCGAGCCGATGCAGTCGCGCTTGCGTTTTAGGGCTGGTATCTTACTTGCGTATTTAAGACTGCCGGGTTACCTCCGCCTCGGTTCCAGGGCGCGAACACCGAATCCCGTGCTACGGTGGTATCACTGTGCGCGGAAAAACTCTTAGCCCCGGACGTCTGGAGGCGTTCTCAGACGGCGTAATCGCAGTCATCATCACCATCATGGTGTTGGAACTGAAAGTGCCCGGACCGGACGGCATAGCCGGTCTGCTCGTGGTGCTGCCCACCATTTTTCTCTACCTGCTCACATTCGTGCAGATCGGGATCTACTGGGTGAATCATCACTATCTAGTCGACGAGGTGGAGACGGTCAGCCACGGTATTTTGTGGGCCAACTTGGCCTTTCTCTTCTGCCTCTCGCTGTTCCCGTTCGCCACGGACTGGATCGGCGTCAAGGGGCTGTCGTCCTTCACCACCGCGCTCTATGCCGCGGTCAGCATCCTTCCGGGGCTCGGATATATGGTCCTATGGGCCCTGATACGGGCGCAGAGCGCAGCGCCCGCGCACGCAAGTTGGGCCAAACAGATCGCGTCGGTTGCGCTTTATCTCACTGCGATCCCAGCGGCCTACTATCGGCCTGCCGCCTCTCTAATTCTGATCGGGATCGTGGCTGTGCTCTGGCTGCTGCCGCCGAAGGCCGTGGATTCTTCAGAATGAAAATCCGGTAAAGATACGCGACGAACAGAACTCAAGAAAATCAGCGGCGGGATGCCACGGTCCCGTCCGCGCTTGCCAACACCAACGAGGGCGCGTTCCCTGAAATAGCCCGGCTTTCCGCCAGAATCCGACTGCAGGTACACTATAAACATGGCGGAGATTCAGCGCAGGAAGACACCGACAGTCAAGATTGGGCAGGTTCGCGTAGGCTGGGAGGTTCCGGTTGTCGTCCAGTCGATGACCAACACCGACACCGCGGACATCGCGGGAACGATTGAGCAGGTTGCGGCGCTGGCCCTGGCCGGCTCGGAACTGGTTCGGGTCACGGTCAACAACGACGATGCCGCGGCGGCTGTTCCGCACATTGTTGAAGGTCTCGAAAAGCGCGGCCTCAATGTGCCGGTGATCGGCGACTTTCACTACAACGGGCACCTGCTCCTGAAGAAGTATCCAGCCACCGCGCGGGCGCTGGCCAAGTACCGCATCAATCCCGGAAACGTTTCGGTGGGCCGCAAGAACGACGACAACTTCCGCACCATGATCGAGTGCGCGGTCGAAAACCAGAAGCCGGTGCGGATCGGCGTGAACTGGGGTTCACTCGACCAGTCGCTGCTCACCCGCATGATGGACGCCAACAGCAAGCTCTCCGAGCCACAACCGGCGCGCGAAGTGATGATGGAAGCCATGGTGGTGAGCGCCCTCGACTCGGCACAAGCTGCCGAGCACTACGGCCTCAGGCACGATCAGATCATCCTCTCGGCCAAGGTAAGCGGCGTGCGCGATCTTCTCGATGTCTACTCCAGCCTGGCCGCCCGCTGCGATTACCCGTTGCACCTGGGATTGACCGAAGCGGGCATGGGCACCAAGGGCGTGATTGCCTCGACCGCAGGCCTCGCGCCGCTCCTGCTCCAGGGAATCGGCGACACCATTCGGGTGAGTCTGACGCCCAAGCCAAACGGCGACCGCACCGAAGAAGTATTGGCGGCCCAGCAGATCCTGCAATCGCTTTCGATACGAAGCTTCATGCCCCAGGTCACCAGCTGCCCGGGCTGCGGACGGACCACAAGCACCTACTTCCAGGAACTCGCCGAGCAGATCCAAACCTATCTCCGTACCTCGATGCCCGAGTGGCGAAAGACCTACCCCGGCGTCGAAGAGCTGAAACTTGCGGTGATGGGCTGCGTTGTGAATGGCCCTGGCGAATCGAAGCACGCCAACCTGGGCATTAGTCTCCCTGGGACATTCGAGGATCCAGTAGCGCCGGTCTATATCGACGGGAAGCTGGCGACGACCCTGCGCGGAGATGGGATCGTGGCCGAGTTCAAGGAGATTCTCGACCGCTACGTCGAGAGTCATTATGGACAGCGCGCCAAAAGCCCGGAACTGGTCGGAAGCCGGTGAAAGGCGCGAGGAAGAGATAGTGCTTAGAGTTGTTATCCGTGAGGCGGTGCTTCGGCGCCGCCTTTCCTTTTTGGTCGGATCGCGGTAGCCTTGCTTCAAATTCCGTTGGAGTCTGGTTATGAAGCTGAGTCGAGGAAACTGGCTTTGCGCAGTGTTTGTCTGTGCGCCTTTAGGAGCACTCTGCGGGACGCCCAAGAACTGCGTTAGCGCCGATCAAGCTGCGCAAATGTTGAACAAAGACATTTGCGTTTCGGCGCATATCTATGACGTGGTTGAGCTTCCCGATGGGACTCGGTTCCTGGACGTCTGTGCACCCCAGACGCCGGACGAGAGGTGCCGGTTCACCGTCGTGAGCCTTTGGGAAGACCACAACCAGGTTGGTGAGCTGAAGAAGTATCGCGACCTGGACGTGCAGGTCAGGGGGATTGTCCAGCCCATGCATGGCCGCGCCGGGCTGGTGCTGAGCCACGCGCGACAGTTCAACGGAGGGCCGCCCAAGTTCAAGCCCAATCCCCGGCTGGCGCATGGATTCAACGGTGAAGCGAGCCGCCCCCCGGTCAGCGATCCGAATTTGCGAGCCCAGGGCGGAGGGCGGTCGTTCATGAATTCCCGGGAACAGGAAGCGGTAAGGAGTGGGGCCAAGTAGTCCCTCAGTCCCTCAGTCCCTCAGTCCCCGTTTCCAGAACGGGCGCGTAGCGGCTGCCTGCAACCAGGAACAGGCACGAAGCGACCAGAAAGATGAGCGTTGAGCCCAGGCCGACGCTGAGGGTGGAGCGGTCGGAGATGGCGCCGATGATCTGGGGCGAAAAGGTGTCGCCGAAGGCGTGAATGCAGAAGAGGTTGACCGATATGGCCGTCGCCCTCACGGGTCCGTTGACGGAGTTAACGATGGCGGCGTTGAGCGGGCCGGTGTTGAGGAAGAGGAAAAACTCCGCGAGGAAGAGAGCGGGAATGGTGGTCGCGCGCGGCCCGAAGCAGAGCAGGACTCCGAAGGGAAGCGTAAGGGCGACAGACCAGAAGGAGAGCAGATAGAGGGCGCGGTGGTTGGTGCGCAGCCAGCGCTGCGCGATCCACCCGCCAATCAGAGTGCCGGCGATGCCGTCGACAACGGTGATGGCGCTGACGGTCAGGCTCGAATTGGCGACTGAAAGACCATTGAAGCGGTGGAGAAAAGTGGGAACCCAGGCGGAGATGCCGCCCATGGCGAAAGTCAGCATGGCGAGGCCGAGAGTGGCGTTGAGGAAGGCAGGGTTGATGAAGAGGCCGAAAAAGGTAGTGCGGCTCAAGGTGGCGCGAATGTGGTCGGTTGAGCCGCGAACCGGCTCGCGTCCCCACGCAGCGTAGAGTGCGGCGACGACAAGGCCGGGAATCGCGCAGATGAAGAAGGGTGCGCGCCAGCCTTTCAGTGTGCCGAGTTCTCCGCCGGCCAGGTAACCGAGAGCGGCTCCTACCGGAATTGCGACGTAGAAAGCGGAGAGGATGCGATTCCGGTCGCGCTCGGGGTAGAAATCGGCCAGGACGGCTGGGGCGAAGATGCCGAATGTGGCTTCACCGACACCGACCAGGGCGTGGCGGAGATAAAGGGACCAATACGTGTGGGCGAAAGCGGTGCCCAGTGTGGCTAGGCTCCAGAGGACCGCGCCGCCTATGATCAGAGGCTTGCGGGAGAAGTGATCGCCGAGCCAGCCGGTGAGTGGGGCCGCGAACATGTAGACGAGGAAGAGGCCGGTAGTAAGAGCTCCCATCTGCTGGTCGGTCGCGTGGAAGTTGCGCTGGATGAGGGGCTGCGCTCCGGGCAGAATGTACCGGTCGATGTAATTGAGCAGGTTGAGAGCAAGCAGAAGAAGGAATGTGCCCAGCGCCGGGCTGGTAAGCGAGCGGGGAGGCTGGGTTTTTTCGGGCAAGGGGTCGCTGGCTCTCCAGTCGAGAATTCAGAATTATCATACCCAGCTATCGGTTGACTTATATCGCCAGCCGAGGTTCTGGCGTTAAGCGCATTGCGTGCGGCTACCCGCGGGTTACCTTGGGAGACCGCTTTGGTACTGTCTTTTCTCGGTAAAATTGCAATCCCCCGATTGGGGGATGGGAAATTTTGCTAGACTGACTGGTTCCGGGCATTGAGGTGGTTGAGCGGCTGAAGCCGTCGCTCGCCCATTCAGCCGGAATCAGTACCGTAAGGCGGGGCGTCGAATGGATGCCCGGAGGCCTGTGTGCAACAGGGATTTGAGACATGCTGACGGCGTCATGGAAACGCGCACTGAGCAGATTGGGATATCCGGAGACTCCTCGATCTGAACGGATGACTCGCCCTGGGTTTGCCGCCTGGCGCGGCGAGAACCCGTCCCGGCGCCCAGCCCCTGTGAAAGATATCAGCGCGACCGGTGTTTATGTGCTGACGGATGAGCGCTGGCCCGAAGGCGAGTTGATGACGCTCACCTTGCAGAGACAGGTTTCGCCGAAGTTGGACCCTGAGCTTCGGGTTTCGATCGAGGCGAGAGTGGCGCGAGTCGGAGAGGACGGCATTGGGCTGATGCTGGTCCCTCCGGAGGGATTCAACCCAGGCCTTTGGGGGGCTCTGCTGAGAAACGCTGTTTATCTCATCGATCATAAGGAACTCCTGCACACGTTCCGGATGATCCGCGCCGTACTGTTCCTCCACCGGCTCTGTTCCACCAACGCCGAGGAAGCCGTGGTGGTCATTGGCGGGGAGTTGAACGCCCTTAGGACGGGAATCGCATTTGATATTGCATTCAGAGCAGAAAAGATGCTGGCTGAGGAACCAGTCAGCGGCAGATTGCGCGCTCCCGGGCACGTGGTTGCAAGCATTCTGCGAAACGGGTCGTGGGAGAACGACGAACTGATTGAACGGATGTGGGCCGGCATGCTTGTCTCATCGGGCACCCTGACTGGAAGCGATCAATCGAGCCTGGAGTTGGTCGATCTGATGACCCGGGTCACGCCGATTCAAGCAAAAATCTTCCAGGCGGGGTGCAGGAAGGCACTTGAGACAATGCAGGCGGGCGAAGCGGTTCCCCGGCAACCGATTATTGTCACGCCGGAAGAGATAGTCGAGATCACAGACATGCATGATCTGAGCCGGGTGGCCATGAATGTGGCTTACTTGTTCAATCATGGGCTGTTCAAAGAGGTCTTCGATTTCACGTCGTATCTGCCCACGGAGAGCTTCAATATCACGCCGACAAAGCTCGGGCTGGAACTCTATAGGCGCTGCCGAGTGGGTTGAGCTGCGGCTCTCGCATTCGGGCCGCGTGCATACAGAAAAATCAGAGTTTGGGGCGAGGATATTTCGCTTCGACGGCGGTGCCGATCCCGCCGCGGGGTCGGAACTCGCCTCGCACCACCGCCCAAACCGGTTTGCAGGCTTTGACCACGTCGCTGAGGACCTGGTTGACGATGTTCTCCTGGAAGATGCCAAGATTGCGGTAGGTGAAGAGGTACTCTTTCAGGGATTTCAGCTCGAGACAACGATTGCGGGGCATGTAGCGAATCGTCAGGACGCCGAAGTCGGGCAGGCCGGTCTTGGGGCAGACGGATGTGAGTTCGGGGTCATCGATGAGGATCTCGTAGCCCGGAAACTGGTTTGCCCAGGTCTCGATGGCGGGAAACTGATGGTCGAGTCCGGCCTTGGCGTGGGCATCGGTGTAGCGGACTGTGGGAGCGGGCTTTGATCGAAGCTTGGGCGACATGAGATCTATTTTACGAATGAAGCCCTCGACGGTGAACGGTGGAGAACGGGACGCGGATATTTTTGATTCTTAAGCGGATGATTTTGAGTCCTATATACTAGCTCTGGTCAAAAGAATGGCAGAAGAAAGAACGCAAACAGGCGGATTGTGGTTATGGTTGGGCGCGGCCGTGGTTGTGGTCGGCGTATTTTTCGTTGCGCGATCACTGCTGAGGGAGAAGCTTCCGGTGCGCGAGGCACAGGCCATCCGCGAACCCTTGGTGAACACGGTGAGCACGAACGGGCACGTGGAGCCGGAGGTCAATTACCAGTTTTACAGCCCAATGACGACGACAGTGAAGGCGGTTTATGCGCAGGCGGGCGACAAGGTTCCCGCGGGCAAGCTGCTGGTGCAGTTGGACGACAGCGAGGCGCGGGCGCGGGTGGCAAGCGCGGAGAGCGCCGTGAAGTCGGCCCTTGCGACGCTGGAAGCCGCACAGCACAACGGAACGCAGCAGGAGCGGCAAGCAACACAAGCGGAGATTGCGCGGGAACAGCTGGAACTGAATCAGGCGCAGCACGATCAGGCCGCGCTAACCAAGCTTCAATCGGCCGGTGCGGCTTCGCCAGGCGAAGTTGCGGCGGCCGAGCAGCGCCTGGATACCGCCAAGGCCAGCCTGAGCGCATCGCAAGAAAGCGCGCACAGCCGCTACTCGGCTGACGAGTTGGCGCGGGCACAGGCTGGGCTCGCCGATGCCCAGGCCGCGTTGGACGTGGCTGAGCACGTGGAGGCGCGGACGCGGATCGTGGCGCCGATCGCCGGAACCATCTACAGCATGGATGCCACGGCGGGCGGATATGCCGAACAGGGCAAACTGCTGCTGCAGATGGCGGATTTGAGCAAGGAGCGGGTGAGGGCGTACTTTGATGAGCCCGACCTGGGCAGACTGGCGGTGGGCCAGAAGATTGTGATTGAGTGGGACGCCAAGCCGGGCCAGGAGTGGCACGGGTACATTGAGCGGATGCCGGTGACGGTGGTGAGTTATAACACGCGGACGGTAGGCGAAGTTCTGGTTCACATCGACGAAGCGAACTCCGGGCTGCTGCCGGACACGAATGTGACCGTGAAGGTAACGATCTCCACGCAGATTGACGCTTTGAGCGTGCCCCGCGAGGCGCTGCACCCCGTGAATGGCAGGTATTTCGTCTACAAGGTGGAGGGCGATCATCTGGTGCGGACCCAAGTGAAGACCGGCACGTTCAATATGACGCGGGAGACGATCTTGTCGGGGTTGAACGAAGGGGATTGGGTGGCGACGGGAACGACGAGTGGACAGCCGCTGCAAGAGGGCATGCCCATCAAGGTTGTCCGCTGATGGGCTGGGAGGGAAGCGGGCGGAGGCTGCTGGTGACTGGCCTGGCTTTGGCGGCACTGGCCGCCGTCGGGCGGCTTTGGGCTGCCGATGCGAGCCTGGCGCAGACACTGTCGCAGGCCAATGCGGCCTTGCAGACAGGGCAGGCGGATAAGGCGCTTGCGCTGATTGGATCACTGCCAGACGCTGGCGCGAGCAATGCGCTGGCGCAGAATTTGGTGTGTCGCGTGAATTTCACCATGCAACTATGGAGCGTGGCATCGAACGCCTGCGCGAAGGCAGTCCGCCTCGAGCCGCACAACTCGAACTATCACCTGTGGTATGGGCGGGCGTTGGGCGAACAGGCACACCATGCGTCGTTTCTGACCGCGTTTTCACTGGGCAAACAGGTGCGGGTCGAGTTCGAGACGGCGGTGCAGCTGAATCCCAGAAACGCCGAAGCGCTGTCGGATATGGGATCGTTTTATGTGGATGCTCCCTCGATGATGGGCGGCGGACTCGACAAGGCTGAGAATATTGCCAGGCAGTTGGATAAGTTGGACCCCGCGCGGGCTGCCAAACTGCGCGCGGAGATTGCCGAGGATCAGAAAGACTACGGTGCAGCAGAGCGGGAGTTAAAGTTGGCAATTGCGGCCAGTCCGCATCCGGCGCTGCAGTGGACTTCGCTGGCCGCCCTCTATGAACGGCGAGAACGCTGGACGGAGATGGAAGCGGCCATCAGGAGTGCGGCCAACGCGGCGGCTCGGGACAGGATGGCGGCTGTGGCGCTCTATGACGGCGCGGGAGTCTTGCTGAAGGCCAAGCGGGATCCCGAGTTGGCCGCAAAGATGCTTGAAGACTATCTTGCGAGCCCTTCCCAGAGCGAGGAGGCGCCAGTGTTTGTGGCGCACTCGCGGCTGGGCCGTCTGAAGCAGGAGTTGGGAGACAGCGCAGGGGCTCGACAAGAGCGGATTGCCTGCGAGGCTCTGGCGCGGGAGTACAAGCCCCCCGCCCAGGACACGAAGAGTTGAACGGGAAGAGTGAATTGAAGAGGAAAGAAAAACCGCACACGAGCCTCAGTCGCCTTTTGGCGGTGCTTGCAGTTGGAGCCGCGGCGGCAGCCGCGCAGGCGCAGGTGTCGCTCAAGACCGTGGTGGAACTGGCGCAGAGCAGCAGCAGCTCAGTGAAGCTGGCGCAAACTGACGTACTGAAGGCGAGAGGGGCACTGCAGCAGGTTGAGGACGCGTACATTCCCAATCTGTCCATCGGGTCGACGGTTGGCTACTCGTATGGTTTTCCCACTGGGCAACCGTCGATTGCCAACGCCCAGATGCAGTCGCTGGTCCTGAGCTTTCCGCAGCAGCAGTATATGAAATCGGCCCGTGCGGGATTGAAAGCCGCAGAGCTCGAGTTGAAAGACGCGCGCGAGCAAGTGGCGCTGGATGCGTCAATGGACTACGTTGAGCTGGACACGATGACCACTGAGCTCGATGCGGCGCGGCAACAGGAGAGCTTTGCGGGGCGTGCCGTGGAGATCGAACAGCAGCGCACCGTAGCGGGCGTGGACGCAATGAGCGATCTGCTGCAGGCGCGTCTGACGGCTGCCCAATTGAAGCTGAAGCGGCTGCACCTGGAAACGCGCCTCGCTACGCTGGCCAAGCACCTTGCTTCGCTGACAGGGCTGCCGGCGGGTTCGATTACGCCGGATCATGCCAGTATTCCCGAGGTTCCGGCGGTCGGGGCAGACGAGATTCCAAGAACCTCGGCGGGGATTGAATCGTCCGACACGCTGGCCCTCTCCAAGCAGTTGCAGGCCAAGGGCGACAGCCTGGCGGGACGGCGTCCCCTGATCGGGTTCGGAGCGATTTACAACTTGGACTCGGACGAACTAAACAGCTACAGCACGTATTACAAAAATTTCACTCCCAACAACGTGAGCTTCGGGTTGCAGATTCAGATTCCGTTTTTCGATTTCGCGCTGCGGGCAAAGGCAAGGCAGTCGGCGGCCGAGTCCCTGCGAGCCACGGTCGAGGCGGAACAGGCGCGGCGTCAGAATGACGTGCAGATCGTGGAACTGACGAGCAGTCTGCGGGAGCTCGATGCGCTAGCCGAGGTGGCCAGTCTGAAACAGCAGATCGCCGACGAGCAGTTGAAAGCTGTGTTGGCGCAGCTGGAATTGGGAAACGGAGCCGGAAACGGACCGGGTGCCCCGGCGCAGTTGAGTCCCAGGGCGGAACAGCAGGCGCGAATCGACGAGCGGCAAAAGTACGAAGATGCACTCGACGCCGCGCTCGATCTGAGTAAGGCGCGTCTCAATCTGCTCAGAGTGCTAGGCCACATGCAGGACTGGCTCGACGAGCTGCGGACGAGGTAGCAACAACACCGGACGGCTCTTCCCCCACAGACTGGCCGCTCCGCGGAGCCCGGCTCCGGGACATCCGGCAGCCAAATCATGGAACACCCCGGTGCCCTGTTTTTCACCTTGGGCTCGCGACATTGAATCACGCTCCGGCCTGGCACACGGCTGGGCGTGTCGTTTTGAAACTATTTCAAGGCATCTTGTGTCCAAATAGGGAAACCCGGAAAATGCCCTTGGAAATCCGGGAGAATGGTAGAATGGAAGGGATGCAGAAACCGCTGAAAACACTCCTCCTGAACCCGCCTTCTTTTGAGAATTTCGATGGCGGGGCGAGTTCGCGCTGGCCCGCTACGCGCGAAATTGAATCGTACTGGTACCCGGTGTGGCTCACTTATCCGGCCGGATTGCTGGAAGGCTCGAAGGTGCTGGATGCGCCTCCCCATCACGTCTCAGCGACCGAAACCATCAAGATTGCAAAGGACTTCGAGTTCCTGGTGCTCTTTACTTCCACGGTCGGGTGGGAGGGTGACCAGAGGCTTGCCGAGGCCATTAAGGGGGCAAACCCCGGAATCAAGATCTGCTTTGTAGGGCCGCCTGTGACCACCGACCCGGAGCGGGCGCTGAACGAGTGTCCGGCGCTGGACTTTATCTGCCGGCGCGAATTTGATTATTCGGTTGTCGAGTTTGCGCAGGGCAAACCGCTCGCCGAGATTCTTGGCGTCAGCTACAAGCAGGACGGCAAGATTGTCCACAACCCCGACCGGCCGCAGGTTGAAGATCTCGACGCCATGCCGTGGGCGACCAAGATCTACAAGCGCGACATGGATGTGACGCGCTACAACGTTCCGTTTTTGCTGCACCCTTATATCGCGCTTTACTCGACGCGGGGATGCCCGGCACAGTGCACGTTTTGCCTTTGGCCGCAGACGCTGAGCGGGCACGCCTGGCGCAAGCGCTCGACCGACGATGTGGCGGCGGAGTTGAAGTGGGCCAAGGAGAATTTTCCTGAGGTGAAGGAGTTCTTCTTCGACGACGACACCTTCAACATTCAAAAGGTGCGGACCATTGAGCTGTGCGAAAAACTGAAGCCGCTCGGGCTCACCTGGAGTTGCACCTCGCGCGTTACCACAGACTACGACACCTTGAAGGCCATGAAGGAAGCCGGATGCCGGCTGCTGATTGTGGGCTTCGAATCGGGCGATCCGCAGATCCTGAAGAACATCAAGAAGGGCGCGACGGTGGAGCGGGCGCGGCAGTTTGCGAAGGATTGCCACGATCTCGGCCTGACTATCCACGCCGACTTCATTCTGGGACTTCCCGGGGAGACGAAGGAATCGATCCGCAACACCATCAACTTTGCCAAGGGACTGGATTGCGAGACGATCCAGGTTTCGGTGGCGCACGCCTATCCGGGCACCGAGTTTTATGAGTACGCCAAGGTGAACGGATTTATCACCAACGAGAAGATGGAAGACGGCGGCGGCCACCAGATGGCGCACATCGAATATCCGGGGTTGCCCGTGGACTACGTGATGGAGATGGTGCACCGCTTCTACGACGAGTACTACTTCCGGCCCAAGGCCGCCTTCCGCGTGGTGTGGAAGGCGATTATGAATCGCGACGTGCCGCGGCTTTACGTGGAAGCCAAGGCATTCCTGAAGCTGCGCGCGCAGAGGAATAAAGCGGTCAAGGTAGCGCGCAGCCGGCAGGCAGATCCACCCAAGCCGATCAGCGCGGGAGCTTGATCTGGAAGCACTGGCGGTTAAGCCGGATTTGATTCCGACCTTGATGAGGGCGGCGCTGATGCGTCCGCCCTCAATTGCTTTCAGGCGTCACTGAACGAAACGTAAAGCGATCGATGGCCCATCAAAAACTTTCAGCGCGGCAATACATGATCCTGGGGCTAGTCGCCGTGTCCGCCCCGCTTGGCGACACCTGCCTTTCGCGAGGCATGACGCATGTGCCGGCCATTTCGCTAGCCCATCCGGTATCACTCATCGCGGCGGTGTTTACGCCGTGGATCGTGTCGGGGATCGCGCTGCTGATCGGATTCTTTGCCAGCTATCTGACGGCTTTATCGTGGGCCGATTTGACATTCGTGCTTCCGGCAACAGCGTTTGGAAATGTCATTGTGGCGCTGCTGTCGCGTTTCTGGCTGCACGAGGCGATTTCGCTTGAGCGGTGGGCGGGGATTATGCTGATCACCCTCGGAGTGGGGTTCGTCGCGCAAGGACCCTCGAGGACAGAGCAGACGGCTGATGCCGAAGAGCCTGAGCCAGCGGCAGTGAAGACGCTATGACAGTTCCCTTCCCGGCTGGTCAGCCCGGCGTGTGGCAGGCCACGGCGATGATCGCCTCGGTGGTGCTGGCCTCGACTGCAGGCGAAGTTCTAACGGCAGCGGCGATGAAGTCGATCGGCGATCTCGATCTGATTCGCGCGCGCTCTGGAATGAAGGGTGCGATTCGGGCGGTCGTTACCTGTCCGCTGTTTTTCGCCGGAGTGTTTTTTCTGGCGCTCGCGTTCTTCGCACTTCTCTTCGCGCTGAATCATCTGAATCTGAGCCTCGTGGCGCCCGCCTCGGCTTCGCTCACGCTCGTAACCAATGCCATCGCCGGCAAATTTTTCCTCAAAGAGAATGTCGACCGGCGACGCTGGGCGGCGGCGGTGTTGGTGTGTGTCGGCGTTTATCTGCTGGCGCATTGATGACAGCAGGGAGTTGGCCGCGTTGCGCGCCGATTATTTTACGAAGCGCATCAGGCCGCGCGGGGCGAGATCATTTTCGAAACAGGACAACGGCACTTCGGCCTCCGACCCCAACTCCTCGGCGGCAAGATGTCCACTGCGCGCGGCGCTTTCCATCGTTGACGGCCAGCCGGTATCGGCCCAATCGCCCGCTAAGTAGAATTTTGGCCAAGGAGAAATGTCATCGGGCCGGTTCGCGCTCACGCCTGGCGGCACGCCAAAGGTTGCGCGGACTTCCTTGATAAATGCGACCTTATCGACCTTGGCCTGGCGTACCAGCGGGAAATATTCAGCCAGTTCGCGCAAAGCTTGATCGATGGCGGCTTCACGCGGCAATGCGGCGAAGACCCGCGTTGCACTGACCACCAGTTCGACGTAGTTGCCGGGGCGGCTTTGCAGCTTCGATTGGTTGTAGAGCCAGTGGATCTCGCGGTCTAGAAGTACAGCATGTTCAAGGTCGGTTATCTCGCGGTCGAACCAGAGATGAACGCTGCAGATGGGCCAGTGGACCAAGTTCGCGATCTGCTCGGCGAGCATTGCTGTGCCCGGCGCGGCGGGGAGCGCGGGCAACAGCTTGCCCATTGCTTCAAAGGACAGCGCGGCGATCACGAACTCTGACTTCACGCTGCGTGCGCCTTCCCCTGCGCTGCGCGTGATCACGGTCCATGACTGCGCAGCGTCGTCCCAACTCGCTCCGTCGACAGCAGTGTTGAGGGATACTCTTCCGCCCCGAGACGCAACGTAGTCTGCGACGGGCGAGTAGAGTTCTCTGAGCGGAACGGTGCTCATGCCCATGCTGCCGGCTTCGACGGAATTGAGGAACAGTTCGCGGACCACTTTGGCTGCGTAGTAGACGGAGCAATCATCAATCTCTGCGTTGAGGGCGCTGGCGATGACCAGGCGCCAGAACCGGTTCATCGCACCCGGTGTCTGTCTGTGGCGGCGAAGCCAATCGCCCAAAGACTCATGCGAACCCAAAAACTCATCCGGTCGCATCATGGCGCGGATGGCGTGGCCAATGGCCAGTTTGTCCCCCAGGGTGAAGGCATCGGCAGTGAGAAAGCTCAACGCTCCGTGGAGCGGCGCCGGCAGCGGTGGGAACGTCGGTCCAAGGCGTGAGCGCCTACCGCCGGGCTCGATCATGGTCATCCCAGCGGTCCAGTGAATTCTGTTCTCGACGCCGATACGCTTATAGAAGCCGCGCAGATTGGTGCAGCAGCCGAAGAGCACGTGCTGGCAATTGTCGATTACTTCGTTAACGCCGGGATGGAGGTAAGAGCTGGCGCGGCCGCCAAGATAGCCTCTCCTCTCGATCAGGTGCACGCGGAATCCGCTCTCTGCCAGAGCGCAGGCCGCGCTCATCCCGGCCACGCCGCCACCGATGATGGCGACGGATCTCCCCGACGATGGGGTTGTTGAAGGCCGCATCAGGGTATGAGCCGTTCGAACGCCGTGCGGGCCAAGCCGGCCGAAAGAATGGCGAGCTTCTGTGTTGTCGGCACGGTCGCTCGATGGGTGAATACATCGTAGCCGGCGCGCTCGATGCGCTCGAGCAGAGCATGGTAGATGGTGACCAGGACCCAGAGCGCACCCCGGCTTTCGCGGTCGATGAGCGGAAGCAGCATGAGCGCTGAATGGTAATACCGTTCGGCGCGATCGCCGATCGAGGCGAGCAGGGCGCGCTCGTTGTCCGCGGGCGGAGTGGCGGGAGCGCGTTTAAGCAGCGCATCCAGGGTGACTTGGTAGGCGGCAAGGTCTTCCAGCGGCAGATAGACACGATTGCGAGCGGCGTCTTCAGCTACATCGCGAAGAATGTTGGTGAGCTGGAAGGCGATGCCGGTCTCTTCAGCAAGTCTTTCGGCGCGGGGATCTGAGTATCCGAAGATGCGGATGCAGACCAGGCCGACGACTGATGCCACGAGATAACAATAGCGATAGAGATCGCCGAAGGTGGAGTAGGTGTTCGGAATATCCACCGGGACTTCGAGATCCATCGTAACCCCGGCAACCAGTTCGTCGAGCAGATTGAGGGGTATCGAATAGCGCTCTACGGCATCCCTCACAGAGACAAAGACCGGGTTCGAAGAGTCGCCGCCGTGACAGATGCCGCGCCAATCGTCGAGCCACGCATTGAGACGGCAACGGCGCTCTATGCGGGAGAGTGACTCGTCGTCCGCCAGGTCGTCGGCCTGGCGCATGAACGCGTAAACGGCGCAGATGGCGTTGCGCCGCGGCAAGGGCAGCGCGAGAAAGGCATAGTAGAAGTTTTTCGCTTCCCGTTTTGCGATGTTGCGGCAAAGCGCGTATGAATCGTGCAATGAGGCCTGGTGGGTCAAGCCGCTTTCCCCGTTGCGCGGGCGCCGAGGCGCAGGAATGGAAGAGCTTTGCCAGTGAAGGCGCGCAGGGCGAGAGCAATTTTGGAGCGCCTGGAAATGGATGGGCGGGCGGAGAGAACGTCGTAGTCCTGGCGCTCGATAGCGTGAAGAATTTCAAGGCCGCCGCGGCTGAATAAATCAAGATCGAGGGCCAGATCGCGAGGTACGCGGTCGATAAGTGGAAGCCCCTCTTCAAACAGTGAACGGGCGAAGGCAACTTCCTCGCGGATGAGGGCGCGAAACTCGGCCGTGGCAATGCCTGCGGCTATTGTGTCGTCGGTGACGCCGAACTTGCGCATGTCAATCTGGGGAAGATAGACGCGGCCCTTGAGGAAATCGACGCTGACATCCTGCCAGAAGTTGGCGAGTTGGAGGGCGGAGCAGGTGGCGTCGGAGAGGCGGAAGTTTTCGTCGCGCACATCGAGACCTGCCTCGCCGCAGGCGTATAGCACCAGCCGCCCGACGGGGTTGGCTGAGTAGCGGCAGTAGCCGAGCAGGTCCTGCATGGTCTCATAGCGGGTTACGATCTGGTCCTGGCGGAATGCGCGCAGCAGATCAGCGAACGGCTCCTTGGGAATTGCGCAAGCACGAATGGTTTCTGCCAAAGCGACAAAGACAGGATGGCGGGCGCGACCTTCGTAGCAGGCGTCCAGTTCCCTGCCCCACAGGTCGAGCAGGGCTACGGCGGCGGAGCGGTCGGGGACTTCGTCGCCTAAGTCATCGGAGACACGGCAGTAGGCATAGATGGAGTGGAAGTGAGGACGAAGAGCGGCGGGAAGAAACCAGCTCGCGACATGGAAGTTCTCGTAGTGGGTTTCAGCTAGGTTACAGCACCAGGCGCGGGCTTCAGCGAGTGTGGGGACAGTGTCGGGAATGCGGTAGGTGGCAGGAAGTGCGGACCATCCGCGGGCGACAAGGCCCGCTTCTGTCTCCGGCGCGGCGATATTTGGCGTGGTTGACATGATTACCAGCTGCGGCTCTAATTCATTATTTCATTTTTGCTGGGGTGGGCACCCTCCGTGACGTCGCGGTTTTCTGGTCCTCACGGTACGATGGCGGTTTTGATTTCAGTGCTGCGATTCATCAGTTTCTCAAAGACGCGGTTGAGCTCGTAGAGGTGGGCGTGGCCGGTGATGAAGGCGCCGGCCTGAAACCTGGCTCCGGAGATGATTTCGAGAGCTTTGCGACAGATGGCGGGAGTGTGGTGGAAGGTAGCGCGGAGGGTAATGTCGCTATAGTGGATACGGTTGGTGTCCAGGCTGACGCTGGTGTTGGCCGCGCAGCCGCCGAAAAAGTTGACGGTGCCGCCCTTGCGGACCAACTCGACCGCCTCCTGCCAGGCTTCGGGAACGCCGACCGCCTCGATCGCGATATCGACACCGCGCTCGCGGGGAGTCAGCGCGCGGGTATCGCGAATAGCCTTGCGGATGCTCGAACTTTGAACCACATGGGTTGCGCCGAGTTGGCGGGCGGCTTCGACCTGGCCATCGTGGCGCACCAGGGCGATGGTCTCGTAGCCCGTCAGTGCGGCGACATGGAGAATCATGAGCCCGAGCGGACCGCCGCCGATGATGGCCACGATGTCGCCGGGACGGGGATTGGAATCTTCAAATCCATGCACGGCGCAGGCAAGCGGTTCAGTCAGGGCCGCGTGCTCCAGCGGCACATGGTCGGGGACTTTCAACGTGTTCTTGGCGACGATCCGTTCGGGAATGCGGATGAACTCAGCATAGGCGCCGTTGTTGAAGAGCAGATCGTCGCAGAGATTTTCCTGACCGCGGGCACAGAAGAAGCATTGACCGCAGGGAGCGGAGTTCAGGGCGACGACGCGGTCGCCGGTTTCGAATGTGGTTACGCCTTCGCCGGCCTCGACTACGGTTCCGGCCAGCTCGTGGCCGAACAACGCCGGCGGGACGATCATGCGCGCATGATAGCCGCGGCGAAAGACCTTAAGGTCAGTTCCGCAGGTGAGGGCCGCACCGACGCGGACGATCAATTCACCGGGAGCGGCCTTGGGAATGGGTACGCTCTCAATGCGGACGTCTTCGCGTCCATGCAGGACTGCGGCCCGCATGGTGCCGCGTCCAGGGAAGAGCGCGTTTTCGACCGTTTTGCGCCCTTGGTGGACGGCCGTCTCGACTTTCCTGCGGCCCTCGACAACGACCGTCTCGACCGTATTCAGGCCCGCTTCGACCACCGTCTCAACGGTGTTCAAGCCCCCTTCTACCACGTTTTCAACCGTCTGTCGGCCCTTTTCTACGACAGTCTTGACGGTCTTGCGGAGCCTCGCGGATTTTCCCGGGCTTTCCATCCTATCCCTTCAATCCTGCTCCGGGCTCAATCATAATCTTCATGGAGTCCGGCTGGGGGTTGGATGCGATTTCGATGGCCTCGACAGCTTGTTCGAGCTGGAAACGATGAGAGATGAGCTGGGTCAGATCGAATCCGCTTTTGTAACCGTCGAACACCAGGCTGGTGACCTCATCGAGAATAGGAAACGAGGATGAGTATGAACCGAGGAGGGTCTTCTCGTCCACACAGACGGCCGCTGGATCGATGGTTGCTTCTCCGTGCTGGGTCTGGGCGAATAGCATCACCTTGCCGCCCGGACGCGCGGCATCCATTGCGGTCTTGATGAGGGCATTGCCGCCGACGGCGATGACCACTGCGTCGGCGCCGCGGCCCCCGGTGGCGGCAAAGACACGCTCGACGACATTCTCCGTGGCGGCATGGATGGGATCGGTGAGGCCGAAGCGGGCGGCAATGGCGTGGCGCTCGGCGAAGAGATCTGATGTGAGGACGCGCGCCCCGGTCCGGCGGGCAAGCGCGGCGTGCATCAGGCCGATAGGACCCTGGCCGATGACCAGGATGGTGTCGTCGGGGGCGAGATTCAGGAGCTTCTGGCCCTTGAGAACGGTGTTCAGCGGCTCGATGAAGGCCGCCTGCTCGAATGGGACGCCGTCGGGAATGCGGACGACGCCGCGGTTGGCGACTACGAAGTCGAGAACGCGGATGTACTCGGCAAAGCCGCCGCCGGAGGGCTCGAAACCGGCGGTTGCGCCGGTTTTCTTGTAGAGCGGGCACTGGGCGGGCGTGTTCTTGCGGCAGTAGTAACACTCGCCGCAGGGAACATGATGAAAGCTCATGACGCGGTCGCCGACGGCGTAGTTGCTCGCGCCTGCACCAACCGCGGCGACGGTTCCGGCCATCTCGTGGCCGAAGATGCGCGGGGCGGAGTGGGAACCCATGTGGATTTTTTTGAGATCGGTCCCGCAGATGCCGCAGGTGGCGATCTTGATGAGCAGTTCGCCGGGGCCGATCCTGGGAACGGGAACGGTCTCGACGCGCATGTCGTTGATGCCGCGATAGACCACGGCTCGCATGGTGGCGGGGACGGGGGAATTCAGAAATGTTTCAGCGCCTGAGATTTGGGTTGCCATTCCGTTTCCTGATGTGACCTCGTTTATCGCAGGAATTCAAGCAGCGACTCCGCGATGCTTTGGGAAGCCCTCCTGCTATTTTCTCCCATCTTGATGAGTGCGGGCCACCACCACGGTCGAAGCAGCGCATAAAGTGCAAACCGAGAGGTCAGAAATTGTCCGTTTGCATCGATAAATGCGTTGAAATCCGGAAGGTTGGCGTCGAGCGAGTCGCTCACGCCTTTAATCGCGTAGAACGGTATGCCGCGCATGGCGGCGAGGCGCGCAACGGCCGCGGCTTCCATATCGACCAGGGCAGCCTGGTAGGTGGACGTCAGCCGGCGCTTTTCGGAGTGAGGGGCCACTTTGGGGCTGGTCACAAGCCAAAGCTCTCCCGCGCCCGCGTCGCAGCGAAAGCGCTCGCCGGTGCGCACATCGATGACGCCGGCAACGTTGTGCGCCGTGCCGGCGAGGATCTCTGCGCGAAGCGCACCCGCCCAGCCGATCGAAAACACCAGATCGATGGGACCCCCATCTTCAATGGCGGCGAAGGCTCGGGTCGCGGCCGGCTGGCCACTGCCGGCGCAGGCGGCGATCCATTCATCTTCTTCGTCGCGCTGCGCCCAGAAGTGGATGCCGTTGCGGGTGCTGTGCGGCAAGCCGGCGACGAGCGGCTTGAGTTCACCGGGCATGGCGGCGATGATGGCGGTGCGGGTCATGATTTGGGCGCGTAGCCGTTCGCTCGAAACCATTCGATCGCGGCCCGCATGGCAGGGTAGACGGGGAGGATGCGGAAGTCGAGCTCCTGCTGGGCGTGGGCGCTGGAGGCGTACATTTTCTTACGGCCCATACGAACTTCTTCGAGGGTTGCGCGGGGCTCTTTGCCACGGATTCTGCCGGTGATCCGCTCTTCGAAGAACGCATAGGTCGCGGCGATGGCGAAGGGAATCTTGACCGTGGGCGAGGGGATGCCGGTGATGGCCGACATCTTGTCGAGGATCTGCTTGAGGGTCAGGTTCTCGCCGCCGAGAATGTAGCGATGGCCGGGCGTACCCCTGGTGAGCGCCAGCACGTGGGCGCGGGCAACTTCTGAGACGTCGACCAGGTTGAGGCCGGTGTCGACGTAGGCTGGAAATTTGCCGTTGAGAAAATCGACGAAGATGCGGCCCGTTGGGGTGGGCTTGGAGTCGTTGGGGCCGATGGGGGTGGTGGGATTCAGGATCACCACCTGCTGGCCGGCCTGCGCGGCCTTGACCGCTTCCTGTTCGGCCATGAATTTCGAGCGCTTATAGTGGCCGACCATGTCGGCGAGCGAGACGGGCGTGTCTTCGTTGATCACAATTCCGTCGGTCCGGAAATGCATGGTGGCGACGCTGGATGTGTAGACGACGCGCTTGACCGCGGCCTCGCGGGCCATGCGCAGCAGTTCGCGCGTCCCGTCGACGTTGGCGCGGTACATGGCGTCCGGATCGGGGATCCACAGGCGATAGTCGGCTGCCACGTGCACCAGCGCATCGCACCCCTCGAGAGCCGCACGAAGTGCCTGGGGGTCGCCGAGGTCGCCGGTGACGGTCTCGCCCGGGATTCCTTCAAGATTGGCAAGATTGCTGGTTTTGCGCACCAGCAGGCGGAGGTCGGCGCCTTCGGCAGCTAATGCCTTAGCGACATGATGGCCGACGAATCCGGTGGCGCCGGTGAGAAATATCTTCATGGCAACGGTTACAAAGAGTTGGCAGTGCTTCGCGTCTGCTCGCAGTACGATTGTCGCGCAGCTTATAGAGTCATTTTACGCGGGTAGGTTGAAAGGAGATCACAGCCGATGGAACTCGGCTTTTCCGGGGCATATAATGCAATCTTGCATTACAATGTTTAGACAAAGGGGATGGGATGGCCATTGTGAGCACAACATCGCGGGGACAGGTGACGCTCAGGAAAGAAATCTTTCAGCACGTCGGGATCAAACCAGGCGATAAATTGGAGATCGATTTGCTACCTGGCGGCGAGATACGGGGCCGGGCGGTGCGGAAGAAGGGAAAGATCGAAGACTTTTTCGGTTGCCTTGCCGGGAAGACGAACGTGAGGCTCACGATTGAAGAGATGAACGAAGCAATCGGAGAGGCGGCTGCGGAGGCGGGTATGGCCGGTCTTAAGCGATGAAGATCATCGTGGACACCAATGTGCTGGTGCGGGCGGCGGTTCAGGATGATCCTGCTCAGGCACGCACGGCGAGGCGGATATTAAAGGAAGCCGAGCCAGCGATCATTGGCCGTCATGCGCTGTGCGAGTTCATTTGGGTTCTGCGCCACACCTATAGATTTCGCCGCACGGAAATTGCTGCGGCATTAAAAAACCTTCTCAACGCGAAGAACATCATCGCGGACGACGCTGCTGTTGCCGCTGGCTTTGACGCGATGGAGGCTGGCGCGGATTTTGCAGACGGAGTGATTGCTTACGAGGGCCGCTGGCTGGGCGGGGAGACGTTTGTGTCGTTCGATAAGAGAGCGGTAGCGGCGGTCGCCAAGCAGGGATTGAAGGCTGAGTTGCTGGCCTGAAGTCGCCGATCATCCTTCTATTCGGATTATTTTATCCGGAGATCATAACCGCCCGATTCTAGCCGCTTGGCAATTGTCTCGAGAGACCGCTCGGAGACGATGCACCCGTCTTCTGTTCGAACTTGCTGTGCCGACGAGCGCAACGACACACGCAGTTGCTCAAATCTCCTCCGGTCGAGCTTCCTGATTCCAGCCAGTGCGTAGGCCTTAGTTTGAGGATTATCGGTCGCGTACAGCTTTTCGAAGGCTCCAAGCGCAGCGTTTGGCGGTTGAGCTACGATTACGCGAAAATCAACTTCGCCTTCTGAGGTTGTCCCTGCAAAACCGATCCCACCGAAAGCGAATACCTTTGCAGTGGCGATTCGGTTTATTGCATCCGAGAAGGATCGTTGCGCATAGGTGGACGGGGCGAGCAGGAGCAGGAGTGCAATAGCGGACCGAGCTTCCAAGATCACCGCCAATGGATGCAGTCTACTCCAGTTTGTCGGGGTGCAGGGCGATGTTCTTTTCGCCGGCGGCTTTTTTCTCGTTATAAGCCTTGACCCAGTCTTCCCAGTGCTTGCCGGCGGCGCGGTCTTTGCCGGTGAACTCTAAACGGGTGATCTCGGCGTAGGTCACCTTGCGCTTGTCGTTTGCTTTGGGCGTGAAGTACTGCACCCATGACTCGGCCAGCGTGGGACCAGTATGGCGATTGAAGATATAGGCTTCGATCTTCTCGCCCGATTTCAACGTGAGGGTCACATCGCCCCGGTAGTCGAGGGCCTTCTCAAGTGCCGCATTGATCTCTTCGTCGGTGGCGAATTCGGGCACCCAGCCTTCGAGGTTTTCATGTTCGGAGCCGGGGGCAACCTCAAGCGCTTCGATTTGCTCGCGGGTGTACTTCAGCACTTCGGCACTCATGCGCGCGTCTCCTCGAGTTGACGATCGGAAGCCTCGATCTTGACCAGTACGGCTGGGCCCTTCGGCGCGGGTTCGTTAAGTAAATTGAGGGCGTGCTGATCGGGGTAGCGGGTGAAGGTGCCGCGGACCATGGCGATGAAGCCCTTGAGCGAACCGAAGCCATCGATTACAGCCGGCGCCTCGTATCCGCAACTGACCATGCAGTTGGCGCACTTGGGATTGCCGGAAGGTACGCCGTAGTCTTCCCACTTCGTCTCTTCGAGCAGTTGCTTGTAGCTGTCGGCGTAGCCTTCCTGGAGCAGGTAGCAGGGACGCTGCCAGCCGAAGATGTTGTAGGCGGGCATGCCCCAGGGGATGCAATCGTAGTTGCGGTCCCCCATCAGGAACTCGAGAAACAGCGGTGACATGTTGAATTTCCATGTCGGCTTGCGGTTGGAGAGGATGGCGCGGAAGAGGCGGCGAACGCGCGCGCGGCCCATGAACTTGGTTTGATCGGGGGCCTTGTCGTAGCTGTAGCCGGGCGAAAGAACGATGCCTTCGACGCCCATGCTCATCACCTCGTCAAAGAACCTGCGCACGTTGTTCGGATCGGTCCCATCGAAGAAGGTGGCGTTGGTCGTCACGCGGAAGCCGCGCTTGACGGCCTCCTTGATGCCTTCGACGGCGATGTCGTATCCCCCTTCGCGGCATACGGAGAAGTCGTGGTGTTCGCGATCGCCATCGAGATGAACGGAGAAGGTGAGATACTTCGACGGCGTGAACTCGGGCAGGCGCCGCTTCAGTTCCAGAGCATTCGTGCAGAGATAGATGTACTTCTTGCGCGCGATGAGACCGTTGACGATCTCGACAACCTGCGGATGGAGCAGCGGCTCGCCGCCGGGGATGGACACCATGGGCGCGCCGCATTCTTCCACCGCGGCGAAGCACTCCTCGGGCGAGAGCTGTTTTTTGAGAATGTGGGGCGGGTACTGCACCTTGCCGCATCCGGCGCAGGCCAGGTTGCAGCGGAAGAGCGGCTCAAGCATCAGCACAAGCGGGTAACGCTTGGTGCCGCTGAGCTTCTTTTTCAACACATAGGTTGAAACCGTCCACATTTGAGAGATCGGAACTGCCATTCGTATTTAACCTCAGTGGCTTCTAAAGCCCAAATTCTTTCGCCCTATGCAGCGCGCTCCATGGCCCGCTTGTAGCTCGTCAATGCCAGCAGCGGAAAGAAATTGCGATAGAGCGTATACGCCAGGTAGAAGACGCGGGGGAAGCCTGTACCTGTGATGATACTCTGGCGCAACTTCCCTACACCCATCGATTCGTCCCAACTGCCGTCCGGTCTCTGCCGGGTTAACAGCCAGCGAACTCCCTTGGCGATGGAGTCGGAGCGGTCGTCGCCGGCGGCAAGAAGGGCCAGCAGCGCCCAGGCGGTTTGCGACGGAGTGCTGGGACCTATGCCGCGGGTGTTGGGGTCGTCGTAGCTGCCGCAGGTTTCGCCCCAGCCGCCGTCGGGGTTCTGCACCATGCGGATCCACTCGGCCGCCTGTTGAATCTGGGGCTCGAGATGGTCGATGCCGATGGCCTCCAGGCCGCGCAGAACCAGGAACGTGCCGTAGATGTAGTTCACTCCCCAGCGGCCAAACCAACTCCCGTCCGGCTCCTGCTCGGCGAAGATGAACTTAATGGCCTTCTGCACAGGCTTGTCGTCCTGCGTATAACCATAGGCGGCCAGCATCTCTAATATTCTCCCGGTAATGTCGACCGTGGGCGGATCGAGCATCGCATTGTGGTCCGCGAACGGGATGTACTGGAAGATCATCCTGGTGTTGTCTTTGTCAAAGCTTCCCCAACCGCCGCTCCTGCACTGCATGGCAAACTCCCACTGGATGGCGCGTTCGCACACCTGGTGCTGATAGCGTTCGCGGGGGTTGTCCACTTTGTTCAGGGCTAGTAGAACCTGGGCAGTGTCATCGGTATCGGGATAAAACTCGTTGTTGAACTCGAAATACCAGCCGCCCGGATCGGTGTGCGGAACTTTGACTGCCCAGTCACCCTTGTGGCGAACTTCCTTGGAGAGGAGCCAGTCAGCAGCCTTGATCATGCGCGGGTCGTCGCGCGGCAAGCCTGCTTCGCCGAGTGCGTAGACGGCCTGTGCCGTATCCCAGACCGGAGAGGCGCACGGCTGCATGCGGAAGGTGGGCTCGGGCATTTCCTCGGTCGGCGCCTGCTCGATGCCGAGTTTTTCAAATTCATCGCGGGCGCGAATCACCTGGGGATCGTCTTCCGAGTAGCCCAGGCAGCGCAAGGCTATGATGGCATTGAGCATGGCCGGATAGATAGCGCCCAGGCCATCGGTCATTTCCAGGCGGCGGAGCATCCATTTTTCGGCGTGTTTCAAGGCCAGCGTGCGCAGCGGGCGGATGTGAACGGCCTCTGCCCAGTGCGTGATTCGATCAACGATAAGGAAAAAATTGCGCCACGAGAGCGGGTGCTTGCGATCCATGCGCAGACGAAGAATAGAGTTGGTGCGTCCGCCGACGAATAACTCATCGATGCTTTGCTCAGCCGGAATCTTCTTGTACGGCTTCTTGGCGTAGATGATGGCCAACGGAACGAGAATGGAGCGCGACCACGATGAGATCTCGTAGATATTGAAGTAGAACCAGTTGGGAAACAGGACAATCTCCGGCGGAATAGCCGGGACGGCGTCGTAGTCATACTGGCCCAGCGCGCAGAGATACATCTTGGTAAAGGTGTTACAGGCCACCACGCCGCCGTGGGCAAGAATCCACTCCCGGCACAACTCAAGCCGCGGGTCGTCGGGCCCGATGCCCATCAGCTTGGCTGCGAAGTAGCACTTCACGGAAAGCGAGATGTTGCCGGGACCGCCAGGATAGATGCTCCAGCTTCCATCTTCGCTCTGGTAGCGCATCATCTCAGTGCAGGCCCGCTGAAGCCGTCCGGGTTCTCCGGATTCCAGCAGCGTGTGAAGGAAAATGTAGTCGGCCTCAAGCATCGAGTCGGCTTCAAGCTCGCCGCACCAGTAACCGTCCGGATGCTGGCGAGAGAGAATGTATTCTCGTGAACGATGAATCGAGGCCTCGACATCGGCCAGGTCGGCATCGATGCGGCCAAAACGGGGACTTACGGGTGCTGCTGCCGCGAATTTCACCTTGCTCGGTTCTGGACTCATGCGGTCTTAAAGCGCCTCAGTTTGATTCCAAAGGGCAAACACCGCCGGCTCCGGCCTGATCAAGCACCAGGATGCCGCGCACCGCCCCAAACACTCCGGGTACCCGGGACCCTTCTCTAGCGTACGGGCACCGGTTCGCTTCCACCAGCGCTGCTGATGGCTTGCACGATCTCAGGAGGCAGGCCGAAACGCACATTTTCCGGCATTACCTCTACTTCTTCGACGCTTCCGAAGCCATTTAGTCGCAGATAATTAACCACGTCCTCAACCAGCACTTCGGGAGCGGAAGCGCCTGCCGTGACAGCCACCGTTGAAACTCCCTCAAGCCAGGCCGGATCGATGGCTTCAGAGTTGTCGATAAGGTAACCGATGGTGCCAAGGTTGCGGGAAACTTCGACCAGGCGGTTGGAGTTGGAACTGTTGGTGGAACCGACCACCAGGACGAGACCGGCGTCGTGGGCCACGTTGCGGACAGCCACTTGGCGGTTCTCGGTGGCATAGCAGATATCTTGCGAGTGAGGACCGGCGATGTTGGGAAACTTGATCTTAAGGGCGGATATGATGTCGCGGGCCTCGTCAAGCGAGAGAGTGGTCTGGGTCAGATACGCAACTCGGTCAGGATCGGGGACCTTAAGCGCTTCGACTTCAGCGACGTTTGACACCACCTGCGTAACCTCGGGGGCCTCGCCCAGGGTGCCTTCGATTTCGTCGTGATCGCGATGGCCGATGAGCACCAGCGAATAGCCTTGCTTGGCGAATTTGACGGCCTCGATATGGACTTTGGTAACCAGCGGACAGGTCGCGTCGATGACTTTGAGGTTGCGACCTTTGCTGAATTCACGGACGGCCGGCGAAACGCCGTGAGCTGAATAGATGACGCGCTGGCCGTCGGGCACGTCGTCGATCTCATGGACAAAGATCGCGCCCTTTTCCGCCAGCTCGTTGACTACATACCGGTTATGGACTATTTCGCGGCGTACATAGATAGGCGCTCCAAAGGTTTCGAGCGCGATTTTGACGATATCGATCGCGCGCACGACTCCAGCGCAAAAACCACGGGGTTTGAGCAGCAACACCCTCTTCTGACTTGGGAAAGTATCCGAAGAGGTACCGTTTGACGCGGGTGCGAGGGAGACTGTGGTCACACTGTCAGTATACCAACCTGCGAGTTGAGCGTGGGAGACTGATTTCGATGTGGTGCTGAGTTGGTTTGGCGCCAGTCCCGCGCTGACCGCGGAGTGCGGTCAGCTTTGGGCGCGGGTGAGCCATCCGGCAAGGTAGGGCGCGTCGGCGGGATGGTTTGCGGCGATGACTTGGTAGTGAGCGACACGGGCGGCGATGAATGCCTGGATGAGAGCGGCCTGATCGCAGTTGTTCGTGGCGGCCAAGGTGTTCGGGCCCCAGCCGCCGTCGACGGTGAGGTTACCGCCGAGCGAGTTCACAGCCTTCTGGAGCGTAATGACCGACGTCCCGGCGCCGGCGTTGATGCCGAAGTCGAACACGCGCTTGGCAAGGTCGTCGCAAGCGAGCTGAGCGAGCCAGTCGTTCCAGAATTTGGCCTGGTAGAAGTCCTGAACCGCCGCTGCGCGAGAGGACTGGGGAAGAGTCGCAACAGCGGCGAAATCCGCCGGCCAAGCGCCTGAATTGATGCCGCTGATTGCGTAACACGGAGGATCGCACCCTTCCGGGGGGTCATCGGAGACCTGGGCGCAAGCCATATGTGGGTCCTCGAACTGCATGGCCCATTGAAATGCAACGTTGAAGTCTGCCATGGCGAAGTCTCCTTTGTGGATCCGTCGGATAGGCCTTCCGTTTCCCGCCTATCATAGCCGAGAAAATTATTGCCTGAAAGAAAAAGTCTTTTGAGCCCACCGTAAGCGTTTCTGGCCGCTCGCGCCACGCCATCCTTTCAAGTGTGGTGGGCATCGTAGCTGAAGTCAGGTGATTGATTCCAAAAGTCCGGAAAACCGGCGCAGGGAGTAAAGACATGGCTGATACCAAGAAATGCGCGAATCCCGCTTGCTCGTGTGCTGCAGATGCAAAGTCAAAATATTGTAGCGCCCACTGTGAAGGGCTGGGCAACAAGACCGAGGTGTTTTGCGCTTGCGGCCATCCCGGCTGTCGCGGAGATGCCACTAACGTTTAAAGCACGGCATATATATAAGGAAAAACCTGAAGTCTATAGACATCAACGGCCTCCAGGCTGGCGGGATATCTGCGCGCCGCGGCCTGGGGGCGATTGACGCAGAATAGCGGCGCTGCAAATAGGCAGCGCTTTTTCTTTGTTTTTTCGCCCACTTCGTTCACTCTCCTATCGCAGCGAACCCTTCGTGTTGATTGCCATCAGCCGATTGGCTCTGGCCCCAACCTGCATATCGATCCGCACATCTACCAGCAATGTGGGAAACTGAGCGAATGAGCTCCGCGACCGCGCAAGTGCTGGGTGAGGTGGGATTGCCCATGCCGGTGCGAGAACTGGCAGCCAAGAGCTGGGACACGATTGTCGTTGGAGCGGGGCACAACGGACTGGCGTGCGCGACCTACCTCGCCAGGGCCGGGCAGCGGGTGCTGGTGATTGAAAGCAGGACGCGGGTGGGCGGGGCCTGCACCATTGAAGAACCGTTTCCCGGGGTGCGCATGTCACCTTGCGCTTATCTTGCAGGGCTGCTGCATCCGCTGGTGATTCAGGAACTCGAACTGGCGCGGCGAGGATTCAAGTGGACGCCCGCCGTCAACGGGCTCTTTGTCCCCTTTCTTGATGGGTCGAGCATTCAACTCTGGGACGACGATGAACGATGTGAAGCGGAAGTGCGCGCGGTTGCGCCGGCTGACGTGGCGGGCTGGAAGGCGATGAACGATGTGATCCGCCGGCTGCGCGACCGCCTGCGCCCCGCAGATGCTCGCGACGTATGGATCGGCGAGGCGCCGACGCGGGCCCAGATCGAGGAGCGGCTAGGAGCCGACGAAGTGGCGCGGGCGCTCTTGTTCGAGTGGTCGATGGCGGAGTTCGTTGCAAGATACCTGCAGGATGAGCGATTGCAGACTGCTTATCTGGGCCAGGGAGTGATCGGGACCAATGCGAGCCCGTTCGACGCGGGGACGGCTTCGATCCGCTTCCATCATGCGTCGGGGCGGCTGGGCGGAATGCCGGGAATGTGGGGCTACGTCGAGGGCGGCATGGGGATGGTCTCGTTTTATTTCTGCGATGCCGCGCGGGAAGCAGGGGCAGCGGTGGCTGCCGGCGTTGCCGTCGAGCGGATTGTGCCGGGTGAAGGTGTGGAGCTGGAAAGTGGAGAGCGGATCAGGGCGCGGAATGTGGTGTCGAATGCCGACCCGTGCCGGACTCTCGCCATGCTCGGAGCGAATGCCGACGCGGCGTGGAAGGTTAGCGTGGAGCGCGTGCCGATGGTGGGCTGCACGGTGAAGCTCAATGTTCATCTCCGCGAGTTGCCCAACTTCGCGGCGCGGCCGGGTACAAACCTGGCGCACCACTATGGGCAGATCAATGTTCCGCTCACTCAGGACGAGTGGAAGGCCGGGTTTGCCGCCGCACGGAAGGGCGCACTGCCGGAGCATCTTTGGTGCGAGCTTTATTTTCAGAGCGTCCACGATCCATCCGTGGTTCCTTTGGGCGAGCACACGATGAGCGTCTTTGCGCAGTATGTGCCCTACGAGTTTGCGCGCGGCACCTGGGACGAGAGGCGCGGCGAGGTGCGTGGGCTGGCACTCAAGTCGCTTGAACGATTCTGCACGAACATCGATGAGGCAGTCATCGATGCCCGGGTGCTGGGACCTCCCGATATCGAGAAGAAGGTGGGGCTGACCGGCGGCCACATCTTCCAGGGAGAGTGCCTGCCGGCATATATGTGGGCCAACCGGTTGAGTGCGCGCACACCAATGAAGGGCGTGTATCTTTGCGGAGCGTGCACGCACCCGGGTGGAAGCGTGATCGGGATCAACGGGCGAAACGCGGCGATGGCCGTGCTCAGCGACGAAGGAAAGAATTAGCTTCAACTGCTTGCGCGGCTCTGATATGCTCCGCCGTAATGTCTTCCCCGACAGGACTGAAAAAAACAATTGGACTTCGCGACCTGACGCTGTTCTATGTGGCAGCGGTGATGAGCGTGCGGTGGACGGCGATGGCTGCCTCGGCCGGTCCCAGCATCCTGGTCATCTGGATCGCGGCACTGCTTTGCTTTTTTGTGCCTTTGGCCGCCTGCGTGATGGAGTTGTCTTCGCGCTATCCACAGGAAGGCGGCCTCTATGTGTGGACGCGGGAGGCGTTCGGCGATTTCTCAGGGTTCACGGCGGCCTGGGCGTATTGGATGAGTAATCTGCCCTATCTGCCGGGCGTACTTTATTTCGGTGCGGCATCTGTCTTGTTTGCATTCGGTCCGCGCGGACGGGGTTGGTCGACGAGCCCCGGATACTTTATGTGGTTCGCGATAATCTGGATCTCTGTGATCACTCTGATGAATATTCTGGGCGTGAATGCGGGCAAGTGGCTGAATAACGTGAGTTCGCTGGGAGGAACCATCTCTCTGGCAGCCGTGATTTTGATGGGAGCGGTTTCGTACTGGCGTTTCGGAGCGGTGACCCGCATGACCGCTGCCAGCCTCGCGCCTCACTGGTCGTTGAAAAACGGAATCTTCTGGTCGAGCGTGTTTTTCGCCTTCGCGGGCGTGGAGATGGGATCGGCGATGGGCGACGAGATCAAGCAACCGAGGCGAGTCATCCCGCTGGCGATCTTGATGGGCGGCTGGGTGATTGTGTTTGGTTATATCGCCGGAACCGCATCGCTGCTGATGGCGCTGCCCAGGGAAGCGGTAAGCGGGCCGGAAGGATTTGTGAACGGAGTCGGCGCCTTGAGTTCGCACCTCGGGGTTGGATGGATGCTGGTACCGCTGGCGCTTCTGGTGGGGTTGAACGGCGTGGGCGGCGCGGCAGCCAGTCTTTCCTCCACATCGCGGCTGCCGTTCGTTGCCGGCATCGATCATTATCTGCCGTCGGCCTTCGCGAAGATTCATCCCCGCTTCCGCACCCCCTGGGTCGCGATCGGAGTGTATGGTTTGGCGGCCACGGGGATGGCGCTTTTCAGCCAGGCCGGAACCACCGTGCACGGCGCCTACGATGTGCTGGTCAGCATGTCAGTCCTGACTGAGTTCCTGCCGTTTTTGTTCGTGTTTTCGGCCATGATCCGGGTGCAGGGGCAGGCCGCGACGGCCGATGTGAGGCGGGTTCCGGGAGGACGGCCGGTCGCGATTCTGCTCGCCAGCGTAGGCCTTACCAGCACCATCCTGACCATCGTGCTGTCGGTGATCCCTACCGAAGAGGATCCGCATCCGGCATGGGCCGTGGCGAAGGTAGTGGGGGCGACGGCGCTCATGGTGGGAGCCGGAGTAATTGTGTTTCTCATTGAGCGCCGCAGACAGTCAGTCTCATTCTCTCCGGCTGCCAAGTAGAAACCGGGGCCGGATCGAAGCCTTTTTCGGCGTTGGGAGGCGGCTTGCGGAAACTCCGCTGAAGACGCCCCAGTGTGGGGCCGATCGTGCGTAGCGCATCCTGCGACCAACGGTAACATGCTGCACGGCGGTATCTTAACCCTTTATAATGGCGCGGAAAGGATCAGCGCCGGAGCGGGCGTAATACCTGCCTTGCAATGGACCTTTCCGCGGGCGTTCAAGCTGCAACTAAATCGCCTTCCAATGCGTCAATCAAACGACCGCGTTTTGGCGGCCGCTCAGTTCGCAATGTGGGTGTTTTTTTCCTTGAGTCGAGCCGTGTCTGATCGCCTGGGGCTGCGTTCCGGGGTTTTACAGGATGGTTTTATCGCATAGTGATACGCTCGCCAGTTCGCGTACCCGGTCGCGTTTTCACAATATGTTAAAAGAGCCACCAACCATCACCGGTCCGAAACTGGACACCAAGAGAGTGACATGGACCCAACCTCTTCTGCTTCCGATCCGACGGATGATTTAGCATTCCGCGGAAGATCTCAAACAACCAGCAAGAAGCGCCGCCACTGGTGGATTTGGGCCGTGGTGCTGGTGCTCTTTGGATTGTTGTTTTACTGGGTGATCCAGAGCCACAACAAGAGCCAACAGGCGCTGCAGGGTGGAGGCCGGCGGGCCATGTCGGGGCCGGTTCCGGTGACCTGGGCAACAGCGACCAAGGGCAACATCGGCGTCTATCTTGACGCCATCGGAACGGTCACGCCTGTGTACACTGCCTCGATCACCGCACAGGTGACCGGTGTAATCACCGCGGTGCATTTTCGCGAGGGGCAGTTTGTCCACAAGGGCGATCCGCTGATCGACATCGACGCGCGGCAGTACGAGGCGCAACTGGTCGAGGCCCAGGGAGCGCTGGAGCGGGACCAGAATCTGCTCGCCGAAGCGCGGATGGATCTGGAACGCTATAAGGTTGCGTGGGCAAAAAATGCCATCCAGCGCCAGACCCTCGAAGACCAGGAAAAAGTGGTGCTGCAGGACCAGGGTACGGTGAAGAACGACCAGGGTACGGTCCAGTACGACCAGGTGCAGGTGAGCTACTGCCACATCACGTCGCCCATCGACGGGCGAGTGGGGTTGCGGCTGGTCGATCCGGGAAATCTGGTGACCGCGAACTCGACGACGACCCTGGTGGTGGTTGTGCAGACCGCGCCCATCACGGTGATTTTCACATTGCCCGAAGACAGTCTGCCGCAGGTGCAGAAGCAGACGCGTGTCACCCCGGCGCTCCTGGTGCAGGCCTACGACCGGACTCAGCAAACCCTGCTCGACACCGGCAAACTAATCACCGTCGACAACCAGATCGACACCACCACCGGCACCGTGAAGATGCGGGCGCAGTTCGCCAACTCGAAGGGAATGCTGTTCTCCAATCAGTTTGTGAACACGCGGTTGCTGGTGAAGACGCTGGAGAATCAGATTCTGATTCCCTCCTCCGCGATTCAGCACAACGGATCAACCGACTTTGTTTACGTGATCGAGCCGAACGGCGATCAGAACGGCAAGCCGACCTACAAAGCAGTCATGCAAAACGTGAAGTCGGGCATCTCGGACAAGGGCAACACGGTAGTGAGCGGCATCAATGCGGGAACGACTGTGGCCAACAGCAGTTTCGAGAAATTGACGAATAATGCGGTGGTCTATCAGTCGAAAGTGGCGCTGCCCAGCACTGATACCACCGAGGACAGCGCCCCATGAGTCCGTCTCGCCCATTTATTTTGCGGCCGGTTGCAACCTCATTGCTGATGGCCGCAATACTCCTGGTTGGGATTGTCGCATTCACGCAGTTGCCGGTATCGGCCCTGCCGGAGGTCGACTATCCGACCATCCAGGTGCTGACTTTTTATCCCGGCGCCAGCCCCAACGTGATGGCCACCACCGTCACCGCTCCGCTTGAGCGGCAGTTCGGCCAGATGCAGGGTCTGAGCCAGATGACGTCCACCAGCGCGGGCGGCGTGTCGGTGATCGTGCTCCAGTTCAATCTTTCGCTGTCGCTCGACGTGGCTGAGGAGGAAGTGCAGTCGGCCATCAACGGAGGCCAGTCCTTCCTGCCCTCCGACCTGCCCGTACCCCCGGTTTACAACAAGACCAATCCAGCCGACGCGCCGGTGCTGACGCTGGCAATCACTTCCGATACGATTCCGCTTTCTCAGGTTGAGGACGATGTGGACACGCGGTTGGCGCCGCGGCTTTCACAGCTCGCGGGCGTGGGTTTGGTGAGCATCAGCGGTGGACAGAAGCCGGCCACACGCATCCAGGTGAACCCGGTTCAGCTCTCTTCCTACGGGCTGAATATGGAGGATGTACGCACTGCCCTTACCGAGGCCAGCGTCAATTCGGCCAAGGGCAACTTCGACGGACCGCGCCAGGACTACCAGATCGACTCAAACGATCAGATCACGGATTCGAGCCAGTATAAGAACGTGGTCATCTCTTACAGCAACGGCTCGCCGGTTTTTGTGAAAGATGTAGCCAACGTGGTCAACGGCGTGGAGAACGTCAGACAGGCGGCGTGGATGAACCAGACGCCGGCGGTGATTTTGAATATCCAGCGCCAGCCCGGAGCCAACACCATCACGGTGGTGAAGAGCATCCAGGCGGTGTTGCCGCAGTTGGAGGCGAATCTTCCCGCGTCGATCAAGGTAACCACCCTGACCGATATGACCACCAGCATCCAGGCCTCGGTCAACGACGTCGAGTTTGAGCTGATGCTGACCATCGCCCTGGTGGTGATGGTCATCTTCCTTTTCCTGCGCAGCCTGCGCGCCACCGTAATTCCGTCGATCGCTGTGCCACTGTCGCTGGTGGGCACCTTCGGCGTGATGTACCTGCTGGGCTACTCGCTTGACAACCTGTCGCTGATGGCGCTGACCATCTCGACCGGCTTCGTGGTGGATGACGCGATCGTGATGATCGAGAATATCAGTCGCTTCCTCGAAGAAGGAATGCCGCCGCTGGAAGCCGCCCTGACCGGCGCCGAGCAGATCGGCTTCACCATCATCTCCCTCACCATCTCATTGATTGCGGTGCTCATTCCACTGCTGTTCATGAGCGACGTGGTGGGACGGCTCTTTCGCGAGTTCGCCGTCACGCTGGCTGTGACCATCATCATCTCTGCGGTGGTTTCGCTGACCTTGACGCCGATGATGTGCTCGAAGATTCTGCGCCATGAACCGGAGGAGAGTCGCGGCCGCTTCTATCGCGCGTCGGAGCGCATGTTCGAGAGGATGATCGCGTTTTACGGTCGCACGCTGCGCTTTGTGCTGGGATACCAGACATTCACTCTCCTGGTTGCGGCTGCCACGCTTGGCCTCACCATCTTTCTCTACATCATCATTCCCAAGGGGTTTTTCCCCACCCAGGATACCGGGGTCATCCAGGGCATTACACAGGCCAACCAGTCGATCTCTTATGCGGCCATGTCTGCCAAGCAACAGGAATTGGCGAAGATCATCCTCGCCGATCCGGCGGTTGAGAGCCTCTCGTCATTTATCGGCGCGGACGGCATCAACACCACGATGAACAGCGGCCGCATCTCGATCAACCTGAAGCCGCTGGACCAGCGAGACCTGAGTGCTTCAGACGTGATACGGCGGCTGCAAAACAGCCTGTCCCAGGTCGAAGGCATGCATGTCTATATGCAGCCGGTGCAGGACATTACGGTGGATGACCGCGTGAGCCGAACGCAATATCAGTACACGCTGGTCGATCCGGATACCGATGAGCTGAATCAGTGGACAAACAAGTTCGTAGGCGATTTGCAGAAGCTGCCGGAGCTGGAAGACGTGGCCACGGATCAGCAGACCGGGGCGCGCGCGGTTCAACTGGAGATCGATCGCGTGACCGCATCGCGGCTCGGCATTGCGCCTGCGACCATCGACAACACGCTCTACGACGCGTACGGCCAGCGCGAAATCAATACCCTTTATACGCAGTTGAACCAGTACCACGTGATCCTGGAAACACAGCCTGAGTGGCAGCAGAATCCGGCCAAGTTGGGCGACCTTTACATCCAGACGAACGCCTCGTCGAGTGCAACCGGAGCCAGCGCGGCCTCTTCTTATTCGGCTTCGGCATCGGCATCGGCGGGCTCGAATGCGCTGACCTCATCGACCAAGTACACGCCCTCCTCGCAGGTGCTGAGCGCGCCGACCCGAGTGCTCTCGGGCACCACCAGCACCACGGGGTCTTCCGCGGCAACCGGCGCAACGGCGGGAACCACGCCCAACACTGCGACTGCATCGGTGGGCGGCAACGCCATACCTCTGAGCGCGTTCACGCACGCCTCCAGGACCACCGAGGCTCTATCGATCAATCACCAGGGACAGTTCCCTTCCGTGACCGTGTCGTTCAACCTCGCCGACCGGGCTTCGCTGGGCGGAGCAATCGACGATATTGAAAAGGTGGTCAAGAATGAGCACTTCCCTGCCAGCCTGCAGTCGGACTTTCAGGGCACGGCGGCATCGTTTCACAATTCGCTGTCGAACGAAGCGCTGCTGATCCTGGCCGCGCTGGTGACTGTTTATATCGTTCTCGGTGTTTTGTATGAAAGCTTCATACACCCAGTCACGATTCTTTCCACGTTACCCTCGGCAGGTGTGGGAGCGCTGCTGGCGCTGATGGTTTTCCGCCAGGATCTGAGCGTAGTCGCGATCATCGGCATCATTCTGCTCATCGGCATTGTGAAGAAGAACGGCATCATGATTGTGGACTTTGCCCTGGAGGGCGAGCGCGAGCATGGCAAGACTGCCACCGAGGCGGTATTCGAGGCGTGCATGCTGCGCTTCCGGCCGATCATGATGACCACCATGGCGGCGTTGCTGGCCGGCATTCCGCTGGCGGCTGGAACCGGGCTGGGTTCCGAGCTGCGCCGTCCGCTGGGCATTGCCATGGTGGGCGGCCTCCTGCTCAGCCAGGTACTCACGCTCTATACCACGCCGGTAATCTATATCTTCTTCGATAACCTGGGTCACCGCATTACGGGACGGCGGCCGTCGCAGGTCCCCCTTGCGAAGCCGCGGGAGCCGGGCACGGAGGGCGCATGAGCCTTTCGTCTCCATTTATCAAGCGGCCAGTCGGCACCGCGCTGCTGACCGCGGCGGTGGCCATCGCCGGGGGTATTGCCTTCACTGTGCTGCCGGTGGCCCCGCTGCCGCAGGTGGACTTTCCCACCATCAGCGTCTCGGCCAGCCTGCCGGGAGCGAGCGCGCAGATCATGGCAGCATCGGTGGCTACGCCTCTCGAGCGGCAGTTCACCCACATCGCCGGCATCACGGAGATGACCTCGTCGAGTTCGCTGGGCAGCACCGGCGTGACCCTGCAGTTCGACCTGAGCCGCAACATCGACGGAGCCGCGCGCGATGTGGAAGCGGCCATCAATGCGGCGCGCACTTATCTGCCTACCAACCTGCCATCCAATCCCTCTTATCGCAAGGTGAATCCGGCCGACTCGCCGATTCTCATTCTCGGGCTAACGTCCAACAAGTATGACGTAACCAAGATCTACGACCTGGCTTCAACCATCCTGGAGCAGAAACTTTCGCAGATACAGGGCGTGGGCCAGGTCTTCGCGGGCGGAGGCGCCACGCCTTCGGTGCGCGTCGAGGTGAATCCGACCAAGCTGGAGAGCTTCGGGCTGACGCTGGGCAGCGTGCAGTCGGTGCTGCGGCTGCAGAACGCACATGAGCCAACCGGCCAGCTCTCCGACAACGGCGTCACCGCGGACATTATTACCAACGACCAGATCTCGCAGGCAGACGATTACAAGCCGCTGATCATTGGCTATCACAACGGGGCGGCAGTGCGCCTGGAAGACGTGGCGGACGTGGTGAATTCCACCCAGAACCTGCGCACCGCGGGTTACATGGACGGCAAGAGGGCGGTATTCATTATCATCTTCCGCCAGCCGGGCGCGAACATCATTCAGACGGCGGATCGCGTCAAAGCGCAGCTTCCATTTCTTGAAGCGGTGCTTCCGCAGGGCATCACCACCACGCTGGTGATGGACCGGACCGTCACCATCCGCGCCTCGGTCAACAACGTCGAGACCACGCTGATCGGTTCCGTCATCCTGGTGGTGCTGGTAGTGTTTGTCTTTCTGCGCAGCCCGCGCGCCACCTTGATTCCGATCGTGGCGGTTCCGGTTTCGCTCATCGGCACCTGCGCGGTGATGTTCATATGCGGGTACACGCTGGACAACCTATCGTTGATGGCGCTGACCATCGCCACCGGTTTCGTAGTGGACGACGCGATCGTGGTGATGGAGAACATCACGCGGCATCTCGAGGCTGGGATGGAGCCGTTTGCCGCGGCCATGCAGGGCGCCAGTGAGATCGGTTTCACGGTGTTCTCGATCAGCATGTCGCTGGTGGCCGTGTTCATTCCCATTTTGATGATGGGCGGCATTGTGGGAAGGCTGTTTCGCGAATTTGCGGTGACGCTTTCCGCAGCCATCATCGTCTCAATGGTGATCTCCCTGACCACAACACCATGCATGTGCGCGCGC